>Ga0265327_10001743_pt1 | contig 25762 bp, 26 predicted proteins | sample 41621metaG_FD_202089 | JGI IMG/M metagenome (GOLD analysis project Ga0265327, IMG submission 202089) | Rhizosphere microbial communities from Carex aquatilis grown in University of Washington, Seatle, WA, United States - 4-16-21 metaG | ecosystem: Host-associated > Plants > Roots > Rhizosphere...
AACAAAGTAAAAAACAACCCGATTAAGGTTAAAACAGCAAGTCAATAACTTGAACATCTACTTTATAACGAGTATCGGATATTCCAAAACAAACAGCTTATTAAGCATTTTTGTTTTGTTTGAGAATTGACTGAATTTAAATTGTTTTCTTTGATTTGAAGGAAAAATTAAAGATTATATTTGATATCTGCAACTATTAAATAAAAATTTAACCCCTTTTTTTATTCACATAATAATTAGTTTTTTGTTAATTACTCGGCATACTGAGTATCAATTATCCAAAAAAAATAAACTACCTAAAAGTTATTCATAAAAAATATTAGCAATGCAAAATAGCTGTGAAGATTATGTAGGAATATAAAATTAATATGATTATTTTTTTAAAATAAGTTTAGTTTGTGAATTATATTTAAGCAACTAATCGATGTCGTTACTAATGTTTGTTTGTTAATACTTAAAAACATGTCTGAAAGTGATAAAATACAGATTAGTATTTATCAAATCGACCTTCGCAGATTTTGTAAATTGCCATTTGATGATGCCCAGAAATAATCATACAGGAAATTAATAGAAACTAGGGTAATGAAATCAGGTTTAAATCATAAAGATTATTGGCTAATGAATATCGCAGACTATTCAGCGATTGCTTAACCATGAATCTAATACTGTCCTTCATGAAGTGAAAAATTTCTTCCGTTAATTTTTAGCCGCAATACCTCTAAAATTTTACATCTTTTACGAAATTCAATTTTTGCAGAAAAAATTAAAAAGGAACCCTTAATTTAGCCTTTTCGAACTTAACCTAAACAAAACGGAGTCACAGAGGAGTTTTTGCCGCTTTTTGTTTCACCGAAAAATTTGAAAGATTTAATTTGTTGAGTTACAACAGCATAAAGTATTGGTAAGGACCACTAACGCGGTCACAAGGATAATCGAGAGGCTGTCTCAAAAGTAAATTTTGCCCAATTTTACACGTGTACCTGATGGAGAAAATTTTCGTATAAACGATTCTCAGAGCCTTCAGATTACTTTTGAGACATCCTCTTATTTTAACGCTTCTCTTACGCATAAATCTTAGTTAACAGTTAGCAAAAAATTCCCTAAAAACTATAAACTTATAAGACCAAGCTTCATTTCCTAATTATTTAGAAGTATACACTTTTTGTTTGTAACAGATGAACATTCTTTTGACCTAATTGCATCAAGACAGCACATCATCCAAAATTTAGGTTTTATCAATATTAAATTTTAAATTTAGTTTAATATCAATAAGGAGCCTGTCACCATGCTAGTCAACCTTTGTCCTTTCTTTAAACGAAAATTTTATTTCGTACTATATACGCTTGCTATTTTAATCAGTTGCATTTTCTTTTCCTGTGACCAATCTTCATTAAAAAAAAACGCATACGAGCCAACTTTTTCTACTGATTCCACCAATAAAAAAGTGCTGAAATGGGGGGTACCTACCCGTGGTTATTATGAAATGGAGGAACCGTTGGTAAATTATCTTAATAGAAAACTTAAGAATATTCGAATTCAAATAATTGCTTCGAATACTTTAGAGGATTTTCTTGTTCGGCTGCGTAAAAAAGAATTTGATATTACCATTCATAACGGGCTTGCAGCTCTTGAGCAGGAGCAAAATGGATACACAATTGTTGGCAAAATAGCCAATGATGATACTTATAGAGGAATCATTTTGGTCAATAAAGATTCTGTTATCAATAATTTTAGCGACCTCACCGGCAAAACCATATCTTCTCCTGGAAAAGAGGCTTTGGCTGGCCATATGATGCCTATGTATTTTTTGCATCAAAATGGTGTTAATGTTAAAACCGATTTCAATATCCTTAATCTTGGATCATTTGAATCCGTTATTTTAAATGTTTATCAAGGCAATTGCTCTGCCGGTTTTTGTATGCTTTCGATGTGGAATGATTTTATTAAAAAAAGGCCCGAAATTAAATCAAGGGTAGAATTGAAATGGACGACACCAGCATTACCAAACCTTGCTCTTATATTTAGAAATGATATGGAAGTTAAAGTTAGCGAAGAGCTAAAAGCGTTTATCTTTTCCATTTCTAATGCAACAGCTGAAGGGAAAAAAGTCTTGGAAACTTTAGGAGGCACTCCATTAGTTCCTGCTAATACCAGCACCTATTACCCAATGAAAAAATTTATTAAAGAATATAATTCCATTTTTCAATAATCCAGGTATATGAACTATTTCACCGGTATTAGATACAAAATCTGGCCAAAAAAAATCCGGTCTCAATTAATACTGGGAATTGTAATTATACATCTGTTGCTGATGGGCATTTTTGTTTATGACATGACCACCCGGCAAAAGGTATTTTTAAAGGAACAGCATCTTGAGCAAACAAGAAGCATGGTTAGTGAATTTGCACTTAACTCTAAAAATTATATAATCATTCGCGACCTTGATGGGCTAGAAAGATTAACGCTTGCTCAAAAAAGTTTTCCCAACTTAAAATATGCAATGATCCTAACCCCGGATAAAGATGTGATCATGCATACCAATAAAAATTATATCGGCGCCAAACCAAATGATAAAACCAGCCTTGGCTTAAAGGATATTGAGCAAACACAAATACTGCTTGATGATAATTCCATAATTGATATTGCTTCGCCTGTTATGCAAGATGATAAAATAATTGCTTGGGCAAGGGTTGGCATAGGCCAGGAATACATTCAGGAAAATCTTGCAGGCATAATAAAAAAGGGAATTTTATATATGGCCATCGCACTTATCATTGGATTTGTTGTGGCCATTACGGTAGGTAATAGGCTGAACAAGGGTTTGTATTCACTAATTGATACTACTGATAAAATAAAAGAAGGAAACCGTAAACTAAGGGTTAGCCCTTTTCAAACTGTGGAGATATCAAAACTGGGCACTACTTTTAACCAGATGCTGGATGAGATAAGTGCCAATGAAAAGTTGCAGGAGATGGTGCTGGAAAATTTATCGGTAGGTGTGTTCGTTTTAGATGAGCGGGGTAAGATAAAGTCGGCCAATACAGCAAGTAAAGAGCTGTGGAAAAATATATTGTATGTAGGCCCTGAAAAATTCGGTGAATATAAAGCTTGGTTTACAGACACCAGACAACAAGTGCAAGCCAATGAATGGGGAGCTGCTGTTGTTCTTGCAACCGGAAAGCCTGTACTAAATCAGGAAATGGAAATAGCATGTTTTGACGGAAGCAGAAAAACCATTTTAAATTCGGCCATTCCCTTAAAAGATGACAACGGGAAAATAATAAACGTCATTGTTATAAATGTTGATATTACAGATAGAAAGAAAGCTGAGGCGGTTATTTTAAAAACTAATCATGAAATTGGTGAAAGGGTGAAAGAATTAACCTGCTTGTATTTTTTAACCAAATTCGTTAATGACCCAGAAAAATCAATGGTTGATATTTTACAGGAATGTGTTAACATTATTCCACCATCTTATCAATATCCTGAGGTTACAACAGTAAGTATCATGTTTGGTGATCAGAAATTCGAGTCACCGAATTTTTCGGGGTCGTTATGGAAACAAGAGGCCCATATCATATCGAATGACAGTAAAATAGGTTTGATAGAAGTGTTTTATACTCATAAGATGCCGGATGAACAGGAAGGCCCGTTTTTAAAAGAGGAAAGGCTTTTAATCAACTCCATTGCAGATATTATAGGCAGTGCTGCCGAAAGAAGGAAAGCCGAAGCGGTTATTAAGGAACAAGCTGAAACGTTCGGGGCAATTATTGAAAACACAAAAGAGTCGATTTATCTTATTTCACCTGATTTTAAAATTTTACAATTTAATAAAACTGCGCTGGAAAGGCTGCGCAGGAGCCGTGGCATGGAGCTTTATAACGGTCTTGATTTCAGAGAGTTTTTATTTCCTGATACAATAGATGTGTTTCATTCCATGTTTGAAGATGCACTAAAGGGAGCTTCCCGTACTGAAGAAATAAAAGCTCAGGGTATTAATGGCGATTTTTTTTGGTTTCAGACCAAAATGTCTCCTGTTTATGATCCAAGCGGTAAACTGATTGGGGTAACTATGCTTACAGAAGGAATTGATGACAGAAAAAAAGCAGAAGCAGAATTGCGTGAAAGTGAAGAAAAATTCAGAAGCCTTGTTGAGCAAAGCCTGGTAGGTGTTTATATTATCCGGAATAATAAGCTAGCCTATGTTAACCCCGGTTTTAAAAAAATATTTGGATATTCAGATGACCAGTCGCTTGACAGAATGACTTTTGAAGAATTTGTGCATCGCGACGACCTGGAAATGATTCGAAATAATTATTCCTTAAGGATAGACGGAAAAATCCCCCATGACCAATATATCTTCAGGGGAATTAAAAATGATGGCTCTGTTTTACACCTGGAAGTGATTGTTTCAATGATAGTTTATGAAGGCACACCGGCTATAATAGGAACGCTTATTGATATTACCAGCCGGCTGGAAGAGGAAAAACGAATTACCAAAGCAGTTACCAAGGCACAGGAAGAAGAAAGATATGAAATAGGAGGCGAACTTCATGATAATGTGTGCCAAATCCTGGCTACATCCCTGATCTTTTTGGGCCTGATGAAAAAATCTATAACTCCCGAGCTAAACAAATACTTTAGCCAAACACAGGAATATATTACACTCGCCTCTAACGAAATCCGTAATCTTTCGCACCAGCTTGCACCAGCATTTTTTGACAATTCAACATTAGAAGATGCATTTAAACACTTACTTAAAAACTTCAACGCCGAAAAAAAATACAAAGTCATTTTGTATTTTGATAAGGATGCTAAAACTATGAAAATCAGCCGCGACCTGCAACTGAACCTTTACAGAATATTGCAGGAACAATTGAGAAATATTTCAAAGCATGCGCATGCTTCCAATATTGAAGTAGAAGTAAGCATTAACAACGATATTATAGAAATGAAGATAGTAGATGATGGCGTTGGATTTGATACCAAAGCTGGCAAGGGGGGAATTGGATTGGCCAATATGAAAAGAAGGGTACAACTTTTTTCAGGAACCTTTATCATTCATTCAGAAAAAGATAAAGGCTGCGAGGTAATAGTTGAAATTCCGTTGATGGAAAATGCAGTTTAAATTATTTAACCCATTGGTCTAATCCTGGTTTTAAATAGAATAATTTATTACGAAAATGGATTAGTTAATGTACGGAAGGATATCCTAGGAGTAAATTGGAAACCTGTACGAATTTGTAATAACTTGTATCAAAGTTTAACCATATTTTTATGACCAACCTATTGCTTATTGAAGATAACAATGAGATACGTGAAAATACAGCTGAAATTTTGGAGCTTGCCGGCTACCAGGTACGTACAGCCGAAAATGGAAAAATAGGCATTGAATTGGCACTGCAAAAAAACCTGATCTCATAATCTGTGATGTGATGATGCCAGTACTTGATGGTTATGGCGTGTTGCATCTAATTAATAAAAATCACGAGCTCACAGGAATTCCATTTATTTTTTTAACTGCCAAAACTGAACGGAGTGATTTTAGGAAAGGAATGGAAATGGGCGCTGATGATTACATTACCAAACCATTCGATGATTTGGAATTATTGAACGCCATAGAAAGCAGGCTAAAAAAAACAGGGTGGTTAAAAAAAGAATTCCAAGCCAATTCCTTAGGTGTGCAAGAAATGCTAAACGGACTGAAGGCAAATAGTAGCCTTGAAGAATTAACCGACATGGGAAACATTAATGTTTTTAAAAAGAAACAGTTCATCTACAGTGAAAATAATTATCCATTTCACTTGTTTTACATTGAGATCGGAAAGGTTAAAACATTCAAAGTAAACGATGACGGCAAAGAATTAACAGTAGGGCTTTTCGGCACAGGAGATTTTTTTGGGTATACTGCTTTATTTGAAGAAGGCCCTTATAGAGAATCTGCACAGGCAATGGAAGACACGGAAGTATCTATGATAGCCAGAGAAGACTTTGAAAAATTACTTCATTCCAGTCTGATGGTTCAAAAGAAATTTATCCAGTTGCTTGCAAAAAATGTTGCTGAAAAAGAAGAGCATCTTTTGGGCATTGCCTATAATTCATTGCGCAAAAGAGTAGCAGACACACTGATTACTTTGCAAAACAAATACAAGAAAGAATCCGACGATTCATTTACCATACACATATCACGTGAAGACCTCGCCAACATAGCCGGCACTGCGAAGGAATCACTCATCAGAACTTTGAGTGATTTTAAAACAGAGAAACTTATTGATATCAAAGACGGCAATATTATAATACTTGATCACAAGAAATTGTCATCAATGTTAAATTAAAACAGTATTGATTTTGTAATGAACAGCCTTTGGGATATTCAGCTTATTACTACAAAGACGAATCGTATACCAAAACCTATTTTATATGTTCTTTTTATCGAGATTGCCGGTTGGTTCATCACCTCGGTGTTATAGTAAAAAGAATTACCTTAGTAATTCGTTTTACTATAACACAGAAGTCTCAATCAATTATCTTTCCCAATTGTGTTTTAATGAAGGTGGCATCAAAAACTATGATTTAAATAAATAATTAAATTCGCCACTTTTAAATCAGGGTTTAACAAAAAATTCTAGTACTTCACCTATTAATGTTCCCCCCAAGAACTCAATAAACTATCGTAATACTGCACCATAAAATTGCCCGAAGGATATATACTGCCTTCATTTAAAAAAGATGACCAATCTCATTTGTTTTACTGACTAATGTTATTGCTTAAATAAAGCGACCAAAATAAATTTGTATTACAAATAAAAATGCTCCTTACTAATTTGGAACAGGCAAGCAGCTCCATGACGATTAAAGCAAAATATTATACGGATGAACTGTTTTATTGGGCTGCCAATATTATATTTTATAAACGGGAAATTAATTACCTGCAACTTGAGCTTACAAAAGCAATCAGAAATACCCATCCTGACACTGTTGCCGTAAAAGCAACGAAACACATCACGCAATTGGATTCTATATATAAAAATTTTTGTTTAGTAGAACCGGAATTACGAGAACAGGTGTTGTTACTAATATCAGGTAACACGTTTGTTAAAAATACTACTGTTAGAGAGCAAATTGAAAAAGAACAAAAAATGCTTAGACAAAAAATAAAACACAGCGAGAAAGAATATATCTGCCTGAGCAATGATTGTTATAATATTTTATACGAGTGTCGTCCGTTGGCAATTGCTTGATTAATATGCATTTGCTCGCTCAATTTATTGACGGCACAATAACCAATAGAAACATGAACAAAATTTAAACATCAACATTATGAATCAATATACTATCCCTTTTAATAAAATTAACCTCGCCAATATTGCCCAGGCGGGCGGCAAGAATGCTTCACTGGGCGAAATGATCAATACACTTCGCCCAATGGGCATTGAAGTACCCGATGGCTTTGCGGTAACAGTGGAAGGCTACCGCTATTTCCTGTCATATAATAAAATAGATGAAACACTTACGCAGTTACTAAAATTAATTAATGTTGATACATTATCGAATTTGCCACAGATTGCATTGCAATGCAGAACAATTGTAAAAAACGCCCAGATTCCCGGCGAAGTAAAAAATGAGATTTTAAAAGCCTACCATCAATTGTTGAATGAGAGGCCAGAGCTATCTGTTGCTGTAAGGAGCAGCGCAACTGCAGAAGATTTGCCAAGCGCCAGCTTTGCTGGACAACATGATTCATTCCTTAATATTGTTGGTGAAGAAAGCCTGTTAAGTGCAGTGCAACAATGCTACATTTCCTTATTCAATGACCGTGCAATAAAATACAGGATTGATAACGGTGTAGAACACATGAAAGTAGGCTTATCAGTAGGTATACAGCTTATGGTACGTTCCGATGAAGGTTGTGCCGGTGTTATTTTTACAATTGACCCTGAAAGCGGGTTCAAGAATTCGATATACATAACCGGGGCCTGGGGCTTGGGGGAAAACGTTGTGCAGGGAGCTGTAACTCCAGATGAATATTGGGTATTTAAACCTACCCTGATGGCCAATAAAAATGCCATCATCAGCAGAAAAAAAGGAGAAAAAGAATTAACGATGAAATACGATGCTACGTTTTCAACAGGTAGGCCCATTAAAAACACCCCTACTTCGTTATGCAAACGTGCTGAATGGATACTTGCTGACAGCGAAGTTTTACAATTAGCAAAGTGGAGCTATGAAATTGAAAAACATTATGGAACTGCAATGGATATAGAATGGGCAAAAGATGGCAATACCAATAAACTTTTTATACTTCAGGCAAGACCTGAAACTGTGCATTCTAAAAAAGAACACACAAAAGTATACAGCTATAGATTGAAAGAAAAAGGCAAGATAATTTGTAAGGGACAGGCAGTCGGTAAAAAAATAATTTCTGGCCGTGCCTGCATCATACATTCCCTGGAAGAAGCAGCTAAACTAAAAAAAGGAGACATACTCATTGCTGACAATACCAATCCTGACTGGAATTCGCTATTAAGAAAAGCCGTTAGCATTGTAACCGATAAAGGTGGCAGAACCAGCCATGCGTCTATTGTAGCACGTGAGCTTGGAATTGCAGCCGTGGTAGGTACAGGCAACGCAACGCAAGTAATTACCGACGGGCAAATGATTACAGTTGTTAATGCAGAAGGTGATGAAGGACTTGTAATGGAAGGAAATGTGCCTTTTGAATTGCTTACTGATGATCTTTTAAAAATTCCAAAAACTGATACAGCGCCGCTGCTCATCCTAGCCGATCCCGGCCAGGCATTTGAACTGTCTTATTATCCGGCTAAAGGTGTTGGGCTGTTAAGAATGGAGTTTATAATAAACAATACCGTATGTGTGCACCCAATGGCATTAGTAAAATTTAACCTTTTGCCCCAGGGTGCTGTAAAAGATGCCATTGCTCAGATAACAGATGGATACAAAAGTAAAACCGACTATTTTGTCCAACAATTATCTGAATCTATTGCCAAAGTAGCGGCTGCATTCTATCCACGCCAGGTAATTGTTCGTATGAGTGATTTTAAAACCAATGAATACGCATCACTTTTAGGTGGACAGTATTTTGAGCCGAAAGAAGAAAATCCTATGATAGGTTTTAGGGGAGCTTCACGATATTACGATCAACGATATATGGCTGGCTTTGGATTGGAGTGTGAATCAATATTAAAAGTAAGAAATGAAATGGGCCTCACAAATGTAAAAGTCATGATTCCTTTTTGCAGAACCATATTGGAAGCCAAAAAAGTTTTGCAAACAATGGAAACATTTGGATTGAAACGTGGTGAAAAAGGATTGGAAGTTTACGTTATGGTTGAGGTACCCAGTAACGTTATATTAGCCGAAAAATTCGCAACACTGTTCGATGGTTTTTCCATTGGTTCCAACGACCTTACACAACTCACACTTGGACTGGACAGAGATTCTGCAATTGTAAATCATTTGTTTGATGAGAATAATGAAGCAATAAAAATCATGATTACACAAGCTATCACTGCAGCAAAAAAAGCAGGTATAAAAATTGGGCTATGTGGGCAGGCTCCGAGTGATTTTCCGGAATTCTCTCAATTCCTTGTAGAGCAAGGCATTGATTCTATCTCCTTTACACCCGATGCATTGATAAAGGGAATTGAAAATATTTCAAGAGCAGAATCTAAACTGTCATTAGCAGTGTAATTGCTTTAAGTGATTTTAGTGAGAACCTCTTGATATCAAGGGTAATTAAGTCGTTACTAAAGTACAAAAAAATGGCAATGATGTTGAATTAAATAACATGTATTTCAATGCAATTTGTTCAGTCAGCCTGCGATTTGTAATAATTTTTACAATTGCAAGACTGACCCGAATCATTTTAGAGGCTGATTTTACTCATTAGAAAAAAACAGTATTAACCGTTCATTTGCTAATAAGTTTTAATTCATCAGTAAAATTTAAAATGAATAACAACAAAACCATTTTGATACTATCGGTTCCGCTAATTGCTTTGGTAATTGTTGTAAGCCTTGTAGGCATATATTCACCTCATTTTTATGCTGCAGAAACGCTAAACTGGCAACTGCAAACGAAAGGCCAGGATATTATTGATTTGTATATTGTAATACCTTGCTTGCTGGCAAGCACATGGTTTGCTTATAGAAAAAATAAGATAGCCGCTATTGTTTGGGGTGGTTGTGTATCTTATCTCGCCTATTCGTTTACGATATACTGTTTTAGTATTCATTTTAACAGGCTGTTTATCCCTTACTGCCTCTGTTTTGGGCTTTCTTTATATTCAACCATTTATTTTTTGATTGCTGAATATAAAAAGGATTTTTTCTTTAAGCCGGGTAAAAATGCAGCCAGCCCTTATATTGGTGTCTATTTCATTCTTATTGCAGTGCTGTTCTATATTCTATGGCTTTCAGAAATCATCCCTGCAAATCTTCAAAATATTACAACGGACAGTCTTAAACAAACCGGCTTATTTACAAATGCTGTACATGTACTTGACCTGGCCATTTTTTTACCCGCTATAATTATTGCGGGAACAATGTTGCTAAGGAGAAGTATTATGGGCTTCATTCTTTCACCTATGTTATTGGTGTTTATTATTTTAATGGATATCACCATCAGTTTTTTACAATATCTGATGAAAATAAAAGGTTGGGCAGATAACCTGGGTGTCATGTATATCATGTTATCGCTTGCGGCGATCAGTCTGGTATTATTGATTTTATTTTTCAGAGATAGTAAGCCTGCAACAGCATCATGAAAAATTTCTTAAAATTCTTTACACTTAGTTTATTGCTGTTTAATGCTGTTGGTGCACTATATGGCGGATTCCAACTCATAAAAAATCCAGCCGGTAATAGCATTGGATTACCCTTAATCTTGCTGAAGCATACTGGTTTTGATAATTACATGATCCCAGGTATAATTCTTTTTGTTTTTAATGGTCTCTATGGCATATTTGTTTCAGCTCTTGTTCTTTTCAATGCCAGTCACAATGCATTATTTGTAATTGTGCAGGGAGCCATTCTTTCAGGATGGATTATAATCCAGTTGTTACTTATAAAAACATTTTCATCATTTCACATTATTTTGGGTGGCATGGGCTTAACTCTAATAATACTTGGATATATCCAGGCAAAAGATAACACTATACCCACCTCAATCAATAATAATTGACCAAGATCATTTGCTGTAATAATTATCATCATAAAAAGAAAACATAGCGGAATATATTTTTGAAAAAAAATTACATGGAAAAAATACTTTTGGCAATTGATGCGGTAAATCTCGATACAAAATCTTTGGACTTTGCCTGTTATTTAAGCAGGTTAACCAAGTCAAAAGTAACCGGTGTTTTTTTGGAAAACTTTATAGAAACCAATCGCTTTTATCATGAACAGAGAGAGCAAATAATAGAAAGCAATATTTTGTTGTTTAAAGAAGCCTGCGCCTCACGGGAGGTCTGCCATACTTTTCATCGTGACCGTGGATTTCCAGCTAAGGCCTTAATTGATGAAAGCAGGTATGCGGATATTATTGTAATACCGCCTGGTATTTCTTTCAGTAAAAAAAATGAAGGCGCATTATCCGAATTTATGGTTAATGTTTTAAAAAATGCAGAGAGCGCTGTTATCATTGCTCCTGAAATTAATACTGAAATTGACGAAATCATATTCACTTATGATGGCTCATCATCGTCCCTCTTTGCAATAAAGCAATTCACTTACCTTTTTCCTGAATGCTCAAACAAAAAAGTAACGATTCTGCAGGTAAATAAAAACGGCGAATGGGAAGATCGCAACAAGCACAAATTAATGGAATGGTTAAAAGATCATTATATGCATCTCACTTTTGAAGCACACAAAGAGGATGGGACTAACAGTTTATTTGATGTGGTTTTTAAAAGAAACAATTCATTTATTGTGATGGGAGCTTACGGAAGAAATCAATTTTCCCAATTGTTCAAACCTAGCCATGCCAATTTTCTTATAAAAACAATTGCACAACCAATTTTTATTGCTCACCCATAATCAATAAAATGGATACAGCCAATCTGGAAGACCTTATTATAAATGAAAACAAACAGCTTCAGAAGCTGAATGATATCGTAGTTAAAGCCGTTGAAGAAGAAAAATTATTATCCGATAAGTTAAACGCATTTGAAGATAATGACCCTCCTTTTGTAAGTCGCCTTGCAGATAAGGTGGCCACATTTGGAGGTAGCTGGAAGTTTATCTTATCTTTTGCAGTTACCATGTTACTATGGATAATTATGAATGCTTTGCTGCTTACAAAACCATTTGATCCCTACCCTTTTATATTGTTAAACCTGGTACTTTCTACCATTGCTGCTTTACAGGCTCCGATAATTATGATGAGCCAGAACCGCAAAGAAGAGAAAGACAGGCGACGTGCCATTAACGACTATATGATTAACCTTAAATCAGAAATAGAAGTACGCAACCTGCACGGCAAACTGGATTTGTTAATGACCGAACAAATGCAAACCTTATTTGAAATTCAAAAAACACAAATGGCGCTTATGGAAGATATAAAAAATATGATGAAACACTGATCGGTAAAATCGGTAGCTAAAATTAAATATAAATAATCTTGATTACAATCAACCAGACGAATGACCTTTGTCATTTTTAAAGTTTTCAGCAACTGATAATTTAGTAATTCAATACACCTAACATAACGCTGTAATCTAAAAATAAAAAAAATGAAAACAATACTTGTTGCCACTGATTTTTCTGACGCAGCTTTGAATGCTGCCAACTACGCTGCAGATATGGCAAAGTCAATCAATACCAGCTTGTTTTTACTCCATATTTATGAAATACCGGTTCCTTATTTAGAAATCCCAGTTATGGTAGATGTAAATGAACTTGTAAAAGATGCCCAATTACGCCTGGACAAATTAAAACAGGAATTGATTAAAAGAACGGATAATAAAATCAATATCATTGCAGAAACAAAAACAGGTACATTCATCCAGGAATTGCAATCTACTTGTGAAAATATTAAACCTTATGTAACAATATTAGGCACACAGGGCACTACGGCAGCCGATCATGTTTCCTTTGGCAGCCGTGCCGTTCAAGCCATGAAGAAATTAGAATGGACCTTGATTACTGTACCTTTTAAAGCATCTTATTCATCAATTAAAAAAATGGCATTGGCATGCGACCTGAAAAATGTTACAAAAACAATTCCCGTGGAAGATATTAAAACATTACTCGGAGATTTTAAGTCCGAATTACATATCATCAACACCGGCAAAAAAGAAAGGTTTAATGCCGATGTTGTTTTTGAATCAGGCATATTGGAAGAAATGCTATTGAAATTCAAACCTCAGTTTCACTTTATTGCCGCAGATAATATTGACACAGGTATTATTGACTTTGTTGAAAAAAACAATATTGATTTATTAATTGCATTGCACAGCCACCGCAGTTTAATAGAAAGCATTATACACAAAAGCCACAGTAAACAATTTATTTTACACAGCCATGTACCGGTAATGGCATTGCCACATAATTAAAGTACAAGTGTATATTGATTACCTTTAAACATGGAAAATAAAAATCATTATACAACACAGCAATTGAAAGATGAAGCGATTGTTTATTTCACTCGCCACCAAAATGATCTGGAAGAAATACGGTTGCTGTTAGAAATAAAACTTAAAAAAATCTGTGCACTCTATACTGCTAATAATAATTTGCCGCAAGATGCATTGAGCATAAAAACCAGGGTGAAAGAATTGGATAGCTTTCTTAAAAAATTGGAAAGAAAGAATTGGCCACAATTTTATGGGTCGGCGGCAGTAATAAACGACCTGGTTGGTGCAAGAATTACCTGTTGGTTTCTCGATGACTGCACTTCCATTTTAGAAAGTATCCAGCATTCTGGCTCGATCGATATCATAAATACTTCCAGGGAAAACTATATCGACAATCCTAAACCAACAGGCTACCGGGCATTACACGCATTGGCAAATATAAATTATGATTATGTAAAACCAGGTTCAAATGGAAAATTCAAACTCGAAACAGAAAAAATTATTTGCGAGATACAAATACGAACCCGCCTGCAAGATGCATGGGGAGACATTACACATGATATATATTACCGTACAAAAAATCTTGGACTACATGATAAAAAGCATGAACGATTTTTAGCAGCTATTTCCAAAAGGCTTTTAAAAGAAGACACCGCTTTTCTTAAATTAAAAAAAATCTACAGTAAGTTTATTGAGCAAAAAATTACTTAGATAAGAAGAATTTACAAATTTCTTTTCAATTCTTCATGATTTGAATCATTTAAAAAGTTGACGCACCTCATTGCTTTCTGCTTATTTATGAACTTATTTTGGAAAACAAATTATTTCATAGCAACTAAAATTAAAAATCATGAAAACTGATGCACAAATTCAAAAAGATGTAATGGAGCAACTTAAGTGGGAACCATTTCTTAACTCCTCAGCAATTGGCGTATCAGTAAAAAATGGCGTGGTAACACTGTCAGGAATTGTTGATAGTTTTTCCAAAAAGGTTGCCACTGAAAAAGCAACAAAAAAGATTTCCGGTGTAAAAGCCATTGCCGAAGATATACAAATTGGCGTTTCGCCATCTTACAGAAAGACAGACGCAGAAATTGCAGATGCAATATTAAATGCCTTAAAATGGAACACCGCTGTACAAGCAGAAAAAATTAAAATTAAAGTAGAAGACGGCATTGTGACACTCGACGGTGAAGCAGAATGGGATTTTCAACGCAGCAGTGCAAGTAGCTCAATAGAAAACCTTGCTGGTGTAAAATCAGTCAACAACCTGATTACCCTGAAGCCCAAAGTTTCAATCACTGATGTAGAAAAACAAATCACCAGCGCATTTCACCGTAGTGCCACTATAGATGCTAACAAGATACATTGTGATGTTTTCGGTAGCACAATAACACTCCGCGGCAGCGTTCGCTCTTATGTAGAAAACAAAGACGCAGAATATGCAGCATGGAACGTGCCCGGCGTAACCAGTGTGATAAACAAGCTGGAAATTAAAGTACCTGAGTACGCTATTGAAGATTAAAACTAAACTTAAAAACCTGTTTAAATTTAAAGCAATTTAAACAGGTTTTTAAGTACTTTATTTTTTCTCAATGCAGGATAAAATAATCTTAAATTAAAAAAAACAAAAAATGAACAAAGCATTCTTTATAGCTCTATTGATTTTGTGCTCTTGTAAGGGGAAAGAAAATAATCGTGAAACTGTTGCCATTGATACTTTGAAGGAAACACATAAAACAAAAGACAGTATTAACATTAAAGTTGATGCACATTACTTTTGGGAGGCTGTTACAGATGATAAAAGTAATGAACTGATTATGAAAAGAATTCAGCCAATATCTGCTGATTCGTTAACTGCAGACAATCTAATAAAGCATATCAACAGCAGGTATGACCATATAAGACTTCAACTGGTAAAAATATCAAACGATACCGTATTTGTAAAGATCAGGAACAGCAATTTCCTTACTCAACAGATGGGTTCTACCGGTGCAGACATGTATATGACGGAAGCTACTTACAACCTCAGTGAATTAAATAATATTGGTTATGTAAATTTCGATTTTAAGGAAGGTGACCACGCTTCTCCCGGTACTTATTCCAGAACTGATTTTACCAATATAAAATTCAGCAGCCATTAGTTAAAAATATTTCATGTCATCAATTGTTACCATAACATTTAGTCCGTGTATAGACAAAAGTACGTCGATACCATTTTTAATTTCCGAGAAAAAATTGAAATGCACATCGCCTAAGCTGGAACCTGGTGGCGGTGGCATTAATATTGCCAGGGCCATTAAAAAACTGGGAAGCGAAGCAATGGCAATTTTCCCATCAGGAGGATATACAGGCCAATACTTCAATTATCTTATGGAAAAGGAAAATATTGCTACTACTATTATTGCAACAGAAAATGAAACCAGGGAAAATATCATTGTTTTTGAAGAAGCAACCGGTAAACAGTATCGTTTTGGAATGCCGGGTACTGAACTAAAGGAAAGTGAATGGAAGCAATGTTTAGATGCAATAGCACAGTTAGATCATCCGGAGTTTATTATTGCAAGTGGCAGTTTACCGCCAGGCATGCCACAGGATATTTATGCACGGGTGGCAAAAATTGCAAAAAATAAAAATGCAAAGTTCATTGTTGATACATCTGGTGATGCATTAAAGTATGCAGCAAAGGAAGGTGTGTATTTATTAAAACCTAATCTCGAAGAATTTCGCACACTCACTGGTGTGAAAGACCTCAATATTACTAATTTAGAAGAGGTAGCCGGAAAGTATATTTTAAATGCCAACTGCAGCATTATTGTAATTTCACTTGGAGAAAATGGTGCATTCCTTATAACCAAAAATGAACAATATAAGGTACACACACCTATTGTTGACCGTAATAGTACAGTAGGTGCCGGAGACAGCATGCTGGCAGGTATTGTATTAGGATTATCACAAGGATTGAGTTTAAAAGAGACGCTGCAATATGGTGTTGCCTGCGGCACTGCGGCAACAATGAACCCCGGAACAGAACTATGCCACAAAACAGATGCAGAAAAATTATTTAAAGAGATAAGAATGAATGCCCCGGTTCATGCCATATAAAAGAGTTAACTTTAGTAACCTCCATTAAAATAACAGGTATGACAACTAATGAGATCATAGAACTAGTTGGCAGCGAAAATGAACACTTGTTTCACCACACCTGCAAAACGGTTCCAAAAAGCAATTTACATCTACCCTCCCCCGATTTTATAGACCAGGTTTTTAGTATATCAAATAGGAACGCACAAACGCTGACAAAGCTTTCTTCAATATATAAAAACGGCAGACTGGGTGGCACTGGCTACCTGTCGATATTACCTGTTGACCAGGGAGTAGAGCATAGTGCAGGCGCATCTTTTGCAGCCAATCCAATTTATTTTGATCCCGAAAATATTATAAAGCTGTCGCTGGAAGGCGGTTGCAATGCTGTGGCTACCACTATTGGTACACTGGCAATACTATCAAGAAAATATGCCCATAAAATTCCTTTTATAGTCAAATTAAATCACAATGAACTATTGACCTATCCCAATAAGTTTGACCAGGTTTTATTTGGCTCAGTGAAAGATGCCTGGAACCTGGGCGCTGCAGCAATTGGCGCCACCATTTATTTTGGATCGCCAGAATCCGACAGGCAGATAAAGGAAGTGGCTGCAATTTTTGAAGAAGCCCATCAGTTGGGAATGGCTACCATACTTTGGTGTTATTTAAGAAATAACGTTTTTAAACAAGTGGATAAAGATTATCATCAATCTGCTGACCTTACAGGGCAGGCTAATTACCTCGGTGCAACAATACAGGCAGATATCGTCAAACAAAAATTACCTGTTAACAATGGTGGTTACAAAGCTTTTAGCAGCAATGGAAGTTACGGTAAAAGCGATGAACGTATGTACACCGAATTATCTAGCCAACACCCGATAGACCTCTGCCGTTACCAGGTACTCAATTGCTATATGGGCAGGATTGGGTTAATCAATTCCGGCGGCGCTTCTTCCGGCGCATCAGATTTGAAAGAAGCAATTGTTACAGCTATTATTAATAAGCGTGCAGGTGGTACCGGCCTTATTTCGGGTAGAAAAGCATTTCAGCGGTCGCTTGCAGAGGGCATATCTCTTCTTAATGCTATACAGGATGTTTATCTTTTGGAAGATATAACCATTGCATAGCAATTCTATTTAAAATATACTGATTACAATCAAAGTAATTACTGAGCAAGGTCATTGATAATAAAAATGCTCCTTCCTAATTTGTGCATATTAATCAAAAAACATTTTTATGAACAATACAGGTAAAATAATAATTGCAGCGGTTGCCGGAGCGGCGGCTGGTGTTATACTGGGTGTTTTATTTTCACCAGGTAAAGGAAGCGACACAAGAAAAAATATTGCAGACAACCTGCACGATAAATTCAATAAATGCAAAGAAAAATGCAGTGGTCTAAAGGAAGATATTGAACAGGCCATTAAAGAAACGAAAAAAGAATTTTCGTAATCAACCTCAACTTAACCCTCAAGATAATGTAATGGAAAACGCATTCACAAAAGTGGAAGAACTAGCCAGTACAGTAAAAGAATATGTAACCAACAGTTCAGCATTGGTTAAATTTACAATAGCTGAAAAAAGTTCGCTGTTTATTGCCAACCTGTTGGCATTCTTAGCCATATTAATGTTCATCACATTTTTTATTGGGTTTAGCAGCCTGGCGCTGGCTACATGGCTGGCAAACTATTTAGGCAGCAGTTGGATTGCCTATCTTATTGTTGCCTGCATTCATTTGATTGTCGCTTTTTTATTATGGTTGCTAAGGTCGCGGCTGATACGTTTTCCTTTTATGAATGCACTGCTTAAACAATCTTTACAAAGCGATGAAAAAGATAAATAATTTAAATGATTTAAAAACACGCAAGTTGCAATTACAGCAGCGGCAAATAATGCTGGAGCATAAAATAATAACTACCTGGAAAGAGTTGAAAGAAGAATTAGCACCATCAAATATCGTTAAAAGTTTATTGAATAATAAAGTTAACCAGAAAGAACAGGAACACAAAAAACCAGAAAGCTTTCTTAAAAAACTGCTTTCTGTTATAAAAGTGTTTTAATATTCAAACAACTCGTTAAAATAATTCAAATACCCAAATCGCTTATATTGTAATGTAATATTATGCCTGTAACCGGAATCTATTTAGAAAATATTCAGGGCCTTTCCAAACAGCAGATTCCTGAGCTTGAAAAACAATATGGCAAAAATATTTTTCAAGCAGCATCTTCACGCCGTTCTATACATATCATTGGAGATATCATTAAAGAACCCATGTTCCTGTTGCTTGTTGTTGCCTGTTCTTTATATTTCTTTCTTGGCCAATTAAGTGAAGGGATAATGATGTTTGTGGCAATAATAATTGTAACTGTGATTTCTTTATACCAAGAAATAAAAAGCACCAATGCCATTGCAGCGCTTCAACAACTTACCAACCCACGTGTAAACGTAATAAGAAATAGTAAAGAGGTTTCCATTCTAACTGCAGACTTGCTTCCAGGCGACATTGTTTTACTTGAAGAAGGCATGAATATTCCAGCAGATGCCCTTATTTTGCAAGCCAATGATCTTTCAGTGAATGAGTCGGCCATCACAGGAGAATCATTGCCGGTGGAAAAAACCGCCATCGACCAGGAGCCAAAATTATACCAGGGTACAACGATTAACAGCGGTAAATGTATTGCTAAAGTAACTGCAATTGGCGACAACACTTTCTTGGGAAAACTGGGAAAAGCTGTTGATACCTATAGGCCGCATAAAACCCAGTTACAGCTACAAGTGAACAAATTTGTACGCCGCTTTTCACTCTTTGGCCTGGCGGCATTTCTTATTATTTTTTTGGCCAACTTTGTTCAACATCACCAATGGATTTCCAGTTTATTATTCGCATTAACATTGGCCATGTCTGCAATACCTGAAGAAATTCCAGTTGCCTTTTCTTCCTTCATGGCTTTAGGCGCTTATAAGATGAGCCGTATTGGTATTATATCACGACAACCGCAGGTAATAGAAAACCTGGGCGCTGTATCCGTCATTTGTTTAGACAAGACAGGTACCATTACCGAAAATAAAATGGTGGTGAAAAACATCTATGATTACAGGACAGATTCATTAACGGAATTAGAAGAAACGTTATCCAACCCATTTGAAAATGTATTGCACTATGCTTTTCTTGCCAGCGAAGAAAAACCTTTTGACACGATGGAAAAAGCTATACACGAAGCGCATTTTTTAAATCATAAAGAAAATGATATATGGCATATGCAAATGTTTTTCGAATATCCCTTGCAGGGCAGGCCACCTATGATGACACATGTATATAAAAATGAAAAAATAATTACAGCAGCAGCAAAAGGTGCACCGGAACGTATTATAGAGGTATGCCACCTGACCAATAGCGATAAAACTAAAATTAATGATCATATCAGGCTGTTAGCGGGTAATGGATACCGTATATTAGGCGTTGCCAGTGCGGTAGTAAATACGCCGCTTCCAGAAGTACAGGATAATTTCAATTGGCAGTTTGAAGGTTTACTGGCATTATACGATCCCCCCAAAAAAAATGTGTACACTGTTTTAAAAAAAATTTACGATGCAAAAATTGATATTAAATTAATAACTGGTGATTATCCTGAAACTGCCATTAGCATCGCAGGTGACATAGGTATCTTCAACTACCTTAAATGCGTTACGGGTGAAGAGATAATGACATTAAAAGAAAGCGAATTAAAACAAACCGTAAAGACAGTTAATGTTTTTGCCCGCATGTTTCCTGAAGCAAAACTTAAAGTGATAGAGGCATTAAAGGCAAGCGGGGCAATAGTAGCGATGACAGGTGATGGTATAAACGATGGCCCTGCTTTAAAATCTGCGGATGTAGGAATAGCTATGGGCAAAAAAGGTACAGCAGTAGCGCACCTTGCGTCTGACCTTATATTAACTGATGATAATTTAGACAAGATAGCAGATGCCATTTCTGAAGGGCGAAAAATTTTCAGTAACCTCAAGAAAGCCATTCGTTACATTATTTCCATTCATATTCCTATTGTTTTAACCGCTTCGATACCTGTAATTTTTGAGTGGCGATACTCTAATCTTTTCACACCTATCCACATAATATTTTTAGAATTGATAATGGGGCCAACCTGTTCCATTTTTTTTGAAAAAGAACCTGTTGAAAAAGACATTATGTATCAATCGCCCAAGAAGATAACTAACAGCCTTTTTTCACGGAAAGAGATAATTATTAGTATTATACAAGGTATCATAATCGCATGCGGCGCTTTGTTTTCCTACTATTATTTTATGAACAACGGTTCCTCTATTGCAGAGATCAGAACATTTGTTTTTACCTATCTTATATTTAGCAATTTATTTTTAACTTTTGTAAACCGCTCCTTCACCCAAACCCTTTATTATACCAGCAGGTTTACGAATTCACTTGCACCTCTTATTATTCTGCTTTCAATCTTATTTTTACTTGCGATACATTTTCTTCTTCCCGTTCGACAGCTTTTTCAATTAACTTTAATTAGTCCCCGTGAACTTTTATTATGTTTTTCTATAGCCTGTTTAAGTGTAATTTGGTTTGAAATTTATAAGGCTTTTGTAACAAGATTAAACTTGCTAAATAATTCAACACTCTAGGCTCAGAAAACGCAAACATCCAATTAACCTTTCAAAAAATGTCTGCAAAAATGAGGAAAGGATATTTTCGCTTGATTTGAACTGGAAGGCGGAGCAACTGTTGAAATAGCAAAAGACTTGTTTATTCTTATGCATATAGTGATTAAAGGCAGGAAAATATTAGGGCATCAAGAACGATGCATTTTATCCAAAAAACAAAAGAAACTGGAATAATATGATAAACTCTACTGATTGATATTTCGTAATCTCGATCAGTAGAGTTTAATCAACTCCGCACAATAAATACAAATACTTTATTTAGTGCCTGCATTATTTTTACAGGTCTTAATGCCTAATAATTGATATAGAGGGCAAAAACTAAAATATGCTGTAAGCAGCGGAATAAGCGCTGTTAAACCCCACCACGATTTATAATAAAAGCCTAATAAACCAATTATGCAACTTAACACAACACGAATTGCAGCATCGTTATTTCCAACATTCTGTTTCATAACCTGTCATTTTAAATTTGAAAAAATAAATTTATTCTTCTATTGGCTTTTGTTTGATTAATATATGTTTTTTCTGCATGTTCCTCACAATCATCTGGCCGTATTCGTGGCTCATGCTTTCAGTGCTGGATGGAGCAAATGTTTTTGTTTGAACGGAATATAATAATGACTGGGTAGTCATGTCGTAAAAATTACTTTCCCAGAAATATTTTGTTTCGGTCACATAATAACCTGGTTCATAAATCCTGGCATTTCTCATCCCTACATAATCCCAGAAGTTACTATTATACTGATATTGGCCGGACACATACCTGGTTTCTTTTTTCTTATCCAACAGTACAATTGTTATTACAGCATCTACGCCGCTATTCTTGATTTTCTCAATAGCCGCTTTTTCATCCATGCCATCAAATGCTTTTGGCCCATATTCCTTAAATGAGGAGATAGCAGTATACCCCAGGTCAGTAAGGTCGCCAATAAAATGCTCTTCCATCCTTTCCCTTAATGTCCAGCCCTTTTGTTGTATTAATCCCAAAACCATAATTTTTTTATAAATACGAGATGTATTATTGGGTGCTGACCATGAACTGGTAATCTTTGTAGTACTGCAGCCTGCTGTTGTTAACAGCATGATTAATGCTATCCATTTTATTTTTTTCATGAGAATTATTTTATTTGTTGCAAATTACCTCCCTGTATTAATCAGTAAAATGATCATCATCATTTTACAAACCAATTGTTATCAGTCCAAAAAGATATTCCACCAATGAAATTTGCCATAAACATCATCATAAAATACTAAATGCTCTTCAGCATCGATACCTGCAGGATTATACCAAACGATAACGGGTAATTGCCGTGTAGCTCGAACCGTAACAGGGGATTGATTACGCAGGCACCCCTTCAGTTCGAGTGTATCAATAGCAATACTATTATTAGCCATTACCAAATGGCCCAGCTCCATTGGTTTTTCCATGCGCATGCAGCCATGGCTGAAATAACGCTTATTCATTGCAAATGCATTTTTTGTCGGGGTATCATGTAAGTACACACCGTAAGGGCTGTAAAAATTAAGCTTTATTAACCCCAGCGCATTATCACATCCGGTACTTTGCCGAATGGTATAAGGAAAATACGTCCTGCTTAAGGCACTCCATTTTATCGATAAGGGATTAATAATTTTTCCATTTTTATCTAACACCTGAAAACCACCGGTATTTATATATTCCGGGTTTCTTTTTAGAATCGGCAGCATTTCCTTTGTAGCAATGCTTGTCGGCACATGCCAGTAAGGATACAATATTACTTCTGTAATGGTGCTCGTTAGTGTAGGCGTCGGTGTTGAAGGCTTGCCTACCACCATCCTCATGTCCATTATAATATTTTTATTGTTATATACCTTCATATACGCCGCAGGTATATTTACCACTACTACAGGCTGTTCGCTGGAAACACGATTCAACCATCTGTAATAATTTATAGCAAGATCAAGTTGCCTAAGCCTGATAATCAGAGGAATATTTAATTCTTCCACAAGTGTGCTTCGTATAACTCCGTCCGACAAAAGACCAAACTGTAACTGTGCAATCTTGATTAATCTTTTTAAAGTGGAGTCGGGTAATTTATCGGTAAGCTCTCCGGCAATCCCCATCTGGTATAATTTTACCAGTAGTGATTTATTATTTATACCTGGCTTAACTGGCACATCAATTATTTCCTTAAAATTGCTGTCATTCATAATTGCTGAGTACCATCTTATTTTATTTTGCAATACAGCAATTTCAGGTACACCTGATGAAAGATTGTATTGTAAAGACATTAAATTTTTATTCGAGATATAATCGGCCAGCATTACCGGAATATCCCTGTCCATCTCAGGATAATGCATTCCATCATAACCAAAAACAGGTTTTGCATTACCATATGCCATGTCGGTATAAAAATGAATGGCGATTGTTGTGATAGTAACTTCTGCTTCCAGCGAATCTGTAATTGATTTTAAATTGATCTTTCCATTAAAAAATGACTGCATAAAATCAATATCATAATCTTTTTGATTCAGGCCCAGGCCCGCTGCATTTTTAATATTATCGAAAATTATTTTACAATCGCCTTGCTTTTTTAACCAGATTGCCTGGTAATTTAAGCGATTATAAAAACGCTTTATTTTTTCTATATCCGCAGTTTTCTTTTCCTGAAGAAATTGCTGAAGCCCTTGCGGTGTAATTTGTGCAAATCCATCCAGTGTCATAAAAAACAGCACCAGCATGGCAGCAATCTTCAAGGAATATTTTTTCATTATTAAATATTTTTGAACAGGTAACTATTAAACTCCAGCTTCAATTTTTTAAATCTTTCCTCAGCCAGATCTATATTGGCAGCAACTCTTGAAACCATCGTATTGATTCTTTCAACCGGTTCCTTTACTTCGGAAGTTCCATTTGCTATTGATTTATTCACTTCATTAATCTGCTTCATCAGCATAGCGATCAATTCATCCAGCATTATAAAGCGATTTTGAAAGGTTTCAATATGGTCTAATTGATTATTGTTAAAACTGGTAACCAACATTTCACATAGCCTGGTTTTGAAATGAATATTTTCATCCCGAATGAAATACAGCGTCCTTTGCATTACGCCTATTTCCCACTTTAACTGGCCTAATTTTAAACTATCTGAATATACGTGTGCCATTGTTTTCATATTTTATCAAAAAGCCCCGCCATCCTGCGTGACGGGGCCTGAGTCATGCAATCAGCCGACTCATTTAACAGCGATATGCATCGCTGAAATTTTCTTCGCTTCCTCTTTACGAGGCAGTGTAAGTTTCAATACACCATCTTCGTACTTTGCTTCAATTTTTTCCTTGTTGATTTCTTCGGGTAAGGTGAAACTCCGGCTGAAAGAAGAATAGCTGTATTCCTTACGGGTAAACTTTTTCTCTTTATCTTCCGTTGTTGCTTCTTTTTCGCTGCTGATGATAAGCATGTTGCCGTCAACATTAATTTTAAAATCATCTTTTTTAAGTCCCGGTACGGCAAGGGATACCTGATACTCATCTTTATGTTCGGTAATATTTACGGCAGGCATATTAAATGTTCTGCCCCCCTGGTTACTATTTTCAAACCACTCGTTCCAGGGTTTGAAAAAATCATCAAATACAGATGGCTGCATACTTCCTGATTTGGAAATAGCTAAAGTGCTCATGATTTCCTCCTTTGTTTTTTTATTGTTAATTAAATAAATATTACACTATAAAATTGCCCCAAAATATTTCTGATAAAATGACCACTGTTCCCGGGGGTAATTACCTTAAGCATTTTTATTTGTGCGGCCAGGTTCAGCATCAGGATGGGTTTTCGAACCTGCCACTCATTTCCTTTATTTTAATCCTGTACATCACATACTTTACCCGGTTGCTATCATCAAGTTGGTTTACATTTTCATGTTCATGATAGTGAACAGTACTACTTGTCATCAAAGAAAATACACGGCTGAAAAGAATTTCCCTGGCTTTTTCAAGTTCCTTGCCTTTCAGTTCTTCAAAGTGTCCATATATAATTACGCTTTGCCAGTTTCTCATATCAGTCATCCTGTCTACCTCAAAGCACACATTCTTATTTTTGCGAAGTATCTCTAATTTCTTTCCGTCATTCGTCTGCCCGTAAATGTAGTTACCATCGTAGGTATAAGTAACCGGAACAATGTAAGGGTGCCTGCCATCGGTGCAGGCAAGTCTGCCTATGACCTGGCTGCTTAGAATGCCGTTCATTTGTTCGGTTGTAAGTTTTCCTAACATATCATTTTGTTTAAATAATTTATCACTAGCGTTTTGATATTAGTCGAAGATATTCAATTGATTAGAATTTTGTTCTTTGAAATTTTGTTGTATTGGGTTTGTGAAAAGTTCTTTAATTGGCACTTTGTCAAAGACAGATATACTTA
>Ga0265327_10001744_pt1 | contig 25752 bp, 23 predicted proteins | sample 41621metaG_FD_202089 | JGI IMG/M metagenome (GOLD analysis project Ga0265327, IMG submission 202089) | Rhizosphere microbial communities from Carex aquatilis grown in University of Washington, Seatle, WA, United States - 4-16-21 metaG | ecosystem: Host-associated > Plants > Roots > Rhizosphere...
GAGCGCGGAAAATCGTGCACAAATCGCTGGTTTCGGTTACTGACTAGTACGCTGTCCGCCGTGACTGAGCAGACCCTTGTTTTGATCAAGCCCGACGGCGTCAAGCGCAACCTGATCGGCGAAATCATCAGCCGGATCGAGCGCAAGGGCCTGACCTTCGCTGCTCTTGAGCTGAAGACCGTCAGCGTCGAGTTGGCGACCAAGCACTACGCCGAGCACGAAGGCAAGCCCTTCTTCGGTGACCTGCTGGAATTCATCACCTCCGGCCCGGTGGTGGCCGCGATCGTCGAAGGCCCGCGCGCTGTCGCCGCCTTCCGTCAGATCGCCGGCGGCACCGACCCGGTGGAGAAGGCCGCGACCGGCACCATCCGTGGTGACCTGGCCCTGATCACCCAGGACAACCTGGTGCACGGCTCGGATTCCCCGGAGTCCGCGGCCCGTGAAATCGCCCTCTGGTTCCCCGCCAACTGACACAGTGGGCCGCCGGTAGCTGAGCTACCGGCGGCACCTCGTCGGAGATTGGCCGACGATGTGGGATACTGGCGTACGGGTGACCTGCTTCATACCAGGAGCGGACGCCCGGATGAAGACTTAGACGACGCGACCACCCGGAGAAATCCAGGTGCGGCGCCGACCGTCCAGCCATCATTCAGCCAGGCACCGAGGGCTCCCGTGGGCCGCTAGGTGCGAGACCACAACAATCTCGGGAGAAGTTCCCCGAGCCAATACAAGAAGCCCTCGCGTGGCCGCGTCGCACGACGCGCCCGGGGGCTTGAGGAGAATACGTGGCCGACGATGCCCAACTTGAAGCCCAATCCGAAGACGCCGGCAGTGCGGCGGAGCCGATAGAGCTCCCCGAGCGCCTGCGGATTTTCTCGCTGGCCCGAATCCTCGGGACCACCAGCAAGAACATCACCGAGACGCTGGCCGGCGTCGACGGTAGGCCCCGCAATCCCGCTTCCACGGTGACCCGTGCCGAGGCTGAGCGCGTCCGCGACCTGCTGGGTCTCGGTGGCGAGGCCGCTGACGCGCCGGAGGCGCCGGAGGCCCCGGCGCCTGCCGAGGCCGCTGAGCCCGCTGAGTCCGTAGCCGAGGTTGCCGTCGAAGCCGTCGACGTCGCCGAAGCTGCTGTCGAGATCGCCCGCGAGGCCGCCGAGGCCGGCGCCGCGGAGCCTGACGAAGCCGAGCCCGAGTCCCGGCTGCTGTTGGAGACGGTCCCCGCCACCCAAGCAACCTCGGCCGAGCCCGCCGACTACCTGCCGCTGTTCGTGGCACCGCAGCCGGTGACGTTCCGGCCCCCCGCCGAGCCTGACGATTTCGCCGACGACGACAGCGCCGACGACGCGGCAGACGGCGCCGACGAGGGTGGCGAGGACGGCACCGACGAAGACGGCGAGCGGCCCGCCAACCGGCGCCGCCGTCGCGGACGCCGTGGCCGCGGTCGCGGCAGGGGCGAGCAGAGCAGCGACGACGCGATCGACGGAGACGCCGAAGGCGAGACGCAGGACGCGTCGGCCGAGGGTGACGACGACAGCGACGGCGAGGCCGATGACGACTCCGGTGACGACGACGACGCGAACGCGTCGGACGGCGCGAGCCGGCGCCGCCGTCGTCGCCGCCGCCGCAAGTCGGGCGGTACCGGTGGTGACGACGCCGATGGCGAGACCGGTTCACCGGACGATCCGCCCAACACCGTCGTCCACGAGCGCGCCCCGCGCGCCAAGTCGGACAACAACGAAATTCAGGGCATCACCGGGTCCACCCGGCTCGAGGCCAAGCGCCAGCGCCGTCGCGACGGCCGTGACGCGGGCCGCCGCCGGCCGCCGATCCTGAGCGAGGCCGAGTTCCTGGCCCGCCGTGAAGCCGTCGAGCGCGTGATGGTGGTGCGCGACAAGATCCGCACCGAACCGCCGCACGAAGGTGCCCGCTACACCCAGATCGCCGTGCTGGAAGACGGCGTCGTGGTCGAGCACTTCGTCACCTCCGCGGCGTCCGCGTCCCTGGTCGGCAACATCTACCTCGGCATCGTGCAGAACGTGCTGCCCTCGATGGAGGCGGCGTTCGTCGACATCGGCCGCGGCCGCAACGGTGTGCTGTACGCCGGTGAGGTCAACTGGGAGGCCGCCGGTCTCGGTGGCAACAACCGCAAGATCGAGCAGGCGCTCAAGCCCGGCGACTACGTCGTCGTCCAGGTCAGCAAGGACCCGGTCGGGCACAAGGGCGCCCGCCTCACCACGCAGATTTCCCTGGCCGGGCGCTACCTGGTGTACGTGCCGGGTGCATCGTCGACCGGGATCAGCCGCAAGCTGCCCGACACCGAGCGCCAGCGTCTGAAGGAAATCCTCAAGGAGGTCGTGCCTGCCGACGCCGGTGTGATCATCCGCACCGCGTCCGAGGGCGTGAAGGAAGAGGACATCCGCGCGGACGTCAACCGGTTGCAGGAACGCTGGACCGAGATCGAGACCACCGCCGCCCAGACCAAGGGCAAGGCCGCCGGCGCCGCCGTGGCGCTGTACGAAGAGCCCGACGTTCTGGTCAAGGTGATCCGCGACCTGTTCAACGAGGACTTCTCGAAGCTCGTGGTGTCGGGCGACGAAGCGTGGAACACCATCAGTACCTACGTGAATTCTGTTGCGCCGGAATTGCTTTCGCGGATGTCGCAGTACGAGCCGGCGGGTGGCGGGACCGGCCCCGACGTGTTCTCGGTGTACCGCATCGACGAGCAGCTGGCCAAGGCGATGGACCGCAAGGTGTGGCTGCCCTCGGGCGGCACCCTGGTGATCGACCGCACCGAGGCCATGACGGTCATCGACGTCAACACCGGCAAGTTCACCGGTTCGGGCGGCAACCTGGAACAGACGGTCACCCGCAACAACCTGGAGGCCGCCGAGGAGACGGTGCGCCAGCTCCGGCTGCGCGATATCGGCGGCATCGTGGTGATCGACTTCATCGACATGGTGCTCGAATCCAACCGCGACCTGGTGCTGCGCCGCCTGACCGAGGCACTGGCCCGGGACCGGACCCGGCACCAGGTGTCCGAGGTGACCTCGCTGGGCCTGGTGCAGCTGACGCGCAAGCGGCTCGGCACCGGTCTGATCGAAGCGTTCTCCACGACCTGCACGCACTGCGCGGGCCGCGGCATCACGCTGCACGTCGACCCGGTGGACACCGCGGCCGCAATCAACCGCAAGGCCGAGCCCGCCGGCGGTAGTGGTGGCGGCGGCGGTCGGCGCAGCAAGCGGGCCAAGAAGGCGGCCCCGCGTCCCGAAGAAGAGCCGCAGGTGGCCAAGGTGCCGCCGCATCCGCAGGGTGAACACCCGATGTTCAAGGCCATGGCGGCGGCGAACGGCAAGCACGAGGACGAACTCGACGAGGACGAGGCCACCGAGGGCATCGCTGACGAATCAGCCGATGGGGACGTGGTCGAGTCCGCCGCGGACGTGACCGCGCTGGTCCAGGCCGATGACGACCTGGACGCCGACGAGGACGACGAAGACTCGGACGACGAGGACACCGAAGACGAGGACTCGGAAGACGATGAACTCGAAGTCGAACTCGACGAGGACTTCGAGGACGGCGACGACGACAGCGACGAGCTGGACCTCGATGACGACGAGGATGAGGACGCCGACGACTCGGATGACGAGGACGACGACGAAGGCGACGACGATTCGGACGACGAGGACGACGACGAAGAGGCTGATCAGCCCGCTGAACCGGTCGTCGCCCAGGCTCCCGTGGTCCGGCAGCGGCGGCGCGCCGCCGCTCGTCCCGCCGGTCCGCCGGTCGGAGGTGTCGATGGCTGATGCCGTGAGGGTCCACGCGGTTTGACCCTCGAATAGCTGGTCACGTACCCTTGACCAGTTGTCGCCTGGCTGCCGCCGGCGGCATTGGAGAAGCCTGGGATGCCCGCGCCACTCCAACCCAAGACCAGTGCTCGCCAGCCTTCGGGTGGCGCGCGCCCCGCAGTAGACGAAACGAAGAACAGAGGAACACCAACGATGGCAGCCGATAACGCCACGTACGCAATCGTCAAGACTGGTGGCAAGCAGTACAAGGTTGCCGTCGGTGACGTGGTCAAGATCGAGAAGCTCGACGCTGAGCAGGGCGCCTCGGTGTCGCTGCCCGTCGCTCTCGTGGTCGAGGGTGCGAAGGTCACCACCAGTGCTGACGCGCTGGCCAAGGTTGCCGTCACCGGTGAGGTGCTCGAGCACACCAAGGGCCCGAAGATCCGTATCCACAAGTTCAAGAACAAGACCGGCTACCACAAGCGCCAGGGCCACCGTCAGCAGCTGACGGTCGTCAAGGTCACCGGCATCAAGTAAGTAAGGGAGCGAACAGACATGGCACATAAAAAGGGCGCGTCCAGCTCTCGCAACGGTCGCGATTCAGCCGCCCAGCGGCTCGGCGTCAAGCGCTTCGGCGGCCAGGTCGTCAAGGCCGGCGAGATCCTCGTCCGTCAGCGCGGCACTCACTTCCACCCGGGCGTGAACGTCGGTCGCGGTGGCGACGACACCCTGTTCGCCACGGCCGCCGGCTCGGTGCTCTTCGGCGCCAAGCGCGGTCGCAAGACGGTCAACATCGTCCCGGTCGAGGCCTAACCTTTTCCACGAGGTGTGAAGCTGCCACGAGGTTTCGCCTCGTGGCAGCTTTTCTTTTTCCCTGGCGACAGGGAAGTGTTCCTGGGGCGAGCGAAGCGACGGGGACTTGGTTCGTGTGAGGGAGAGGACGTCAGATGGCACCCCGGTTCGTTGACCGTGTGGTGATCCACGCGCGCGCCGGTAACGGCGGCAATGGCTGTGCGTCGGTACATCGGGAAAAATTCAAGCCGCTCGGTGGGCCTGACGGCGGTAACGGCGGCAAGGGCGGCAGCATCGTTCTGGTCGTCGATCCGCAGGTGCACACGCTGCTGGACTTCCACTTCCGCCCGCACGTCGACGCCCCGTCCGGCAAGCCCGGCGCGGGCAGTAACCGCGACGGCGCTGCCGGTACCGACCTCGAGGTCCACGTGCCCGACGGCACCGTCGTGCTCGATGATCAGGGCCGCATGCTGGCCGACCTGGTCGGTGCCGGAACCCGGTTCGAGGCGGCCGCAGGTGGTCGCGGCGGGCTGGGCAACGCCGCACTGGCGTCGCGGGCGCGCAAGGCGCCGGGTTTCGCGTTGCTGGGGGAGAAGGGCGAGATCCGCGACCTGACCCTCGAACTCAAGACGGTTGCCGATGTCGGCCTGGTCGGTTTCCCGTCGGCCGGCAAATCGTCTCTGGTGTCGGCCATTTCGGCCGCCAAGCCGAAGATCGCGGACTACCCGTTCACCACTCTGGTGCCCAACCTCGGTGTGGTCTCGGCGGGCGACAACACCTTCACTGTCGCCGACGTCCCGGGCCTGATTCCGGGTGCCTCTGAGGGCCGCGGCCTGGGCCTCGACTTCTTGCGGCACATCGAACGTTGCGCCGTGCTGGTCCACGTCGTCGACTGCGCCACCCTGGAGCCGGGCCGTGACCCGATCTCCGACATCGATGCGCTCGAGGCCGAGTTGGCCGCGTATACGCCGACGCTGCAAGGGGATACGACCCTCGGTGACCTCGCCGAGCGGCCCCGAGCGGTGCTGCTCAACAAGATCGACGTGCCCGACGCCCGGGAACTCGCGGACTTTGTCAAGGAAGAGGTGGCCGCCAAGTACGGCTGGCCCGTCTACGAAATCTCGACCGTCAGCCGAGATGGCTTGCGCCCGTTGACGTTCGCGCTGTGGGACATGGTTGCGGCGTATCGTGCCGCGCAGCCGGTGGTGGCACCGCGCCGGCCGATCATTCGGCCGATCGCGGTCAACGAGACCGGCTTCACCGTCGAGTCGGATGGCTCCGGTGGCTTCATCGTGCGCGGCACCCGGCCGGAACGCTGGATCGCCCAGACGGCGTTCGACAACGACGAAGCGGTCGGCTACCTCGGTGACCGGCTGGCGCGCCTGGGCGTCGAAGACGAGCTGTTGAAGAAGGGTGCCCGCGCGGGCTGTGCGGTGACCATCGGTGACGTCACCTTCGACTGGGAGCCGCAGACGCCCGCGGGTGTGGACACGCAGATGTCCGGTCGCGGTACCGACCTCCGTCTGGAGCAGACCGATCGCATCGGCGCCGCGGAACGTAAGGCGGCCCGTAAAGAACGCCGTCGGTCAGCGGAGGATCCAGAGGACGAGTCGTGACGCAGAGCCCCGACGCGGTGCCCTCGGCGCACCGCGAGGCGGTGCGCACCGCGCGCAGCGTCGTCGTCAAGATCGGGACCACTGCGCTCACCGCGCCGAACGGCATGTTCGACGCCGGCCGGCTGGCGACGCTCGCCGATGCCATCGAGAAGCGCATGAAGGCCGGTTCGGATGTCGTGATCGTCTCGTCCGGCGCCATCGCCGCCGGGATCGAGCCGCTCGGCCTGACCAGGCGCCCGACCGACCTCGCCACCAAGCAGGCCGCCGCCAGCGTGGGCCAGGTGGCCCTGGTCAACTCGTGGAGTGCGGCGTTCGGACGGTATGACCGGACTGTCGGGCAGGTGCTGCTGACCGCGCACGACATCGCGCAACGGGCGCAGCACAACAACGCCCAGCGCACGCTGGACCGGCTGCGGGCGCTGCACGCGGTGGCGATCGTGAACGAGAACGACACGGTGGCCACCAACGAGATTCGATTCGGCGACAACGACCGGCTGTCGGCCCTGGTGGCGCAGTTGGTCGGCGCCGACGCGCTGATCCTGCTGAGCGATATCGACGGCCTCTACGACTCCGATCCCCGTAAGGGCAACGCGCGCTTCATCCCAGAGGTCGCCGCGTCGGGCGACCTCGACGGGGTGTCGGCGACGGGCGGCAGTCACCTGGGCACGGGCGGGATGGCGTCCAAGCTGTCGTCGGCGCTGCTGGCCGCGGACGCCGGCGTCCCGGTGCTTCTGGCCGCGGCCAGTGACGCGGCAGCCGCGTTGACCGACGCCTCGGTGGGCACGGTCTTCGCCGCGCGTCCCGAGCGCATGTCGGCGCGACGGTTCTGGGTGCGCTACGCGGCGGAGACGACGGGGACCGTCACCCTCGATGCCGGTGCCGTACAGGCCGTCGTCCGGCAAAGAAAATCCTTGCTGCCTGCCGGGATCACCGCGGTCGCGGGCCGCTTTCACGGTGGCGACGTCGTCGAGCTGCACGGTCCCGACGGCAACGCGGTGGCGCGCGGCGTCGTGGCCTACGACGATGCCGAGCTCGCGGGCATCATCGGCCGGTCCACGCCCGAACTACCGGTGGAGCTGCGCCGACCTGCGGTGCACGCCGATGACCTGGTAGCAATTTGACGTCGACTTTGTGTGTATTTGGCTAGAATCAGTGCCTCATTCAATGTTTTCCCTGCTGGAGAAGGCCGACCTATTAAATTAGGGTTATGCTGCCTTCGACACGCACGCAGCAAACAGAATTGAGGGGGCGATGGCGAGACAGTCGGTGCTGGCGGTCGGCGCGCATCCCGATGACATCGAACTCGGCTGCGGCGGCGCGCTGGCAAAGCACGTAGCGGCCGGCGACCGGGTCACCATGCTGGTGGTGACGCGCGGCGAGGAGGGGCCGGGTGACTCCCAGGAGCGGGTGCGCGAGCAACTCCGCGCGGTGGAGGTGCTGGGCGTCCACGAGCTGCTGTGGGGACAGGGTTTCGGCGACTGCCGCGTTTCGCTGCAGGAGTTCGAACTGGTCCACCTGATCGAAGACGCCATCGAAAAGTCTGCTGCCACAATCGTTTACACCCACACTGCCAATGACAGCCACCAGGACCATCGGGTGGTTTCCCGATGCACCCTCGGTGCCGCGCGGTGGGTGTCGTCGATCATGACGTACGGCGGGCCGTCGGCCATCGGCTTCAATCCGACCGCGTTCGTCGACATCTCCGACTCGCTGGACAAGAAGATCGAAGCCCTGATGTCACACGTGTCGCAGGCCGAGGCCAGCGAGAAGGTCAGCGCCTCCTGGGTGCGCAGTTCCGCTGAGCACTACGGTTTCCTGTGCCGCCGCACGTTCGCCGAAGGATTCGAGCCGGCCCGACTGGTCGTCGATTTCTGACCCAGTGCCGACCTTTCTCATAGTCGGGGCCGGTCCGACGGGGCTGGGCGCTGCCGTCCGGCTGACCGAACTCGGGATCGACCATGTGGTGGTGGACGCCGGCGATCAAGTCGGTGGCATGGCCACGTCGGTACGCGACGCACACGGTTTCACCTGGGATCTTGGCGGCCACGTGCTGCACAGCCACTTCGCGGAATTCGACCGGGCGGTCGACGCCTCCGGCGTGAAGATGAACGACGTCGCCCGCAACGGCTGGGTGTGGCTGGACGGCAGCGGGCCGCATGCCCTGGTGCCCACGCCCATCCAGCAGCAACTCACCGAGATGCCGACCGACCTGTACCCGGACGCGCCGCTGCACAACCTCGCCGACTATTACCGGAACAATTTCGGTGGCAAACTTTTTGACGAGTTTTTCGGGCCCTACAACTACAAGATGTGGACGGTCTCACTCGACCAGATCGACCACGAATGGACGTCGTTGCGCAGCGGTAGCGCCGCGCCGAACGTGCCGCGTCTCGGTCTGGCGGGCTCGGCGAGCGGACCCGCGGGCAGCTTCCCGTATCCGATCGGCGGCACCGGCGCGCTGTGGCAGGGCGTCCACGACCAGATGCTGGCGCCCGGCACGGTGCGCCTGGGCACCCGCGTGGTCGACATCGATGTGGCCCGCCGGATCGCCACGCTGGACGACGGATCGACCGTGGCGTATGACCACTGCGTCAGCTCGGCGCCGCTGACGACGGCCTGGCGCTGGCTCGGTGGCGCCGGCGCCGAGGGGACGGCCGAGCGAAACACCCTGTGCGCCAGCCGTATTTACGCGGTGGGCCTGGGCTATCGCGGTCCAGCACCGGAGGCACTGGCCGACAAGACGTGGCTGTACTGCCCGGACCCCGCAGTGCCGTGGTACCGGGCCACGGTGCTGAACAACTACGACCCCGCCAACGCCGGCGACGGCCGCTGGAACGTGTTGTGCGAGGTGCCGCTGTTGCCGGGACAACCGCTGACCGCCGACGACGCCGTGCGGCGCACCGAGGAATCACTGCGGGCGCTGGGTGCCGAGTCCGAGTACGTCGTGAGCCGCTTCGTGCGGGAGGTGCCGATGGGTTACCCGGTGCCGACGCTGGGCCGTGACGACATCGTGCGGACCATCGACGAGCGGCTGCGTGCGCACGGTCTCTACAGCCGTGGCCGGTTCGGTGGGTGGCGCTACGAGTCGTCGAACCAGGACTACGGCTACATGCAGGGCAGGGAGGCCGTGGACAACGCGTTGTCCGGTACGCCCGAGGACGTCTATTGGCATCCGGACAGGTTCTGAGCCGCCAATTCGCCGACCAGTAGGGCGAGGATTTCCGAACAGCCGCTGTCGATCTTGACCGTGGCCAGGTCGTCGCCGCGGGTGTGGCCGCGGTTGATGATCGCGACGGGCTTGCCGGCGGCGGCCGCGTGCCGGACGAAGCGGTAGCCGGAGTACACCGTCAGCGACGATCCCGCGACCAACAGCGCGTCGGCCTCGTCGACCAGGGAGCACGCCTGCCGCACGCGGTCCTTCGGCACGCTGTCGCCGAAGTACACGATGTCCGGTTTGAGGATGCCGGCGCAGATGGGGCAATCCAGGTATCGAAACGTGGTGGTGTCTTCGACGACGGCGTCGGCGTCGGGTGCCACGCCGATGCTGCCGACTTCGGCCCGTGCGGTGAAGCCGGGATTGAGCCGTTCCAGCTCCTCGGCCAGCGCGGCGCGCGTCATGGTGTGCCCGCAGTCGAGGCAGACGACCTGCGCGTAGGTGCCGTGCAAGTTCACCACGGTCCGCGAGCCGGCTTTGGTGTGCAGGAGGTCGACGTTCTGGGTGATGACGCCGGTGACCAGACCCGCGCGTTCCAGCGCGGCCACGGCGCGGTGGCCCGCGTTGGGCCGGCGGCCGGCCATGTGCCGCCAGCCGATGTGGTTGCGGGCCCAGTACCGCTGCCGGAAGGCCGGGCCGGACAGGAACTGCTGGATGGTCATCGGATTGCTCGGCGGCGAGTCCGGCCCGCGGTAGTCGGGGATGCCCGAGTCGGTGGAGATACCGGCGCCGGTCAGCACGACGAGACGCCGGTCGGCCAACAGGTTGACCAGTTCAGGAGCCTGCACGTCATCGAGGGTAGGCCGTCGGCCGGGTGGCGCGACGTGACGGCACGTCCATCGTGCGTCGGAGCGGTGCAACAATCAGACGGTGGACTTCTACTCCGCCTACCGGCACGGGTTCGTCCGGGTGGCCGCATGCACGCACCACACCGCGCTCGCGGACCCCGCGGCCAACGCCGCGTCGGTGCTGAGCCTGGCCCGTGACTGCCACGACGAGGCCGTGGCGTTGGCGGTGTTCCCGGAGCTGACGCTGTCGGGGTACTCGATCGAGGACATCCTGCTGTCGGACACACTGCTCGAGTCGGTGACCGAGGCGCTGGCGTCGATCGTCGAGGCCTCGGCGGACCTGCTGCCGGTGCTGGTGGTCGGCGCGCCGCTGCGCCACCGGCACCGTATCTACAACACGGCGGTGGTGATCCACCGCGGCTCGATCCTCGGTGTGGTGCCCAAGTCGTATCTGCCGACCTATCGCGAGTTCTATGAATCGCGTCAGGTGGCGGCCGGTGGCGACATCGAGGGGACGATCCGGCTGGGTGGGGCCGACGTGCCGTTCGGCAGTGATCTGCTGTTCGCCGCCGCCGATCTGCCGAACTTCGTGCTGCACGTGGAGATCTGCGAAGACATGTGGGTACCGGTCCCGCCGAGTGCGACAGCCGCGCTGGCCGGTGCGACGGTGCTGGCGAACCTGTCGGGCAGCCCGATCACCATCGGCCGGGCCGACGACCGCAAGCTGCTGGCCCGCTCGGCGTCGTCGCGGTGCCTGGCGGCGTATGTGTATGCGGCTGCGGGGGAGGGCGAGTCGACGACGGATCTGGCGTGGGACGGCCAGACCATGATCTACGAAAACGGTGTGCTGCTGGCCGAATCCGAGCGTTTCCCGCGCGGCGAGCGACGCTCGGTCGCTGACGTCGACACCGAGCTGCTGGCCGCCGAACGGTTGCGAATGGGGACATTCGACGACAACCGGCGCCAGTTCGCGGACCGAACTTCGGACTTCCGGCGCATCGAATTCCTGCTCTCGCCGCCGGCGGGCGATATCGGCCTGCTCCGCGAGGTCGAGCGGTTCCCGTTCGTGCCGGCGGATCCTGCGCGGCTGCAACAGGATTGCTACGAGGCTTACAACATCCAGGTGTCCGGTCTCGAGCAGCGGCTGCGTGCGCTGAATTTCCCGACCGTGGTGATCGGCGTGTCCGGCGGGCTGGATTCCACGCACGCGCTGATCGTCGCGGCCAAGGCGATGGACCGTGAGGGTCGGCCGCGTAGCGACATCCTGGCCTTCACGATGCCGGGTTTCGCGACCGGTGACCGCACCAAGAACAACGCCACCGCCCTGGCCAAGGCGCTCGGAGTCACGTTCTCCGAGTTGGATATTCGTGACACCGCCCGGCTGATGCTCGCCGAGATGGGGCACCCGTTCGCGCGCGGTGAGGCGGTGTACGACGTGACGTTCGAGAACGTGCAGGCGGGGCTGCGGACCGACTTCCTGTTCCGGCTGGCCAACCAGCGCGGCGGCATCGTGCTGGGCACCGGCGACCTGTCCGAGCTCGGCCTGGGCTGGTCCACCTACGGCGTCGGCGATCAGATGTCGCACTACAACGTCAATGGTGGAGTGCCGAAAACCCTGATCCAGCACCTGATCCGGTGGGTGATCGCCTCGGGTCAGTTCAACGACGACGTCAACGACGTTTTGCAGTCGGTGCTGGACACCGAGATCACCCCGGAATTGGTCCCGGCAGCCGACGGTGAGGCAGTCCAGAGCAGCCAGGCCAAGGTGGGACCGTATGCGCTGCAGGATTTTTCGCTGTTCCAGGTGTTGCGGTACGGCTTCCGGCCGTCGAAGATCGCGTTCCTGTCCTGGCACGCCTGGCGTGACGTCGACGCCGGTGACTGGCCGGCGGGCTTCCCGGACGACGAGCATGTGGCCTACTCGCTGGCCGACATCCGGCACTGGCTGAAAGTCTTCGTCCAGCGGTTCTACTCATTCAGCCAGTTCAAGCGATCGGCGTTGCCCAACGGCCCGAAGGTATCTGCCGGCGGTGCACTGTCGCCTCGCGGGGACTGGCGCGCACCGTCGGACATGTCGGCGCGTATCTGGCTCGACGAGATCGAGCGCAACGTTCCGGAGTCCTGAACGGGTCGTTCAGGCGCACCCCCGGTTTCAGAACGGTGGGGAGCTGTCGCCGTCGATGAGTTGCTGGGCGAGTTGGAGTTTGGCCTCGGACGTCGATGCGGACTCCAGTAGTTCGGCCCAGTTGAGTTCGCGTTCGTGCCGGGTATGTCGAGTGCGGTCGTCGATGCGGCTGCGCCGGCGGGTGGGCATCATGAGGTCGCGGCCGCGTTGGTCGCTGGTGGTCGTCGTGGCCGATGGTGGTGGCGCCGGCGGTGGTGACTGTGCGGGGAAGTGTTTGTCGGGGAACAGGATTCGGCTACCGGGCATCGTGGTGTAGGTGTGTCCGGTGGGTGCGGTCCATACGATGGTGCCGTCGGGGTTCTGGCGGGTGTGCCATCCGGTCGGGCCGGTATAGAACGTCTTGACCAGGTGGTGCTTGCGGCACTTCGGGGTGAGGTTGCCCGGATGGGTCGCTCCGGCCGGCCACGCGATGGTGTGGTCGAGGTCGGAGTCGACGGCGGGGTGGTCGCAGCCGGGGTGCATGCAGGTGATGTCCCGCATCCGCACGTAGTGGTCGAGCGCGGCCGAGGGCCGGTACTGCGGTTGCCCGCCGACCGGAACCTGTGGCGCAGTAACCGTTTTCACGGTGGCGCCGCGGGCGGCGAGGTCTGCCAGCAGCACAGCGGGGACTACGGGCCCGTCCGGCAGGTACCCGACCGCCTTCTGGTCGACGACGGGTGGGGGTTCGGGCGTCGGCGCCAGCGCGTCGGCGACGGGGGTGTCGGCCGTGACCGGGGGCGTGACCTCGGGGGCGTCGAGTAGTGGGTCGCTGACTGGTTCGGGCGCAGCCTCGGCCAGCACATGGATGATGACCGCCGCGGCGCGCGGATCGGCACCGGCGGCCGGACAGTCGGGCCGGCCGCAGTGGCACGGGAGGCGGTCGCCGCGGGCGGCCAGGACTCCCATCGCGTCGGAGCGGCGCTGGGCGAGGCTGCGGGGTCGTCGGGGCAGACCTCGTGGGCCATGGCGGTGAGGGTGCGCTTGAGTAGTGCGGCGTCGGTGGCCCGTAGCAGGGCCCACACGGTGGTGACTCCTGCCGGGTCGCCGGGCTTGCCGAACTCGACGTCGCGCCCGCGGACGGCGTTGCGGGAACGACGGACGGTGCGGGTGGCGCTGGTCACCATGTCGACCAGGGAAGCGTCATCGGCTTCCTTGGTTTCCATCACCAGCAGTTCGAACATGCTTTCGATTTTAGCTATCTCTACTGACTCAAACCTTCTGGCTGGCACAGATTGTGGATGAATCGCGTTCTGTGGATAACTTGTCCGGGCGGGCGCTCAGGCGACGGCGAGCACGTTGGGCTCATCAAGGTCGTCGTCGGTCCGGCGCCGAGCCCGCGCCGCCGCGTGCACGACGAGTGCGAAGCTGACGGTGATCGGGATGACCGGGCCGTCCATGCCGCCGGCGAGGACGGCGTCGGCTGTGGTGAAGACCGGCGGCACGATCTGTGCGTACAAGCTCGCAGCGGTCGGCGCGGCGGCGAAACCCCAGAGGAGCCAGCGCCACTGTCGTTCGCGCACCGTGTCACCCGCGGCACGGGCGCGGACGATCCCGCGTGCGGCAAGTGCGATGGTGATCCAGGCCGGCACCAGGTGAAAGAGCGCGAGGCTGTGCGGGATCGGCGCGGGTAGTCGGAGCACCAGGCCGGCGTATGTCAGGGAGCCGACTACGGCCACTGCGACCGCAGCGCCATAGGTCCACGTCGGAACGGCACCGACGCTCGCGTCCACCCTCGGGCGCTGCGTCAGCATGAATGCGAACACGGCGCTGCCGGGCGCGATGACGCCGAGGACGATGGAGCCCACACCGATGTTGGTCAGCAGATCGTGCTGTGGGATCAGTGGCTGTATCCCGATCCAGATCACCCGTAGCAACGGCGCCGTCATCATCAGGGCGATGCCGTAGGTCATCCAGGCCTGGTGCGTGATCACGTCGCGACGGCGGATTGCGTAAACCGCGTACCAGGCGCTGCCGAGCGTGCCGATTGCCAAGGCGCGCAACTGTGTTTCGAACGCCGGGCCGATGAAGTGCTGAGCGGGTGGCGTGACGTACAGGAACACCAAGGCGGTCAGCATGCTGACGGACATCAGCGTGAGATAGCTGCGGCCGATCCACCGGTGCGCCGTCGGCCGGCGGGTGCGCAACCGCGACGAGAACTGAAACAACCCCAGCCCCAAGGCAAGTCCGGCGAGCGTCGTGTGGACCATGAGGACCACGCGATGTTCGGCATAGGCGCCATGACGGACCGATTCGACGGACCCGTCGCCGACGGCATAGCCGTGGCCGTTGAGGGCCGTGTTGACGGCGTCCTGCCAGCGCGCGACACCGGGGGCGAAAAGTGGCCAGGTGTAGTTGAGTGCGAGCGGCACATAGAACGCGGCGATGGCGACGGTGAGCGTGAAGAATCTCCGCGACACCGCGATTCCTTTGTGGCCGTCCATTTGAATGTCAGATTCTAGGGCCACCCCCGACCAACCTGCAGTATTTGCTGAACCTGAACGAGTGTGCGGGTTTCGGAGTGTTCGGGGGTGGCTGCGCGCGCCTGCACCTCGCTCAGGAAGCCGCCCGCCATGACTGATCGACGCGGTCGAAAGCGATGGGCAGGGTGAGCGGTCCGCTCAGACCCATCAACGGCTTCCACGGCGCCGGCCCGGTGAGCCGGGCGTTGGGCATGCGCTGGGTCATCAGACTGAGCGCTTCGGCCAGTTCCATCTTGGCCAGATGCACGCCCAGGCAGTAGTGCATCCCGGCGCCGAAGGTCTGCATCGCCGGCGCGTCCTGGCGGGTGATGTCGAGGCGGTCGGGGTCGGCGTAGACGGCGGGGTCGCGGTTGGCCGCGCCGGTGTTCACCTGCAGAAAAGTTCCTGCGGGGAACAGCATTCCGGCCAGTTCGACGTCCTCGCGGGCCATCCGCAGCGAGCTGATGACGATCGGGGAGTGCCGCATGGTCTCCTCGACAGCGCGGCCGGCCAGGTCGGGGTGGGTGCCCAGCAAGGCCCACTGGTCGGGGTGTTCGCACAGGACCTGGACCGAAGCGGCGACCTGGTTTCGGGTCGTGTCGGTACCGGCGGCCAGCAGACCGGTGGAGAGCATCCGAAGCTCGTCGGCGCTGAGTCGGTCACCGTCCTCTTCGGCGCGGATGAGGTCGGAGAGGAGGTCGTCGGTGAGGTGGTCGTGGCGGCGGCCGACCATGTCGTCGATGTAGTCGTCGAGGGCCTGCCAGGCGGTCAGGATCGCGCTCTCATTCTCGGCGACATGCCAGTCGAAGGCTTGCATGAAGTCGTCGACCCAGATCGACAACTGTTCCCAGTCCTCGGCCGGGGCGCCGAGCAACGCGCAGATGACCGGCGTGGGGTACTGGCGCGCGATATCGGTCACCACGTCGCAGTGGCCGCGCGCCACCTGCCGGTCGATCAGACCGCTGACGACGTCGACCACCGTGGTGCGCAAGCGTTCGATGGCGCGGCGGCCGAAGGCCGTCGCAATCAGGCGACGCAAGCGGGTGTGCTCGGGTCCATCGATACTGATGATCGACGAGCTGACCCGGTCCCACACCGGACCTGACGTGATGCCCTGGGCGACGAGGAACATGCCCTGAGGAATCCGGAATCGCGGGTCCCGCAGTACCTCGTGCGCGAGGTCGTAGGTCAGCACCTCCGGTCCATGTGGCCCCATGGCGATCGGGGATTGCGCGCGCGCCGGTCCGAGGATCGCCTGCGCTTCGTCCGGGCCCCGTGCGGCCGAATAGTCGATTGTCGGGAGCGCGACGTCGAAGACGCTCGGCATACCGCTTGCGCTGGTCATGCATTGACTATCCGGCGTTGTGGGCGGCAGATCATCGGCCAAGTGGCGTAGATCTGCGCGTCAAATACGTACGCCGTGGGCCGGCCCTTCAGTCGGCCGATCCGAGCGCATCCTCGATGGCCTCGTCGTACGGTGCGCAGTTGCCCGCGCCGGCGGTCAGGGTGGCGAGCGCGCCGCCCGTCACGGCGCGCAGGAGGGCACGATCCGGGTCCGCCCGCCAGCCCGCGGCCAGGACGCCGGCGAAGACGTCACCGGCGCCCGTGGTGTCGATCGCCTCGACCTCGGGTGCCGGGACGTGCGTCTCGCCGTCGGGGGTCCGGAGCAGAGCGCCTCGGGCGCCCTGGGTGACCACGAGATGTGCGACGGGCCAATGCCATTGGGCTGCTTCGGTTTCGTTGACGATCACCACGTCGGTGACGGCGGCCAGCGCGGCGAGCGCGTCTGGATCGGCGCCGAGAGGCGAGGCGTTGAGCACCACCGTGGCGTCGCCGTCCTTGGCCAGCCGCGCTGCCGCCAACGCGGTGGACGCCGGGATCTCCAACTGCAGCAACAGCACGTCGCAGTCGGCGACCACGGCGCGAACGTGAGCCGAATCGAGGGTCAGGTGAGCATTGGCGCCGGGCGCCACGACGATCATGTTCTCGGTCGGGTTGTCGGGGCTGCTGCCGACCATGATTGCCGCGGTGCCGCTCGGGACCGGCAGGCTCACCGTTCCGACCAGGCCGACACCGTTGTCCTGCAGGTGCTTTCGCAATGCCGAGCCGGTGGCGTCGGTCCCGAGCGCGGCGACCAGCTGGACGTCGGCACCCGCGCGGGCCGCGGCGACGGCCTGATTGCCGCCCTTGCCGCCGGGCTCCGAATGCAGCGCTGACGCCAGCACCGTCTGCCCGGGTTCCGGGAGGTCGGCCACGCCGAACACCAGGTCCATGTTGACGCTGCCCACCACAGTGATCCGAGTCACCCGGCCACGGTAGCCCCGACCGGGCTCGAGCGCCGATACCTCGTTACCCTGGGTTAATGAGTGTGCACGCAGCTACGGACACCGATCTGCGCCAGCAGGTGCATGACGCCGCCCGGCGGGCCCGCGTCGCGTCGCGCGTGCTGGCCACACTGACCACCGAAGCCAAGAACCGCGCGCTGCACGCCGCGGCCGACGCCGTGCTCGCCGCCGCCGACGCGGTGCTGGCCGCCAATGCCGAGGACATCGACGTCGCGCGCGCCGCCGGTACGGCCGAGGCGATGATCGACCGGCTGGCCCTGAACCCGCAACGGCTCGATGGCATCGCCGCCGGGTTGCGCCAGGTCGCGGGGCTGCCTGATCCGGTCGGGGAAGTGCTGCGCGGCAGCACCCTGCCCAACGGCCTGCAGATCCGTCAGCAGCGGGTGCCGCTCGGTGTCGTCGGCATGGTTTACGAGAGCCGGCCCAACGTGACGGTCGACGCCTTCGGTCTGGCGCTGAAGTCCGGCAACGCGGCACTGCTGCGCGGCAGCTCGTCGGCGGCCCGGTCGAACCAGGCCCTTGTGATCGCCCTGCGGGCGGCACTGGCCGCCGAGGGTCTGCCCGAGGACGCGGTGCAGCTGCTGCCCAGCGAGGACCGGGCCAGCGTCACCCACCTGATCCAGGCCCGCGGTCTGGTCGACGTGGTGATCCCGCGCGGCGGTGCCGGTCTGATCGACGCCGTGGTGCGCGACGCCACCGTGCCGACCATCGAGACGGGCGTCGGCAACTGCCACGTCTACGTCCACGAAGCGGCTGATCTCGACATGGCCGAGAGCATCCTGCTGAACTCCAAGACCCGCCGTCCCAGCGTGTGCAATTCGGCAGAGACCCTGCTGGTCGACCGAGCCATCGCCGACACCGCGCTGCCGCGGCTGGTGACTGCCCTGCAGGGAGCCGGGGTGACGGTGCATTTGGACCCGACCGAGGACGAGCTGCGCGCCGAGTTCCTCTCGCTGGACATGGCAGTGGCAGTGGTGGACGGCCTCGATGAGGCTGTGGCGCACATCAACGAGTACGGCACCGGACACACCGAGGCGATCGTCACCACCAATCTTGCTGCGGCCCAGCAGTTCTCCGAACAGGTGGACGCTGCCGCGGTGATGGTCAACGCGTCGACCGCCTTCACCGACGGCGAGCAGTTCGGCTTCGGCGCCGAGATCGGTATCTCGACCCAGAAGCTGCACGCCCGCGGCCCGATGGGGCTGCCGGAACTGACATCCACCAAATGGATCGTGTGGGGCGACGGCCAGACCCGGCCTGTGTAGAGGAGAAGAACTTGAGTACACCCGCTCGTTCCGTGCCGCTGTTCGGCGACAATGCCGCCATCGACGACGTCGCCAAGCGACTCGCAGAAACCGGATACCTGCCCGATACCGCAACGGCCACAGCGGTTTTCCTGGCCGACCGGCTGGGCAAACCGCTGCTGATCGAAGGACCGGCGGGCGTCGGCAAGACCGAACTGGCCCGGGCCATCGCCCAGTGCACCGGTTCGGAGCTGGTGCGGCTGCAGTGCTACGAGGGCGTCGACGAGTCCCGCGCGCTGTACGAGTGGAACCACGCCAAACAGATTCTGCGCATCCAGTCGGGTCAGCAGTCGGGCGACTGGGACCAGACCAAGATGGACGTGTTCAGCGAGGAGTTCCTGCTGAGCCGGCCGCTGCTGACGGCCATCCGGCGCACCGAACCCACGGTGCTGCTGATCGACGAGACCGACAAGGCCGACATCGAGATCGAGGGTCTGCTGCTCGAGATCCTGTCCGACTTCGCCGTCACCGTCCCCGAGCTCGGCACCATCAAGGCCCAGCAGACCCCGCTCGTGGTGCTGACCTCGAACGCCACCCGCGAACTCTCCGAGGCGCTCAAGCGTCGCTGCCTGTTCCTGCACATCGATTTCCCGGACCCCGACCTGGAACGGCGCATCCTGCTGTCCCGGGTGCCCGAGCTGCCGGAGAAGATCGCCGACGAGCTGGTCCGGATCATCGGCGTGCTGCGTGGCATGCAGCTGAAGAAGCTGCCGTCGGTCGCCGAGACCATCGACTGGGGCCGCACCGTGCTGGCGCTGGGCATGGACACCCTCGACGACGCCATGATCGCCGCCACGCTGGGCGTGGTGCTCAAGCACCAGTCCGATCAGGTGCGCGCCGCCGGCGAGCTGAAACTGAACTAGGACTCGCCATGACCGGTCGAACCCCCGCGCAACCGCTTGCCCCGCAAGGTATTCCGGGCCACCTGGTGGGGTTCGTCGAGGCCCTGCGCAAGGTGGGCATCAACGTCGGGCCGTCGGAGACGGTCGACGCCGGACGGGTGATGGCCACCCTGGGTCTGGGTGACCGCATGGTACTGCGCGAGGGCCTGGCCTGCGCGGTGCTCCGCCGGCCCGACCATCGCGAGACCTACAACGCGTTGTTCGACCTCTGGTTCCCCGCTGCCATGGGTGACCGGGCCGTCTTGGCGCTCGACGACGACGAGGATCCGGAGAACCGGCCCGACCGGATACCGCCCGAGGACGTCGAGGGCATGCGCTCGGCACTCATCGACCTGCTGTCGGATGCCGACATGGCCAACCTCGACGATCGGCTCATGGCGATGATCGCCCAGATCGTCGACGCCTACGGCAAGTACAACTCCAGCCGCGGCCCGTCGTACTCGTCGTACCAGGCGCTCAAGGCAATGGGGCTGGACCAGCTGGAGGGCAAGCTGCTGGCCGGGCTGCTGGCGCCGTACGGCGACGAGCCGACGCCCACCCAGGAGCAGATCGCCAAAGCGATCGCCGCCAAGCGCATTTCGCAGCTGCGGCACATGGTCGAGTCGGAAACGAAGCGGCGCACCGCCGAGCAGATCGGCCGTGACCACGTGCAGACCTACGGCATCCCGCAGCTCGCGGAGAACGTCGAATTCCTCAGGGCATCGGGCGATCAACTCCGGCAGATGCGCAATGTTGTTGCGCCCCTGGCCCGTACGCTGGCCACCCGGCTGGCGGCGCGTCGCCGTCGCTCCCATGCCGGCCAGATCGACCTGCGCAAGACGCTGCGCAAGTCGATGTCGACCGGCGGCGTGCCCATCGACGTCGTCCTCAAGAAACCGCACCCGGCCCGTCCTGAGCTGGTGGTGCTGTGCGACGTGTCGGGCTCTGTCGCGGGCTTCAGTCACTTCACCCTGATGCTGGTGCACGCGCTGCGTCAGCAGTTCTCGCGGGTGCGCGTCTTCGCCTTCATCGACACCACCGACGAGGTCACCGAGCTCTTCGGGCCGGACGCCGACCTGGCTGTCGCGGTGCAGAAGATCACCCGCGAGGCGGCCGTGTACACCAGGGACGGGCACTCCGACTACGGCCACGCCTTCGTCTCGTTCCTGGACAAATGGCCCAATGCGCTGTCACCGCGCACGGCCCTGCTGGTGCTCGGCGACGGCCGCAACAACTATCGCAACCCGCAGGCCGACCTGCTGGCGCACATGGTGGGCGCCAGTCGTCACGCGCACTGGCTCAACCCCGAGCCCAAGCACCTGTGGGGTAGCGGTGACTCGGCGACGGCCAAGTACCAGGACGTCATCACCATGCACGAATGCCGGTCCGCCAAGCAGCTCGCCTCGGTGATCGACAACCTGCTGCCGGTCTAGGCAGCGAGGTCCTGCCCCCGAGTTGGCTCCGAACACTGCCGTAAGCTGGCCAATCGTGACTCGACGCAGGCTGGGGGTGATGGGTGGGACGTTCGATCCCATCCACCATGGACACCTCGTCGCGGCCAGTGAAGTGGCCGACCTGTTCGAGCTCGACGAAGTGATCTTCGTGCCGACGGGGCAGCCCTGGCAGAAGCGCGACCGGCACGTCACCGCAGCCGAGGACCGGTACCTGATGACGGTCATCGCGACGGCCGCCAACCCGCGCTTCTCGGTCAGCCGTGTCGACATCGACCGCGGCGGCCCGACGTACACCAAGGACACCCTGCGCGACCTGGCCAGGCAGAACCCCGACACCGACCTGTTCTTCATCACCGGCGCCGATGCGCTGGCCTCGATCCTGTCCTGGCAGGACTGGGAAGAGCTGTTCTCCACGGCCAGGTTCATCGGGGTCAGCCGGCCCGGCTACGAGCTGGACGGCAAGCACATCGAGGAAGCCCAGAAAGAACTGCCGCCCGACGCGCTGACCCTCGTCGAGGTGCCCGCCCTGGCCATCTCATCGAGCGACTGCCGTCGGCGCGCCCAGGCCAATCGGCCCATCTGGTACCTGGTGCCGGACGGCGTCGTCCAATACGTATCCAAGCGTGGGCTCTACCAGTCTCGCGACCATGCCACGAACAAGCAGGAGAGTTCATGACCGCCACCCCCGAAGCCCTCGACATGGCGACGGTCGCCGCCCGCGCGGCGTCCGCCAAGCTCGGCGAGAACATCAGCGTCATCGACGTCTCGGATCAGTTGGTCATCACCGACTACTTCGTCATCGCCTCGGCGTCCAACGACCGCCAGGTCAACGCCATCGTCGACGAGGTCGAGGAGAAGATGCGGTGGGCAGGTCACAAGCCGGCCCGTCGCGAAGGCGCCCGCGAGGGCCGCTGGGTGCTGCTCGACTACGTCGACATCGTGGTGCACATCCAGCACCAGGAGGAGCGCGAGTACTACGCGCTGGACCGCCTGTGGCGCGACTGCCCGGCCATCGAGGTCGATCTCGATGGCGAGCTCCCGGTGAACCCGGACGGTGACGACGTGTCCGACGAGGACGGCGAGTGAGGAACCGCCGCCTCCTGCTGCTGCGGCACGGCCAGACGGAGTACAACGCCACCAGCCGGATGCAGGGCCAGCTCGACACCGACCTCAGCGATCTGGGCCGGGCCCAGGCGGTGGCGGCAGCCGAGGTGCTGGCCAAGCGTCAGCCACTGGTGATCGTGTCCTCCGACCTGCGTCGGGCTCTCGACACCGCGACGACACTGGGAGACCAGGCCGGCATGCCGGTGTCCATCGACGAGCGGCTGCGCGAGACGCACCTGGGGGACTGGCAGGGCCTGACCCACCACGACGTCGACGCGCTCGCGCCCGGCGCACGGCTGGCCTGGCGCGACGATGCCCGCTGGGCCCCGCACAACGGCGAGAGCCGGGTCGACGTGGCGAACCGCAGCCTCCCCGTGGTGGAAGACCAACTCCGTAACCTGCCCGAATGGGGTGTCGACGAGGTCGACCGCCCCGTGGTGCTCGTCGCGCACGGCGGGTTGATCGCCGCGCTCACCGCCGCCCTGCTGGAGCTGCCGGTGGACAACTGGCCGGTGCTCGGCGGCATGGGCAACGCCAGCTGGGTGCAGTTGTCCGGGCACAGTGCCGGACTGGCGGCTGACGACCCCGTGAAGTGGCGTCTGGATGTGTGGAACGCGTCGGCTCAGGTGGCGAACGATGTCCTCTGAAACACCGGCTGCTCCGAAGAAGCCGGTCCTCCTCGTCTTCTGCGACTCGCTGTCCTACTACGGACCGACCGGCGGGCTGCCATCCGACGATCCGCGTATCTGGCCGAACATCGTTGCGTCCCAACTCGGTTGGGACCTCGAACTGATCGGCCGGATCGGCTGGACGTGCCGTGACGTGTGGTGGGCCGCGACCCAGGATCCGCGTTCGTGGGCGGCCCTGCCGAAGGCCGGTGCGGTGATCTTCGCGACCTGCGGCATGGACTCACTGCCGTCGCCGCTCCCGACGGCGCTGCGGGAACTCATCCGGTACGTGCGTCCGCCGTGGCTGCGCCGCATCGTGCGGGACGGCTACGGCTGGGTGCAGCCGCGACTGTCACCGATCGCGCGCCCGGCACTGCCCGCGCACCTGACCGTCGAATATCTCGAAGAGACCCGCGGGGCAATCGATTTCAACCGTCCCGGCATTCCGTTCGTCGCGACCATTCCGTCGGTGCACATCGCGGAGACCTATGGCAGCTCGCACCGCTGGCGCGACGCCACCGTCTCGGCGATCACCGATTGGGCTGACGCCAAGCAGATTCCGATCGTCGATCTCAAGGCCGCCGTCGGCGACGAGGTGATGTCCGGCCGGGCGAATCCGGACGGTATCCACTGGAACTTCGAGGCGCACCGCGCGGTCGCCGAACTCATGCTCAAGGGGCTGGCCGAGGCCGGTGTGGTGTCGCAGCGGACTGACGACCAGCCATGACTGTGGTGGTGGTCACCGACTCGTCGGCGCGGCTTGACCCAGAAGAGTTGAAACGCTGGGACATTCGTGTGGTCCCGCTGCACGTGCTGCAGGACGGCATCGATTACGAGGACGGGATCGACCCGATCCCACAGGACATCCAGGACCGCTCGCACGTGTCGACCTCCGGCGCGGCGCCCGCGGATCTGACCGACGTCTACAAGCAGGCGCTGGCCGACAGTGGCGGCGACGGGGTGGTGGCCGTGCATCTGTCGGCCGGCCTGTCGAGCACCTTCAGCTCCGCCGCGGCCGTCGGCCGCGAGCTCGGTTCCGCGGTGCGCGTGGTCAATTCACGATCGGCGGCCATGGGCGTCGGATTCGTTGCCCTGGCCGCGGCCCGGGCCGCGGCCACCGGTGCCGATCTGGATACCGTTGAGACGCAGGCTCGTTCGGAGTCCGGCAAGCAGCACGGATTCATCGTCGTGCATCGGTTGGACAACCTGCGCCGCAGTGGCCGCATCGGCACCGCGGCATCCTGGTTGGGCACCGCGTTGTCGCTGAAACCGTTGCTGCAGTTGGATATCGATGGCCGGCTGGTGCTGGATCAGCGGATCCGGACCATCGCCAAGGCGCATGCCGCGATGATCGAGCGCGTGGTCGCGCTGGTCGGCGACCGGCCCGCATCGATCGCGGTGCACCACGTCGACAATCACGACGATGCCGCTTCGATCGGTGCCGCGCTGACTTCCCGTCTGCCCCAGGTCGAATCGCTCGTGGTGACGGACATGGGACCGGTGCTGGCGGTGCACGTCGGCTCTGGTGCCGTCGGCGTGATCGTCAACACGCAGGAGTCGCGTCACCCGGCTCAGTGACCCGGTTCGAACGCCACCGGCAAGGTGGCCGGTCCGGTCACTCCGAGGAAGCTCTTCCAGACGGCCGGCCCGTCCAGGTGCAGACCCGGCATGCGCTTCGTCATGATCGTCAACGCCTCGGTGAGTTCGAGGCGCGCGAGGTGGGAACCGAGGCAGTAATGCAACCCGCTGCCGAAGGACAGCGCGGTGGCCGGGTTGTCCCGATCGATGTCGAAGCGGTCCGGATCGTCGAAGACGCGTGGATCCCGGTTCCCGGCAGCGGAATTGGCGATGAGCTGGGTGCCGGCCGGGATGACCAGCCCGTCGAGTTCGACGTCGACCTTGGCTTCGCGGGGGAGTCCGATGCCGATCGGCGAGTGCCGCAGTGCCTCCTCGACGGCTTTGTGAACCAGACCGGGGCGTTCGGCCAACGTGGACCACAGGTGGGGATGTTCGCAGAACACGTGCAGCGTCGCGGCCAGCTGGTTCCGCGTGGTGTCGGTACCGGCGACGAGCATCCCGGCCGCCAGCATCAGCAGCTCGTCGTGAGTCAGGTGGTCGCCGTCGTCTTCGGCGCGGATCAGGTCGGAGATCAGATCGTCGGTCAGATTGTTGCGCCGGGTATCGATCATCGCGTCGACGTAGTCGTCGAGGTGCCGCCAGGCGGCGAGAACCACCGGCTCATCCTCGACGATGTTCCACGCCACGAGCTTCATGAAGTCATCGGCCCAGTCGGAGAACAACTCCCAGTCCGCCCTCGGCGCGCCCAGCAGCGTGCAGATGACCGGGATCGGGTATTGCCGGGCGATGTCGGCGACGACGTCGCAGCGACCGGCAGGTGCGACCGCGTCCAGCAGTTCGTTGATCACCGAGGCGATCGTGGGCTGCAGGCGGGCGACCGCCCGCGGCGTGAAGGCCTTGGACACCAGCCGCCGGAGCCGGTGGTGTTCGTCGCCGTCCATGGCCAACAAACTGTGGGTGACACGCTCCCACAGCTCGCCCGAGGTGATGCCCTGCGGCTCGAGTCCCATCGCCTTGGGCTCGGCGAACCGCGGATCGCGCAATGCGGTGTGCACCAGGTCGTAGGTGAGCAGCTCGGGCCCGTGCGGACCCATCGCGATCGGTGACCGCCGCCGCGCAGCGGCGAGGATTTCGTGCACCTCGTCCCAGCTGGTGGCGTCGGTGTAATCGATGGTGGGCAGATCGGCGTCGAACACGCTGACGGGACCGGACAGGGTGGCGGTCATGCGGACTCCTCGTGTTGTGCGGCGGCGAGTTTCGCTTCGCCGATGCGGTAGATGCCGGCCAGTGCCGACGGTTCGATGCCGACGTACTCGCAGATGAGGTCTGCCGCCACGCGTGCGTCGCGCAACCTCAGAGCCAGTGAGTACGCCAACGGCAGCCGACGTAGCGCCTGCTCGCGGGAAGTTGACGTGGCCATGTGAATGAGCCTGCGCGGTACCCGGCCGACGGGAGTGAGTAGGCGGGTACTCGAATTGCGCCCGTCCTTAACGTCGGAGCAGCGCGGCGAGTTGGTCGCGGTTGGTGGTGCCGGTTTTGGCCATGGCGCGGTAGATGTGGCCTTCGACGGTGCGGGTGGACAGGGTGAGTCTGTCGG
>Ga0265327_10001745_pt1 | contig 25747 bp, 18 predicted proteins | sample 41621metaG_FD_202089 | JGI IMG/M metagenome (GOLD analysis project Ga0265327, IMG submission 202089) | Rhizosphere microbial communities from Carex aquatilis grown in University of Washington, Seatle, WA, United States - 4-16-21 metaG | ecosystem: Host-associated > Plants > Roots > Rhizosphere...
GGCCGTTGTCGGGGTCTTAGCTCAGTTGGTAGAGCGTCTCGTTCGCAATGAGAAGGTCAGGGGTTCGAACCCCCTAGGCTCCACCAAAATTTCAGGTGGAAATTGAAGAGAAGCCCGCGTTTTCATTAGTGATACGCGGGCTTTTTTATTTTTGCCCTTCGCTCTCATTCTGTTTTGGAGAATTAAATCTGCAAATTAGGGCCGATACGCACCTCGGGCATTTTGACGGCACGCCCCAAGTGATCAAAAACGCAGCATTGGTCAGCACGGGGCGGAAATCGCTGGCCGGCAGGCGGAATTATTATTGGCACGGATTCGGCAAAGAGAGAAACTCCTGTTGCATGACATCACCCGACTCGCATCCCCGTGACCCGTTGCATGGCATCACGCTGGAAAACATCCTCAACCAACTTGTGCAGCGGCACGGGTGGCTGGAGATGGGCCGGCGCATTCCCATCCGCTGTTTTCAATTCAATCCCACCGTAAAATCCAGCCTCACGTTCCTGCGCAAGACGCCTTGGGCGCGGAAGAAAGTGGAAGACTGGTTCATCAGCGAACTGTGAGTTGCCGTCCCAGCGCTAAATGGCTTATTGACGGCGGGTCAGAGTGCCGTATGATTTTCAATTCGTCGCCGTGGACAAAACCAGTTCTCCGGCACTCGCGTAGTGCTGGTTATATCCCCTCTTCGCGCAGCAGCGGTTTTCCGCTGGACACCCATTTTATATGCTGACAATCCGAGATTTGAAGATGACCTTTGGCGGGCGCGTGTTATTTGACAATGCGTCGTTCGCGGTCAATTACGGCGACCGCGTGGCGCTGGTCGGGCCGAATGGCGCGGGCAAAACCACCTTGTTCTCCATCATCCTGAAGCAAACGGAGCCGGATGCCGGCACGGTGGAGCGCGATGAGTGGACCATGGTGGGCCACCTGCCCCAGGAAGCCGAAGCCAATGGCGACGAAACGATTCTCGACGTGGCCACCGGCAAGGTGGATGAACTGCCGCGATTGGAAAAGCGCCTGCACGAACTGGAAGCGGCCAGCAATGTTTCCTGCCCGGAATATCTGGAGGCGCACGCCAAGCATGATGCCTTGAACGATCCGCAGGTGGAGACGAAGGCCCGGAAGATGTTGCGCGGGCTGGGCTTCCGTGAAGCGGATTTTGACCGGAAGGCACGTGAGATGAGCGGCGGCTGGATCATGCGGGCGCGGCTGGCGCGGCTGCTGGTCATGGAACCGGACCTCCTGCTGCTGGATGAACCAACGAACCATCTCGACCTGCTTGCCCTGCTCTGGCTGCAAAATTACCTGAAAAACTATTCCGGCGCCGTGCTGCTCATTTCACATGACCGGCAGTTCATGGACGAGGTGGTGACGCAAGTACACGAAATTTCGGAGCGAAAACTGATTGCTTACACGGGCAACTACGAGGATTACCTGCGCCAGCGCGAGGAACGCTACGAGCTGCAACTGTCCGCCTACAAAAATCAACAGAAGGAAATCCAGGCGCTCCAGGAATTTGCGGACCGCTTTCGCGCCGTGCCGTCCAAGGCTTCGCAGGCCATGAGCAAGCTCAAGCAGATCGAGCGGATGGAACTGATCGAGAAACCGCTGGCTCCACGCAAGCCGTTCCGCTTTCAAATTCCGCCACCGCCACGCGGCGGACAACGGGCCGTCACGCTGGAGGGAATTCACATGGCGTATGGAACGACAAAAGTTTACAACGGCCTGGACCTGATCATTGAACGCGGCGAACGCACCGTGCTGGTGGGGCCAAACGGCGCTGGCAAATCCACGCTGCTTAAAATCCTGGCCGGGGTGGTGGAGTTTCAAAAGGGCAAACGCGACCTTGGACACAACGCGAAGATCGGCTATTTCAGCCAGCATCGCGCCGCGACGCTTGATCCCGAAAAGACGGTGCTCGACGAGGTGTTGAACAGCGCGCCAGCCATGCGCGAGGACGAGGCACGCGCGGTGCTGGGTTCCTTCATGTTCCGCAAGGACGACATTTACAAACTGACGAAGGTGCTTAGCGGCGGCGAAAAGAGCCGGTTGAATCTTGTAAAGTTCCTGGTGGACCCGCCGAACCTCCTGCTCATGGACGAACCGACAACGCACCTGGACATCCATACCGTCGAGTCGCTCACGCTGGCGTTGGAAAAATACGAAGGCACACTGGTGTTCATCTCCCACGATGTTCATTTCATCCGTCAACTGGCGACGAAGGTGTTGCACGTCAACGCCGGTCAAATAACGGCGTTTGTGGGAGGCTATGAATATTTCCTTGAGAAAACCGGAACGGCTGGCGATCCCCGCGCTGCGCTCACCGCCGGGTGAGAGAAAATGTTTACCGCCTCATCCAGGCGATAAAATGATGGTGACAATGCCGGGGAATAAACGTAAAAATGCAATGACCAATGGCCGACTCCAAACGCATTCCCACCGACGGTGAACGGAGTTTAACTCAATCGCCCTTCGCCGCCTTGTCCAGCGCGAATTTACAACTGGCACCTGAAAATGCGACCGTGGATTCCCCGCAACCCACCGCAGCGAAACCAGTGAAGAAGAATCGCGGGCGGGTGGACATTCTCCGGGTAAAAGCCGGGCGCGGCGGCAAGACGGTGACAGTGGTCAAAAACTTCATCGGCATCGGCCTGCCGGAGAAGGAGCAACTGGCCAAGGCAATGCAGCGCGCCTGCGGCACCGGCGGCACGGTGAAAAACGGCCAGATCGAGATTCAGGGCGACAAACGTGCCGAGGTCGCGCGCATTTTGACGGAAGCCGGGTTTCAGCCGGTATTCGCGGGCGGCTAGAATCCCCGGTGATTTAAGCTGCAGGGCGATGCCTTCCCGTGGCTGCCTGTGCCCGTTTACCAGTCATCATTCTGGCAGCAGGTTTCTGCTTGTCATGCCTGAATGGGCGGCGTATCTAATTATCAATGCTCATCAGAAAGCACACGACCTTAAAGGGAACCTTCTCAGTTGGCGTTTGGATAGTAATCTTGTTGATGGCCGCCAAGCTCTTTGAAGCCAGCACGGCAAAAGCAGAATCACCGGTTGATAACCCTGAAACCACCAGCGTCCTTTCACTTGTGGAAGGCAAGCCGTCCTGCCTTGAGAAAACCTGTTATATCCCAGAGGGTGATGGCTCCAATATTTTAAAAACAAGCGTGGCCTATTTTGCAACAACGTCAACGAATGAACTTGGCCAAGTCGTCGACAAGATCAATTTGCCACAACATGAACTAAGCCAGTTATTATACCCCACCTCAGGTGTTTGGCTTCCCCAAGGAATGAACATCGTGATCCCATCGAAGCCTGAGATGGCTGAGTTGGGTTCCGGCATGCTGATTTCAGTCGAGCGGATACAGCCGCCCGCTGTTACCAACTTCGACGGATATTTAAGGCGTATGCCGGAATTTTTAACCAAAGGACCACCCGAGGGTATCGTGACCCTGCCCGTCATCCAGATCAAGGGCCGGACTGACCAGACTTTGGAAAGTGTCAGTTATGATTTGTTGAACGACCAACACTCGTTGACGAATCAGCCCGGCTACATATCAGGCACATATTACGATAAACAACTTCGCCGTTTTACCACGAATTACTTTGATTATTGTAATATTAAACTGGTACCGGGAACCAACACGTTGACCCTTCACGCCCGCTATGTTTCCGGCCGACACCTGATTGTCAAAAAGGTTTATGATTTACGTTTAGACTTGAAGACGAACGCACCCAGACTCGTCATCAGTTGGCCACCCAAAAACCGCAAAGTTTGTGGCAATGAGGTCACCATCCGCGGGCTAATTGATGATTGCAGCGACCAAATCATTGCCGAAACGCAAATTGACGGCCAAACCAAGCGGATACAAGGCGAGGTCGAACGCGATGGTCATTTCTGGTTGCAACATATTCCACTAAGCGAAAAAACGAATCAAATTATCATTGTGGTAAAAGATGTCGTTGGCAATGTGGGCCGCGGCCGGGTGGTGGTTCTCAAGAACGACGACCAACTCACAATTAATCCGGTGCCACCCAAGCAATTGTGGCAAATGCAGGTGACGGTCTCTGGCACGGTCAGCCCCGCCAACCGCGAGGTCTGGATCAACGGACTTAAGGCGACGGTAAAAACAACCGGTGAATGGACGGTTCGCGGCGTGCCGATGGATAAAAAAGGCGTGGCGGTATTCGACGCCAAAGTGGTGAACGCCGGAACTTTGCCACCCAATACTTCCCAGCCGGCAACCGACACCCCTTCGGAATTTGCCCCGCTGGCGGCGGTATCAATCACTTCCGTCCTGACCACCAACGAGGTCATTCTCAACGCAAGCCAGCCAACTTATGGGACGTTCAAGATCCATCTCGTCGGAACCGCCGGACAGTCGTTTATTTTGCAGGACTCTACAAATCTGATGGACTGGTCACCCATTCTGACCAACAACAATTTTGGTGGCACTTTTGATTATTATGATACAAACGCGGTAGCTTATGGCTGCCGGTTTTTCCGGGTTGTTCCAGTCCGGTAACATCCGGCTTTCGTTTTCACCGTGAACCACTCCCCTCCAATATTTCAATTCGGTCCCGCAAAGAGGCCGAATTCAGAAATGGCGGGACAGGCGGGCGCTTGGGTTATGCGGAGGCGGACTTTGGTGGTGGTAACGGAATGGCCGCGCACGAGCCGGCAGTTGCCAATGCTCGGGCCGGAACCAAATTCCATCCATTGGCCGTCCTGCCATTGGTCGAGGGCAAAGCCTTCCACGCGCTGGCCCAAGGGCAGACATTCCCGCAGGCGAACGACGTTGAAGGTGACGGGCTTTTTGAATTCCAAGGTCAGGCTGGCGTTGGTCGTGCCGTCGTCCGTGGCCCAGTATTTATCTCCGTGACCGGTAATAACATTTTTGGCGGCGAAGGTTTTGGCGTTGCCACGCACGTTGGAAGCGGTGGCCGTGGCGTCTTGGGCGAGGTCGGTTTTAAAGGTTTCGTCCAGGATATGGCGAAAATCGTGCAAGGCTTTGACGTCAGGCGCGGCAATTTGACCGCGTTTATCCGGCGGGAGATTCAGCAACAATGTGGAACCGAGCCCAACGGAGTCGTAGTACAGGTCGACGAGTTGTTTGGGGGTCTTCACTTTGTGATCGTCCGTGGGGTCGTAAAACCAATTGGGCCGAATGGAGACATCGCATTCGGCGGGCTGCCAGATGGTGCCGGGACGGTCGCCGGAGCCGAGGCGTTTATGGTCCGTGGCCTTGTCGTAGAGGCTCGGCACAAAATCAGCACCATTCAAGGTGTTCCAGCAAGGATCAGCCGCCTGGCCGTGTTCGTTGCCGACCCAGCGAATGTCTGCGCCACGGGAACCAAAAATACAGGCGTTGGGTTGCAGCCCGTGTACGAGCTGCCATGTTTCTGTCCAGCCATAGTAGTCTTTGGGGATAATCCGCTTTTCGCGGGCGCCGCCATAATAACCGTCGCCGCCATTGGCACCGTCGAACCAGACTTCAAACAGCGGGCCGTAGTTGGTGAGCAATTCACGCAGTTGTTTCCGATAATAAACGATGTACTCCGGCGTGCCGTAGTCGGCACGATTGCGGTCCCACGGCGAAAGATAAACGCCAAATTTGATGCCGTATTTTTTGCATGCGTCGGAGACAGCCCGCACGACGTCACCCTGCCCGTTTTTCCAGGTGGAACTTTTCACGGAATGGGTGGTGAATTCGGACGGCCAGAGGCAGAACCCATCGTGATGTTTACAAGTTAGAATCAGGCCTTTCATGCCGGCGTCACTGGCCGTGCGCACCATTTGGTCGGCGTCAAAATCGGTTGGGTTGAAGACGGATTCATTTTCATCGCCGTAGCCCCATTGTTTGCCGGTGAAGGTATTGACGCCAAAATGAATGAAGCCAGTGAACTCCAAATGTTGCCAGGCAAGCTGACGGGCGCTGGGCACCGGGCCGTAAGGCGCGGGTGGTTCCACGGCACGTGCGCCGGCCGCCAACCCCAATAGGACAGCGGTTAAAACAGCTTGGGACAGGATGTTTTTAAATTGAACCTGGCAATGTTTCATGTGAGCGGAGAAATTTAATGCGAAATTCCAGCCATGACACGGCAAATTAATTGGCAGCCCCGTTCGGCGCGTAATAGCGAACGTAATCCACGTACATTTTCAGCGGGGTAGCCGCCGACCCGGGATAGCCGTTAGTCGGAATATCCCCTGCCCAGCCGTGGTTGAAAATCTCGGAGGTGAGCCGGACAAATTCGGGCGACGTGGAAATCATATAGTTGGCAGGCGCCCAGGTCAGGCGGTCGTCTACATAAAATTCATACTTGTTGGAAGTCCACAGGAACCCATAGGTGTGAAAACCGGAGGACAACCCCAGATCGCCCGTAACGATGTTGGTGCTGACTTCGGCAGCATGGTAGCCGTTGTAATGCAGCGCACTTTCCGAGACGCCAATAAGATCCCGGCCTTTTTTATCTGTATTGCGGTGCTCGATGATGTCGATTTCCACGCCGTCAGCAGGGTTGCGATTGGTATGCAGGATGCCATCCGATTGCAACCAGAAGGCGGACCAGTTTCCGGGGGCATTTTGAAATTGAATGCGGGCTTCGTAATAGCCATAGCGTTTATACACTTTGCCCTTGGTATCCACGAAACCGGTGTAATGGATGCCCTTGGTGGTGTACGAAGATATCACCAGGCAGCCGTTCGTTACCGCCACGGCATCGGGGGTATTGACGGCTGAATGACGCGAGCCGGAAATAATATTCCAAGTGTTATCGTCAAGCGAAGGGCCGTTGAATTCATCGGCCCAGTCAAGGTGATAGCCGCTTGGCGGCCCGGCAAGGATTACGCGCGGGCAAATGACGCTAACGACAGCAACCAGCGCGGCCAGCGACAATTTGCGGAGGGATGGGTAAAGGTTCATGTGGGGATTGAAAGACCGGCGTGAATAAACGTCATGGGCGGGAATTGTACAGATTAGAAAGCGTTGCCATAGTACACATTCATGCCCTACCCTTTCATCGTTACGGACGTTAATATCCAGGTTCGTAAAGGTCCCAAGGCAATTTCAATCTGTAACCAAGAGCCCCAGACATTACGTCCTAACCAACACCTGACTTAAACCAATGAAGATTACTGCCAAATCCAAATTATGCCTGTGCCTGGCGCTCGCCAGCGCACTGTTCACCGGTCACCAAACCTTTGCCGCTGACGCGGCTGGCACCAATGATTCTGTTGCGCCTTATGCCAATGAAACCCCGGCCCAACGCGATGAACGCATGGCTTGGTGGCGCGATGCCCGGTTCGGCATGTTCATCCATTGGGGTGTCTATTCTGTGCCGGCTGGAACTTACCACGACAAAAAGATAAGCGGCATTGGCGAATGGATCATGCACAACGCCAAAATTCCCATGGCGGAATACCAGACGTATGCCAAGGAATTTAATCCCACCAATTTCAATGCCGAGGAATGGGTCAAGATCGCAAAAAATGCCGGGATGAAATATATCGTCATCACCTCCAAGCATCACGAAGGGTTTGCCATGTTTGATTCCAAGGCCAGCGACTGGAACATCGTCAAGGCCACGCCTTATGCACATGATCCGCTCAAGGATTTGGCGGCCGCGTGCCAAAAAGAAGGCATGCGCTTGGGCTTCTATTATTCACAGGCGCAGGACTGGAACAACGGCGGCTCGGAAGCTGGCGGGCCTTGGGACCCGGCGCAGAAGCATGACATGGATGATTACATTCACAATATCGCCGTTCCCCAAATCCGCGAAATCTTGAGCAACTACGGCAAGATATCCGTGCTCTGGTTCGACACCTCCATTAACATGAACAAGGAGCGCGCCGACGCCATCCTGCCGCTGCTCAAGCTGCAGCCGGGCATCATTTACAACAACCGTCTCGGCGGTGGTTACAAGGGCGATACCGAAACGCCTGAGCAACATATTCCCGCCAATGGTTTCAAGGACCGCGACTGGGAAACGTGCATGACCATGAACGATACCTGGGGTTACAAGTCCTACGACAAGAATTTTAAATCCACCGAAACGCTGTTGCGCAACTTGATTGATATTGCCAGCAAAGGCGGCAATTACCTGCTCAACGTGGGTCCGGATTCCACCGGCCTGATCCCGGATGGCGAAGTGGAACGCCTGAAGGAAGTGGGCGCGTGGATGAAGGTAAACGGCGAAGCCATTTACGGCACCACGGCCACGCCCTTTGGCGCGGAAACCGGCTCTGCCGTCAAACAAAAGGATGGCTACGGTCATGAACAGCCCACCTCTTCATCGTGGGTCTGGCGTTGCACCAAGAAAGTCACGCCCGAAGGCGCCACGCTTTACCTCAACATCTTTGAATGGCCCAAGGACGGCAAATTCGTGGTGCCCGGTTTGAAGAACAAAATTGATGAGGCGTACCTCTTGAAGTCCAATGCACTTGGCATGCACAAGCATCTGAAAACAGTCAATGGCGATAATGGCGTGACCATTTCCGTCCCGGAAACGGCCCCAGATAAAATCGCTTCGGTGGTGGTTCTGAAGATCAAGGGTGCTTTGGACGTTCAACAATAATCCAGCCCGGCCAGCCAATTTAAATTATCATAGAGTCCCGGTCGGCGAGTCCGTCCGGGACTTTTTATTTGCTGGGAATGAACTCAAACGGCAGCGCAGTCTGGTTGCGCCAAAGAATGGCTGGTACAGACTGGCCTGCGGCTGCCTGGCTGACGGCCTTCAGGAAACTTGATACGCCGGTTATGGCCGTGCCATTGACCTTCAGAACAACGTCGTTGGCCTTGAATCCTTGTTTCGCGGCGGCACAGCCGGCGGGAACAGATTCAAAATAAACACCATCCCGATCGGTCATGCCGGTGGCGGAAACAATTCCGTCTGAATTGATGTCAGAAATGGCCGCGCCCATGAAATGGCTCACGTTGCCGGAATCAGCAGCGGCTACGGCAGCGAGAATGGCGACGGGCGGCGCCGTCGGAACGCCTGGCCGGTTTGCGCCAAATTGGTCCATGGGAAAGTTGACAAAGCCAGCGGCGAGGATGGCCGGGTTTTGCACGGTAAAGTCATTGGCAGCCGGATTTTTAAACTGGGGATCGACCGTCAACGAATGCGCGTCATACCCGGCACTGGTCCAGTTGGCAAATGGCAGCTTGATGGCCTGACCACCGTTCCAGAAAAAATTGGTGTCGATTAGTACGTGCTTCGTTGGAAGATTTTTTGCATTCAACCCAATCAACGTCCACGGCGCGGCATTAATGATGATATTATGATCCACATGGTCCTGGCAGTCGTCGAGCCACACATGAAAATTGCCGCCCTGGTTAATCACAATGTTGTTGTAAACATGGCGGCTAAAACCATCGCGCAACTTGAAACCGGTGTTAAGGCAGACGTTGTTATAAATCTCAAAATGGGATGAGCCGTCATCCAAATCAATGCCCCACGTTTGCACATCGGGATATTGGAACCGGTTGTTACGAAGGACGACGGGCTTCCAGCAATCGAGAAACGCAGACGCGCGCTTGCTGCCAGCATGACCACCATCAGCGCTCTTGTATGTATAAAAACGGTCGCGGCCCCAGGAATTAAACGGCCCGTGATCGCTCGTCTCGCGCACGCAATCCCAAACATCGTTAAATTCGATGACGTGCCCGCCAAAGCAGCCGTCATTGACGTTGATGCCGGAACGCGGGCTGCGATGAATCGTGTTATGGCTTACAGTGATTGATTCAGATACGGACATGTTTACACCAGCGGACTGTTTTTCAATAACGCCCAGGTTGTACATGTAATTGGAGCTGACAGTAATTTCCGCCGGATAATCTGCCGTGGCCGGGCCGGCGTTGGTATCCAATATATCCGAGTGTGGGTTTTCCCACGTTGACGGATAACGCGTGGCGCGCTGGAGACCGACAATTTGCACACAGGTCGCGCCGAGGTTTACGAAATCGTTGTCATTGACGACATGATGCCGGTTGTAGCCGCTCATAAAAATGCCGTTGCCGCCCAGGTTCGTAAACAGGCAGCCCTGCACCACCAGGCTTTCAGCATTGGACATGAAAATTGCCCCTGCCCGCGCAACCGCCCAATCGCCGCGCATCAAACCTTCGTACGGCGTATTGAACAAGGTGCGATGCGTTTGCGTGAAAATGAAATGAGATAGCGTGATGTGTGTGACGGGCTGGTTTGTGGCAGCACCGCAAAAACCAACCAACTCGGAAAGCGCCGCTGCTTCCACCGTGGCGTGGGCGAGGTCCAAACCAGCCGGAGGATAATAATAGAGATTGCCGCCGTTCTTATCGTAAAACCATTCATTGGTGGTGTCTAATTCTTCAAAAATATTTTCGACCAGACGATAGGTCTTGTTGAGCGAACTGCCGCGGTTGTTATCGCCCACCCATTGCAAGGCCGGTTGACCATTTGAAGCCACTCCCGTGATTTTGAAGGAATTTCCGCCCCACCGGCCGCCGTGCAAACCGCGCACCAAGCCTGTAGTCGGATTCGACCAGCGCGCGACGCGATTGGTGCCAATGGCGTCGGGAGCATAGCCATTCAGCACGACCTGGTTTGCATCGTAGTTAGGATAACGCGCCAGCACTTGCGGCTCGCCGTTGATAAACAAGCCATCGATATCGAGGTTGGTTCCAATGTTTGCGACCATGATATGCGGATTGGAAGTGTATGGCGACCACGCGGGATTTAATAAAATGGCACCGCTGACGACCACCGTTTCGCCGGAATACGCGGCATAGGTCACAGGGGCCGCTGCCGTACCGGAATCCTCCGGTCCAAACGCCAGGGGTTGTTTTAAGTGATAAGTACCGCCGCGCACCCAGACGTGAATTGGTTCCGAAGCCGAAGGCAGTGCCGAGCGCACGGCTGCTTGTGCTTGAGCGAAGGTCAGATAAGGCGACGTCATGGTGCCTGGGTTGGCATCGGCACCGTTGGTGGCGACGTAGAAATCAGCCGCCCGCAAAGCCGCCGGGACTAAACACACTAAAACACTCCCAAGGAGTAAAAAGCCGACCAGAACGGAAACACGCTTGCCGCCAAACATCAACATCCCCAAAAGTTGCCAATAACCTCTTTATAATCCAGCAGAATCAGCATGTTCAGGATGTGACAAACGGCACGGATTGATTAGCGCAGCTCACGGCACCGGAACCGGGATTCAAAGCCAGCATAAAATGGAAGACCGCTTGCGGCTGCGTGCGCGGCTTCACCGATTCGCACCACAACAAATTTCCCGGCAGGAAATCCACTATCTGCCGGAGTCGGAGTGAAAGTCAGTTCATCGTGCTGCGGCGACCACGAGAAGGCACCCTTAACCGGTGGTTCCGTGGAAAACGCCTTTTCAACGCTGGCAACATCCATTGGCTGGCTGAAGTGAATGATGATGGAGGCCGTCGGCGCAACCTCCCGGGCATCGTGCGGCGGGGATACGTGAGTCGCTACTGGATTTAGCGGGTGAACATCCGCTTGTTCCACGAAAATTTTTACCGTACCAGCCGGTACGGTGATGGCCGGAAGACGTTGGCCGGCGGCAACGGTCAAAACTTCATCACCGTTGAGCAAGTTTTGCAATTGGGAGCCGGGCGGATAAATGGTTGGGCACGCTGGCAAAACTTGGCTGGTGGTGGAGGTATTCAAAACGACCAAGACTTCCTCGCTGCCCAATCTCCTGGCAAAGGCAAACAGGCCCGGCCCGTTGGCGGCGCTAAACAAATTCACCTGGCTGCCGGTTTGCAATGCGGGATAAAGACGCCGGTAATTATTGAGCCGGGCAACGAATTGATACAACGGATGGGTCATGTCAAAGTTGTCGCCCTTGGACGGGCCCGATTCGAATTGGCCCGCAAACATATCTTCGCGGTCCCACGGGTCATTGCCACCGTTGAATGCCTGCTCCGTGCCGTAATAGAGGCAGGGAATGCCTTGGGCGGTGTAGAGGAAAGTGAGGGCGATTTTTAGGCGGTCAACGGTTGCACCGGGCACGCTCAAGAAACGCGGTTGGTCGTGGTTATCGAGAAAGGTGACGAGCTGGTGTTGCGTGGCTTGGTCGTAATTGGCCGCAACGTCAGGGTAATGGCGGGCCAGTTGCCGGGTATCGCCCCGGGCCTCCGCAAACACGGAATTGATTTTGAAATAAAGCGTGTAGTCTAAAACCGAATCCAACTTGAACGGCTTCAGCGCGCCGTTTGTACCAGTGTCGGAACCAGAGCCCATTCTGCCCGTGTACGAACCGCATTTGGCGTCCGAGCGATGGAGCACTTCGCCGAACATAAAAAAGTTGGTGTTGCCATGCGCGGCGGCAAAGGCGTGAATGGCCGGACACCACTGATCCCAAAAGTCCATGTCTACGTGTTTGACGGTATCGATGCGAAAGGCGTCAAAGCCCGCCTGCTCAATCCAAAATTCGTAAATTTTGGTCATTTGCTCGCGGACGTAGGGCGATTCCGTGCGAAAATCATCGAGACCGCTTAGCTCGCCCTGCTCTACCTGAAACGGGTCCTCATAATTCGCGGTGAAACCGTGGTTGTGAAACAGATTGGTCAGCGCCGGATTGGTGGCGTTCAAATCAAATGGCGGCGGGTACTGGCGGTTGGGATTGCGATAGCGCAATTGATAGCCAGCGGGCGGATATTTGAATTGGGGATAACCGGGGTCGGCGCTGTCCACAAGGTTGCCGCCGTGATTTACCACGATGTCGTCGATCACCAAAATGCCGCGAGCGTGCGCCGCCTGCACGAGATGTTGTAAATCCGCCATGGTGCCCCAGTGCGGGTCCACCTGGTAAAAATCGCGCCCGGCGTACCCGTGAAATTCGCCAAAGGCATTGAGCACCACGGGCGAAATCCAGATCGCGGTTATCCCGAGCGACTTGAGGTAATCCAGCTTTTGCTCAATGCCCTTAAAATCGCCGCCGTGAACGGAGGTGCCGCTGTGTCCAGCGGGATCATAATTGCCATCGGCATTGTTGTTGGCAGGGTCGCCGTCAAAAAAGCGGTCGGTAATGATTTGATAAATGCTCTGGCGTTGCCATAACAGGTTGGGAGCGGTCTGCGCCGGCAGCGGTGGGCAAAATGCCCATAGAACGGCAGCCAAGGCAATTGAGCAGGCTGACCTTGAAGCTGGAACACCTTGAATCATTTTTTGGCCACAGACTTTCACACGTTAACGGGAGTGAATCCCCGCTGGTTTGCGGGCTAGTGTCGCAAAAACCGTGTATGGTACGCATATAAATAATGCAAAAATCGCACCTAATCCCGATAGGAAAGGAGAATATATGAACGAGCCGTGGTAATCGCACCCTACGCATTTTTAACGCGGGGCGTGCAACCTCAGAAGCGCCTTAATATAAATAGTATAAAACCAAATTAAACCTGCTGAATCCATGAACGCGCGCCCCCTTTTTTATCAAGCTTAGGCATACTCAGTCGTTGTCTACTATGTTGGAATTTCACGCCTCGGCATGTCATCTTTTATTACACTTTGTGTTGCGCTCGCCCCTAAAATGACTAATTCTGTAGACTTTCGGATGGCCGCAACACCTACTAAAAAGAGGTACAAGATTCTGGTGGTGGATGATGAACCCACCGTCTGCAAGGCTATTCAGATGATGCTCAAATATTACGGGCACGATGTTGAAATCACTGAAGATGGCGTGGCCGCGCTTACCCGTTTTGCGACTGAAAAGTACGATCTCGTCATCACTGATTACCTCATGCCTGAAATGAAGGGGGACGAACTGGTGAGCCAGATCAAGCAACAACAACCCGGCCAGAAGGTCATAATGATAACCGCTTTTGCGGAGGATTTTCTAGCGTATGGCAAGCCTACCGGGGGCGTGGATTTTGTTCTCAACAAGCCGTTTTCACTTGAAGACCTGCGGGGAGCCATCGCCAAGGTGATGGCGTAAATTCCATCCGGATGCACGGAGGAAAATTTGAATAAACCGTGCTGTTTGCTGTCTTAAAAGCAAATCAAAAACGGGAGAAATTGACTGCGAAAATCAATTAAAATCATTTCGCAATTTCCAACTTTTGATTGGACAAACCGGAGTGATTTCCGGTCTAGTATCCGTTTTACGCCAACAACGAATTTGACCAACTGAAGCAGCCAATGGAAAATCCAAAAGCGAATTTGCCCAAAGCCCCCAAGGGAGCCGCCAACCCCGTTTCTGCCACCCCGGCGAAGCCAACCGCTCCCACCAAGGCCGCCCCGGTCAAGGTCGCCCCCATGTTCCGGCCCATCGATTGGTTCACCCTGGCCATCACCTTTGGCATCATCTGGGTCATCTACCTCTTTACCCTCGCCCCCGAACAAACCCTTGAAGACTCCGGCGAGCTTTGCACCGGGGCCTATTACGCGGGCATTCCCCATCCGCCGGGTTATCCCTTCTGGTCGGTTTATGCCTGGTTCTGGACGGCCATCCTGCCCTTCGGCAACGTCGCCTGGCGCGTGGAAGTGGGCGAATCGTTTGCCGCTGCCATGGGTTGCGGCTTGCTGGCGCTCATGGTTTCCCGGGGCAGCAGCATGTTGATTGAAGGCATCGAGAGCATCAAAGGCATTCCCCGCCAATGGGAGAACGGCATTTGCTCGGTGTCAGGTTTTGTGGCGGGCACGTTGCTGGGTTTGGACGCGTTCATGTGGAGCGAGTCGGTGGTGATTAACCGTATTTCGTTGTTTGGCGTGCCATGGCTGATTGCGGTGGTCGTGTGTTTGATGCGGTGGATGTACGCGCCGCAGCAACGCAGGTATCTGTACCTGGCCATGTTCTTATACGGTTTATGCGCAACCATTCACCAGTCGCTGCTATTGAGCGCCATGGGCATTGAAATCGCCATTGCACTGGCAAATCCCCGTTTGGGCCGCGATTTATTTTTGGGAAACAGCGTTATTTTTCTCATCGGTCTGATACTTATGGACAAGGTGCCAGCCTTGCATGGCATGAGTGGTATTGAGAAAAAACTGTTCTACACCGTCGGCATCAGTTCCATCGCCGCTGGCGGCTGGCTGGCAGTAGAAACACAGGGAATCTTCACTGAAATCGTCACGGCATTTTTTATGGGCGTGGCTTGGGTTGCAGGTGTTTCAGTCTATTTTTACGAGGCCGTGTCGTGCATGACGGATCCGCCGATGCAATGGGGCTATCCGCGCACGGTGGAAGGCTTCTTCCACGCACTGAGTCGTGGTCAATATGAAGGAGCTACTGGAACTACGACCTTCCATCAATTTATCTTCCAGCTTGGCTACATTGGGCAGGGATTGTCGGAATCATTTAGCTGGGTATTCATAGCCATTGGCCTGCTGCCGTTTGTCTTCCTGCTGAAGATGCACCGGCGCGAACGCTCCTGGATTATCGGCCTGACCTCGATTTATTTCTGCTTGTCCGTGTTGTTGGTCATTCTGCTCAACGTCACTTCCGACCGCTCCTCGACGGATTTGAACAAGGTGTTTTTCACGGCCTCACACGGTTTGTTTGCCATGATGATTGGCTATGGCCTCACCCTCATGGCCGCTTATGTGGCGATGCATTATCAAAAAATTCGGCTAGCAGGAATTGTGGTCGCCACAATTGGAGTCATTATCGCTATTGGCTGTCTTAAAGGCGCCGCCGGCACGTTGTATTATGGTCCGGCCGGGGAAATCTCGCTATCGCAAATCCCCCATCACATTGCCTTGGCCTTTGATAAGGATCAATACGGCCTACCCATCTTTGCCAACCTCATCCTTATTGCCATTCCAGTCTGCCTGATTATCGCCTTTCTGGTTTATCGTCAGCGCGGCCCCGTGCTCATCATGCTGTGCCTCTTCGGCACCATGCCCGTCTGGTCGGGCCTCTCGCACTGGTACAAGAGCGAACAGCATAACCATTGGTTCGGCTTCTGGTTCGGCCATGACATGTTCACCCCGCCCTTTACCGATCCCAAAACCGGCAAGCTAAGTTACGACAACACGCTCCGGGCGGAATTGCTGAAGACCCCGGCCAATGCCTCGGTGGTTTATCCAGAAATGGATCGCAACACCATTCTCTTTGGCGGCACCGACCCCGGCCGTTTCTGCCCCACCTACTCCATTTTCTGCGACAGCTTTATTCCCCATAGCTGCCAGCCCGAACAGGACCAGAAATTTGACCGGCGCGATTGTTATCTCATCACCCAAAACGCCCTCGCGGACGGCACTTATCTGGATTACCTCCGTGCCCAGTACAATCGCTCCAAACAAATCGATCCGCCGTTCTTTAGTGAACTCTCCAAATACTGTTTTGGGCTGTTCAATATCGACAATGGTTTAACGGCTGATATTAGCAGCCTGCTTTACAATGTTCTAGACCGGCCATTTACGGCTTGGGGAGCGCATGTGGAGAAAGAGCGGCGCGCCCGCGGCGTCTATCCGCCTGCAGAAATTTACATTCCGTCGCAGATCGACTCGGAAAAATGTTTCCAAGATTACACAGAAGACGTCGCGCGGCGCGAACAATTGGGCCAGCTTAAGCCGGGCGAAGATGTCAAAGTTATAGATGGCCGCGTACAGGTAGCCGGCCAGGTGGCCGTCATGAATATCAATGCCCTGTTGTGCAAGGTCATTTTCGACAATAACCCGACCAATTCCTTCTACGTGGAAGAAAGTTTTCCGCTGGATTGGATGTATCCGTACGAAACACCGTTTGGCATCATCATGAAGATCAACCGAAATCCGGTGCCAGAATTATCGGAGGATGTCTTCAAGCTGGACCACGAGTTTTGGAGCAAATTCTCCACGCGCTTGTGTGGTAATTGGATTACCTATGACACCACCCCGCAACAAATCGCGGATTTTGTGGACCATACGTACATTCACAATAACTACAAGGGATACACCGGCGACCGGGCTTTTGTGCGCGATGACGATGCGCAAAAGGCATTTTCCAAACTGCGCAGCTCGCAGGCCGGCATGTATTTGTGGCGCATGACCCAAGCCCCGCCGGAGTACCGTCAAAAAACGGCTGCTTCCCAGGCGGCGCTGGTACGGGAAACGGAATTCGCCTTCAAGCAAGCTTTTGCGTTTTGTCCGTATAGCCCGGAGGCCGTTTACCGCTACGTAACGTTCCTTCTGCAAATGGCCCAAAATGAGGAAGCCAGCGGGCATCCAGAACGGGCGGCTCATTACATTGATGGTGCCGTACTGGTTGGCAAAACTTGTCAAAAACTAGACCCCAACAACGATCAAATCAAGGGTCTCATCGAAACGGTGGAAGGTTACCAAGCTCGCAATGCCCAGGAGACGATGTCCATGCGCTCGATTGAGTCCATGGAAGCCGATGCCAAGACCAATCCTGCTGACGTGCAAAACCTCGTTATCCTGGGCTCGGCATATATGCAGACGCAACAGACGAACAAGGCTTTGGAAGTACTGGGCATCGCCCTGACGCGTCCGGAATTGAATTACCCGGCGGCAACCGCCGCCGCCAAGCTGATTGCCGAAGCCGGGGATTATGCGAAACTGGAGGCTGTGCTCAAAAAGCTGGTCAGCCTCGCCCCGGACGACCCCGAAGCGTCTTTTGACTTGGCCGCCTTGGAAGCGATTGTGGGCAAGCAGGACGAAGCCTTCCAACACCTTAAAGTCGCCCTCGATTTAAGTGCAAAACGTCTGGCCAAGGACCCTGCGGCGCATGACTTGTTGTCGGCGGCAAGGACTGATACCCGGTTTGACCGCATCCGCAACCTGCCTGCATTTCAAAAATTGGTTCCACCGAAGTAAAACACTCCGGCAGGCAATTTAAGCGGTTTGTCTTGCCCGTTGCCGGGTGGCCGCACATCTGCTATGGTTCACACCTGAATGTTTGGACGTAAAAAGAATATGAGCAAAAACGAGAACGAAGCAACCCCGACTGACGTGACCGAAAAAACGGTCGAGCCGGGCACGCTTACGCCCGAACAGATTCAAGACCTCAAAAACCGTGCCGCCAAGGCGGATGAAAACTGGGACCGGTTGCTGCGGACGACGGCTGATTTTGATAATTTCAAGAAGCGCGCCGCCCGGGAAAAAATCGAGAGCGCGCAATACGCCAGTTTCTCGCTGCTGCAAAAATTGCTGCCGGTGCTGGATAATTTCGAGATGGCCCTGGCTGCCGCCCAAACCGCCAATTCCGCCCGGCAGGGCGGAGCCGCCGCCGGTGATGACAAGCTGGCCTCGCTGCAATCGGGCGTGGTCATGATCCAACAGCAGCTTAAAGGCGCGCTGGCCGAAACGGGCTTGGAAGAAATCGACGCCAAGGGCAAATTGTTTGACCCGAATTTACACGAGGCCATCTCACAGCAGGAATCATCGGACACCCCGGAAGGCCATGTCCTGCAACAAGTCCGCAAAGGCTATAAATTCAAGGAACGCCTGTTGCGTCCGGCCACGGTGATTGTGGCCAAGAAACCAGCCGCCTGAGGCCGGCCCCACCAATTTCATTTTGCTTAATCCAGATGGCCAAACGCGACTATTACGAAATCCTTGGTGTCAGCAAGGGCGCCAGCGACGAGGAAATCAAGAAAGCCTACCGCAAGCTTGCCGTTAAATATCACCCGGACAAGAACCCGGGCGACAAGGCAGCCGAGGAAAGCTTTAAGGAACTCAGCGAGGCGTACGAGGCGTTGAGCGACTCGCAAAAGCGCGCCGCCTACGATCAATACGGCCACGCTGCCTTTGACGCCCGCCAGCGCGCCGGACGCGGCGGCGGCGGTGCTGGATTCCACGACCCCTTTGATATTTTTCGCGAAGTGTTTGGCGGCGGCGGCGGCGGTGGCGGCAGCATCTTTGAAAACATTTTCGGCGGCCAGGACCCAACCGGACCTCAACGCGGTGACGATTTGCGGTATAACATGGAAATCAGCCTGGAAGAGGCGGCGCTGGGTTGTGACAAGGAAATTTCCGTTACCAAGCTGGATAAATGCGAGACGTGCGACGGCTCCGGTGCTGAGGCTGGTTCAAAGTTAAAAACGTGCACCACTTGCGGCGGCCGCGGCCAGGTGCTGACTTCCCGCGGCATTTTCAGCATCGCGCAAACATGCCCGCATTGCAAAGGCCAGGGGCGCTTGATGGAAAAGCCCTGCAAAACCTGTCATGGCGAAGGCAAGCGCCAACGCACCTCCAAAATCAAGCTGCGCATTCCGGCGGGAGTGGAAGGCGGCTCACGGCTCCGTTCGCAAGGCAACGGCGAGGCCGGCTTTCGCGGCGGCCCTACGGGAGACTTGTACGTCTTCCTGACCGTCAAGCATCACGAAATCTTTGCGCGCGATGGTGATGATCTGATTTGCGACGTGCCGGTTAGTTTTGTGCAAGCGGCCTTGGGCGCGGAGCTTGAGGTGCCCACGCTCGAAGGCCGGGCAACGATCAAAATCCCGGCCGGCACGCAACCCGGCACCTTGCTGCGGCTCAAAGGCAGGGGCATTAAAAATTTACAAGGTTACGGGCAGGGCGATTTGCGCGTGCGCGTGCAAGTGGAGGTGCCTGCGCACCTGAACAGCGCCCAGAAAGCCAAGCTGAACGAGTTCGCAGCGCTGTGCGATGGCAAAGAAGCGCCGCTGGCCCAGGGCTTTTTCGAGAAGGCCAAGAAATTTTTCAAGTAACGGAAGCCGCCACCACGGGAACACCCGTTCAAACGTTACTGGCAGCATTTACTTATGCACCGCTTCTATTTGCCGCCGGAAGAGTGCCGCAGCCCGGTTCTGCGGCTGCAAGGCCGTGAAGCGCATCATGCCTTGCATGTGCTGCGCCTCGAACGAGGCGATGCCATCACCGTGCTGGACGGCGCCGGTGGCACTTACGGCTGTGTCGTTGACGGGGCGGCAAAGGATTCGCTGACGGTTACTGTAAAAGACAAGCAGACTGCCCCTGCCCTGCCCTGCCCCATTACTTTGCTCGTGGCCATTCCCAAGGGCAAAATCATTGAAGACATCATTCAGAAAGCCGTGGAACTCGGCGTGCAACGCATCGTACCGCTCTTAACGGAACGTGTCATAACACATCTGGACGAGGCAGGCGCCGAAGCCAAACGCGAGAAATGGCAACAGGTGGCGGTTGAAGCGATCAAACAATGCGGTGCAGCCTGGCTGCCGAAAGTGGAAACGCCCCAAACCATTTCCACCTTTCTCGCGCAAAAAAATGCCATTGAACTTCTTATGGTCGGCTCCTTACAAACTGAACGCCGGCATCCGCGCGAGTGGATTTTGGAATTTCAACAACAGCATGGACGGCTGCCGCACAGTGCCGGCGTGTGGATTGGACCCGAGGGCGATTTTACCCTGGCTGAACTGCAAAACATTGAAACTGCCGGTGCCAAGCCGATTACGCTCGGGGAATTGACGCTGCGGGTGGAAACGGCGGCAATCTATTGCCTGTCATTCTTGAACTACGAACTGCGCCGTTGAGCAAACCAAGTCCGATTGGCGCACTTGAAGCGGCTTAATGGTGCCGGACGTTCATCCAATACAGGATTCCGCCCAAGACGACAGCCGTGCAAATCGTCGTAAATAAAACTAGAATCGTCGTGTTTGCGCGGCGTTTTTGTTCCCAAGCCGGCAGGTGTGAATAAAAAATGAGCCCAATTATTTTGGTCATCATATGGATCACTAATTTCTGATATCTGCGATTCTCATTATTGAAGACCAAAGGCAATTTGTTGTCAACAAGAGAATAACGCGCGCCACCCTGAAAGGATGGCGCTACAAACCTGCCCCGAGCATGCCCGCCGGATTTTAAACCAGCTCGATAGGCGCAAATTGCTTCCCAAGAATGGGTGCGCTCTTGGTCTTAAGCCAGTTTTCCAGCACACCGGCATAGACACTGCGAAAATCCACGTTGTATTTCACGTCTCCCTGAAATAAGTCTTGAGGCGCAAGGCTTGGATATTTGCCAAGCAAACCAGCCTTCACCTTGTTGCCCACAATGAACATGGGGGCGGCTGCGCCGTGGTCGGTGCCGCCATTGGCGTTTTCGGCAACGCGACGGCCGAATTCGCTGAAGGTCATCACCAGCACCCGCTGCATATTGCCCTGGGCCTTCATGTCTTGGACAAATGCCTTCACGGAATCGCCAAGGTCCTGCAACAGGCGTTGTTGGGTATTGAGCTGATTGGTGTGCGTATCGTATCCGCCCTGGGACACGTAATAAACGCGCGTGGGCAGGCCGCCGCCAATTAATTTGGCCACCAGCTTGAGCGAGCCCGCCAGCGGTGAATTGGGGTATTCAGCCTGGTTTTGCACGCGGGCCGCGATACCGCGAATCTCATCCGAGCTATGTTGTGCATCAAGCGCAGTGCGGGAAATAAAATCCACGGCCCGGCCGCCGGTCATGGGCATTCCCGCCGGCAACATGGCAATGCTGCCGCCTGAATTTTGCATGTCCCCTGAACTGTCATCAGCCGTCATGCCCGGTCCGGACATTTCCAGTTCGTTCAGCTTCTTGTATGATTCCTCAGTCTGGTTGCCGTTGGCGATGAAGCGGTAGTTCTGGGGATTGTTGAAACAAATGCCCTTGGGTTTGGCGGCAAAAAACGCTTCCGGCAACTGGCTGCCAATGGTCACGCCCACGGCGGGATCGGCACCGGCACAGGCATTGTCAAAGTAACGGCCCAGCCAGCCGGTTTTGTCCACGTATTCAGAATCGCTGGCGGTCTGCCAGATTTCCGTGGAACGGAAATGTGAACGATTGGGATTTGGATAACCTACCCCTTGGACAACTGACAGTTCGCCGCCGTCGTAAAGGTCTTTGAAACCTTTCAAGGCGCTGTTGAAACCCACTTCGTCATTGATCTTCAAAATGTCCGCCGCTTTGAGTCCGATGCGCGGGCGGGCCTTGTGATAAAAATCGTTGGCATAGGGCACCACGGTATTGATGCCGTCGTTGCCGCCAGCCATTTGCAATACGACTAGAATGGTCGAATCCTTGCCCGTGGTAATCTGGGTGGCAGAACCGGCGGCTTGCGCTTGCAGTGCGGTAAAAGTATCGGCCAGAAACGCGGGCACGGTCCACGTCAGCGCGCTGCCGAGAACGGTGCGGCGCAAGAACTCACGACGAGTCTGGAGGGTAAATTCTTTTTTCATAAGACAATTTAAGTTACTTGATATTCGGGCGTGGACATCATCAGCCGGATGGCCGTGAGGATGTCTGCGTCGGACATTTTGGTTTTTGCATCCAGAAATTCCTGCAAGGCGTCCTGCTGGTCTTTTTTCAAGGTCGTTTGAAAGAGCCGGTTTTGCAACGAAGCAATGATGGTATGGTTATCTTTGCGATCTTCGGGTGTCAGGATTTTATCCAGTTTAACTCCACCTACACGCATATGCTCCAACACGCGCATTGCCTTCTGGCCGTTGCCCCCGCCTTTGCCACCGAAATCACCCGCCGTCAACGGCGGCATAGAACCCTCCACCAGCGCCTGGGCATCGTTATAACGCGTCAGCAATGTATTGGTGGTAATCCACGTTACACCACCATCCCAGCCTTTGACATTCGGCGGCGCAAACAAATCCTGACCCAACTGCCGGGTCATGCCCCAGCTAATCAACGGCGGCGGCAATTCGGTTTCCAGTATGCGGATGGTGCCTATCAGCCATTGCACCGGGCTTTTAACCTGATTCCGCACGATGTCCGCAGAATAAAACTCCTCGCTGCGGAACATGGCATGCAGGAAGGGCTTGAAGTTGTTGCCGTTCGTTCGGAAGTTGTCGGCCAGCGCCTCGTTCAGCTTGGCAGACGGTTCTACACCCGCAAAATAATTCCAGATTTTGGCGGTGATGAATTTGGCGGATTGCGGCTGGGCAACGATCAGGTTAATGAAATCATCGCCGTCATAATTGCCGGTTTGGCCGAAGATGGTCTTGTTCCCATTGTCATGGGCAAATGGCCGGTACACGTAGCATTGTTGCTGCCGGTCCAAGGACCATCCGGTCAATGCCCGGGCGGCTTCGGCGATGTCGTGTTCGGTGTAATGCCCTTCGCCCAAGGCAAACAGTTCCATCACCTCGCGCGCATAATTTTCGTTGGGATGTTCTTTGCGGCTTTGTGCCTGGTCCAACCAGACGAGCATGGCGGGGTCCTTGCCGACTTCCATGAGCAACAAGGTCCAGTTGCCAGTGGCGAGACGGCGGAAAATATCGTTCTGGTGCCACATGAAATAAATATCCCGCACCTTTTCAAAGCTGGTGGCAAAGTGGCCATGCCAAAAGAGCGCCATTTTTTCCTGCAACGGACGCGGCCCAGTGGCCATGCGATTTAGCCACCATTCCCGCAATTCCATGATGCGCTGCCGCTGCAACTGTTGCATTTCATGCTGGATCTGTTTTTTTTCTTCCGCCGTACCGGTGCGCAAGACCTGTTGGAGATGTTCCATGCGGTCAGGTTCGGGCTTGGCCCAGTCAGGATTGGGAATTGGGTCGGGAATGTTTTCGTAGTCAACGAGTTGGTCAACCGCCTTGTGCAGGCCAAGGTCAGCCAACTGTTTGATTTCCGATGGGGTCCCGCCAAAGCCGGCGCGATTCAAGAGATGCGCGGCCGTTTCATAGTTCCATCGCTTTGATGAAAGTGGCTTAAGCATATGCTTTACCAGACGCATGAGGGGCAACATAAGTTTCACCCCAGATTGTCATTATTAAACCGGATTCAGCCTCGAGACGCGTCCCGCTAAAGGCAGGCACCTCATAATGCCTTTAATTCGTTCAGCCGCTGATTTGAATTGAATCTCGGGGCGGGCACAGGCAATTTGCGCGGCAGTGAAATCATTCTGCGCGTCGCTCTGGTTGCTTGGCCTGTTGTGCATGGCCGGGACCAGTCGCGCCGATTCCATCAACGGCCACAGTTACGTGGCCCTGGCCTCTTGGGCGCGGGCAAACGGCTTTGTCGGCTATACGCTCAATGGCGGCTCGCAATTTGTGCTTACCAACCGGAATACCCGGATGATGTTTAACCAGGATTCGGAGGACTCAAACATTAATGGCGTGAACGTGCGGCTTTCGTTCCCAGTGGCCAAAGGCGGCTTCATTTCACAACTGGACGCGGACAAGACGGTCCGGCCCTTGATTTTTAAGCAAAAACCGGCGACAAAGAAAATCACCACCATCTGCATCGACCCCGGTCATGGCGGTAGAGATGTGGGCTATGAAGTCGGCCATTTCCTGCCACATTACGAAAAAACCTACACCCTCGCGCTGGCGCTCGAATTACGACGCCAATTGCAGCGCAGCGGCTTCAACGTCGTCCTGACGCGCGACAAAGATATTTACCAGGAACGGCCTGTCCGCACGGATATTGCCAATCGCCACGGCGCAGACCTGTTTATCAGCCTGCATTTCAATTCGTTTCCGCCAGACCCCGCCAGTGTGCAAGGCCCTGAAACCTACTGCATCACGCCTGTCGGTGCCGCTTCGTCAAACGATTCGGAAGGCGAAGGCATCAACCACGGCCCCTGCCCCGCCAACCGGCTGGAAGACCGAAGCCTCTTGCTGGCCTATCAAATACAACGGGCGCTGGTGCGTAATCTTGGGGCAACAGACCGCAGCGTGCGCCGGGCGCGGTGGGAGGTTCTGCGAACGGCGGAGATGCCGGCCATTTTAATCGAGGGCGGCTATATGTCGCACCCCACCGAAGGCCGAAAGATTTTTGACGCTAAGTACCGGCAACAAATGGCGGCGGCCCTCGTCAAAGGCGTTTTGGCCTATCAAGCAGCAACGGCCCCGTCGGCTGCATCCCCTGCCTCCGTTACCAACCGGCCAGCCGTCAAGACGACCCCGGCAAAGAAATCATCATGAGCATTGTGACCAAAACCGGTGACGCAGGAACGACCGGCCTGATGTACGGACGGCGTGTGCCCAAGAATCATCCGCGTCTGGAAGCGTTTGGCACCATCGACGAATTGAATGCCGCCTTGGGCATGGCGCGCGCCACGGCCACGACGCCATTTGTCGGCGACAACCTGCTTTGGATTCAGAAAAGTCTCGTGGACGTGATGGGCGAAATCGGGGTGTTGCCGGAAGATTTGCCCCGCTATGCCAAGGACGGTTACGTGATTGTAAAACCGGAAATGACGGCCCAGCTTGAAGTTTTGGTAAAAGAAATCGAGGCGCAAAACATCTCTTTCAAAGGTTGGGCCACGCCCGGCGCCTCAGCACATTCCGCCGCGCTGGACATGGCGCGCACCATTTGCCGCCGGGCCGAGCGGCGCGTGTTTGACCTGCAAGCCACCGGCGAAATTGCCAATACAGAAATTTTGGTTTTCCTAAACCGTCTGTCCGATTTGATCTGGTTATTTGCGCGTTGGGTGGAAACCAAGGGGTGACATTTTCGTCGTAGCGGATGCCTTTATAGCATTTCCAAAAAAACTGTGTCCATTCTTGAAGAGAAGCAAACTAAGAAAACAAAGTAAAACGCTTCGTTCTCTTTGCTTCCTTCTGTTAAATCCGTTTTAGCTGCCGCTCGTTTCGGCTACTGCTTTTGTTGAACCGCTATAGTTGGTAGCAACGGTCTTAAGTTGCAAGGTATCGCTGCTCAATTATTGAATTCAAAGCAGCGAATGAAGCTGGCGAGGCGCAGCTTTCTGTCGCCCCTATAGGGCGACGAATATGAGGGGACTTGTACCCAGGGCAGAGCCCCATAAGCGCTAACTTGTTTTGTTGACGTTTTTGAGCGTCTTCTCCATCATCGCCACATGGAATCGATTAATGCCGCCGATGAGGATTGGGATCTGCTCCTGTCCTTCTTTCCGTCCAACTGGA
>Ga0265327_10001746_pt1 | contig 25728 bp, 18 predicted proteins | sample 41621metaG_FD_202089 | JGI IMG/M metagenome (GOLD analysis project Ga0265327, IMG submission 202089) | Rhizosphere microbial communities from Carex aquatilis grown in University of Washington, Seatle, WA, United States - 4-16-21 metaG | ecosystem: Host-associated > Plants > Roots > Rhizosphere...
TCCCGCTCGCTCATGCTGAAATCCTTGAACGCGCCCCGCTCGGTGCGATTAACCGCTTCGGCCAGCAGCATGGTCAACTCCGGCACGCGCTCACAATGGCCGCCGGTATAGGGCGACTTATCGTCAATCGCGGTGTTGATGAGCTTGATCAACGATTCGAACAGGTCTTCCAGTTGCTTGATCAGACGCCGGTTGGTGAGCGCGATGGCGGCCTGCGAGGCCAGCGATTCGGTCAGGTGTACATCGTCTTCGGTGAACGGGACGATGGCGCGATTGTGCGGTTCCAGCGCATTGATGAGTTGCAGCACACCGATGATTTCGCCTTCGTGATCCAGCATCGGCACGGTCAGAAACGAGGTGGAGCGGTAACCGGTTTTCTGATCGAATACCTTGGTACCGGAAAAGTCGTAGCCCTGGGCGGTGTAAGCATCGGGAATATTGACCGTCCTGCCGCTCAATGCCGCATACGCCACCACCGTCGCATGGTTGGGCTTGCCTGCATCGTCGTACAGGCGAATCGGAGTGAACGAGATAGGCTTGCCGCTGGTGCCACCCATCGCGATGCCCAATGTATCGGTGCGGATAATCTCGAAGCGCAGCACCTGCTGCTCGGCATCGAGCAGGTACAGTGTCCCGGCATCCGCGTGGGTAATGCGCTTGGCCGCCACCAGAATTATTTCCAGCAGGCGGTTGATGTCGCGCTCGCTGGAGAGCGCGCTGCCGATGGCATTCAATTCATCCAAGCGCTGTAACAAATCGTGGTTTTTGGTCATCATGATTTCAATCCCGGGTAAGAACAGAAACGTATGGCTATTTGATGCAAACCGCGCGTACCTGATGAATATCGGTGATGCCGGACAACACTTTCTCGATGCCATCCTGCTTCAGCGTGCGCATGCCTTCTTCCAGCGCAATCGCGAACAGCTCCGCGACGCGCGCGTGTCCCTGAATGCCTTTCTTGAGCGCATCGGTGCCGATCAATAATTCGTGCAGACCGACCCGACCACGGTAGCCGGTGCCGACGCATTTGTCGCACCCCACCGGTTCGTACAGCGTGATCTGCCCCTTGTCGTCCGCGAATAGTTTAACCCACTCGGCGTACAGCGCCTTATATGCCGCATTGGCGTCCTTTTTCCAGGTTTCGGTGGTCATCAGTTCTGCGGCATATTCGGTGAGCAAGGATTTGATTTCTTCCTGCGTGGCGACGTGCGGTTTCTTGCAATCCTTGCACAGGCGTTTGGCCAGACGTTGCGCCAGAATGCCCAGCAAGGCGTCGGCGAAGTTGAACGGATCCATGCCCATATCCAGCAGGCGGTTGATGGATTCCGGCGCGCTGTTGGTGTGCAAGGTGGCGAATACCAAGTGGCCGGTGAGCGAGGCCTCGATACCGATGGACACGGTTTCCTTGTCGCGCATTTCGCCCACCATGATCACGTCCGGATCGGCGCGCAAAAAGGCGCGCATGATGGTGGCAAAATCCAGCCCGGCCTTCTTGTTGATCTGCACCTGACGCAAGCCCTTCTGGGTAATTTCTACCGGGTCTTCCGCCGTCCAGATTTTGGTGTCCGGCGTATTGATGTGTTTCAGGATCGAATGCAGCGTGGTGGTTTTACCGGAACCGGTCGGGCCGCACACGAAGAACAAACCGTAGGGTTTGCTCACCGTCTTCTTGATCAGTTCCAAGTTGTGCGCCGAGAAGCCCATGTTGTCCAGCGGGATCGGCTCGCCCGAGGCCAGAATACGCATCACCACGTCTTCCACGCCACCTTGCGACGGCAGCGTGGCCACGCGCAGTTCGATGTCCAGCGGGCCGTATTTCTTGAACTTGATCTTGCCGTCCTGCGGTTTGCGTTTCTCGGAAATATCCAAGTCGCACATGATCTTCAGACGCGTCACCAGCGCGTTGCGGTAGGTGGACGGTATCTCGATATAATTCATCAGCGAGCCGTCCTTGCGCAGGCGGATCCCGGTCTTGCCCTTGCCCGGCATGGGTTCGATGTGAATGTCGGACGCGCCCATCTTGTAGGCATCAATAATGATCTTGTTGACCAGTTTAACCAGCTCATTGTCCGCTGCGGCGCTGACTTCTTCCTGACTGACGCCGCCCGCTTCTTCTTCATCCCCCCCCAGCGCGGACAGCATGTCGTCCACCGACCCCGAGTCGCCTTCGCTGCCGCTCTCCGATGACGCACCATAGAATTGATCCAGCGTGGCATTGAACTCGCGTTGCGGACAAACCCGGTAGGCCAAGCGACTCTTGGGGAAAACATTGTTCACCACGCGCGAGGCCTGGACGCGCTCGGGATCGGTGGTCAAAATCACCACGCCTTCCGCCGTGTCGTCTATCGGCACCCACAAACTGCTCTCGACATAATCGCGCTTCAGATTTTTGAGCAGTTCGGTAGGCTTGACCCGATCCGCTTTGAACGGTTCGTAAGGCACGCCAAAGAAGGTCGAAAGCGCTTTACCCACAGACGGCAGGCTAACCTGAAACTCGTCCAGCAGCACGTCCTCGATATCAATTCCCTTGCGCCGCGCGGTGCGTGTCGCCAGTTCGAATTCGGCGGCGGAAATCACTGCGTCCGCCACCAGATGATCGTATTTGGTCTTGGCCAGCGCCTGATGCTGGCGCTGGCGTAGCGCCACCGCCATCGTCTGCGCCAGCTCCTCCACCCCCTCCGCCACCGCCGAGGAGAATGGCTGATTAGCCTTGTTGTTGATGACTTGAATGACGCCGATCAAATCATCGGTGGCTCCATCAATAACGGGTGCCACCAGCATTTGCTTGGTGCGATAACCGGTGCGCTTATCGACATCCTGCAAGAAACGCAGATGCGAGCTGTAGCTGGCCAGTTCCTTTTCGTCGTATACATCGCGGATGTTGAGCATCCTTTTGTTCAGCGCGGCGTAACCGGCGATGCTTTGTTCGGCGATGGGCAGCTTGAGATCCTTGAACGAGTTCAGCCCGGTCTTGACCTTGGAAACCAGCGAAGCCTTGTCCTCGCCTACCACATAGATGGTCAGGCGATCCGCATTGAACATATTGCAGATGTCCTTGCTGACATCCAGCATGATTTCGTCGATATTGCTGGTAGCGTGTATCTTGTTGGTGACATGGTTGAGGTTCTTGGTGAACTCCAGCCGCGCCTCCATCTCGCCCATGCTGCCCGTCGTTATGTTATTCATCCGTCACTCCTCAATAAACAGCGGGGCTGTATCCCCAGCCCTCTCGTAATGCGGCCATCACCGGAACCCGGCGCTCAAAACTCGAACATCTGGCCATTCAGCAACATCTTCGGCGCAAATCCACGCACGCACTCTCCAATTTCCCGCATGGTCAACTCCACCTCCCCAGGCTTCAGGTGAGTGATATAAACCTCCGGTGCAAGCTTGAGCTTGAGCAATTCCTCGGCCAGCATGCTGGGGCATAAATGCCCGGAACTCACCGCGATTTCCTTTTCCGCATTGCAAAAAGCGGTCTCGATGATGAGATAACGCAAATCGGGAATGCGGTTCACCGCCTCCCACAGCGCATCGCAACTGGTCGTGTCGCCGCTAAACACCAGGCTGGCCGTCCCGCTGTCAATGTGGAACCCCACCGCAGGCACCGTGTGACTGACTGGCAAGGGTGTAATCCTGCGTCCTTCCAATTCTACGGCCTGCCCCAACTGTATCGTCTGGTAACGCATGAACGGCTGTTGCGCACTGGGTATCAGAGCAAAATCCGGCCAGACTTTCCAGTTGAATACATGCTGCCTGAATATTTCCAGCGTCGCCTCGGTCGCATGAACAGTCAACGGCGCGTTGCGCGTAGAGCCGACACTGTCCATCAGCAGCGGAAGGCAGGCGATGTGATCGAGATGGGAATGCGTAACGAACACATGGTCGATCAGGCTCAACTCGGCCAGGCTGAGATCTCCCAGCCCCGTGCCTACGTCGATCAGCACATCGTTATCCAGCAGCATGGAGGTCGTGCGTGCGCTGCCGCCAATACCTCCGCTACAACCTAGTATCCTGAGTTTCATTTCAGTCCATTCAGACATCGCTTATCCAGACCGGTTCTGGATCGAGCACAATTTTATTTATGCATTACTTCGTCTGGAAAACAAACACGCCATCCCAATCTGCTCCCGGCGGGTTACTGCGGAAATATTCCACCCGCTCGGCATAAACCTGATACAGCTTGCATTCCGGGTTCACACTCCGCAAATCGTACAGATGCGACTCTGCCCGATCCCACTCCTGTTTGCGGTATAGCTTCAGCATCTGGTGGTACTGTTCCAGTTCGTCCCGCACCACCTGCTCCACCTGACCATCCAGACCCAGCGGCTCATAAATGGCGACCGGTTTATCTTTGCCTTTTACGCGCACCTGATCGAGTTCGCGGTAGACAAAATCCGGCACGGCTTCCCTAGTGTTCTCGCCCACCATGATGCCCACGCCGTACTGCTTGGTGATGCCTTCCAGGCGCGACGCCAAGTTGACCGCATCACCCATGACCGTATAGGCCACGCGCACTTCCGATCCCATGTTGCCCACGCTCACCTTGCCGGTATTGATGCCGACCCCGACGTGAATTTCCGGCCAGCCGCGTTGCTTGAAGTGCGGCTGTAATGCCTGCAAAGTCTGCTGCATTTCGATGCCGGCCAGAATGGCGTTGCGGGCATGATCCGGCTCAGGCATGGGCGCACCCCAGAACGCCATTATGCAGTCGCCCATGTATTTGTCCACCTTGCCGTGATGTTTGTTGATCACGGCTGAGAGCGGACTGAGAAACGCATTCATCAACTGGCTCAATTCCTTCGGATCCAGCCCCTCGGAAATGGTGGTAAAACCGCGCACGTCGGAAAACAGGATGGTCATTTCGCGGCTTTCGCCCTCCATCGACACGACCTGCTCCGGGTGCTTGCTCATTTCTTCCACCAGCTCGGTCGGCACATATTTTCCGAACAGATGGGTGATCTGCCGCTTGGTGCGCGCTTCGACGAAATAGCCGTACGACATGTTCAGCGCAAACAGCGCGAGGATCATCAACACCCCGCTGGCCATAGGCAGAGCCAAATTTAAATAATGCCAGATCGCCATATTCCCGCCCACCATTCCCGCCAAAACAAGTAAGGTCAGCAACGCGGTCTTTAGCGGCGACAACAGCGGCAACAGCATGCTTAGCGCCACGCCGCAAACCAGCAACAGCACCAGCTCCGCCCCCACGACATAAGGCGGTTTTTCCTTGAGATTTTGATCGATGATTCCGGCAATCATGTTGGCGTGAACTTCCACTCCCGGATATACCGATTCGACCGGAGTAGAGCGCGTATCCATCAACCCCGGCGCACTGGTGCCGATCAACACGATTTTGTCTTTCAGCTCATCCGGAGAAATCCGATCATGCAGCACGTCGGTGACGGAAACGTAGCGAAAACTTCCGTGCTCGCCGCGATAAGGCACCAGCGTACTCACATCTTTGTCCACCGGAATCCTGAAGCTGCCTTGCGGACTGTTCAGGTCCAGCCACTCCAGCCCGGCATAGTCCGCGCCCTTATCATTAGTGAAGCCTGGAACCAGTTTTGACGTGCCGAGCAAGACGCGCACCACGGCCAGCGACAGCGACTCGTAGTAAGCACCGTTGTATTCCACCAGCATCGGCACGCGCCGCACCTCGCCGTCGGAATCCCACAGCGGGATGATATGTCCGCCGCCAGCGGCGCTCTGCTGCAATTCCGGCAGATTGCCGCCGTAACTATCCCATTTGGTGAATGCAATGTTGCGACCTGCAAACGTACCGGGGCCGAAAGTCGCGTCGGGCAGCGCGCCGGAAATGCTTTTGCCTCCGTTATTGGCACCGTAAAAACCTAACACGGTATTGCGGATGTTGAGCTTCTCGGCAAACAGTTTGTCGTAGTCCAGTTGCGGCCCGATCTGTGCCAGCGCGGATTGAAACTGCGGTACGTCGCGCAGCTGTTTGTGCGCCAACTCCTGCAATACCTTGAAACCGGAGCTTTCATCTTTTTCCGCAAACACCACGTCAAACCCGGCTACCGCCACGCCGTCGCGGTCGAACAGCTTGTCCATCAGCAGCGCTAGGCGGTTGCGGCTCCACGGCCAGCGCCCTTCTTCCTTGAGACTTTTTTCGTCGATATCGAGAATGACGATGCGATCATCCATCCCGCCGGGCATGGTCAAGCGCAGGCGGTAATCGTAGAGAATATCGTCCAGTTGCTGAATGAACCCGATCTGATAAATTTTTGCGGCGCTGCCGAGAAACATCAAGACTACGGCCAGACCCAGTCCGATTAACAGTGCGTGTCGTCTCAAGCGTTTCCCCCTTAACCCTGCGCATTCCTGCGTTCAAACGGGACGCATTAATCTTTCAGGTAGAACTCCATCTTGACCCCGGCCAATTCGATGATGTCGTGGTTATGCAATTGGTGCGGCTGCTCGTTCAACACCTTGCCGTTAAGCGCGGGATAATTGGCACCCTCCACATGAGTGATGAAGTAGCCGTGCGGGCGGCGCGTCAACACCGCCACCTGCACGCCGGGCTTGCCCAGCGTAGTCAAATTTTTCACTATATCCAACTCCCTGCCCACACTCGGCCCCGTCAATATTTGCAGGGTTGCCGGAGGAAGTGAGGCCGGTGCGGATGGCGCTGGGGCGGGCTGCGCCACAGGCTGCGCGACCGGAGGCGGGGAGGGTTGCGGGGTTTGCACCGCAAATCTTCCCGTTATGTTGTGCGAGGATGGAGGCGCCGGATTGGGCGGTGTACGCATGAGCGTTCTGGGATCTGCCGCCGTTCCGGCAGGTGGCATGGCGGCATACTGCTTGGCGGCGGACGGCAACACCATGGTTTTCTCGATATCCTCTTCGGCGGCGTGCTGCCCCATTTGCTCGTTGAGGTATTTCAGCTTGTACTTGCCAATCTCGATGACATCGTTGGTCTGCAAGAAATGTTTCTTGATCGCCGCCCCGTTCACTGTCACCCCGTTGGTGCTATCCAAGTCCTCCAGAAATGAATCATTCAGGATAGTCACGATAGCGGCATGCTCGCCGCTGACGGCAAGATTATCGATCACGATATCGTTGTGTGGCTTGCGCCCTATCGTCATGCGCTCCTTGTTCAGGGCGTATTCGTGCAGCACTACTCCTTCGATGCTGAGTATCAGTTTCGCCGCCATATCGTCGATCCCCGTAACTTAACTCTTGAACCAGGACAGTAGCTTTGCTGTCCAGCCACGCTGCGCGGCAAAATCGCCTTTGACTTTAACCAGTATCACCGACACGTTGTCGCGCCCGCCGTTGTCGTTCGCCATCTCGATCAATTGTCCCGCCGCCAGCGGCAAGTTGGCCTGCAACATTTCCACGGTGGAGCCGATGTCTTCATCTTCCACCATGTCGTTCAGCCCGTCCGAACACAGCAGGTAAATATCCCCCACCTGTACCTCGTGGACATGCACCTCCACCTCCACATCGCTGTCGATACCGACCGCGCGTGTCACCAGATTCTTGTTTCTGGATTGGCGCGCATCTTCCTTGCTGATCATGCCACCATCAATCTGCTCCTGCAGCAGCGAATGGTCGCGCGTAATCGTCTCGAACGTTTCGCCGCGCAAGCGGTACATGCGCGAATCACCGACATGCGCCACGGCCACGCGGTTGTCGTAGAACAACGCGGACACCACGGTCGTGCCCATCCCGGCATATTGCGGCTGCCCCTGCGCCGCTTTGAAAATGGCCGCATTGGCCTTCTGCACATTCTCGCGCAATAGCGCCATACCGACGTCTTCGCCCGCCTCGTTGTTGCGCTCCGGGCACACGCTATCCAAGCGTTGCTTGATCTCGGTGGAGATGACCGAAATGGCGATGCCACTCGCCACCTCTCCGGCGTTATAGCCGCCCATCCCGTCGGCCAGCACCACCAAACCGCAAGCGGCATCGTAAGCGACGCTATCCTCATTGTGCGAGCGCACCATGCCGGAATGTGTCTTGCTGACTATTTCGAGCGCTTCTTGAATATTCATATCCTGCTCCCGCCTGTCCTTAATCGCCGCCAGGCTTCCGTTCGTCGGCGGATTGCCCCGGCCATTTCGCAGCCCATCTGAAAACGCTCTTCACTTTAGAATTTACCAGTCGCTCCACTCTCGACTGGCAGCTTACCACACACCATTTGGCGCTGGCTCGCCCCGACGCAAACAAATCGAATATGACCAACTCATTGCGCGCGAATATTAAAACAATTCGCCAGATCAAACCATAACTAAAAGCTTGCGCAGCGCTGTTCTGCCCTGATTATTCATACTTCGATTTTATGTACCCGAATGACAAGTTGCGGCATAATCGAATCGTCCACCCCGTCTACTTGACCATCTCCGTTTCGGATGTCACCTACTGTCGAGTCGTAAATTTGCATGAGGAAAACAGAATGAAAATATTAATTCCCATTGACGGCTCCGCCAGCGCACTCCGCGCGGTAGAGCATGTGATCACCAGCTCGACATGGCTGAAGGAAGCGCCGCAAGTATTCCTGCTCAACGTACAGTGGAAGATCGCTTCCGGCAACGTCAAACTGTTCATCAATCAGGAAACCATCAATGACTATTACCGCGAGCAGGGCATGACGGCATTGGCCGCAGCGCGCGAAAAACTGGATGCCGCCAATCTGCCTTATACCTACCACATCAGCGTAGGCGCTCCGGCGGAGGCCATCGTACAGTACGCAAAGGAGCAGCAGATCGACCAGATTGTCATGGGGGCGCAAGGGCAAAGCACCTTGTCCGCCCTGTTGCTGGGTTCGGTAGTGAGCAAGGTGTTGCAACTTGCCGAAATGCCGGTGCTGCTAATCAAATAATCAGGAAGCGCAGCAATTGACTTCGCAATTTCGCGTGGATACAGAGAGAGTCTGGTTGTTAACGCTTCAGCTACTCTACAACCACCCCCTCTCTATCGTTGACACACCGGACAATAGAAGCTCGACCTCTGCCCTTGCTTGATGTGCTTGATGGGTGTGCCGCACGCATGGCACGGTTCACCCGCCCGTCCATATACCCAATAGTGCTGTTGGAAATAACCGGGCTTGCCCTCGCTGTTGACGAAATCGCGCAGGCTGCTGCCGCCCAGCGCGATGGCCTGCGTCAATGTTTCGCGTATGGTTTGCACCAGCCGCGCGCAACGCGGCTTGCTTAACTTTCCGGCGGCCAGTTGCGGTCGAATGCCGGTTCTGAACAAGGCCTCGTTGGCGTAAATATTTCCCACTCCCACCACCGCATGACTGTCCATGATGACCAATTTGATCGCGGCAGTTTTCTTGCGCGTGACGCGATAGAGATGCGCAGCATCGAATTTCTCTTCCAGCGGCTCCGGCCCAAGGTCTTGCAGCAGAGGATGCCGTGCGACATCGCCATCGCACCACAGCACCGCCCCGAAGCGACGCGGGTCGCGTAGCCGCATCAGCTTGCCGTTATCCAGCAGCAGATCGAAATGGTCGTGTTTTTCCGGGGGCGTATCGGCGGGCAGAATGCGCAGGCTGCCGGACATACCGAGATGGAGAATCAGCGTGCCGTGATCGCAGGCTAACAGCAGGTATTTGGCGCGACGACGCAGCGAACGTATGGTCTGTCCCTGTAACAGTCCGCGCAGATTCTTCGGCACGGGCCAACGCAATTTGGGTTGACGGACGATGACATCGGCAATGCGTTGCGCGACCAAATGCGGCGCTAGGCCGCGCAGAGTGGTTTCGACTTCGGGTAGTTCAGGCATAGCGCAATGCTATCCGTTTCTGCGGCGCCACCACAACACCCCGCCCACCAGCACCAACAGCGCAGGCAAGACCAGCAAGAAACCGCCGCTGATAATGGAGAGTTTGGTTTTGCTCAGGTTGACGGCGCTGTCTTTCACCGTGCGCGGCTGGATGGCAATGAGCTTTTCTTCGTTGGCAAGCCAGTTCACCATGTTGATGCCGAGGTCGAGATTGCCGCCGTTGCCGGAATAGGCGTTGGCGAGAAAAGAACCGCTGCCGACGACGACGATGCGCTGGTCGCGCTCGTCGATGTCGCGTTGCTGGGCAAGGGCGATGATTGCCGGGCCGGGTACATCATGTTCCTTGTCGAAGCGCAGTTGCGACACGTTACTGGTGGAACTACTAGCCATTCGACTAGGCGAGTCAACTACACTCGCCAAGTCGCTGGTTATGGCGGAGCCAGCCGATTGCGGGAGCAACTGCTCAGCCGCCCCTCCCGCACCAGCGGGTGCCACCCCACCGAGTCGGGGCGACGCCTTGCCCTGCGGTACGCGACTGCTCACCCAGCCGCGCGGCGCAGCTTCCACCAGCGTGTTGCGTTGCCAGGTTTCACTTTCTTCCGTGGTGATCGCGCGCGCGAATGGGAATACGGTAATCAAATTAAAATTGTGCGTGACCGGATGCGGCGGATAGCCTGCGGCCAGCGCCCAGTTGGTTGGAGCGCGCATTTCTTCTGCGGCGGGGTCGATCACGATGCCGGGCGTGAGCAGCAGGCCGAGTTTCTCGGCGAGCGGCTCCAATCCATGCAAGGGTTCGGCATCGATCAGCCAAAGAATATTCCCGCCCCGCTCGACATAATGCAGCAGCTTGTCCACTTCACCCGGCAGCAAGTCGATCTGCGGCTGGGTGATAAGCAGCATGCTGGCGTTGCGCGGCACGTCCTGCGCGATGGTCAGATTCAGGCTGCCGAGGCGATAGCCGTTCTGTTGCAGACGCTTGCCGAATTCGCCGAGGTCGTGATTGGCAACGCCGTCCAGCTTGCGCTCGCCATGCCCGTCCAGATACATCAGCAGCTTGTCCTTGCTGTGCGCCAGCCGCAGCAGCGCGCCGGTGAGCGCCTGTTCGCTGAGCATGGTGAGATGCTCGACGCGCCCGCCGTATTGCACCAGCATCTCGCCGTTGGCCTGGATGTTGACCTTGCGCGCTTCCTCCGGCTGTTTCACCGGGTCGATAAAAGTGAGCGTGATGTCTGGTTTGTAGCGCTGATACAAACCGACAAAGTCACGCACCAGTTTTTGTATATCGCCCTGATTGGCGTCCTGTCCGGTGGCGAATACGGTGAGTTTGATTTCGCCGGGCATCTGTTGCAGCACGCTCACGCTACCGTCTTCCAGCGTGTTGCTGGCGCTTTGCGTCACGTCCCACTGCATGGGGTGGCGCGCAGCCAGCAGATACAACACCACGGCAAACGTAAGCAGCGCCACGGCAAAGGCGATGTTCTTGAGCAACAAGTTGGGCTGATGAAATTTCATGTCAGCCGTAAATCCGGTTGTTGTAAACGCGGCGTATGGTCAGCAATAAACAGCCCACGATGAGTACCATGAAATAAATCAGATCGGCGCTGTTCAGCAAGCCGATGTTGAAACTCTGGAAGTGGCTGGTCGGAGCCAGCAGGTGCAGCAGGCTTCCGCTTTCCTCCGCGCTGATTTCCACCAGCCACAGCCCGAACAACGCGGCGATGGCGGCGATGGCGGCGACCACCGGTTGCGCGCTGAGCGAGGAAATGTACAAGCCCAGTGCGGCATAAGCGGCAGCGAGCAGCAGCAGCCCCAGCGCATTGCCGAGAACCAGCCCCATGTCCAGCGGCGTGCCCACGCTCAGCGATAACACCATCAAGGTGCAACCGGACACGATCAACAGGAGGAACAACATCAGGCCGAGAAATTTTCCCAGCACGATGCAGGTATCGGAAACGGGTGCGACCATCAGCAGCGCCAGCGTCTGGTTGCGCCGTTCCTCGGCGAACAAGCGCATGGTGAACACCGGCACCAGCATCATCAGGATCAATGCCAAGGTGCCGAACAACGGCGTGGCCACCGCCAGCGTAGCGCCCGGCGCGTTGGCGATCTGCGCCAGTTGTGCCTGTACTTGCAGAAACGCATCCAGCCGCGCCAGAAAAAACCAGGCGAAGATGAATTGCAGCGCACCCAGAATCAGCCAGGTCGAAGGCGCGGCAAACAGGCTGCGAAATTCCTTGAGCGCGATCAGCCGGATCATTGTGTCGCCTCCTTGTCCGCGCCGCCTTCGGTGATGCGCATATACACCTCTTCGAGTTCCATCTTTCCGTCACCATACTGCCGCACATCATCGCTGCTGCCGCTGTAGATGATACGGCCTTCTTTCATGATCTCCACGCGGTCGCAAATATTTTCCACTTCGCTCAACAGGTGGGTGGAAAGAATGACGCTGTGCGCATCGCCCAGTTCGCGAATGAGCGCGCGAATATCGCGGATCTGCGCCGGGTCGAGACCGACCGTGGGCTCGTCGAGAATGATGACCTCGGGCTGATGGATGATCGCCTGCGCGACGCCGACGCGCTGCTGGTAGCCTTTAGACAGGGTGCCGATGATCTTGCCGCCGTTGTCCTGCAAGCCACAGCGGCGCTTGGTTTCCGCCAAGTCATGGGCGAGTTGCGCACGCGGCACGCGATGCAGCCCGGCAGCGAACAGCAGGTAATCGTCAACGCGCATGTCGCGATACAGCGGCGGAATTTCCGGCAAAAAACCGAGGTGCGCCTTGGCTTGCGCGGCTTGACGCGCAAGATCATAGCCGCAAATCTCAATCTGCCCGGAATGCGGCAACAGCGCACCGGCGAGCATTTGCAGCGTGGTGCTTTTGCCCGCGCCATTGTGTCCGAGCAGGCACAACACTTCGCCGTGCCTGAGTTCCAGCGACACATCGCGCACGATCTCGTGCTGGCCGGAACGGCGGCACAGCTTGCGGGCGGACAAGGTTGGCGGAGCGATGTCGGACATGCGTGCGTTTGCGGGTTGTGAGGGAGACCCAATATAACCTAATATAGGCGCCTCTAAAAACTCAAACTGTCTTCAGCCTTGAATTTTTAACAAACTACCGGATTTTTTACAAAGATTCAGGACGAATCGCTCGACGGGTGAATTTTTCATCGGCAATCGGGTCGAACTGCCGCTTTGTACACAACACACCAGACAGACATGCCAATCATGACGAGCTTGAAACGTAGCGCAATTATTCTATCCCTGTTGCTGGCGGCTTGCGCGCATGCGCCGCAGCAGGTTGCCGTTGAAGCACCGCAAGAGGAGGCCGCCGCGCCGGAAAAAGATGCCTCAGCGCCTCCGGCAGCAGAACAACTGAAGCTGCCCAGACTGGAATTGTCCGGGGACATGCTGTACGAATTCCTGCTGGGCGACGTGGCCAGCCAGCGTGGCAAACCGGAGTTGGCCTCCCAGATTTATCTCGATCTTGCCAATGAAACACAGGATCCGCGCGTCGCGCGTCGCGCCTCGCAACTGGCTTTCGATGCGCACCAGATGGACAAATCCATCGATGCACTCACTCTGTGGCTGAAGCTGGAACCGTCCTCGCATCAGGCAAAACAATTACTCACCACCGTACTGGTAAGCGGCGGAAAACTGGAAGAAGCGCGCCCGCTGTTGGCGGAAATGCTGGCAGCTTACCCGAATCAGGCCGGGCACACTTTCACCCAGATATACTCTTTGCTGATACGGCATCCCGACAAGGAGGCCGCCCTTAACCTGTTGCACGAACTCGCCCAGCCCTATCCGCGCGTGGCGGAAGGGCATTTGGTACAGGCGCAACTTGCCATCGCGGCGGGCAAACGCGAGACCGCACAGGAAGAAGTGCGCCGGACGCGCGTCTTGCACCCAGAATGGGAAACCGCAGCCATGCTGGAAGCACAATTGCTGCAACAAGATTCTCCGCAGCAAGCGCTGGCCTCGCTGGAAAACTATCTTGCAGCGCATCCCGATGCCGGGGAAGCGCGCCTGCTTTACGCACGCATGCTGCTGGAGCAAAAACAACTCGTGGCGGCACGCGTGGAATTCCAGCGCCTGCTCGGCATGCATCCGGAGAGCACCGATCTGGCCTTCGCCGTGGCGATGCTGTCCATGGAACTCGGCGAACTGGATCGCGCGGAAAGCGAGTTGCGGCTCGCCCTCGCCAAGGGCAAAAAAGACGAAGACACGGTGTATTACTATCTGGGCCAATTGAACGAAGCGAAAAAGCATGATGACGAAGCACTGAAAAATTATCGTCAGGTGCAGGACGGCGACTACGTTTATCCCGCGCGCCTGCGCGTAGCCTACTTGCTGTACAAGTCGAATAAGCTGGAAGACGCGCGCGACTATTTGCACCAGACCAGCGCGCAAAACAATCAGCAGCGCGTGCAACTGCTGCTGGTCGAGGCGCAATTTCTGCGCGATGCGAAACAGGTCGAAAGCGCCTATCGGGTATTGAAACAAGGGTTGGAAAAATTACCCAATCATCCCGACTTGCTGTACGAGGCCGCCATGCTGGCAGACCAGCTCGCCCAGCACGATATTTTTGAACAGATGATGCGCAAGCTGATCGAACTCAAACCCGACCACGCGCAAGCCTATAACGCGCTGGGCTACAGCCTGCTGGATCGCAACGAGCGCGTGCAGGAAGGAATGAAGCTGGTAGAAAAAGCCAACCTGCTGGCCCCGGACGATGCGGGCATCGTCGATAGCATGGGCTGGGGATATTACCGTACCGGCAATCTGGACAAGAGTCTGGAATTCCTGCGCCGCGCCTATAACGTCAACCCCGATCCGGAAATCGCGGCGCATCTGGGTGAAGTGTTGTGGGTGCAGGGCGGCAAAGAGCAGGCGAAAAAAGTGTGGGACGAAGCACTGAAGGCACACCCCGACAACGCGGTATTACAGGCCACGGTGAAGAAATTCATTCCCTGATGCGCCGTTTATTCCTGTTGGCCGCATTGCTGTTGACGGGCTGCGCGAGCGTACCGCCCGCGCCCCAACTGATGTCGCGTCCCGCAGGAGCCGAGCAACACCCTTTCGTACTGAGCGGGCGGATCGCCGTCAAACATGATGGCAACCGTTCTTCCGCCAACGTACGCTGGACGCATCGCCCCGAAGACGACGACATCCTGCTGCTCGCCCCGTTCGGGCAAACCGTAGCGCGCATCCACAGCGATGCGCGCGAAGTGGTACTGGACACCTCCGACAAACATTACACCGCACAGAACACGGAAGAATTGACCCAGCGCGTGCTGGGCTGGCACCTGCCGCTGGCCGGATTGCGTTACTGGGTATTGGCACTGCCCGCGCCGGACAGCGAAGCCCGCATCGAGCATGATGCGAACGGTCAAACCACAACCCTGCAACAAGACGACTGGGAAATTCGCTACACCCGTTATGCTACGCCATCACCGGATAGCCTGCCGACGCGCATCAGCTTGCAACGCGAGGGGATGGAGTTGCAGTTGGTGGTGGATGAATGGGAGATAAAATAAATTTTATCTCCCATTCCACAACGCACACCCAACGTTAAAATCAAAACCGTCGGGGGTAGCCCGACAGCTAGTCACTTTCTTTTGCTTCGCCAAAAGAAAGTGACCAAAGAAAAGGCGACCCCAATCCGCCACCTCTTACGAGGTTCCCTGCGTTGCTCGACTGGTCAGGCTTCCTCATAAACTCGCACGATCCGCTACGCGGCCACGTGCTCAAACATATTCGTCAGAATTCCCTGACCAGCCTGTGCTACTCGGTGGCGGAACAGGGGATTTAAAAGCGAAAATCAAAAGCAACCGCGTGGGCACAAAGTGTCCACCCTACCGGGCTCGCCTATCCCTCCGCTTGTTTGCGAATTATCGAAGCGGCGCACAGGAGAAGGAAAAGTTCGCCTAACTATTAGCTAATTGATAGCTGATCATGTTAGCCTTTTCACCCTATGGTAGACAAAACATACGTAAGATTACCCAATGAAGAAACAGATTGAGTGCCGTGCCAGAGTATCTCGCTTACTCAAACGCCGAGCCAGAGATAATCCCGATAAGATTATTCGATGGTCATTACATCCGCCCGCCCCACGAATTGCAAAGTGCCCGATAAATAACAATCATCAGCCCACGCCGGACGTAAAGCGCCCCTCCATTGATGACTTTGGAGGGCATCCTGTAATGCACCTTCCTGTTATGTTCTTCTGTAAACTTTTCAACGCCATTGATCCAGACCAACAACAGAATTTGCGAAACTTGATGCTTGAGTACATTCGGCAGTATCGGAGTATTGCCAGCGATGGCAAGGGCCATCTAGCGGCTGGATTTAAGCTAAATGATAAAGGAGCGATGGAGTTTGACGAGAGGCTTTATTCAGAGCAAATTTATCGAGGCAAAATCGAAACCTATTATGAGTCAGCCAAGGAAGTGCATAAGAAACTCTTAAAGACAATGGAGATGGTCTCCCACATGGGAGAAGAGCAACATTCATGCACCGCAGTACTCACAGATATGCAACGAAAAGAACAAATATCAGCGGGTAGAGAAGTTAATATTGAAGCGGTTGAGGCCTTAGCTAAGATGGAAAATCTATTGAGACTATTAGGACAAAAATAATACAGGATGGGGTAGTGAAGGCAGCATTGCATTTGCTTCATACGGAATTGCATAAAAGCACGGCTGGCGACAGCCCGCCATGCTCAACGCTTCTGGGGTTTGCTTTTCCTTCCCCTGTGCGCCGCCTCGATCAGTCGCAAGCAAGCGGGGATTTAGGCGAGCACTGTTTGAGCTCCGCAGGGAGGCGCGGTTTGTGTGCCTCACCAGGGCGAGTTGCACAGCCCCGCTTGCTTGCGGCTGATCGAGGGAACCGCGTAGCGGCGGCAAACCGGGGGCGGCTTCTTTGGGTTACCTTTCTTGCCAAGACAAGAAAGGTAACTGGCTGCCGGGCCACCCCCGGCGGTTTTGCTTTTGATGTTGGGTTAAGCACTACGCGCTAACCCAACAAACCAAAAAACCTACACCTGTGGATGCGCCCTCTCTATCCCGGTATCCAGCTTATTCAACGCATTCAGATACGCCTTAGCCGAAGCCACCACGATATCTGTATCCGCGCCCTGTCCATTAACGATGCGTCCGCCCTTGGTCAACCGCACGGTCACTTCGCCCTGCGCATCGGTGCCGCTGGTGATGTTGTTTACCGAATACAACAGCAATTCGGTGCCGCTCTGCACGATCTGTTCGATGGCCTTGAAGGTGGCATCCACCGGGCCGCCGCCTTGCGTTTCCGCGCTGCTCTCTTGACCGCCCACGCTGAGTACCACTTTGGCCAGCGGCAATTCGCCGGTCTCGGAATGGGCGCGCATGGAAACGAGCCGGTAATGCTCGCTGACGTGCGCCACGGTTTCTTCGTTGACCAGCGCTTGCAAGTCGTCGTCGAAGATTTCGCTCTTGCGATCAGCCAGATCCTTGAAGCGCGCGAAGGCCGCGTTCAATACTTCTTCACTGGCCAACACGATGCCGAGTTCCTGCAAACGTGTGCGGAAAGCGTTGCGGCCCGAGAGTTTGCCCAATGTTAATTTATTCGTGCTCCAGCCCACGTCCTCGGCGCGCATGATTTCGTAAGTCTCGCGATGTTTGAGCACGCCATCCTGATGGATGCCGGACTCGTGCGCGAACGCGTTTGCGCCGACGATGGCCTTGTTCGGCTGCACCGGATAGCCGGTGATGCTGGACACCAATTTGGAAGACGGCACGATCTGCATGGTGTCGATGCGCGTGTCGCAAGTGAAAATGTCGCGGCGCGTTTTTACTGCCATCACCACTTCTTCCAGCGCGGCATTTCCGGCCCGTTCGCCGAGGCCATTGATGGTGCATTCCACTTGACGCGCGCCGTTCATCACGGCAGCCAAGGAGTTGGCGGAAGCCATACCCAAGTCGTTGTGGCAGTGCGTGGACCAGATCACTTTGTCGCTGTTCGGCACGCGCGCGATCAACTGCTTGAAACGCTCGCCCCACAATACCGGAATGCTGTAACCCACGGTGTCCGGCACGTTGAGTGTCTTTGCGCCCGCCTTGATTACCTCATCAAACACGCGCACCAGAAAATCCATCTCCGAGCGCACCGCATCTTCGGCAGAAAACTCCACGTCGTCGGTGTATTCCCGCGCCAATTTCACTGCGGCGACCGCGCGTTCCACTACCTCGTCCGGCGACATGCGCAATTTCTTTTCCATGTGGATGGGCGAGGTCGCGATGAAAGTATGAATGCGCCCGGACTTGGCCGGTCTAATCGCCTCGCCCGCCGCGCGCACATCCTTTTCGTTGGCACGCGCCAGAGAGCAAACCGTAGAGCGCTCGATGATGCGCGCGATACTCTGGATCGCGTCGGCATCGCCGGGGCTCGCGGCGGCGAAGCCCGCTTCGATCACGTCCACGCCGAGTTTTTCCAACTGGCGCGCGATGCGGATTTTTTCTTCTTTGGTCATGGATGCGCCGGGGCTTTGCTCGCCGTCGCGCAAGGTGGTATCGAATATGATTAATTTGTCGCTCATGTCAGACTCCATTGCAAAATAGGTTTAGCTTGCGGAATCGTTACGATTGCCGCGCATCTTTGAAACGTGTGGGGGAATTAAGATTAGCGCGCGACGCGCAGCAGCAGCGCAGCCAGCAGGCTGAACGTGGAATGCAATTGCGAGATGTGTGTAGAGAAGTGCATGGGCGCGAATATAGCGGCTTTGGCGCGGTCGTGCAATATGTTTCTAATTATATGCTTCTAATTATATGTTTCTGGCTAGACCCGTTCCAACACCGCCGCAAAGAATCCGTCGGTGGCATGCACCTGCGGCGACAGTTGCAGGCATTCTCCGACAGCCACCGTGATCTTTTGTTGCGCCAGAATTTCTCCCGCGTGGCGCAATACGAACTCGGGATGAGCGGCAAGAAAGCCCTCCACGATGGCGCGATTTTCTTCGTGCAACAAACTGCAAGTGGCATACACCAGACGTCCGCCGGGCTTAAGCAGCTTGCTGGCTGAGGCGAGAATCGCCGCCTGTTTCACCGTGAGTTCAGATACGCTCTGCGGCGACTGGCGAAATTTGAGATCGGGGTTGCGGCGTAGCGTGCCCAGCCCACTGCACGGTGCGTCCACCAGCACGCGGTCGATCTTTCCGGCCAGGCGTTTTATCTTGATGTCGTTCTCGTGCGCAATGAGTTGCGGGTGAACGTTCGACAGCCCGGAACGCTTCAGACGCGGCTTGAGATTGGCTAGGCGTTTCTCGGACACGTCGAGCGCATACAAGCGCCCTTGCGAGTTCATCATCGCGCCCAGCATCAACGTTTTGCCGCCCGCTCCGGCGCAGAAATCCACCACCATGTCGTTGCGTTTCGGCGCGAGCAAAAAGCCCAGCAACTGGCTGCCTTCGTCCTGCACTTCGAATTTTCCGCCGGTGAACAGCGGACTCTTATTGAGAGCGGGTTTGCCTTTGACGCGGATGCCGATGGGCGACCAAGGCGTGGCTTGCGCTTCAACTTTTTCGGCGTGCAAGCCCTGCAATATTTCCTCGCGCGTGGCGAGCAGCGTATTGACGCGCAAATCCAGTGGCGCGGACTGTTGCATGGCGCGACCCGTGGTGAGGATGTCCTCGTCCGACATACGTGTGCGCAATTTCTCGATGATCCATTCCGGCAATTCGGCCTGCACCGACAAGGGCAATTCAGCGAGCGCGATGCCTTTTACCTTGCCCAGCCAGTCGCCTTCATCACGCTTCAGCAGCGGGGTGAGTTCGCGCAGATTATAGCCACCGTATTTCATCCAGTAGGCCAATGCCATGCGGCGCGGGGTAGCGGCTTGAACTCGGTGTTGCGCGGCATCAGGAGTGGCGCCTTCAGGCGGCTCGGTTACATTGGCGCAGGCATGCTCCAGAAACAAGCGGTGGCGCAATACGCCAAACACGGTCTCCGCCACCAGCTCGCGCTCGTTGGAGCCGATGCGCTCGCGCTGGAAAAAATAGCGCAGCGAGGTGTCGGCGGGATGCTCCAGCGGCAGGATAGTGCGCAGTGCCGAAACGACGAGTTCGAGGCGGTATTCGGTGAGTAGCATGGTTTATCCTGTTAAAAGCTGTTTGTCCACGAAAGGCACGAAAGACACAAAATACAAACCGCGTAAACAAATATTTTGCCGCAATACGGAGCCTGCAAAAAATAAATTAGAGATGTGACATGTTTGTGCTTTTCGTGTCTTTCGTGGACCTGAGATGTTGGGTTGAATAGTTACGGCGTCAATTCGAAGCGGGTCAGTACTTGCGTGAGCTTGCCGCCATCGGGATCGGTGATGGTCATCTTGTAAGGGAAATTGATATGCTCCGAAGCGACCCAGATTTCCGTCCGGCTCTCACCCTCTTTCGGCGTGCTGGCCACATACAAGGCCGGAAAAGTGCCGAGTGGCACCTTCACGCTTTGTCCCGGCGTGACCTCATAGTTGTATATATCCACCTTGCTGCCGTTGGTCATGTAGAAATCGAGCGCGGTATTTTTCAGCGGCAGGAACATGAACTGGTACATCGCGCTCAGCCTGTCCTGCGTCCCGGCGGGCAGCGGCGCGGCGCGTTTACCGTTGCGGTCATTCAAAGTGACGCGACCAGCGTTCCAGTCTAGTTCGGCGCTGGAGTTGCGCTCGCTGTCGAGTTCGCGCTTGGTGGTGAACATATGGGGGCGCAGCCCCTTGGCTGTCACGACACCTTCGCTGATGACCGTGATGGTTTCAGGTTTGAATAACGCCAGCAAACCCACCGCTCTGGTCACGCTTTCGATGCGGTAGCGATCCTTGGTGCGGGTATAGGTTTCGTTGATGATCGCGCCCGTGACGCCTGCCTTGAGCAGCTCGTAGCTGGCCTGAATACGCGATGGCGAAGCGGCGATACTTGTCGATACGCTGGATGCAAGCTGTGTGCCGGCCATCGAAGCGGAACTGAAACTGGCGCAGCACACCAGCAACCAGAGAATGAGACACTGACGTTTGAGCATGATCTTGACTTGCGTTCCTATTCCAGTCCGGGCGAGATGAGTGAGGCACCCGGTTGCTCGATTCGGTTCAATAATACTTTTCCGTCTGCGCCCAGATGCAGATGGCCGTTGCAGAACCAACGCACTGCCTGCTGGTAGATACGATGTTCCTCGTGCAATACACGCGCCGCCAGCGTTGCCGGGGTGTCATCCCTCAGCACCGGCACGGCGGCCTGGATGATGATGGGACCGTGATCCAGATCGGGGGTGACGAAATGTACGGTACAGCCGTGGATTTTTACGCCGTCCTTGAGCGCGCGCTCGTGCGTGGCCAAGCCGCCGTAGGCGGGCAACAACGAGGGGTGAATATTGATCAGCCTGCCCTGATAATGTGCCACAAAGCCCGCCGTAAGAATGCGCATGAAACCGGCGAGCACCACGAGGTCGGGCTGATATTGATCGATGGCAGCGGCGAGCGCGGCATCGAACGCCTCGCGCTCGGGATAATCGCGGTGCGACAAAACTTGTGTGGCGATGCCGTGCTGTTTTGCGATCTCCAGCCCCGTTGCATCGGCCTTATTGCTGATCACCGCCGCGATGCGGCAGCCGGGCAGATCGGCCTCCAGCAGCGCCTGCATATTGCTGCCGCGCCCGGAAATCAGGATGACGATGGATTTCATGCCCGGTTTAACATAACGGCTTCAACGCACCTGCGTCTGATGTTCGTCGCCGTTGCGCGCGCGGATCGCGCCGATGCGATGTACGGTTTCGCCGGAGGCTTGCAGTTGCTTGATTGCCGCGTCCGCATCTGCGCTGGCAACGATCACCACCATGCCGATGCCGCAGTTGAAGGTGCGGTACATTTCCTGTTGCACCACGTTGCCCTGCTCGCGCAGCCAATGGAATAACTTGGGCATCTGCCAGGCATTGCCGTCGATGTCGGCAACCACGTTGTGCGGCAGCACGCGCGGCACGTTCTCGGTGATGCCGCCGCCGGTGATGTGCGCCATGCCTTTCACCGCGAGGCTTTGCATCAGCGCCAGCAGCGGCTTCACGTAGATGCGCGTGGGTGCCATGATGCAATCGGCCAGCGTGCGTTCGCCATCAAATTTTGCGTTGAGGTCGGGTTTGCTGCGCTCGATAATCTTGCGCACCAGCGAGTAGCCGTTGGAGTGCGCGCCGTTGGAAGCCAAGCCCAGCACCACGTCGCCCGCGACGATATTTTCACCGGTGATGATCTGCGCCTTTTCCACCACGCCCACCGCGAATCCGGCGAGGTCGTATTCGCCCACCGGATACATGCCCGGCATCTCGGCGGTCTCGCCGCCGATCAGCGCGCAACCGGATTGTTCGCAGCCCAATGCAATCCCCTTGATGACTTCGGTGGCGGCATCCACATCCAGTTTGCCGCAGGCGAAGTAGTCGAGGAAGAACAGCGGCTCCGCGCCCTGCACCAGAATGTCGTTCACGCTCATGCCGACCAGATCGATGCCGACAGTGTCATGGCGGTTCAACTCGAATGCCAGTTTCAGTTTGGTGCCGACGCCGTCGGTGCCGGACACCAGCACTGGCTCTTTATATTTTTTGGAAATCTCCACCAAGCCGCCGAAGCCGCCGATGCCGCTTAACACTTCCGGGCGCATGGTGCGCTTGGCAAACGGCTTGATGTTCTCGACCAGACGATCACCGGCATCGATGTCTACTCCGGCGTCGCGGTAGGAGAGAGAATTATTCTGACTCAAGTTGAGTTCTCGCTTTCTTCGGGATAATGGATTTCAGCTTAAAACGCGTAGCCACATAACCGAGTTAACGCAATCTGATGACGAATGCGGAAAAAATCATGGGGAAGATGTCGCGTTAAAAACCTGCACGCTCGCGCCGACGGGCGCAATTTTCAGGCCGAATTATACTCGAATGGCACAGGCATTTCAGCGGCCTTCGATGCCTCGCGAAAAAGCCCACTCTCCCTAGGCGGAAGAATGGGCTGTCGATTCCAATGCGCCGTTACCTCTACGGCACAATGCCATCTATTCCCGAGGCAATTCGCGCCACGAGGTGCGCCGCGTACTGCCTGTCACTTTGCCGATGGGCACGCTGGATGTCAGGGTGTCCAGCGCCGAGGTGCGGGTCAGTTCAACCACCAGATTATTGGGCAAGCGGATATACACCGGGCGGGTGGAAAAACTGTCGCCCAAATAAACCGATATATATCCGTCAGGCGAAGTGCTAATCGGTGCGCCGGTGCGGTAATCCAGGAACCATCTGTCGCTGTAGCCCAACACCCCGCAAGCCAAGCCGGTTTTAGGCGTATTGCTGGTGAAACCCAGCGTGCCAAGCGCGAGTGTCGGGTCGGTGTTGTCGCGTTCACCGCTATCCGGCATGTTGATATACCAGCCCGACTGCGTGGCAAAGTTCACCGTGTTGTTGGAACCGGTGCGAACCTTTTGACCCGGCGTGCAAAGCGTAGAGGTCGAACCATCCGGGCAAGTGGTATTGGTGGCCACCTGCTGCACGAAACAGTTGATCGAGGAGGAGGAGGCGCATGTCGTGGCGCGCGGGTTGTTGTAGATCGCCGTACCCGGCACGCTGTTAGTCGGGAACGTATCCTTGATGGCGTACATGGTTTGTAGCTGGGTATTGGTCATGTCGCTGGTCCCCAGAAAACGACCCGTGCCGACGAACACAACCACCTGATTGTTGACGATGCCCACCTCGGGTTTGGTGGTGATCGGCTGTGCGGCGGGAGTAGCCGCCGCATCTTTCAACGTGGCAAGCAATTGCGCTTCGTAAGTGTACGTGGGCCCCGGAGCGCCCACATTGTTGTTGACGTCGAAGCGCCACAGATTACCGAGCAAATCGCCGCCATAAACTTCCAGCACCGTGTTGTCGGTCAACGGATCGCGCACGCGGGCGATGATGCGCGCCAGACCGCTGGGCGTACCGGTGCTGCCCACGCCGGTGCTGATGCTGCGGATCAGCGCGCCGGTATACGCGTTCAAGATGTACAAACGCCCCACGCCGTCGCCGCCCGCACCATCGGCATTGGGCACGTTGTTATAGCCGGACGCGACCATCACCACCCACGTGCCATCCGCCAGTTTGGCGACTTGGGGGTTGCCGAAGGTGTAGCCCATATTGCTGTCGCTGAACTCCCACAGCGCCTTGGGATTGAGCGGATCGGTCACATCCAGCGCGTAGTAGCCGCGTCCGCCCAAATTCAATCCGCCAACCAAGATGGTTCTCCATTGATCGGCGGTGCAGGTCGAACCCGGTGCATTCGGGCATATATCACTCGTTACCGGGCTGCCATCGACGAAGTATTTGTGATTGGTCGGATAGTATTTGTCGGCCAGCTTGTACAGATTGGGCATCACCAGCGACGGGATGTAAGCCCAAGCCTCCGTGCCCGATCCATCGCCCGGTATGACCACCGAACCGCCCGCATAGAAGGCATGCAGCATGCCGTCGTTGGAGGCGGCGTAAACCAGACCGGTACGCGAGGCCCGCGCCAACGCGTATGCCGTGTAATTGGTGTCGCCATAAGCGTGGTTGGGTTGTTTCACATAGGTCACTTCGGCGTTCACGAGGTCGCCCAGCACGTGGGTGCGCAGACGATAGTACGCACCGGTGGAAGACAGTTTTCCCTCGTTCGTGCGGTCACCGCGCAGGAAATTCACCAGATTGGCTCCGGGAGCCGCCGCCTTCGCAGCCGTGGTCAGGCAATACGTTCCCGAGGCGCAGAGTTGGGACAAGCCGGCGATATGGGTGGCATCAAAATAGCTCTGCTCGGTCGTGGTCAGATTGGCGTAGAAGAACGACTTGAGCTTGCCGCTGCTCACCGATGCCGCATCTCCGGTATGCGTCGCCGCCGTGGGATTGTAAGTGTAAATATTGCGTGCCCCGCCATTCGGCGAGGTGGCCGCCAGCGCATCCAGCGCCGCTTGGGCTGACCAATCCAGAGCGGTAGCGACCGCGCCAGTGTCAACATTGATCGTTTGGCGCACCAGTTCGCCGATCCAGTCTACCGTGGTGTAGGACGAGCTGAACACGAAGTTATCAACCGTGCTGACATTGGGGTTGCTGGTCGCCACCGACGCCGAGACACCGGCTCGCGCGCCTATCGTACTCAACGTGGAGGTCAAACTGTCCGCCAGCGTGCTCGAATTGCGTGCGCCGAAATAAACGCCGCGCCCATTCACTGCCGCATGCCAGAGGTCGTCGATATTTTCGATGGCGCCCGAACTGGGGATCGGCCAATTGCAAACGGTGCCCGACGCTTGCCAAGAACAGATTGTCGAACCATTGGCCGTTGCACCTTGCCATACCGAACAGAAATCACCGTCGGTCGCCGGAGTGCAGGCAGAACTCAGCGCCTGATAGTTGGACGCGCCAGTCATTCTGCCGCGCGCGCCCAGCCCCAAGGTAAAGGTCGTCATATGCTGCCAGATCGCCGTATCCTGATTGCTGGTTGGAACCCGGTTGGCACACACGTCACCACCGAGCGCGCCGACACAGTTGCCGAGGGACTGATCGCGCAAGTCGTTGACATAGTAATACTCCGCCACGTCGGCCAGCGTGTTGGAGGTACCGCCGCTGGTAGTCGTCGTTACGGTTGGCTTACCCGCTTTCGAGTCGTAGGTCGGCGTGCCGACAACCGTTGTTCCTCCCGTCGTCGTGCCTGCGGTCGCCGTACTATAGGTGGTGGCCGCCGTCACGCGTGGCGTGACGCAAGCCGATGTGTTCACCGTACCGTTGGCCCATGTTCCACCCGTGTTCGGGCAGGGCGTGACGAGGCCGTTCTGCCCACTGCATGTATCCGAGGTTGGGCCGGTGACCGTGCTGACAGTGCTGGTGAGCGTGTAAGTCGCCGCCGCATTGTCCGGTGTCAGCGCGCTTTCTGCTCCGGCGACACCGTTGACAACGGTCTGGACCGTTTTCTGGTTGGTGGCCGTTTCAG
>Ga0265327_10001747_pt1 | contig 25727 bp, 22 predicted proteins | sample 41621metaG_FD_202089 | JGI IMG/M metagenome (GOLD analysis project Ga0265327, IMG submission 202089) | Rhizosphere microbial communities from Carex aquatilis grown in University of Washington, Seatle, WA, United States - 4-16-21 metaG | ecosystem: Host-associated > Plants > Roots > Rhizosphere...
CACCTACGGCGGCACCCTGACCATCACCAACAACGGACCCACGGCTTTGGCCGCCGGTGACACGTTCACCTTGTTCAGTGCCACCACCCGCAGTGGTTCATTCAGCAGCATCAGCCTGCCGACCCTCACCACCGGGTTGACCTGGGACACCAGTCACTTGGCGGTCGATGGCACGCTGGCAGTGACCTCGCTGCCGGCGGGCTGGGTGGCTGCGGACATTGGCACGCCCGGCGGTGCCGGTGGCACCGGCTATAATTCCAGCACCGGTGTTTATACGATCAGCGGCAGCGGTGCCGATATCTGGGGCACGGTGGATGCGTTCCAATACGCTTACACCACGCTGACCGGTAATGGCGAAATCCGCGCCCGCGTCACCTCGCAGACGAATACCGCAGGCTGGGCCAAGGCGGGTGTCATGATCCGCGATGGCACGAGCGCAGGAGCGGCCCACACGATGATGATGGTGACGCCGTCCAACGGCTTCAACAACCAGTATCGTGCGACCGCCGGTGGCAGCAGCAGCAGCGGTGGCACCCTGGCGCTGAACACCGCTCCGAACAACTGGGTCCGCATCAGCCGCTGCGGCTCGCTGTTCAGCACCTACGCCTCGGCCAACGGCACGAGCTGGACGCTGATTTCGCAGGAAACCATCACCATGGCCTCGACGGTGAACATTGGACTCGCCGTGGACTCCGCCGTTGCTGGAACCTTGAGCACCGCGACCTTCGACAATGTCACGATGACACCGTATCCCTCGCCCTGGGTGACGGCTGACATCGGCACCACCGGCGTGGCGGGCCGCTCCGAATACTTCGGGAGCGTGCACACGCTGAATGGCGCGGGCGTGATCGGCGGCACGGCGGATGGCTTCCGGTATACCTATCAGGCGCTCACGGGCGATGGCGACATCACGGTGCGGATCCCGACCTTCGCCAACACTGGCACCAGCTCGCGCATCGGGGTCATGATCCGCGACACCCTGGCGGCGAATTCCCGCCATGTGTTCGTAGGCACGGATGCCTCGGGGGCGTTTACCTGGACCCGGCGCACGACGGCGGGAGGCAGCACGACGACCAGCAACAGCGGTACCGCCACCGCACCGAACGTTTGGGTGCGCCTGGTACGCAGCGGCAGCAACATTACCGCCTACCGCAGCACCAACGGCACCGCCTGGACCAGCATCGGCACGACGACGATGACCCTGACCACCAACTGTTACATCGGTCTGGCGGTGGGCAGCGGAAATACCACCGGCCTGAACGCTTCCACGTTCGATAACATCACGGTGACTCCTTGAAGATCTGTCATTAAGGAAAGGGCGGGGTCTCCGGGCTCCGCCCTTTTTCGTGCGGAAAAGGACGGGAATGTCCCTTCCGCTTGGGCTGGACAACCCGGTCCCGGGCTCCCACGCTCCCGCCCGACATGAGCGAAATCGCGGTTACGATCGCCGGCACCGGCAGCTACGTCCCAGAAAAAATCCTGACCAACGCCGATCTGGCGCTCACGGTGGATACCTCGGATGAATGGATCTACAGCCGCACGGGGATCCGCGAGCGGCGGATTGCCGCCGAAGGCGAGTTTACGTCCCACATGGCGACGAAGGCCGCGGAGCGGGCGCTGGAGCAGGCCGGGCTGGCCGCGGCGGAGGTGGAGCTGATCATTGTGGCCACCATCACGCCGGACACGCTCACGCCCGCGACCGCCTGCTACGTGCAGGCGAATCTGGGCGCTGTGAAGGCGGTGGCGTTCGATATTTCCGCCGCCTGCTCGGGCTTCCTGTATGCGATGAAAATGGCGAAGCGCCTGATCGCGGCGGGTTCGTTCAAGAACGCGGTGATCATCGGTGCGGAAAAGCTTTCTGCCTTCGTAAACTGGGAAGACCGCGGCACCTGCGTGCTCTTCGGCGATGGCGCCGGGGCGGCCGTGCTGCGGGCCGCTCTGCCCGGTGAGGGCGAAATCCTCGCCTCCGAAATGGGTACCGATGGCAATCTCACCCACCTGCTCAATATCCCGGGAGGCGGCTCCGCCTGCCCGATCACGGCGACCAATGTCGGCACGCATCTCGCCACGCTGGCGATGATGGGCAAGGAAGTGTTCAAGCACGCCGTCAACCGCATGAAAGAGGCCGCCGAGGCGGTCATCGAGCGGGCCGGGCTGAAGCCCGAGGACATCGCCTGCGTGATTCCCCATCAGGCCAACTTGCGGATCATCGATGCCATCGCCGATCGTTTGGCGGTGCCGAATGATCGCGTGTTCGTGAATCTCGACAAATACGGCAACACCTCGGCGGCGGCCGTGGCCATCGCGCTCGATGAGGCGCACCGCACCGGTGCCTTCAAGCGCGGCGACAATATTGTGCTGGTCGTATTCGGTGCCGGCCTGACTTGGGCGGCGGCGGCCATCCGCTGGTAAGAGCGGGATTCGAAGGCCTGTAAATTGTTAGAAGAAATTGTCCGTTTTCGGATCCGGCGTGACGAATAGAGGTGAACATGAAAACACCCCTGATCCTCGCGATCCTCGCCGCTGGCACCGCCCTCTCGCTCAACAGTTGCATCCTGGCCAGTGCGGACCGCACCACTCCGCCGACCACAGGCCGCCAATTGATTGACCTGAAAGAAGCCCGCAAAAACGGTGCTCTGACCGAGTCCGAATACCAGAGCCAGAAAGCCAAGCTGCTGGCAGGCAAGAAAGGGGAGTGACCCACGGCGGACTTTCCTTCCTGCCGGTCCATGAGAACGCAGGAAGGAAAGGACCTTACGGATTCCCGATGACCTTCACCCGGGCTTTGGCACCGGGAGGAGTGGTGGTGAATTCGGTAAGCTTGCCCCGGACAATCGTACCTTGCACGAAGACGTTGCCGCTGGCGTGGAGACGGAATTTGGCATTCCAATTTTTCGGCCATGCCGGGGTGAGGAGGATTTCGCCATTGGGACCCGACTGGACCACCATTTCCTGAAGGGTGTTCATCATGTTGCCGGGGCCGTCGAAATCCGGGCACCAGTCGTGGGGTGAGCCCAGATAGCCGGGAAAGCGGAGGAAGGCGCCGGACACGTCATTGCGGCCCATCCGGGTTTTGGCGCGCTGGATCACGTCCTGTTGGGCGCCTTCGGCGAGGCCGAGTCGGGCGGCGATGACGCCGGTTTGGTACCAGCAGGCATGGCCGGGGTTCGGCATCTTTTTCCAGCCGGCGATGGCTTCGTCGATCGGTTGTTCGCTGCGGCCGATGCCATAGACGCGAAAGGGAAAGACGCAGTAAAGGTCGGGCGATTCGTAGTTGGAGCGGGCCGGGTTGTAGGAGGCGGCATTGTCCGGCATGACCATGCCGTCCACGGTATGTTTCGGCAGGGGTGGAAGGGCTGCGGCGATGCGTGCCCAGTTGGCGCGGTCTGTGGCGCTCACCCGGCTGGCCGGAAGTTTCAGGAGCCACGCGGTGACGGCATGCAGCCCGGCCACGGAGGGCATGTCATCGACGACGCCGGTCCAATAGGTCTCCACAGCGTGGGTGGGTTCGATGCGGATTTTGCCGTTCTCTTTCTTAAAGCGGGTATCGTAGAATTTCAGCGCGTCATGGGCCCAGGGGATGAGCGTGCCGGTTAGGAATTTTTCATCGCCCGTGTGGTCGTAGTAGTCCTGCATGAGGCTGGTGAGTTCCAGCGCCTGCTGCCAGATATTGTGGGTGTAGCCTTCGGAGTATTCCTTTGCTCCCCAGCCGAAGTCGCTCATGCCGGGAAGCCCCGCGAGATTGACGGTCTCCTGGAAGTAAACACCGTCCGCATTATAATAGTGCTTCGCCCGGGCATTGAAGAGTTCGCGCTTCGAGGCGTAGAAGTCGATGAACTGCCGGACGGGTTCATTCCATCCCTGAGCGAGCAGGGGCAGGTAAAGGAACCGGACGTTCTGCCACCAATAGCTGCAGCCGTAAAAGCGGTAGTCGGGCGTGTGCGCGAAGGTCTTTGGATCGGTGGCGTAATAGGCGATCTTCGGATCAACCGTGAAGATGCCACCCTGGAAATGCGCGGGCGTCTCTCCCCGCACCTGCATGGCATTGAGCAGCTTCGACAGCACATACGCGCGGGTGACCGGAGCGCGCGTTTCTCCGGATGGTGCCTGATAACGGGAGGCTTCCTTGCCATCGAGATAGACGACCGCTTCCTGGCTGGATGCGGATACCACGACGGCGACGTGCCGCCATTCACCGGCCTTCCAAGTGGCGGGGATCTGGAGCGTCTGATTGCCGATGATGAAGCGCAGGCCGTCGTAGGTATCGAAGAGCATGCCATCGGCGCCGCCGGGCGTGATGGCGTCGAAGATGCGGCCGCCGGGATTGTTGACTTTGATCCAGGCAGCGATGGTGAAGTCCCCCTCGGTAAGGGTGCTTGCGGCGTCGGCAGGCGTTTCCTTCACCGGCTCTGTTTTCGGAGAGGGGCGGGCCGAGGCTGCCAGCTTGGAAATCTCCGCTGCGGAAAGAGCCTCGGCGTTTTGGACCACACTGGCGATCGTTCCGTCCAGCACGTTCGCGCCGCTCTGGTCACTGCCGAATTTCAGCGGGTGGTTCGAGCGGGGAACCATCGGGCTGGCGGCTTCATCGATGAAGATCCAGCTCCGCGACCAGAAGGCATCCCACCAGCGGGTGGTGCGGGCGCGGGATTCTTCCGGGGAACCGCTGGCAGTGAGGGTTTTTTCGATGCCGGATTCCCAATCGGCGGCGGTGGCGGTTTGGGCCACACGGATCGCAGCGCGAACATCGAAGGTGCTGAGGGCGGCGCTGGATTTGAGAACCGTCGGCCCATCGGCTTTCAGTCCGGTGCCGGCGAGGAGCACCCCGAAGGTGCGGTTTTCGAGCGGGTCGTTGAATTTCTTGAGCAGCTCTCCGAGGCCCTGGTGCTGGAACTGGACGGGCAGACTGGAGTAGGCGTTGCGGTGATACCACATCAGTCCCCTGGGGTGGGTCTTGATGATGTCGGCGGATTCCCAGTCATCGATGCCCTGCTGCACGCCGGTGCGGTAGTTCCAGGTGGAGGCGAGTTCGCTGGTGTTCAGGGTGCGCTTCAGGCCGCGCCAGTTTTCCAGCGTGACGGTGAGGTGGCGCGGGATTTCGCTAGTACCGGTCAGGTGCAGGACATCGCTGTCGCTGTCGATCCAGAGCTGGAGGTCGAGCTTGCGACCGGCCGCTCCGGCGGAGAGTTCGATCCGGCCGCCACGCAGGACGAGCTGCTGGTGGATCGGCTCATCCTTGCCAAACGGGCTGGGATCGAAGGCGAAGCGGAGTTTTCCGAGCTTGAGCAGCCGGTGGAGTTCGCTGACGGCGTCGTTGTGGGAAAGGTAGAGCTCGAGGTCGCCACCGGGAGTCACCCAGACATTCGCGCCAGCGCGGCCATTGCCCAGCGGCATGTTGTCCGCCTCGCCGGTCCCGTGCGTGCTCCAGTCGACATTGTAGCGGGCGATCTCGGTGAGCGGGTCCCACCCGGCACCGCGGGCGAGGGGAGCGAGAAGGCAAAGAGCGAGGAGGAAACGGCGCATGGCAAAAGAGGAGAGGATGGAACGCGGCAGGCGGGGAGGGTCTATCAGAAACCGCGGGGCCGGGGCATGCGGAATCCCGATTCTCCGCGGAAGCGGACTTGACCGCGTGCGCTGGCTGACAAGTCTTTGCTTCCATGTCCTACCGCACGGCCGCGATCGAGACCGACAAGATGCCCCCGGGCATCCCCTACATTATCGGCAACGAAGCCGCAGAGCGGTTCTCGTTCTACGGGATGCGCACGATCCTGGTGGTGTTCATGACGCAGGCGCTGCATCTGATGGATCGCACGCCGGGGACAGCGATGGGAAATGCCGAGGCGATGGGGTATTACCACCAGTTTGCGAGCTGGGTGTATTTCACTCCTCTATTTGGGGCCCTGATCGCGGACATCTTTTTCGGAAAGTATCGTACGATCTTATGGCTCTCCATTGTGTACTGTCTGGGTCATGCGGCACTCGCATGCATGGGCACCTTCGGCGGATCAAAATGGTGGCTGCTGACCGGTCTTTCGCTGATCTGCATCGGAGCTGGCGGAATCAAGCCCTGCGTCTCAGCCCATGTGGGCGATCAGTTTGGAAAGGGCAACCAGCACCTCATTTCGAAAATCTACAACTGGTTCTACTTCTCGATCAATTTCGGATCGTTCTTCTCGACGATGCTGACGCCATGGCTGTTGGACAATTACGGGCCGCATTGGGCCTTCGGCGTTCCCGGCGGGCTGATGGCCATCGCCACGCTGATGTTCTGGGTGGGGCGCAACAAGTTCGTGCACATTCCGCCGGCCGGTAACGGCTTTTTCGTGGAGGCCACGTCGAAGGATGGCCTGATTGCGATCGGCAAGCTGCTGCCGCTGTTCGCTTTCATCGCGGTATTCTGGTCACTGTATGACCAGACCGGCTCCTCCTGGGTGCTGCAGGCGGAGCAAATGGATCTGAACTTCATGGGCATGCACTGGCTGGAATCCCAGGTGCAGGCGGTGAATCCGATTCTGATCCTGATCTACATTCCCATCTTTACCTTCCTGATTTACCCCGCGGTCAACCGCATCTTTTTCCTCACCCCTCTCCGCAAGATCGGGATCGGCATGGTGTTGATGGCGGCTTCATTCGGACTGGTCATGCTCACCCAGACATGGATCGATGCGGGCCAGCGACCCTCGATCGGATGGCAGATCCTCGCGTATTTCCTGATCACCGCTTCGGAAATCCTGGTGTCGATCGTGGCTCTGGAGTTCGCCTACACGCAGGCTCCGAAGTCGATGAAGTCCTGGGTGATGGCGCTGTTCTGGCTTTCGGTGTGGGGCGGCAACCAATTCACGGCGCAGGTGGATCATTACATTGCGGTCCCGTCCGCGTCCGAAGCGCAGTTCGCCCAGGCGACCGCACAGTTGCCGGTGGATTGGCAGAACGATCCGCGGACGATCGTGCTGCCAGGCTACGACGGAAAGCCAGGCACAGACGACGATATCATCGCGCGTTGCAGCAAGGGCAGCTTGGACACCGTGGAGATCCCGGGTCGGGCTACCTATCTGGATGCGGCCACCCGGATCGAGGCGAAATCCGGAGATAAGTTCGTGAGCAAGGAGGAGGGAGCGGCGTTGATCGCCGGTCTCAAGGACCAGTGGGGCAACCCGCTGGTGTACGACGTGATCGATTCTTCCAATGCACGCATTTCCAGCGCAGGTCCCGTGCGCCGTCCGCGGACGGAGTGGGAGATGGGCGTGATGATTGAAAAGCCGAAGCACGACGAGGAGAAACCCTGGCTCGCCCGCCGCAAGCGCGAACTCGGCATTGTAGAGGCGCCTGTCGTGAACGGTTTCAAGCGAACGGAATTCTGCGGCGGCCAGAGCAAGCTGGAGGGGGCGGCTTATTTCCGCTTCTTCACATGGCTGGTGCTGGGAACCGCAGTGCTGTTCATCCCCTTCGCGTTGATCTATCGGCCGAAGTCCTACCTCCACGAGTAAGCTCCGCGGTTGTGCGGCGGACATTCCTGCGTATCAATCCGGTCGTGCTCACCGATTCCCACGCCCATCTGGCCAGTCACCGGTTTCCCGCCGCGGAGGTTCCCGATCTTGTGCGTCGCGCTGCGGAAGCGGGGGTCGATCGCATTGTGACGCTGGCGACCGGCCTCGACGATCTGGAGGCGAACCTCGCGATCGCGGAGAGGTACCCGGGCGTGTATGCGTGCATCGGCATTCATCCGTGCGAGGTTCACGAAGCGCCGGACGATGCAGTGGCACAGCTTGCGGCCCACGTGGAGGATCCACGGGTGTGCGCGCTGGGTGAAACGGGACTCGATTATTTCCATCCTGCACCCGAGGGATGGGACGAGGAGGTCTATCGGGAAAGGCAGCGCCGGTTTCTTCGCCAGCACTTCCAGCTCGCTGCAAAAAACGGTCTGAACGTGGTGATCCACACCCGCGACAAAAGCGGCACGGCGTCGTTCGAAGATGCGCTCGCTATATATAAAGAGCACGCGGCGGAAACGCGGGCCGTTTTTCACTGCTTCATCGGCTCGTGGGAGAATGCCAGTCGCGTGTTGGCGGCAGGAGGATTGGTTTCATTCGGTGGCGTGGCCACCTTCAAGAACGCGGGTGAGGTGAGGGACACCGCAGCCCAATGTCCGGCGGGAACATTCCTCATCGAGACTGATTCTCCCTACCTCGCTCCGGAACCGCATCGCGGGCAGCGGAATGAGCCAGCCTATGTGCGCCATGTGGCCGAACGCCTCGCGGCATTGCGTGGAGAATCGTTTGAAGATTTCGCGCTCCATACCCGTCAGACGACTGACGGATTCTTCCGATTCCGCACGAGTGCTTGAACAACTCGGCACGTGTGCGGCGTTTTCTGTTGGAGCTGGTCGCATCCCACCGCGTTCCGCTCTTTTCATTTCATCAACGACTTGCTAATTCATCTCCATGACTCCGCTTCGTCTACTTTCCGTTTCCGTTTTCGCCCTGGCGATCACCGCGTGCTCCAACACCGAATCGACTGAGCACTCCTACGACACGAGTGGCAATGCCGGACAAGGCGGCGTTGCCCAAGGCGCCACGCCTCCGGTCACGCAGGCAGCCAATCCGATCTACGACACTCCGGCTGCCTATGAGGAGAGCGCCGGCCCGAAGCCTTCGGCGGAGGCGATCGTCGATCCCGGCCTGAGCACGCCGCGTTCCACCGCCAGCAAGCCCGCGAACGGCATCAAGCCATCAGCAGCCAAGCCTGCCGGCGAACGTACTCCGTCCGCGCCGGTTTCAGGTGGCACCACCCACACCGTGGTCAAGGGCGACACGCTCGGCGGCATCGCGAAGAAGTACGGTGTCTCACAGGCCGCGCTGAAGAAGGCCAACAACATGAGCAACGACACCGTCGTGCTCGGCAAGCAGTTGCAGATTCCCGCCCATTGATCAGACCCGCGCCGGCACTCTCCCGGCGCGATTTTCCCCTCCCTCCCCCAAACGACATGCGCGCCCTCACCTTGCTGGCACTTCTCTCCGCTTCAGCGTTCGCCGCGGAGAAGCCAGGCGCTCCTGCAGGGGGTGGTGGAGACAAGGATCGCTCTCCGAAGGAAGTGGCGATCGAGCGCATGCTGTCCGAACGGGATTCTCCTGATGCGCTGGCGAAGGCAATTGCCGAGGCCAAGAAACAGGGGGCGACCGACCAGGCTCTGCTGGAGGCACGCTTCCTTTTCCTCGTCGATCGTCACGACGACAAGGCGATCGCGGCGATGCTGCCGGAGTTCCTCAAGCGGAAGGACGAGTTCAAGCTGGATGACTCCGAGATTTTTGCGGTGAAGGAGGACTGGCTGGCGGTGGTTGAGTACGTGCAGGCTCTCGATCTGCTGGAGAAAGGGGACCATGCCGGATTCAAGCAGCACATTCTCGAAGCCTTCTGGCTGAGCCCGCGACAGGGGGCCGCCTTCGCGCCGCACATCGACCGCCTCCGGCTCAAGGAGACGATGGATGCCCTCCACTTCAATTTCGACACCGCGCTGGCGCCCCTCGATGGCAAGGAGAAGGTGAGGCTCAAGTCCCTCGTCGAAGGAAAGAAGGGGCTGCTGTTCCTGTTCTGGTCGCCCTGGAGCCGCGAGTGCGAGGACACGTTGCCGGACTTCCTGGTCACCACGCGGGAACTTCAGGGCAAGGGCATCGCGGTCGCTTCGATCATGTCGGAGGATTCGCCGGACATGATCGCCCAGTCCCGGGCGATCGTTGCAAAGCTCGGCGATCATCCGCCTGGAGCATGGCTAATCGACGACAAGAAGGACCCGCTCAATCACATGTTCCGCGTGCAGAGCATTCCATTGATGGTGCTGCTGTCTCCGGAAGGCCGCGTGCTCTTCAACGGCTCTCCTTCCGAAGCCGAGCTCTGGATCGAACTGGCAAAACTCTCCCCCGGCATCAAGCGTCCCGCACTGGAAGGAGAAGCGGCACCCGCAGGCGACAAGCCCGTGCCAAAGCGGGAACACTGAGCGATCTCGTACTAGATCTCTAGTTGTCAAAAACCGGAGATGGGATCATCATGTGGAAATGGTAAATTTTTCCGTAATTTTCACACGAATGAACTTGACGGATTGGTGAACTACTAGTTTCATGGTGCCAACCTACAAGGCAACTCGTCATGTCCCGGCCCACTCATCCATCCAATCTCGAACTTCAAGCGCTCTCCGTGCTGTGGCATGAGGGACCTTCGACGGTGGCCGTCATCCTCGATGCTCTGCCCGATGGCAAGGACCGGGCCTACACCACGGTGCTGTCCGTGATGCAGAGCCTCGAACGCAAGCACCTCGTGAAGCGGGTGCGTGTGGGTCGCGCTCATGTTTATGAAGCCGCATATTCGCAGGAGACGATTGTCCGCCGTGCGACACATGCATTTCTAACCAACGCTTTTGGAGGACGTCTCGGTGAGGCGATCCTCGCACTCCTCTCCGCCGGTAATTTGACGCCGGATGAGAAAACCAACATCGAACGCGAACTCAAACGACACAAAGCCATGGCTGCAAAAAAAACAGCGAAGAAGGCCGCGGCAAAGACCGCGAAGAAAGCCGCAACCAAAGCCCCTGCTAAGAAAGCTGCGAAGAAAGCCGCAGTGAAGAAGGTGGCCAAGAAGGCGGCAACCAAAGCCCCAGCCAAAAAGGCCGCCACCAAGGTGGCCAAGAAGGCCGTGAAGAAGGTGGCGAAAAAAGCGGCGAAGAAAGTCGCCAAGAGCGCCAAAAAGGCAGCCAAGAAGGCAGCCAAGAAAACCGTAGCGAAGAAGGCACCTGCTGCCAAAAAGGCACCTGCTGCCAAGAAAGTTGCGAAGAAGGCCGCCAAGAAGGCTCCTGCCAAGAAGGCACCGGCCAAGAAAGCTGCCAAGGTCGCGAAGAAGGCTCCTGCCAAGAAGGCCGCGAAGAAGGCTGCCAAGTAAGGCCGATCTTCCGTCCCCGCAACCATCCCGCTGCGCCCCAGGCGTCGGGACTGGATGCGTCCGAACGCAGATTTTTGAAAGGCGGGGAGTCTCCGGACTCCTCGCCCTTACTTTTGTAGCGGAGACATCCCGGGCGGTCTCCTGCCGATGGACATGATGAGGTTCATTTGGCCCGAGTTGCCCAGCGCTGGAGTCACTTGCGGGCCGGCCTTTCACACTTCACATTTTTCCATGAAAAATGGGTTGCATCCCCGATTTCCGAATCTTAGCCTGCGCGCCCCCACGGGACGCGCGGTTAGCTCAGCGGTAGAGCATTACCTTGACACGGTAGGGGTCACAGGTTCGATCCCTGTATCGCGCACCATTTCCCGTTGAGCAAAGGCCACCTCCAAGGTGGCCTTTTTCGTGTGTCGAACGCCGCTGTGAAAGCCAGTCGGGAGAGCGACCTCACTCCGGATTCACGGAGGCCTTGTAAGTAAAATAGCGAATTGTGCGAAAACCCTCTTTCGTTCATCCTTCGTTCCTCCCCGGCCTAGGCCGTCCTCTCGTTTTTCCATCTTCAACATTATCCAGCCCCCGATGAGCGGCAGTCCTGTTACCATTGAATTGTCCGCCATTCTGCGCCTGCTTGATGATGATACGCCACAGGTGCGCGAGCAGATCGCCCAGCGGCTGGAAGAGACCACCGGTGATCTCAGCGAGGCGCTGGCTGAACTCGGCTGGGCCGGTACGGAGCAGGAACGCCGCCTCCTGTCACGGCTGCTGGTTCCAGCCCGTCGGGAAACCTTGCGCCGTGAATGGATCGTGCCATCCGGAGGACTTGGCGGCCTTGGAGATGACTGGGATCTGCTGGAGCACCTGCTTCGTTTGATTTCGGATTTCCTTCATGACGGGGTGACGATGCGTCAGGCGTTGCCGGATGCGCTCGACCTGCTGGCAGAGGAAGCTGAGGAGCAGCTATCGGCGGATACGGAGGAGGCCCTGCGCGGCTTCCTTTTCGACGGCGGACGTTTCCGCGGAAACCGGGAGTCCTACTATGATCCTCGTAATTCGGATCTCGCCGGCACGCTCTCGACCGGCACGTCGAATCCGATCGGTCTCTGCCTGGTGTACCTGTTCACGGCCCGGCGGCTCGGCCTGGATGTGTCCGGCGTCAGCTTTCCGGGGCATTTCCTGTGCCGCATCCACGACGATGGAGAGCCGGTGATCGTCGATTGCTTCGATGACGGAAAGCGCCATCATCTCGCCACCCTTCTGGCCGCCCACCCCGAACTCGGCCGCGAACAACGGGCGGCCCTCAGCCACGCCTCCAGTCCCGGTGCGATCCTCAATCGGGTCCTGCTCAATCTGGCGTCGTCCTTCGCGGGATTGAAGCAGGAGGAAGACGCCGGGCTGATTGCTGAATTGCGCTCGACGCTGGCTTGAAGCAGTTACCGGGTCCGTATTTTAATCCTTGCCACGCGGGAAAACGCGGTCAGTCTCCGCGCCCCGCCGGTATCAGTAGGTTTTTCCGGCCTTATTTATCAGGTTGCCTGGCGCTGTGATTCGCTGTGGTGGCCCACCACCTCAGTCACGCGCATCATATGGACACACCTCCTTTCTCCGAACTCGGTCTCACCGAAGAGCTTCTCGCCGCCATCCAGGACCTGGGCTACGAACAACCTTCGCCCATTCAGGCGATGGCCATCCCGGTTGCCATGTCAGGTTCCGACCTGCTCGGCCTTTCCCAAACCGGTTCCGGTAAGACTGCCGCCTTCGCGCTGCCCGTCCTCGCCCGCATCGATCTGAACAAGCGCACGCCGCAAGCCCTCATCGTCTGCCCGACCCGCGAGCTGGCCGTTCAGGTCTGCGAAGAAGTCCACCGCCTCGGCATCAAGATGCGCGGCCTGCGTGCCGTGCCTGTCTACGGCGGCGCCCCCATGGACCGCCAGCTCCGCGCCCTGCATGATGGCGCGCACATCGTCGTCGGCACCCCCGGCCGTTTGCTCGACCACCTTCGCCGCGGCTCCTTCGACACCAAGCAGGTCGCCCACGTCGTGCTCGACGAAGCCGACCGCATGCTCGACCTCGGCTTCCGCGATGAAATGGAGGAAATGCTCGCCGCCCTTCCCAAGGAGCGCCAGACGATGTTCTTCTCCGCCACGATGAGCCCCGGCGTGAAGCGCCTCATCGAGCACTTCGGCAACAATCCGCAGACCGTCAAGATCGACCAGAAGTCGATGACCGTCTCGACCATCGACCAGTCCTGCATCGAGGTGCGCGAGCGCTCGAAGGTGGAAGTCATTTCCCGTCTGCTCGACATGGAGGCCCCCAAGCTCGCCATTATTTTCTGCAATACCAAGCGTGCCGTGGACGAGTGCACGGAATCGCTGCTGGCCCGCGGCTACACTGTGGACCGCCTGCACGGCGACATCACCCAGCAGATGCGCGAGCGCGTGCTGAAGCGTTTCCGCGAGGGCATCGTGGAAGTCCTCGTCGCCACCGACGTCGCCGCCCGCGGTCTCGATGTGGAAGACATCGAAGCCGTTTTTAACTACGACCTTCCCCAGGACCCGGAGGACTACGTCCACCGCATCGGCCGCACCGGTCGTGCCGGCCGCAGCGGTCGCGCCGTCAGTTTCGTCTTCGGCCGGGAAATCCACCGCCTTGAGATGATCGAGCGCTACACGCGCCACCCGATCCGCCGTGAGCGCGTGCCATCCCAGGAGCAGGTCGAGGGCAAGCTCGCGGATGCGCTCTTCGAAGACGTGAAGCAGCGCCTCACCGACAACAAGTTCACCTCCTACCAGGATCAGGTGGACCGTCTGCTTGAACAAGGCTTCACGCCCACTGACGTCGCCAGCGTGCTCTTCACCATGCTGCGTGAATCCAGCGGCCGTGAGTTCGGAGAAATCGCCGAGGACCGTGAGGATCCCCGCGAGCGCCGCCGCCCCGATGGCCGCCCGGCTCCACGTGACCGTGAGCCGCGCGAACCACGCCCGAGCATCCCGCGTGGCGATGACAGCGACATGACGCCACTGTTCCTGTCCCTCGGCAAGATGCACGGCGTTCGTCCCGGCGAAATCGTCGGCATGCTTTACGGCGAGGCCGGCCTGCCGCAGGGTGCCGTCGGTCACATCAAGCTTTTCGACAAGCACAGCCGTGTGGACGTCCGCGCCGAATACGCCGAGCGCCTCCTGCAGGTCGTGAAGAACGTCAAGCTGCGGGGCAGGGGATTCATTCTCGACTACGACCGCGGCCCCGGCGACCGCACCGCCGGCCACGGTCGTTGATAGGCGGCTGCGGTAAGGGCTGCGGTCGGCGATCCCGTTAGACAAAAATCGCCATTCCGTGCGTCCCATGCAGGATGGGACGGTTGAGCCGCAAGCCGACAAGTGACGACCTGGCACGGATCTACGACGCACATGCCGCGGCGATGTTCCGCCATGGCATGGCGTTGTTGCGGGATGAGCCCTCGGTGCACGACCTCGTTCAGGACGTTTTCCTGAAGCTGGCCGATGGCCGTGTTGCGCTGAACTCACTCCAATCGGAGCGCGCCTATCTACTCCGGATGGTTCACCATGGCGCAATCGATCGGATGCGGCGCGAGTCGATCCGCCGCGATCATCGGGAAGGCGCAGGCCAGGGTGAACTTTTCGCAGCCATCACCGACCCCGATGCCGCAGCCTTCCGCAACTCATTGGAAACAGCCATGGCCGAACTCCCCGCCGACCAGCGCGAAGTCGTGGCGTTGAAACTCGGCGAAGGCCTCACCTTCCAGGAAATCGCGGACATCTGCGGCGTGTCCATCAACACCGCCGCCAGCCGCTATCGCTACGCCCTAGACAAACTGCGCGGCCTGCTGCGTCCCCTGTATGAAGAGCTTTGATCCCATGAACCCGGAAGACTCCAGCGACCACCACGACCTCGAGCGCCTGCTCAAGGACATGGCATGGAGCGATCCGACCCCGCAATGGCGCACGGCCATCCTTTCCCGCTGCGTGCCGCCCATCCCGTGGCTTCCGACCCCGCTGCTCATCGGCCTCGGCACGTGCTGGGCGGCCACGCTCGGGTTCTACCTCGCCACGCCACCCCTCGATCCCGCCGGTCTCTCGCAGCCCGGACGTTTCGAGGAATGGCAGCGACCGCCGGTGCTGTGGGGGAACGAGGGAAATCTGCTTGGCTACAACACAACCGGAGAAACCTACCGATGAAAACCCTGTGGAAAAAGAAATGGGTGCGCCGCCCTGTTCAAGCCTGCCTGCTCATCGTCAGCCTGATGGCTCTGGCCACCGTCATCACCAACTGGTGGGGCGCACGGCAGCGAAACCGCGTCGTGGCGGAGCTCATGCGTGAGGGGCACCCGGTCACGCTGGGTACTTTGCTCGCACCGCTACCTCCTGATGAGCTGAACTTCGCGAAGATCCCTTTTTTCACGTCCCCGCGAGGTGAGGAGAAGGAGAAACGGGACGCGGCGGATAGCTCTGTCCAAGCCGCGAGACAGCGGCTGAGGGCGATGAACTTCATGAAGGGGGTGTCCGAACTCAAGAAGCGGCCCCGCGAGCAGGATTATCAGGAATGGGGGAGGCTTCTTGGTTGTGCGGGTGACGCCCGATCGTGCCTGGAGCGTTACGACGAAGTGAATGCCGGGGCTCTTGCCGCCCTGCGTGAGGGAATGTCGCGTCCCTATGCCCAGTCCACGTGGCTGCATGATATCGAGAAATCCGGCGATTGGAGCCTGCTGAACGTATGGAAAGGTGGATTACCGTTAAGGGAGGTGGTGATGGGGCTTTCCCTGCGAGCCCATGCCGCACTGGCAGCGGGTGAGCCGGAGGTCGCGCTGGAGAGCCTCGTGCTGGGCTATCGGATGGCTGAGTTGATCGGTTCCACTGCACTCTTGCCTTCGGTGTACAAGAAGGTGGATGCCTGCCGCTTGCTGAAAGGAGCATTGAAGGGCGGGTTGGAGTCCGGGGCGTGGGATGACGGGCAGCTCGCGAGCCTGGACGATATCCTCGCGAGGATAGATCTGAGGGAGGATCTCCGGCGTGCCAACCAGGTGGAAAATGCCTGCTGGTTGCTGACGCTGGACTATTTGAAGCAGGAACCCGGGCAGATGGCTGGATGGCGCACCGACAGCTATCTCGATGGGCTCTCGTGGGGTACGAGAGAAACGATCTGCCGGATGCTTCCCCGCGGATGGTTCGACCTGAATGCGACACGGGAATTGCAGCACTATCGTCGTCGGGTAGACCTCTTGGCCCGGCCCGGGCTGCTGGCTCCCTGGTGGCGTCTGGGCGAGGAGCTGGATGCCCCGATCCCGCGTGCGGTGTGGGAGATGCCAGGAAGCGCCTACGGGACCATTTTCAAGGACACGTGCAGCGGGATAGTGGCCACCCAACAGGCTCGTCTCGCCTGTGAACTGGAGCGTTATCGTCTCGTTCACCACAGGTATCCCGAATCATTGGAGAAAATCGGTGGGGAATTGATTCTCGATCCTCTCAATGGCCAGTCGTTCGGATACCGGCTCCGGGATGAAACCTATCGACTCTTCTCGGTTGGGCCGGATGGAACGTTGACGGCGGATTCTCCTTTGGAGAGCCGTCGGGGAGGGATGCCTTGGGTTTGGTAGGAGGAAACCAAGCATTCCCACCGTGGACAGCCCCGCGTTCCTGCGCCATCATCGGGCTCGTGAAAATTGAAACGATTGCCGTGGTCGGAGTGGGCCGCATGGGGGCGAACATGGCCCGCCGTCTGAAGGAAACCGGCCACACCGTCTCCGCCGTCTATGACGTGAAGCATGGCGTGGCCCAGGCACTTGCCACCGAGCTGGGCTGTGGCGCTCCAGCGACCCTCAGGGAAACCGCGGCGATGGCGGATCTGATCCTCACGGTGGTGACCGATGATGCGGCGATGCGCGGGATCTTTGCCGAGGAAGGTGATTCCCTGCTGGGCGATGCCGCGGGCAAGGTTTTCGTCAATTGCGCCACGGTCAGTCCGGCGGTGCACGAGGAGGTTTCCGCCGCCTGCAAGGAGGTGAAGGCCGAAGCGCTGGAGGCCTGCATGGCCTCGAGCATCACCCAGGCCCGCGAAGGCACGCTCTACCTCATGGTGGGCGGTGATCTGGAAACGTTCCACCGCGTGGAGCCGATCCTCAGGGATCTTGCCTCATCGCTCCGTCACGTCGGCGGGGTCGGACAGGCCGCCAAAGTAAAGGCCTTGGTCAACATGGTGATGAACATCAACACCGCCGGCCTTGCCGAAGGTCTCGGCCTCGGCGCGGCCCTCGGCCTCGATCTCACCATGCTGAAGGAAGTTTTCTCGCAGACGGGTGCCAATTCACGCGTGCTGCAGACCGATGGCGACGACATGATCGCCCGCGAGCACGATTGCTATTTTTCCGCTTCCCATGCGGCAAAGGACAGCGGCATCGCCAACGCGCTCGCCAAGGCTAGCGGCGTGGAGGTGCCACTTTCCGTGGCGACGGAAGTGCAATACCGACGTTTGATCTCGCTTGGTCTCGGAGAACTGGACAAATCCGGTATCGCCGAACTTACTTTCCCCGGACGCTCTGCTTGACCCCATGAATCTTCCTGAATTCCGCAACCGCCTTGGTGAACGCCTCGATACCGCTTTCCATCCAGCCGCCCGTGAGGATGTCATCGTCCTGCTCGGGCATGGTGTGACCGGCAACAAGGACCGTCCGCTGCTGGTTGCTCTGGCCGAGGGGCTGTCCGCCCGCGGGTGGCCCTGCCTCCGCTTGTCATTTGCCGGCAACGGCCAGTCCGAAGGCAGGTTTGAAGACGTGACCATCACCAAGGAAACGGAAGACCTCCATGATCTGATCGATGCGCTGCCGCAGGGCATCCGCATCGCCTACTGCGGACACAGCATGGGCGCCGCGGTCGGCACGTTGACGGCAGCGTCGGAACCTCGGGTCCGGGTGCTCGTCACGATCGCCGGAATGGTTTACACCATGAATTTCGTCGAGCGCGAGTTCGACAACATCACGCCGGGAGAAGGTGTCATGTGGGACGATCCCGCGTGTCCGCTGTCCCAGGAGTTTGTGGACGACCTCGACTCGATCGGCGACACACTCGACATCGCGCGTGAAATCGAGATTCCCTGGCTCTTCCTCCATGGCACCGCTGACGACGTGATTCCCGTGCTCGACAGCGAGGACGCTCACGCCACCACCCCTGCTCCGAAGAACCTCGTGGAAATCGAGGGCGGCGACCACAGCTTCGACGAGACGACTTATCCGGCGCTGATCGAGGAGATTGATGCGTGGCTAAAAGAGTATCTCTGACGTGCCCCTCCTTGCCCGGGGGCGGGTCGACGGGGGCGGAGAATCGTGGTCATTTCCAGTTCCTTGCAAGGATTTGACCCAATTTCCACCAGTTTAGAATAATTCTTGATATCGGGTGGCCGGCGCGTAGTTTCCCGGCCCCGAGATGGTCGATCACCAGTCAGCGTCCGATGCCCCACTGAATTCCCCGGCGATTCCCGAGGAAATCGAGGGCTTGCGCATGACCCGCCAGCGTCGCGAGGTCTACCGGGTGATCATGGGAAACCGCGATCACCCGACGGTGAACGACGTTTTCCTGCGGGTGAAGGACGCCCTGCCGAACATCTCGCTGGCCACCGTTTACAACTGCCTGGAGGCGCTGGTGCAGCATGGGATCATTCGCCAGGTCAATTTCGACCGGAATCCCTCCCGCTTCTGCCCGAATCTGGAAGAGCACGGGCATTTCCACGATTGCGCCACTGGTGCGATCCACGATGTGACCTTCAAGCCGGGCGTCACCCTCTCCGACCTGCTCGACCTGCCACCTGGCACCGTCATCACCGACGTGGAAATCACCCTTCGCGGTCAGATTTCCCCAGCCACCAACTGAAATTTTTCCCACCAGCCATGTCCCTCGTCATTACCGACCTCCACGCCACGCTCGAAGACGGCACCGAAATCCTCAAGGGTGTCACCCTTGAAATCCCCGCCGGGGAAGTCCACGCCATTATGGGACCGAACGGTTCCGGCAAGTCCACGCTCTCCAAGGTGATCGCCGGCCATGAAGGCTACGTGGTGACGTCCGGCAGCGTCACGCTGGACGGAGAAGACATCTTCGCCATGAGCATCGACGAGCGCTCGCGGGCCGGCATTTTCCTGGCCTTCCAGTATCCTTCGGAAGTTCCCGGCGTTTCCAATGCCAACTTCATCCGCGCCGCCCTCCAGTCCCGCCTGCCCAAGGGCGAGGAGCTCGACGCCGTGGCCTACTATAAGAGCCTCTACGCCAAGATGGACCTTCTGGAGATGGATCGGAAATTCACCGCCCGCTCCGTGAACGAGGGCTTCTCCGGCGGCGAAAAGAAGCGCAACGAAATCCTCCAGCTCCTCATGCTGGAGCCAAAGTATGCGATCCTCGACGAAACCGACTCCGGCCTCGACATCGACGCTCTCAAAATCGTCGCCCGCGGCGTGAATGCGACCCGCTCGCCCGAGCGCGGCATTCTGATGATCACCCACTACCAGCGCCTGCTCGACTACATCTGCCCGGATTTCGTCCACGTCATGGCCGCTGGCCGGATCGTCCGCTCGGGTGGCCCGGAGCTTGCTCTGGAACTTGAGAAGTCCGGTTACGAGTTCCTCAAGGATGAGGCGCTTGTCCCGGCCTGATCTCCAATCTCACTCACCTTAACCAGGAACATCCCCCCAATGAGCCTCCGCATCAGCCGCCATCCACTTGACGCCATCAGCCGCGCCAAGGTTGTCCAGCTTCTGAACGACATCGTCGCCGTTCTCATCGACCTGCGCCTGCAGGTCAAGCAGGCCCATTGGAACGTCCGCGGATCCAATCTCATCGCGATTCACGAGATGTTCGACACCTTCGCCGGGCAGCTCGACGAGATCACCGATGAACTGGCGGAGCGCGCGGTGGCCTTCGGCGGCTGCGCGGTGGGCACCCTTCCCGGCATCGGCAACGTGACCTCGCTGCCGGCGCTGGACCCGCAAACCACGGGCAGCTTCGACTTGATCGAGCTGCTCGCGGAGCGCTACGCCGCCGTTTCCACCATCCTCGGCATCGGCATCAACCACGCGCAGGTGGTGAATGACGAAGTTACCGCCGATCTCCTCATCAAGGCCGCCCACTCCGTGGATAAGAATCTCTGGTTGCTCGAGTCGCATCTCGAACCGGAGTTCACCGATGAGGACGAAGAGGAAACGCCTCTTCTCTGACTGATTTCCCCAAACACTTTTCCATGTCTTACGAAGCCTCCAGCAGCACCCTTGACGCCGAAACCCGCGACGCGATCGACATCGACCGCACCAAGGGCGATTTCAGTTTCCCCGAGCGCCACAAGTTCGACGCAGGCCGCGGCCTGACCGACGCCACCGTCGACTACATCTGTGACGTTAAGGACGACCCACAGTGGGTGCGTGAGTTCCGCCACAAGGCGCTGCAGGTGTTCCGCGACAAGCCGATGCCCACCAACTGGGCCACCAAGGACCTGGAGAACATCGATTTCGACATCATCCGCTACTACCTCTCCGACGGCGAGCGCCCGAAGCGGTCGTGGGAGGATGTCCCGGCCGACGTGCTGCGCACCTTCGAACGCCTTGGCATCCCCGAGCAGGAGCGCGCGTTCCTCGCCGGCGTGGAAGCCCAGTACGATTCCGAGGCCGCCTACTCGAACATGAAGGAAGAGCTGACCAAGCTCGGCGTCATCTTCGTGACCTCGGCCGATGGCCTCAAGAATCACGAGGAGATCTTCCGCCCTTGGTTCGGCAAGGTGATCCCCACTTCCGACAACAAGTTCTCCGCCCTGAACAGCGCGGTGTTCTCGGGCGGTTCGTTCATTTACATCCCGAAGGGCGTGAAGCTGAAGCAGCCGCTGCAGGCCTACTTCCGCATCAACTCCGAAAACTTCGGCCAGTTCGAGCGCACGCTGATCATCGCGGACGAAGGCTCCGAGGTGATGTACATGGAAGGCTGCACCGCCCCGAAGTTCGAGACCGCCACCCTGCACTCCGCCGTGGTGGAACTGGTCGCGCTGAAGGGCGCGAAGATCCAATACGTCACCGTCCAAAACTGGTCGTCGAACGTCTTCAACCTCGTCACCAAGCGCGGCTTGGCGATGGAAGACGCCGAAGTCCGCTGGATCGACTGCAACATCGGCAGCCGTCTGACGATGAAGTACCCCGGCGTGATCATGAAGGGCCGCCGCGCCCGCGGTGAGGTCATCTCCATCGCCCTCGCCAATACCGGCCAGCACCAGGACACCGGTGCCAAGATGATCCACGCCGCCGACGAAACGACCTCCAACGTCGTCTCGAAGTCGATCTCCGTCGGCCGGGGCCGCTCGACCTACCGCGGCCAAGTCCACATCCCCAAGCACCTCAAGGGCTGCAAGAACAACACCGAGTGCGATGCCCTGCTGATCAATTCCCGCAGCCGCACCGACACCTACCCGGCCATCACCGTTCGCGGCAACAAGCACGCCACCCAGCACGAAGCCAGTGTCTCGCAGGTTTCCGAGGACATGCTGTTCTACATGCAGCAGCGCGGTCTCAGCGAAGGCCAGGCTATGTCCCTCGCCGTGAACGGCTTCATCAACGACCTCGTCCGCGAGTTCCCAATGGAATATTCCGTCGAACTCAAGCGCCTCATCGACCTCGAAATGGAAGGCAGCGTTGGCTGAAACACCCATGAAAACGACTTTCACTTACTGGAAAGACGGCAGCCATTTCCTCGGCTTCCTGGACGACTACCCGGACTACCAGACCCAGGGTGATACGCTTGGAGATCTTCAGGCCCATTTGCTGGATCTCTATAGAGATGCTTCTGCCAGCCTGATTCCGTTTTAACCATTCCAACCCAGCCAAGAAATCGACACACCGCCAATCCCTCTGATCTGCGCTCATCCTGTCTATCTGTGGTTGAATCTCCGCCTTTTCCTTACTTTCCGATGCTTGCCGTGCTCGAACAAACCGCCTCTTTACTCGACTCCGCTCCGGTGATCCCGGCTTCCTTTCCTGCCTGGTTCGCCGAGCGCCAGCGTGCCGCATGGCAGCGCTTTTTGGAAACTCCGACTCCGAAGCGCGGCGATGAGCCCTGGCGTTTCTCTTCGATCAAGAAGCTCGATTTCTCCGATTTCCGGGCGGCGGATGCGGCGGTGCAGGCGAATGTCCTCTCTCGCTCGTCCTCACTCGAAGCCCCGGCGGCGAAGTTCGTGTTCGTGAACGAGGCGCTGGTGCACTCGGAGTCCTCCCTGCCAAACGGCGTCGTGTGCCTGCCGCTGGCCGAGGCCCTCGTCTCGCAGGGCGACCTGGTGAAGGCGCACTTCATGAAGCAGGAAACCCGGCTGGGCTCCGCGAAGTGGACGGCCCTCCATGAGGCGAATCTCCGCAATGGCCTGTTCGTCCACGTCCCGGCCAACGTCGAAGTCGAAGGCACCATCGAGGTCTTCCACTGGATCGCCGGGGAAAACACCGCGATCTTCCCGCACACGCTCATTGTCACCGGTGCGAACGCCAAGGTCCGCGTGGTCGATTACTTCCAGTCCGCCGATGACTCGACCGGCCTCGCCATCGCCGTGAACGACCTCATCGCCGGACCGGGCTCGAAGCTCGACTACATCTCGATCCAGTCCTTCAACGAGTCCACCAGGATGCTCCAGGTCAATGAGACCGGTGTCTCGAAGGACGCGACGACCAAGGGCTTCATCCTCAACACCGGCGCAAACTGGGCCCGCAGCGAATCGCTCTGCCGCCTCGAAGGCGAGGGCGCGCGCTCTGAAATGCTCGCCGTGAGCATCCCCGCCCGCGACCAGGAATACGACCTGCGCACCTTCCAGCACCACGTCTCGCCGGGTGCCTCCAGCGACCTGCTCTACAAGAACTCGCTCTACGACAAGGCCCGTACCATCTTCTCCGGCCTGATCTTCGTGGACGAAGGCGCGCATCGCACCGATGCCTATCAAACCTGCCGCAACCTCTTCATGAGCGACGACGCCGAGGCCAACTCCATGCCCGGGCTGGAAATCAACGCCGATGACGTGAAGTGCTCCCACGGCAGCACCTCCAGCCAGATCAGCGACGAGGAAATCTTCTACCTGCGCGCCCGCGGCATTGATCCGGTGCGGGCCCGCCAGCTCATCGCCCGCGGGTTCTCTGTGGAAGTCATCGAACGCCTCGGTGATGAAAAGGTGGAGGAAATGGTCCTGCGTTTCGTGGACGACAAGTTCGCTCACATCGCCAGCGGCGGAGCGTGACGACGTTCATTCACAGCTCTGCCCATTGGCGGAGCAGATTGTGGTAAACGCCCGTGAGTGATAACGCCGACGGATGCCCCGGGTGATCGGAAGCCAGCCGCTGGATGGCCACATCCATGTCGAACATCATCGAGCGGCGCTGGTCGTCCCGGATCAGGCTCTGCAGCCAGAAGAACGAACACAGGCGGGAGCCTCGCGTCACCGGGGTGACATGATGGAGGCTGGTCGAGGGATACAGCACCAGATGGCCGGCAGGTAGCTTCACACGCTTGCTGCCATAGGTGTCCTCGATGACTAGTTCGCCACCGTCGTATTCTTCCGGTTCGGCGAAAAACAGCGTGCAGGAAAGATCGGTGCGGATGCGGTGAGGGGTTCCGGGAACCTGGCGGATCGCTCCATCCACGTGCGTCCCGAATTGCCGACCGCCGTCATAGCGGTTGAACATCGGTGGCAGGAAATGCAGCGGCAGGGCTGCGGACATGAACAGCGGGTTGCTGGAAAGCGCGGTCAGGATCGTCTCCCCCAGTTGCCTCGCGACCGGGTGATTCACCGGCAGTTGGAGGTTGTCCTTCACCTGGCTTGCCTGATAGCCGGCGGTGGATTTCCCATCGGTCCATTCCGCGGCATTGAGCAGGGCACGCGCTTCGGCCACCTGGGGTGCGGTGAGAACATCGGGAATACAAAGAATCATCGGAAACTATGGGGAAGGGGGGGGCTGCGTCAGTGCTCCGTCCCCTTGCGGGAGACGGAGCGAACCAAGGCAACCCATTGCAGGATGGATCCGGCTCGGGCCGGATCAGAAAATCAGAAGGTGAAGTTCGTGCTGAGGACGAAGGACCGCCCGGCACCCGGCACGAAGTGGCCGCCGCTCAAGGCACTGATGTAGTTCTTGTCGGCCAGATTGTAGCCGTTCAGGCGGATGGTCATGTGGTCGTTGACCTTGTAGCCGATCAACGCGTCGAAGAGCAGGAAGTCTGGAGCCAACTGGCGGGTAGCGGTGCTGTTCGTATTGTAGCGTTCGCCGGTATACTGGGTGCCGACTCCCACCTGGAAACCCTTCGGCAGGTCATGCATCGACCATAGGCTGAAGGAATTCTCCGGCGTGTTCATCAACTGGTTGCCAAGTTCATATTGGCTCTTCGAGCGCGTGATCTCGCTGTCGAGGTAGGTATACCCGCCGATCAGGCGCCAGGAGTCGGTGACCGAACCGGTGAATCCAACTTCAAAACCCTGCACCCGTTGCTTGCCGTCCAGCACCACGACGTCACCCGGGTCGGTGGGATCCTCCGTGCGGGCATTGGTCTTGTCCGTGCGGAATACCGCGGCATTGAGCTGCAGCTTCTTGTCGAAGACGTCCCACTTGGTTCCCAGTTCGAGGGTGTGACTTTCTTCGGGTGCGGTATTGATGCTGTTCGTGGCTGTGGCGGTGGTGGCCAGCGTCAGGCCCTCGGCGGACGGATTGAAAGAGGTGCCGTATCCCAGGTAGATGCTGCCGTTCGCCGTGGGTTTGTAGGTCAGCGCCGCCCGGTAACTGAACATCCGGTCATCCCGGCTCAGCGGCGTGTAAACATGCGCCGCAGTCGAAGACAGGTAATCCGTCTGGAAGTCTTCCCAACGGCCACCGCCGGTCAGCATCCAATGCTCTCCGAACTTGATCGTGTCGAAGGCATAAAGGGCGAAGGTATCCGAGACGACATCCGTGCCGCCGCCATCCCGCACAATGTCGGGAACATAGCTCGAATAGGGATCGGGATCGTAGAGCCCGGTGTTCGGGCCGCCTCCGTTGAGGTCGATGCGGTTGTAGTTTTTCGAGGTTTCGCGGGTGACTTCCATGCCTCCGACGAGCTGGTGACTGAACATACCCGTCTCGAAGTCGTGGCGAAGTTCCAGAATGTCGGTCAGGATCGTGTCCACCTGGTCGCGGCTCTTCCAGTCAGTGCGCCGGATGTTGGTGGTGCCATCGTTGACAAAGCGGGGCGGCGTGACAATCGAGTCACGGTCCGTGGTGCCGAAGCGGGTGGTGTTCTTCAGCTTGAGCTTGTCGTTGAAATCGTGCTCGAACACCGAAGTGGCGATGTCTGTGGAGATCTTCTCGTAGTCACGGTTCAGCAGGCCATACCAGTTGTCGAAGTTGACCGGTGGGATCCCCGACGGCAGCCCGGTGTTGTTGCCCGTTCCCAGCAGGCCGGGCTGCGGCACCCATGGCAGGCCATAGTCTGGGGTGTTGTCCTGGCTCATGTGGAAATAGCTCAGGGTGAGACGGGTGTCGGTCCCGAGGCCGAAGGCGATGGACGGGGCGATGCCCCAGCGCTCCTGGTCCACGTGATCCCGCCCGGCCACGTCCTGGGTATGAAACAGGCCGTTGACGCGGACGGCGGCGCCCGGCAGGTCCGGAATGATTTGATTGATGTCGAAGGTGGTGCGGGCGTAGTCGTCCGTGCCGCCCGCCACGCTGAAATCGTAGTCATCCTTCCCGAGATGCGGCACCTTGCTGGCGAGGTTGACCGCTACACCGGTGGATCCGCGACCTCCGTTGGAAGATGACGGCCCCTTGCTGA
>Ga0265327_10001748_pt1 | contig 25713 bp, 15 predicted proteins | sample 41621metaG_FD_202089 | JGI IMG/M metagenome (GOLD analysis project Ga0265327, IMG submission 202089) | Rhizosphere microbial communities from Carex aquatilis grown in University of Washington, Seatle, WA, United States - 4-16-21 metaG | ecosystem: Host-associated > Plants > Roots > Rhizosphere...
GTTATTTTTTAGCCTTAGGCGCGACGCTCTTTGAGCAGTAGCGATTCGGACTAAATGAACAGAATGATGTTCGCCGTCCATGGCGCTGGGTGCCCATTTCTCAACGACGGACGATAAGCCGGGTTGGCGCTAGCCCAAGCCGGCATTTTTGCGCGAATATGTTGGGTTACGGCTAACCTAATTTGCGCAACTGAAGGGCGTAAAGCTTCCGCCACCGGAACGTATGTTATTTTTTAGCCTTAGGCGCGACGCTCTTTGAGCAGTAGCGATTCGGACTAAATGAACAGAATGATGTTCGCCGTCCATGGCGCTGGGTGCCCATTTCTCAACGGGCGTGACAAGTCTCGAATACTGATAAAAATAAACATTGGAACGATAAGGAAATAGAGCCTCACTGATTAATGACAAACTAATATTTTGCCGCGTACATAAACCCACAGTGAGGATGTCTTGGCATAGAAGCTATTTGATGTTGAAAATTAATAATTGCTTGATCCAGCATTAAAACAATTTCTTCATGATAAATAACGCTTTTATGACTATTAAGAATATAGTGAGCCAGTTTGGTGATGGCTGCCCAGTTTTCATCATCGTTTACAAAGTTAAAAGCCTCAAGAAACAATTCATTCAATATCTCATCTCTTCGCTGCTCATCAGCAGATAAGTAGCGTAAATATTCATTAGTTAAAGAAATATCTGAACTGCCGCCATAATTTTTTAACGCTTTGAAATTGACTAGTTTATGGTTGAACAGCTCGTCATCAGTATGAGCGACATATTTAGCCTCAGCCAGAGGGCCAATAAGAAGATTAATAATGTCGGCTTCAAAATTCACCCGATGACTTTTTTCAAATTGGGCTACTGGATCTTTATGTTCTGTTAACTCTCGCATCGGTCCGCAAATAAAAGAGGGTAATAATTCAACTAAACGCCCTCCTTCTACTCTTGCGCTACAATCATTATGGTGCATTTGATGCGTCTTGGTATCCGCTTCTATTACGCAGCTCATCTCTTTAAAGATGATTTTAAAAGATAGGGAGGGTAAGTACTTGGCTTGGTTATTTAAGTGAATGCCCGCCGCATGCCCTGCCTCATGAAAGGCAATAAGTTTTTTGTGCTCTATTATTTTGTTCAGACTAAGAGTCTTAACTATTTTGTTTCGTTTCATATTACGCACCATAACCTTAAATCAACCCACATTAGTACGGTCTAAAAAAAATTACGCAGCATTTTGAAACCAGAAGTATCAGTTTTAATTTTTTTTAGACCTCGCGCCAGTTCTCGATTTCACACCCAAACCGGTAGTAAAAAACAGGTAGAAAACAAGAATTGATCTTTAATGGTCAAACGCAGGCTAAAGCATATATTCGCTATCGACCTCATTTACCGTAGGTGTAGACAATCGGAGTTTGAAACCGGCTGTTTTACCGCTATTTGTGAAATGATGGTAATCATACGCTTCATTACCGCCATTGAATTTGTGGTGTTAACTTTTTAGCATTTTTAATCTTGCTAAATCGTTACGCTTAGCCTCTAACTAATATAGTTATCGGAAAGCGTGCATGTAATCTGAGGTTTATTTGTTTTTATTGATAAAACAATAAGTTATGTTTCTATTATAATAAAAACAGGCCTTATTATAACTTGACCGTTAAACTCTATGCGTCATAAAACAAATGAAAAAATTTGTTCTCTTTTATCATATTGTGCTTGATTCTGCAATTATAAAATTTAGCGTTTTGTAAGTTACTTTCTCAAAGCTCAGTCATGAATTTAAGTAATTGATATTTAATGCTTGGGTTTTTTGTTGTTCTGACTCTTGAAAAATCATCCGATAACTCGGCACTGTAAAAAAAATAGGAATTTATCGGTCAAAACCTCTAACATCCAAACAGTTTCCTATGCGCTGGCCCGGTGCAGAGGCGGTTTGCGTTTTTAGCGTGTCTGAACATCGTGAAGTTTTGCCGTCTATTGCAACCACTTCGCCTTCAGTTTTGAAGACTGTCTCATTCGTCCCATTCATGAAGCAGCGCTCATTAATTATGCCCGGCAAGGCATGTAATTTTTTACCTGCCATCCGCGGGTCTTTGTTTCTTGAAAATCAAAGATATTTGTTCTGTCTTTGAGTTTTCATGGGTTTTAATGCGTTTGCATGGCAGCCTACATCTAAAAATAAGACAGAACTTTTCCAGACCGCTATAATTGCCCCCTTTTGAAATTTCCCTCGACCGGCGCTAATACAGGCGTTTGGTCATGACTGTCATTGGTTAAATCCCCTCATGCAAGAAATAAATCCGATCAAAAATAAAATAGCCGACCTAAAAAGCCGTGGCGATGCCCTTAGGAGGTATCTTTGACTTTGACATTAAGAGCGAACGCTTAGTCGAAGTTTTAAGGGAGCTGGAAAACCCGAAAATCTGGGACAATCCCGAAGAGGCGCAAGCCTTAGGTAAAGAACGCGGCCAACTGGAAGTCATCGTTAACACCATTAACGACCTGGAGCGCGGCCTTTCCGACGCCGAAGAACTGCTGCTGATGGCGGTTGAAGAAGACGATGAAGACACCGTGGAAACCGTTGTCGTTGACTTGGCCGACTTTGAAAAAAGAGTCGCGGATCTGGAATTTCGCCGGATGTTCTCCGGGAAAATGGATGCTAATAACGCCTTTTTGGATATACAGTCCGGTTCAGGCGGCACCGAAGCCCAGGATTGGGCTTCGATCATCGAACGCATGTATTTGCGTTGGGGAGAGCGTAAAGGCTTTAAAACCGAACTCATTGAAGAATCGCAAGGCGATGTGGCCGGCATCAAAAGCGCCACCATCAAATTCGAAGGCGAATATGCGTTCGGCTGGTTGCGCACCGAAACCGGCGTGCATCGTTTGGTTAGAAAATCGCCGTTCGATTCGGGCAATCGCCGCCACACCTCGTTCGCGTCGGTATTCGTATCGCCGGAAATCGACGACGATATCGACATCGACATCAATCCCGCCGATATACGTATCGATGTCTACCGCGCCAGCGGCGCGGGCGGTCAGCACATCAACAAAACCGAATCGGCGGTGCGGATGACCCACAACCCGACCGGCATCGTCGTGCAATGCCAAAGCGATCGCTCGCAGCATAAAAACCGCGATACCGCGATGAAGCAATTGAAAGCTAAGTTGTACGAATTGGAAATGCGTAAACGTAGCGAAACCCAACAGGCTTTGGAAGATACCAAGTCGGATATAGGCTGGGGCAGCCAGATTCGTTCTTATGTTTTAGATCAATCTCGGATCAAGGATTTGCGTACCAGCGTTGAAACCGGCAATACTCAGGCGGTATTGGATGGCGATTTGGATCAGTTTATCGAGGCGAGTTTGAAGAGTGGGTTGTAGTATGATAAGTAGACAAGCGCCTAAATTCCACCGACAGCGGTTTTTACTGTTTTTATTGGAGCAGACAGGGTGTGTTTCAGTAAGTGATTTTCAACGGTTATTATTTTTATCGCATCAAGAAACACTGCTTAACTATTATGATTCTGTTCGTTATGGTGATAATTTCCATTCCTTTCAAGCTACTTCCGATTTAGAAGTTTTAGAGCAAAAAGACTGGCTTAAATTTTCGGAAGATACCGTTTGTTTGAAGGATAAACCTTATTTAGGCAGTGAAGCTAGAAAAGAAGAGCGCTGGCTATTATCGAAATGGATTAGTAAGTATAAAAAAATGATGGGTGGGAGCTTAGTCCAATTAATTGATGAGCGCTATCCTAACAACATTCTGCAAGAGGATAGTCAAAATAATACGGAGCTTTTTACTATTGGTTATGAGGGCTTTAGCATTGAACTTTATTTAACCAAACTTGTCGAAAATAAAGTTCAAGTACTTTATGACGTGCGAAGAAATCCATTTAGTCATAAATTTGGTTTTTCTAAAGGTATTCTATCTAGGATTTTATCCGATTTTGATATTGAGTACCGGCATATACCAGAGCTAGGGATTGCTTCTCAAAAGCGTAAGGATTTAAACAGTGAATTAGATTATGTTGCTCTATTTGATGAGTATAGAGAACATCTGCCAGAGAAACGTTTGTATCTTCAAGAGCTTGCTTCTACATTAGAGCAGGGTAAGCGTGTTGCTCTGACTTGTTTTGAAGGAGAGCCTAAATCTTGTCATCGGCATTGTGTAAGTGATTATTTAACGAGCCATTGGGATGTCGAGGTGGTGCATTTATGAGCGAAAAACGTAGAGTTTTTATTGTTGTAAAAACTTATCCAACACTTTCAAAAAAATATGATGAATTGGTTTGTACAGCCGGTATCTTAGATGATGGCAGTTGGGTTAGGATTTATCCATTACCTTTTAGAATGCTGGACTATGATAGTCGTTATAAAAAATATCAATGGATAGAACTCTCACTAATAAAGAATATCAGTGATCCGCGTCCAGAGAGTTATAGAGTTATTGATCCTGAGGCAATAACACTCGGGCAGGCTGTTGACACAGATAAAGATAGAAGCTGGAAGACAAGAAAAACTATTCTCTTTGAGAAAAATCCAATTTATCGTAATTTGACTAACTTGATTACAAAAGCTAATGCTAATGAGCTATCTTTGGCGATTTTCAAACCAACAAAAATTATTGATCTTATTATTAAAAAAGTAGAACGGGAATGGGATGCAGATTGTCTTGAACATCTAAAAGAACGTTCTAAACAATTTTCATTGTTTGATTTACAGCAAGAAGAAGAAGTGCAAAAGGAGTTTTCTCGAGTACAAAAATTGCCGTATAAGTTTTCCTACAAATTCTTAGATGATGTCGGTAAGGAGTCTACATTGATGATTGAGGACTGGGAAATTGGTGCGTTGTATTGGAAATACAGTGATGATGAAGCTTTAGCAGTAAAAAAAGTTAAAGAGAGATATTTGGATGACTTTTTAACCAAAGATATTCATTTATTTTTAGGGACAACACGGCAATTTCATGGATGGGCAAACAATCCTTTCGTTATCATTGGCGTTTTTTATCCCCCGATTGATTCCTCTCCTGAGCAGTTATCTCTTTTCTAACCTAAGCAAGTGTTATTCCCATTTTTAAATTTGACTTATAAATAATCATGTCCGAAATCCAACAAGACGAACAAGAACAAATCAAACAACGCCGCAGCAAATTAAACGAATTGCGCGAGAACGGCGGCATTGCTTTCCCTACCGACTTTCGCCGCAATGTGGTCGCAGGCGAACTGCTGGCCGAATATGCGGAAAAATCCAAAGAAGAACTCGAAGCGGAGCCGTTGCGGGTAAAACTGGCCGGGCGCATGATGACCCGGCGGGTGATGGGCAAAGCCAGTTTTTGCCATATTCAGGATATGTCCGGGCAAATACAGCTTTATGTCACCCGCGATGCGCTGCCCGAAAGCTTTTACAACGAGCAGTTCAAAAAATGGGATATAGGTGACATTATTGGCGCGGAAGGCGTGTTGTTTAAAACCCAGACCGGCGAACTCAGCGTCAAGGTTGACGGTATTCGCCTGCTGACCAAAGCCTTGCGCCCATTGCCGGAAAAATTCCACGGCATTGCCGATCAGGAAATCAAATACCGTCAGCGTTATCTGGATTTGATCATGAGCGAGCAATCGCGCAATACCTTTTTGATCCGTTCCAAGGTAGTCGCTTATATCCGCCAATTCCTGATCGAGCGCGATTTCCTGGAAGTCGAAACGCCGATGATGCAAATGATTCCCGGCGGCGCGACGGCCCGTCCTTTTACTACCTTCCATAACGCGCTGGACATGGAGTTGTATTTGCGTATCGCACCGGAGTTGTATTTAAAGCGCCTGGTGGTCGGCGGTTTCGAGCGGGTATTCGAAATTAACCGTAACTTCCGTAACGAAGGCTTATCGACGCGGCATAACCCCGAATTCACGATGCTCGAGTTTTATCAAGCTTACGCGGAATACCAGGATTTAATGGATTTAACCGAAGCTATGTTGCGCGGCGTTGCGATTGAAGTACTGGGGCAAACCGAGATTACTTATCAAGGCGAGCAATACGATTTCGGCAAGCCGTTTGATCGCATGACCGTGGTTGAGTCGATTTTGCACTTTAATCCCGATTTAACCGCGGAAAACATCGCCACTCGTGAAGCCGCCGTTGAAGTCGCCAAAAACTTGCATATTCCGGTTAAAGACGGTTACGGCTTGGGCAAAATTCAGATTGAAATATTCGAAAAAACCGTCGAAAGCCGCTTGATGAATCCGACGTTTATTACCGCTTATCCGGTGGAAGTCTCGCCCTTAGCGCGGCGCAATGATGACGATCCGCATGTCACCGACCGCTTCGAGTTTTTTGTCGGCGGACGGGAAATCGCCAACGGCTTTACCGAGTTAAACGATGCCGAAGACCAAGCCGCGCGTTTCCAAAAACAGGTCGAAGAAAAAGAAGCCGGCGATATTGAAGCCATGCACTTTGATGCCGACTACATCGTCGCGCTGGAACACGGGATGCCGCCCACCGCAGGCGAGGGCATAGGCATCGACCGTTTGGTCATGCTGTTTGCCGATGCGCCGTCCATACGCGATGTGTTGCTGTTTCCGCATATGAGACCGAAGTAAACAGCGGCCGGTTCAGCGGGGTCGAAGTCGATGGTTTTCTTCGATCCCGCAACGGTAGTGATTATAACGGTAGAAAGCGATATGTCGGATAGGCTCCGACGACACCGGACTATAAGACTTCTCCTTCCCGTATGGTTTCCATTTCCAGATTTTGATATTCGTGTTGCTCCAGCTTGCCGTCCTTTCCGGCGTCTATCTTGTCGAAAACTTGCAGTAATTCAGGGAAGTTTTGCAATTCATCTTTAGTAATGTAGTGGTCGCCATTGACATCGACTTGAGCAAATGAAGGCAGTTTTCCTGAAGGGAATTCACCGCTATCTTTTTCAGATTTTTTTACAGGGCTGATTTTTTGCTCGCCTGTTGTTGAACCTTCCGCTTTGGTTTCCTTAGCTAAGGGCGATTGTGGGGTATTTGGGCTGCCGGTTGCGGCTGCCGGAGCTAACGGTTTAGATTCCTGCCCAACAGTTCCCGCGGCGACAGGACTTGTCTCGGAGCCGACTTTCGATTCGCCGGAAGTTGCTTTTTCTTCGCTTTTATTCGCCGTTGCTGCACCGTTAGCCTCACCGGCTTTTTGTTCGGCTGGATTGGTTTGTTTTACTTGCTCGCTCGGTGTGCCCGCCGTTGGAGCGGCCGTTTCCGCCTTTCCGCCTGGGCTTGTCGTCTGTTCTTCCTTATTCGTTTTTTTTGCTTCGCTATCGCTGGCTCCGCCCGACGCCTTGGGCTGCTGCTGACTGCCGGTTCCGGTGGTATTGCTTGGGCCTTGATAGGGAATATATCGATAATACGGATGAATATGTTCAGTTCCGGCGCTGACAGCTTGGCTAATCAAGCTAAGGCCGATGCTCATAATAACCAGCCCAAAGGGTAAACCGGTAGCTTTAAAAGAAGGTAAGTCTGTTGGTTCTAACGGGTTTATAGCAAGTGTGTTGGATACTTCATGTATGATTTTTCTGTTTTTCATAATGATTTCCTTGTATTTGGAGAGTTAAAGGGGATCGGTTTTATCCTGAAAGCGATTTCATCGGTAATATCCGGTAGAAAAGTCAGGTTCGACTGAATTCGGCTCAAACATGAATCTAAAAAACCGACTTAAGCCGGATGAAGAATATAGGGCAGAGTGCTTTAAGTCGGTGCGCTATCTCACATAGACGGCGGGGATAACCCGCAAAAAATAAACGCTTCATACGATGGAACGCCTACTTTTGACATCTGCGTTCCATTTTTTGATTCATCGTGTATTTTATTCAGGGCAAGTTACCTTATTTTGACTCCGTTGCTCTACGGCAACCGCTTTTAATCGGACCTTCATGAAAGCTAAAACGAATTTCGCTTTTTTTAAGCTGTTATCTTTTCGCATCTTAATCGTTCTCGCCTATCAAATCGTGGCGATTGTGGTCGGCTGGCATATTTATGAGTTGACGCATGACACGCTGGCGCTGGGCTTGGTCGGGCTGGCCGAGGCACTGCCTTATTTTTGTTGCGCCCTGTTTGCAGGGTATGCGGTCGATCATTATTCCCGGCGCATGTTCGGCGTACTCGCCTGCGTGATGTTGTTTCTCACCGCGTTGACATTGGCTGCGCTGTCGTCGGGCTGGCTTCCGGGCAAGCCGTCCTGGTGGATTTATGGCGCTATCGCCGTTACCGGCGTGGCGCGCGCGTTTATCGGTCCTACTTATAGCGCTTTGTTCGCGCTGATTTTGTCGCGTGATCGCTATGCGCGGGCCTCGGGAACCGGCAGCGCCGTGTTTCAGTTCGGACTCGTGGCCGGACCGGCATTAGGCGGCATTCTGGTCGGCTGGTCCGGCAAGACCACGGCTTACAGCGTGGCCGCCGGCTTGTGTTTGGCGGCCGCGCTGGCGCTGCTGTTGCTGCGCATTAAACAACCGCCTCCGGCGCAAAGCGCGCCTATCTTTAGCAGCATCGCCGAAGGCTTTCGTTTCGTGTTCAGTAACCAAATCGTCTTGGCCGCACAGTCGTTGGATATGTTCGCGGTATTGTTTGGCGGCGCGGTTTCCGTGCTGCCTGCGTTCATCCACGATATTTTTCATTACGGTCCCGAGGGACTTGGGATTCTTCGCGCCGCACCGGCTATAGGCGCGGTAATCACCGGTTTGATCCTTGCCCGCTACCCGGTCAATGCGCATGCCGGACGCCTGCTGTTATGGGCCGTGGCGGGATTCGGTTTGTGCATGATTAGTTTTGCGCTATCCACTCATTTTTGGCTGGCCGGAGCGTTACTGGTGCTTTCCGGCGTTTTCGACGGCGTATCGGTGGTCATGCGCACCACCATTTTGCAGCTGGCGACGCCGGATGCGATGCGCGGCCGGGTTTCCGCCATCAACGGCATCTTTATCGGTTCATCCAACGAACTGGGCGCTTTCGAATCGGGTGTGATGGCGCGCTTGATGGGCTTGGTGCCGTCGGTTGTTTTCGGCGGAGTGATGACCTTGACGGTGGTGGCGGCGACCGCAAAATGGGCGCCGAAACTGCGCAAGCTGGAGCTTGATCAATTGCATTGATGGTCGATGACTGCTCCGCGTCATTTGCGCCAGCGGTATTTTTGATGTGAACCGCGGTTTTCAGGATAATGTAAGCCTAAATTAATAAAGCAAAACCGGACGGACAATGAAGCTGGTAGAACAACAAACGAAAGGAAAATTTCGTTGGAAATTAAGCATAGCCATCATTGTATTGATTGCCGCGGCAATCTACCTGATCAAATCGATTAACCCGCAGCCGAAAGAAGACGATAAAAAATCGGCCAAATTCGACGAGCCCATTATCGCGGTTGCGGCGGTTGCCGCTACGCAGGGCGATTTTCCGGTTTACTTGACGGGCTTAGGCACAGTCACGGCATTGCGCACGGTCACGGTTAGGTCGCGTGTGGACGGCGAATTGATCCGCGTCGCTTTCAAGGAAGGCCAAATGGTGCATGAAGGCGATTTACTGGCTGAAATCGATCCTCGGGCTTTTCAAGTTCAGCTGATGCAGGCGGAAGGCCAATTGTTGCGCGATCAAGCGTTGTTAAAAAATGCCGAGATCGATCTGGTTCGTTACCGGACGCTGTTGGATCAGGATTCCATCGCGGCGCAACAGACCGTTACCCAAGAGTCGTTGGTCAAACAAAACCAAGGCACCGTAGAAATAGACCGCGGCTTGGTGGCTAACGCCAAACTTCAACTCAGCTATGCCCGAATTACCGCGCCGATCACCGGGCGCTTGGGTTTACGCCAGGTCGATCAAGGCAATATCGTCCATGCGGCCGATGCGACCGGGCTTGCCGTGATTACCCAAATTCAGCCTATTGCGGCGGTATTTACCTTGCCGGAAGATAATTTACCGTCGGTGATGAAACAGTTTCGTTCAGGCGAAGGCTTGGCCGTCGAAGCCTACGACCGCAGAGGCAAGATTAAACTGGCCGACGGGCAGCTGTTGGCCGTCGATAACCAGATCGATCCCAGCACCGGAACCGTTAAACTCAAAGCCCAGTTTGCCAATGAAGACAGCGCTTTGTTTTCGAATCAGTTTGTTAATATCAGGATGAAAATGGAAACCTTGCGCGCGGTTACGATCATTCCTACGGCGGCTATTCAAAAAGGAACCCAGGGGACTTTCGTTTATGTGTTAAAGGAGGATCAGACGGTGACCGTGCGGCCTTTGACCTTAGGACCGAGCGAAGGCGAAAAGGTGGCGGTACTGTCGGGGCTTCAGCCTAAAGAGCAAGTCATCGTGGATGGCGCCGACAAGTTGCGGGAAAACATCAAAGTTAAATTGATCCCGCGCCAATCGGAGGCTTCTGCAAACGACGCAACCCCGGTCCCCGATAACAAATCGCATCGGGGCAAGGGGCGAAAGAACGGTAATAACGGGTGATTTTGTTTAAAAAGCCTTGGCTTACGACGTTCCCATCATGAATCCTTCCCGCCTGTTTATTCTGCGCCCTGTCGCCACCTCGCTGTTAATGCTGGCGTTGCTGCTGGTGGGGATAGCCGCTTACCGGGAGTTGCCGATTTCATCCTTGCCGCAGGTCGACTATCCGACTATTCAGGTGGCTACGCTTTATCCCGGCGCCAGCCAGGAGGTCATGACCTCGTTAATCACCGCGCCGTTGGAACGCCAGTTGGGCCAACTGCCGGGCTTAAACCAGATGTCTTCTTCAAGTTCGGGCGGCGCTTCGGTGATCACGCTTCAATTCAAGCTGAATTTGAGCCTGGATATTGCCGAACAGGAAGTACAGGCGGCGATTAACGCCGCCAACAATTTTTTGCCTGACGATTTGCCGATGCCGCCGATCTACAGCAAAATCAATCCCGCCGATACCCCGATCCTGACCCTTGCGGTCACTTCGAAAACGCTGGCTTTACCCAAGGTCGAGGACTTGGTCGATACCCGCTTAGCGCAAAAACTGTCGCAATTATCCGGGGTGGGGCTGGTTTCGATCAGCGGCGGGCAACGGCCCGCAGTCAGAATCCAGGCTAATCCGCTGGCGCTGGCGGCTTACGGCTTAAGCCTGGAAGACCTGCGTAGCGCGATAGCCGCCGCCAATGTCAATCAGCCTAAAGGCATGTTCGATGGCCCGAGCCGGGCCGCTATCATCGATGCCAATGACCAACTGCAATCGGCCGGAGACTACGACGACCTGATCGTCGCTTACCGTAACGGCCGCCCGGTGCGCTTAGCGGATGTCGCCGACGCCAATAACGACGCCGAAAACGTCAGGCTGGCGGCTTGGGCGAACGGCGCGGCGGCGGTTATTGTCAATGTGCAGCGCCAGCCGGGCACCAATGTGATCGAGGTTGCCGACAGCATCAAGCAACTTCTGCCCAAACTGCAACAGGCCTTGCCGAACGATCTTGACGTGGCGTTGCTGACCGATCGCACCACCACTATTCGCGCTTCGGTCCGCGACGTGCAAAACGAGCTTTTATTGTCGCTGGCCCTGGTGGTGCTGGTTATTTTCCTGTTTTTACGCAACGCTTACGCGACCGTTATCCCGAGCATTGTCGTGCCGCTGTCGTTAATCGGTACCTTCGCGGTCATGTATTTGGCCGGTTTCAGCATCAATAACCTGACCTTGATGGCCTTGACCATCGCCACCGGTTTCGTGGTTGACGACGCCATTGTCGTGATCGAAAACATTGCCCGTTACATCGAGCAGGGCGAATCGGCGCTGAACGCGGCGCTGAAAGGCTCCGAACAAATCGCTTTCACCATCATCTCGCTGACGTTTTCGTTGATTGCGGTATTGATCCCGTTATTGTTCATGGGCGACGTGGTCGGGCGTTTGTTTCGCGAATTTGCGATTACGCTGGCCGTGGCTATTTTGATCTCCGGCGTTATTTCTTTAACGCTGACGCCGATGATGTGTTCGAAAATGCTGCGCCCGGTATCCAAACAGCAAAAAAGCCGGTTTTTCGACAAGCTCACGGCCGCTTACGCCGCCATGCTCGACCGGGTTTTGCAGCATCAAGGCGCGACCTTGCTGGTCGCCCTCGTCACCTTGGCGCTGACCGTGCTGTTGTATGTAATTGTCCCCAAAGGTTTTTTTCCGGTTCAGGATACCGGCGTGATTCAGGGCATTTCCGAAGCGCCGGAAGCGATTTCTTTTGCCGCGATGTCCGAGCGCCAGCAAGCCTTGGGTAAAGTGATTCTTGAAGATCCGGCGGTCGAGAGCCTTTCTTCGTTTATCGGCGTCGACGGCACCAACCCGACGCTGAACGCCGGGCGCTTGATGATTAACCTGAAACCGCTGAGCGTTCGCGGCATCGGTGTGACCGAGGTTATCCATAGGTTGCAACCTCGGCTTGATCAAGTGCAAGGCATCGCTTTGTACCTACAGCCGGTGCAAGACTTGACCATTGAAAACCGGGTGAGCCGCAACCAGTACCAATTTACTTTGGAAGCGGCGGATCGCAAGGAGTTGAGCCGATGGACCGGCTTGCTGGTCGAGCGCTTAGCCGCGAAACCGCAGTTTGCCGATGTCGCCGGCGACCTTCAGGATCAGGGCTTGCAAGCTTTGGTGACGATAGATCGCAACACCGCCGGACGCTTGGGCGTCAGTATCGCCGCTATCGACAATGCGCTTTACGATGCTTTCGCGCAACGCTTGGTGTCGACTATTTTTACCCAGTCCAATCAGTACCGCGTCGTGCTCGAAGTCAAACCCGAATACCGGCAACAGCTTGACGATATTAAAAACCTGCGGGTGGCTTCCTCGACCGGAATACAAGTGCCGCTATCGGCGATGGTCACTGTGTCGGAACAGACGGCGCCGTTGATAACAAATCATTTGGAGCTGTTTCCGGCGGCCACTGTGTCCTTTAATCTGGCGCCCGGCGTTTTTCTCGGCGAAGCCATCGACGCTATCGAAGCGGCCAAGCGGGAGATCGGCCTGCCGCTTGGCATTCAAGCCGATTACCAAGGCACCACGCTGGCTTTTAGCGCATCGCTGTCGAATACCTTGTGGCTGATACTGGCGGCTATCGTTACCGTGTATATCGTGCTGGGCGTGCTTTATGAGAGCTATATCCATCCGGTCACCATTCTTTCGACCTTGCCGTCGGCCGGTGTCGGCGCGTTGCTGGCGTTGATGGTGTCGGCTAACGATTTGGGCGTTATCTCGATCATCGGCATTATTTTGCTGATCGGCATCGTCAAGAAAAACGCCATCATGATGATCGATTTTGCGTTGGATGCGGAGCGCAACCAAGGCAAATCGCCGCGCGAGGCTATTTATCAAGCGTGTTTGCTGCGGTTTCGCCCGATCATGATGACGACCATGGCCGCGTTGCTCAGTGCGCTGCCTTTAATGTTGGGCAGCGGCGTGGGCTCTGAATTGCGCCATCCTTTGGGTATTACGATGGTCGGCGGCTTGATCCTGAGCCAGTTGTTGACCTTGTTTACCACGCCGGTGATTTACCTGGCTTTCGACCGCTTGAGCCTGTGTTGGGCGGGTAAACGGACCGAGCTTCATTCCGGCAAGGGCTTGTAGTGAGTTTATCGGCGTATTTTATTTACCGACCGGTCGCCACCACGCTGTTGACGCTGGCGATTACGCTGGCCGGGTTGATTGCCTTTTTTCAGTTGCCGGTCGCGCCCTTGCCTCAAGTCGATTTTCCGACGATTTCGGTACAAGCGTCGTTACCCGGAGCCGGCCCCGAAACCATGGGCACTTCGGTCGCGACGCCGCTTGAGCGCGCCTTGGGGCGTATCGCCGGTATCACCGAAATGACCTCTTCGAGTTCGGTCGGCAGCACCAATATCATCTTGCAGTTCGATCTTAATCGCGACATTGACGGCGCCGCCCGCGATGTCCAGGCGGCGATTAATGCGGCGAGCACTCTTCTTCCCGGCAACATGCCCGGCCGCCCCAGTTACCGCAAGGTGAATCCGGCCGATTCGCCGATTTTGATTCTGGCGCTGACCTCGGAAACCCTGACTCGAGGCCAAATTTACGATGCGGCTTCAACGATTTTGGCGCAAAAAATTTCTCAAGTGCAAGGCATTGGTCAAGTGATCGTCGGCGGCAGTTCGCTGCCGGCGGTCAGGGTCGAGCTTAATCCGGTGGCGCTGGCTCAATACGGGATCGGTTTCGAACAGGTGCGCGCGGCCATTGCCGCCTCCAATGTCAATCAACCCAAAGGCGCGCTGGAAGACGCCGATCATTACCGGCTGATCTATGCTAATGATCAAGCCAAAACCGCGAGCGAGTATTTGCCGCTGATCGTGGCTTACCGTAACGGCGCGGCGGTGCATCTGTCCGATGTCGGCCACGCGCTCGATTCGGTTGAGGATATAAGAACGTCAGGGCTTAAAGACGGCAAAACTTCGGTATTGGTGATACTGAACAAGCAGTCAGGCGCCAACATCATCGAAACCGTCGATAAAATCCGGTCGCTGATACCGCAATTACAGGCGTCGATTCCGAGCGCAATCGATTTGTCGGTGGTTCTGGACCGGTCCATCACCATCCGCGCTTCGTTGCATGAAGTTGAACTGAGCCTGGTGATTGCGGTGGTGCTGGTGATTGCGGTGGTGTTTTTGTTCCTGCGCAATCTGCGTTCGGCGATGATTCCTATTATTACGGTGCCGGTGTCGTTGATAGGGACTTTCGGCGTGATGTATTTATGCGGCTACAGTTTGGATAATCTTTCGTTGATGGCGCTGACGATCTCAACAGGCTTTGTCGTCGATGACGCGATTGTGGTTTTGGAAAACACCTCGCGTCATATCGAGCAGGGCGTTCCGCCCCGGGAAGCGGCGGTGAAAGGCGCGGCTGAAGTCAGCTTTACGGTGTTGACCATGAGTCTTTCGCTGATTGCGGTATTTATTCCTATTTTATTAATGGGCGGCATTGTCGGGCGCTTGTTCCAGGAGTTCGCGGTGACGCTGTCGGCGGCGGTGCTGGTGTCTTTGCTGATTTCGTTAACCACGACGCCGATGCTGTGCGCGCTCTGGCTAAAGCCGATGCAACCGCGGCCGAGCAAGCGGATTTATCGCTTGATCGAACAAGGGCTCAAGCGTTGGACCGCCGATTACGAATGCTCGTTGCATTGGGCTTTGCGCCACGGGCCGCTGATGATGTTATTGTTGTTGTGCGCGATAGGTTTGAATATCTATCTTTACATGATCGTGCCGAAGGGCTTTTTTCCGGTGCAGGACACCGGCAGGCTGTCGGGAACGATACAAGCCGACCAGAGCATCTCATCGCAGGCGATGAAGCAGAAACTGGCGGATTTTGTCGAGATATTGCGTCAAGATCCCGAAGTCGAGACCGTTATCGGTTTTACCGGCGGTCAACGAGACAGTAACAGCGGGCTAATGTTCGCGACGCTGAAACCGCTGGCGGAGCGCAAATTGACGGTTAATCAATTGATGGCGCGCTTGCGCGCCAAGCTGGAAAATGAGCCGGGGGCCACTTTGGTGCTGCAACCGCCCCAGGATCTGCGCATCGGCGGACGCGGTTCCGCGGCCTTGTTTGAATACAGTCTGCAAGCCGACGACCTGACCGAGCTTCGCACCTGGATACCGCGAATCGTCAAAGCCTTGTCCCGACGCGACGAACTGGTGGATGTCAATACCAATCAACAGGATAAAGGCCGCCAAATCGCGCTGCACATAGACCGCGATGCGGCCACGCGGCTGGGCGTCAGTCAGGCGCTTATCGATGCGACGCTGAATAATGCTTTCGGACAACGGCAGGTTTCGGTGATTTATAACCCGCTGAATCAATACCATGTGATCATGGAAGTCGCGCCCGAATACTCGCAAAGCCCGGACGCTTTGAACAATATTTATATCAACGTGGCTCCCGGTCCTTCGTCTCCGTCCGGCGGACAAGTGCCGCTGTCCGCTTTTTCGAGCTTCGAATTGACCAATACGCCGTTGTCGGTCAATCATCAAAGTCAGTTTCCGACCGGCACCCTGTCGTTTAATCTGAAACCCGGTACTTCGCTGTCGATAGCGACTCAGGCGATTGCCGAAACCATGGCCGATTTGGGCGTGCCTGCGTCGGTCCGCGGCAGCTTTCAGGGCACCGCGAAGGCTTTTCAACAATCCCTGAAAAATCAGCCTTGGTTGATTTTGGCCGCGCTGGTGTCGATTTATATTGTGTTGGGGGTTTTGTACGAGAGCTACGTTCACCCGCTGACCATTTTGTCTACCTTGCCCTCGGCCGGTGTCGGCGCTATCTTGGCGTTGTTGATATGCGAGACCGATTTCAGCATTATCGCGATGATCGGCGTTATTTTGCTGATCGGCATCGTCAAGAAAAACGCGATCATGATGATCGATTTTGCTTTACATGCGCAGCGCAGCTTGGGCATGAGTCCCGAGACGGCGATTGCCGCCGCCTGTTCGATGCGTTTTCGGCCGATTATGATGACCACTTTCGCGGCCTTGCTGGCGGCATTGCCGCTGGCTTTCGGAACCGGTTACGGGGCGGAATTGCGGCGTCCTTTAGGCATCGCGATAGTCGGCGGCTTGCTGCTTAGCCAACTGCTGACGCTGTACACGACGCCGGTTATTTATCTTTATTTGGATCGGTTTCAGCTGTGGTGCGGGCGGGTTTTAGGGCGGAAGGGCTTAAAAACACGATAGCGCTTAGAAAAATGGAACACGGATGACGCGGATGGTGCGGATTATCACTGATAAAAATACAAGTGAATTGTCGCTCCTGCACTGTTTGTTTTGGCGCGATCGGACCGGAACTACATAATCAGCACAACATTATTTATGACGACTTACTTACTACGGCTATTAACCGTTATTTGTCCTTTAATACTCACGGCCTGTACCGTAGGGCCGGATTATCGGCGTCCGGCCGCAGCCGTTGCTATGGATTTTAAAGAACTTAAAGGCTGGAAGCCCGCGCAACCGAGCGATCATGCGCTTTCGATGAAATGGTGGGAGCTGTTCAACGATAGCGACCTGAGCGCGCTGGAAAATCAGGTGAATATCGCCAATCAGTCTATCGCTCAGGCGGAGGCTCAATACCGGCAGTCGCAAGCGCTGGTGCAGGCGGCGGCATCGGCTTATTTTCCTACGGTTACCGGTAGCGCAACGGTAAATCGCTTCCGGGCCGCCAGCGGTCAAAGCGTGGCGGTTTCAGGCGTTAAGTACTTGTTTGGGGCCGCTTTAAGCGCGGCCTGGGAACCGGATTTATGGGGGAGTGTGCGCAGGCAGGTCGAAGCCGGTGAAGCCACCGCGCAAGCCAGCGCCGCCACTTTGCAGGCGCTGCGTTTATCGACTCAAGCGACCTTGGCGCAAGACTATTTTCAATTGAGAGCCTTGGACGCCCAAATAAAGCTGTTGAACGATACTGTCGGGACGTATGAAAAAACCTTGAAGATCAGCCAAAACCGTTACGCGGCAGGCGTTGCCGCCAAGTCGGAAATCGTTCAGGCCGAAGTACAGTTGGAGTCGGCACGGGCGCAAGCTGTCAGTCTGGGCGTGCAACGCGCTGAATTTGAACATGCGATAGCGGTGTTGATCGGTAAAACTCCGGCCGAACTGACTATCCCGGCGGGGCCGATGCGCTCAGCGGTACCGCCGATTCCGCTCAGTATCCCGTCGCAACTTTTAGAGCGAAGGCCGGATATTGCCGCCGCCGAGCGTCAGGTTGCCGCCGCCAATGCGCAAATAGGCGTCGCTAAAGCCGCTTATTTTCCGACCCTGAATCTTGCCGCGACCAATGGCCAGCAAGCCAATAAGCTGGGCAATTTACTGACCACGGCCGCGCGTTATTGGGCCTTGGGACCGGCGGCGCTGGCGCTGCCTTTGTTCGACGGCGGCGCCCGCGGCGCGCAAATGCAGCAAGCCATTGATGCTTATGATGCCGGTGTTGCGGCTTATCGGCAGACTGTATTGAGCGGCTTTCAGGAAGTTGAAGATAATCTGGCGGCATTGCGCATTTTGGAACAGGAAATACACATCCAGAACAAGGCGGTCGAATCCGCGCATAAAGCGGTTCAGCTGACGACTAACCAGTATCTGGCAGGCACGGTCGGCTATCTTGATGTGATGGTGGTTCAGGCGACCGCGCTGAGCAATGAGATAAGCGCCGTTGTTGCTCAAGGTAAACGCTTGGACGCGGCTGTTTTGCTGATTAAAGCGCTGGGTGGCGGTTGGCGTTTATCGGAATTGCCCAGCCGGGACGAAGTCGGCGGCGAGGCCAAGTGGTCCCAGTTTTTGCCTATTCCGATGAAGTAAAATAACGGTAGTGACGCTTAGCTTTGTGCCGCAAGTACGGCCCGGTTTCGCCCCTGTTTTTTAGCGCAATATAAGGCCTCGTCCGCGCTCTTCAACAAAATATCGGGACTGAGTGCTTGGTTCGGAACCATAGCCGCGACACCGATGCTGACCGTCACCTTTCCGTAGCTTGACATAGGATGCGGCAAGGCCAGCGCTTGCAGCGCCGCGCAGATTTTTCGGGCCATGTCCAGCGCAGTGACGCCGCCGGTAGCGGGGGCGATGAACGCAAATTCCTCGCCGCCGTAGCGCGCCACTAAATCGCCGGTACGGCAGATGTTGGCGCTTAAAACGGCGGCAACAGCTTGCAAGCATTCGTCTCCCGCCAGATGGCCGTAGTGGTCGTTATATTTTTTAAACCAGTCGATATCGATCATGGCTAAGGCTAAAGGCTGGGCCAAGCGTTCCGCGCGGCTCCATTCGTTTGCAAAAACCTCATCGAAACGGCGGCGATTGGCGATACCGGTCAAGCCGTCGGTTGTGCTCAAGGCTTCGAGTTTACGGTTCAGTATTTGCAGCTCGGCGGTACGTTGCGCCACCCGCGTTTCCAGAATATGTTCCGACGATCTTAGGTTTTCAACCAGACGTTGCTGCGCTTCCAGCGCCTCTTTTTGCGCTTTAGCCTTTTCCAGGCGCATTCCGTTAAAGCGGTCGGCAAGGGCAAAGGCCAGCAGCAGCATTTCTATGGCCGAACCGAGTTGCAACAGGTTGGTGGTGAGAAAATTGGTGGGTACCCAGGCTAAAGCTCTTAAAGCGCCGACGGTTCCGCCCAAACACAGGACGGTAAAAGCCGCGACAAAGAAAATAGCGCTACGCTGACGTTTAACGATGCAAAACAGACCGGTATACAAAACCAGTGCGGAGGTGACGAGGTGAAACAGGGTAAGCCAAGTGATCAGATAGGGATAGGCGACAGCCAAGCCGAACGGAATCAGTAAGTAGATGGCGATGCTGATTTTGATCAGCCGGTCAAGCCGGGGAGCGACTTTCCAGGTGTTCAACATGCGCCGTGTGAAGATCAACAAGGCTGCGAACGTAGCCGAATAGCAGACGCCTGTAGAAATACCCGTCCACTGGGGCGAATCGGTCCATAGAAACTCCGTCGCTAAGCCGGATTGTTCGGCAAAAGCGAGCGCCATGATTGTGACGAAATTGACGTAGAGCAGATAGATCACATCCCGTAGCGAAACAAACAGCAACAGGTTAAACAAAATCATCGCCGTCGCCATGCCGAAGTACCACGCTTGGCTCAGGTAATCGTTACGCTCGTACTGATGAAACGCCTGCGCTTCCCACAACCGGGCCGGGACGAGCAAGGTATTCTTCGAGGCAACCCGCAGGTAATAGGTGTGTTCGGCATGCGCGGGCAGGGTGATCGGAAAAACAAAAAAACGGTTGGGATAAGGCCGCGCCGCGAAGGGCATGTCCATGCCGGCGCTTAAGGACTGAAACAGCCCATTTGCGAGCGCTTGATGGAGCTGAATGCTTGACAGGCGGGCGTAGCCGATTTCCAGTATTCGTTCCACCGGGCTGTCGCCGGTGTTAGCTAAGGTCAGGCGCAGCCAGTAGGCTGAGCGGGTGTAACCGAAGCTTAGCGCTTCCGTCTTCGCCGAATCGGTTTTGAAGCGCGCCGCAATCTCCGGTTTTTGCATATCCGCCGGCGTTAAGATTTGCTCGGCATCTTCAAGAACGGCTAAATATGGGCTGAGCGAGATCCGGGGTTGGCTCAAGCGGTCGGTTTCCACTACTTTGTCCGCAGTCAAAGCGGCGGTTGCCGGTAGGATTAAGCCCAACAACATGGAAAACAGCAAGCATCGGCATAGGCCGTTAGGGGTCATCGATTATCCGTTGCGGTTGGAAGATAAATTTTCTTCGGCTAAGAAAGGAACTTAGTGAGTGGTTAATCCGGATGAATCGGCCGGGCTCGGGGTTTTAGCGCGAGTCCTTAACGTCTTCTAAAAACCGGTACGCAGCCCTAAATAAAACGCCGCGCCGTTAAAACTGAAGTCGTTAAGCTCAATCGTACGATTATCGGTAATGTTTTCGCCGCGCAAATACACATCCGTTTTCGCGCTTAGCCGGTATTTTAGTAAGACATTGACGCGGGCGGCGGAATGGGCTTTCACTTTATTGGCGACATCAAACCAGTAACCGCTATGCGCGGTTAATTCCAGTCGTAACGTTAACGGTTGCAATAGCTGCACTTCATTCCAGAATACGCTCTGGTGCTCGGGCCGGGCGGGTACTTGTAGGTGAGTGATGGGGTTTTGGGTGGTCATGTAGCTGTAATTCAAGCCGCTTTCCCAGATGCTCGACCAGCGGTGCTGAGATTGCATTTCCGCGCCCCAGACATCGGCTTCCTGAATATTTCCCGCACGGGTTGCGCCGGTTCTCGAATCCAGTTGCAGGGTAATCATTTGCCGGTAATTTTGATAATAAGCGCTGACCTTGACTTCGCTGTCGGGCAATGGCTGCCAGCGCCAGCCCAGTTCGCCGCCGGCGCTATGCTCTCCTTTCAAAGCCGGATTGCCGAACACCGGGTGCAGTAATTCACTGACGCCGGGCTGGCGATAGCCGGTGCCGCCGTTGGCCCATACCTTCATGTTTTGCGGTAGGGAACGGCTCAGGCCCAACGAAAACACCTGATGGTCGCCATAGCTGTCGCCATGATCGGAACGGGCATCGGCGCTCCATTGCCAAGCGCCGGTTACTAATTCGCCTCTTACGTTAGGACTGATCACGGTTTGCGTCATCGGCAAATTCAGCGCTTGCTGGTGTTGGCTATTAACGCCCCAGACCACTAAGGCTTGATTCCGATTATGCGTACCCAGCGTAAAGCGATGAGTGTTTTTCCAGTCCAGCATCAGTAACTGGCTGGTGAGCGTAAACGGGTTGATTCGCGTCGACGCCATTTTTTGCCGGTCTTGAGTGAAGCCGAATTGCAGCGAACTGTTCCAATACGAGGTCAGATCGTATTGGCCGCGCAACTGCGCGACCCAGGTTTCATCCGAAAAGCGGCCCCGTTTATCGTCTACCCAGCCCAGGGTGCGCCTGGGCAAGACCAAGCCGGGACCGTCGATGTCTTCATCGCTACGCACAAAATACACCGATGCATCCAGGCCGCCCCGATCGAAGTCTTTGGACCAATTGCCCGAAGCATGGGTCATGCCGAAGTTATCGCGTTCGCTGCCGTTTTGGGCCTGACTGATGCCGTTGAAAACGTCGCTACGGCCGACCACGGCCGAAAAATCGCCGGCTTGGCTGCTTACACCGCTGCCGGCGGTGCTGCGCACGGTGTCGTAACTGCCGCCTTCAAGACGTAAAAAAGTGTCCTTTGCCTGTAGCCGCCGGGTTTGTAAATGAATGGCTCCGCCCAGTGAGCGGCTGCCGTGACGCTCGCCGCCGGAACCTCGCGTTACCGTGACTTTATCTAAGGCATCCAATGAATAATGGCTCAAGGAGTAAAACCCGGCAAAATTGGCAAATAAGGGGATGCCGTCCAGCGTGAGTAAGCCTTGACCGCCACCGCCGGCGCCGCGAAAACTGATGCCGGTCATCATCTGTCCGCTACCCTGGATGAGCGACAAGCCGCCCTGGCTTCTTAACGCAGCGTTAATATTGGGTGTCTCGGCGGCCTGTAAATCGTCCCGGTTCAATAGGTTCCGCATGCGCGGTTGTTCGATTAATTCCGGATAAACCCGATCATCGTAAACCGTCATTGGGCTTAACGAAACTTTATCGTTCGCGGCTATGGCCCCGGTCGACAGGCACAGTAAAAACACCAGCGAGGCAGGATATTTGTTGCCTGAAACCAGGTTTTGGCGAGGATTAAAGTAGAGCTTTGTTGGCATTATGCTGGTTCCGGCATTTAACGTGCGCTACGGCAGTTGCTGCTCTTTTAATGGTTGCTGTTTGCCCGCTATTAGAACACGAGCCAGTCTACGCAGTCCATCGGATGAAATATCCAGACCGAACGGCGAGCCCAGTCGTTCAAGCTCATAAATGACGTCGGTTGCCGCGATAAAGGTGATATAGCGTAACCCTTCCAGTCCCGGTAATTGTTTGGCGGCGGTTTTTAACAGCGGCGCCAGTTGTTCCCACGTCTCGGTAAAAAACGCCCGCACCGGGTCGGTAGCCTTCGGATCATGTTCCGCTAAGCCGGCCTCAAAAGCCGTTCGGGAGTTCGTCAGCATTTTCGTCAGGGTGTCGCGCAGTTCCGGCGATTTGGTATCTTGGGCGGCTTGTTCAATGGCTGAACTCAACGACTTGTCATAGTGCAGCCAAAGGGCTTGCCATTGTTTTTGTTCGGCCTCGCTAAAGGCGGCGGCAGGTTTGGCAAGCACTGTTTTGGCCGGAGCGGCAGTGAAGTCAAGCTTAATACTGATGCCGTCATCTCCGGTAGTGAGCTGACTGAATTTGAGCGACTGGAGTATTTTTTTCACGTCAGCCGCAGTGTCCTTGGGTAAAAAGTGCGCCAGTGTTTTTTCAATATCGTCACGGGATTCGGTCAAATCGATTTTTATCGCGGCAAGCTTGGGTTCGGCAAAGCGTTTGATCAAATCCTGAAGCTTATTAATGGTCAGATGATGGCCTTCATGATCGTATGCGGTTGCGCTGACTACCGGGAAGCTGAGCACGGAATGCCCGGCATCTAGTGTCGGTTGTTGCAAGGTTTCCAATACCCCGGCCCATTCCAAAACGGTTAAGCATTGTCCGCCCAAGCCGGTTCCGAGTCGTGCCTGAACCTCGTTTAACAGTTGGATTTGGCCGTTTTTGCCTTTAACCTTGGGTTTGGACAGACGTAAATAACTGCATCCTTGGCGGTCATTCCACAACTCGGCGGTGTGGTCTTTGCCGGTATATAACTGGGCAACCAGGACTTTTTCGATAAGAAGGTAATCGATTTGCAACGGAACGCTGAGTTGATCGGCTGCGCTGCTTCTGGAAGCCAGCAGCAATAGGCTGAAAACGGTCGCTATGAAATTTTTATGCATGAATTTTCTCCAATAGAAGAGGCGTTATGCCAATAATTAACCGATGTTAGGTAGTCCTTACTAAGACGTTTTCACCACGAAGACACGAAGGAAAAATAATTATTTAATTCAGTATATTGAAAACTTCGTGTCTTCGTGGTGAATGCTTTTGTTCTAAAACGAATACTTTCTCACTCTCTCTTGAACGTGGGAACTATGCGGGGCTGTGGGGTATTTATTACGAATTGCCTTACGTCACATCAGTTATCAAGACGGGTCTATTTTGCTCCGGCAATTGCTTGCGGAGTAACTACTTCCGCTGACGATACAAGTTCCGGCGGTTTCTCAGGCGTGTATTTAGGTCGTGTAAATTGACGGCCCATGAACAAATCATTGCTGACCACCGAGATATTCTCCAGCCAGCGCGCCGATAGCTGGCAAGTCTCGGAATAAGGCGGCTCTTTGCACAGTTCCACGGTTCCGTCAGTCAGAATATTAAAATGCAGGCCGGGCAATGGCCGTACCCGCAGATTAGCTAAGGGCGCGGCGTAATCCATGATACTCGGTTCATTGAAATTGAGCAGGTCGAGCAATAGCTTGGGAACTTGGTAAAGCGGCACACTGCCGACTTTAAGTGCTCCGTGTTTACCGTCGATAATCAGCATCGGCGTACTGACGTAAGTTTTGAACATGGTCGGCGTAAAATCGCTGCGATTGGCCGTCAACACGCCCGATTCGACATAGCCTGCGAAATTCTCGCCGAGAAAAGGCAGGTGATCGCCGAAAACCATGATAATGCCGTCCGGGTCGCGCTTACGCATTTCGTTGATAAACACCATCAATTCCCGCGACTTGTAATAAACGGTGTTGGCGTAAGCCGAGACTTCCTCAATTTTGGACGGCGAGCTGATTTTGTCGGGTCGGCTTTCGCTTAAGGGGTAATTCCAATGGCCGAAATAAGTCACGATGTAGTCCAGCATCGGTTGCTTGGCTTCTATTGAGCCGGATATTTTGTCCAACACTTGGCGGTATAGGGTGCTGTCGGACATGAATTCCCGGTTCATGTCGTCCTGGACAAAATCCTGCAACGACCAGTAGGTTTGAAAGCCCATGCGTTTATAAGCGTTAACACGGTTCCAGAATACCGGCACATTCGGATGCGAAGCGATGGTGCGATAGCCTTTTTCGGCCAGAATATGCGGCAAGCAAGGCACATCGTTCAGCAGCTGGCGTTCGAATTTGACCGCGTCCTTGACGGTAGGAAAGCCGCACAAGACCTCAAATTCGGAATTGGCGGTAAAGCCGCCGAATACCGGAGACAGGGCATGCGAGTAATCGCCGCTCTTCCATAGCTCGCGAAATTCCGCGGAAAGCGGGTAAGGTTTAAATTTTGCTTTCTTTAGGGGGTCGGGATCCCAAAAAGACTCCAACAGCACGATATGGATATTACGCGGCGTAAACGGTTTGGGCGGGGCGGGCGGCAATGTTGCAACCGTTAGCGAAGCGGCGCCGCCAACCGGCACAGAGGTTGGGATTGGCGCGACCGGTAGGGTGTTAATGCGAGCGGCGCTCAATAATTTATCGGCAGCGTCTTGGGCTGTGTCGGCATCGGGAATCACCTCGATTGCGGCAAAATGACGCGCGCTTTCCAGTAAGCTGTACAAGGTTGCGCCACGCCATACGTAATTGGACCGCTGATCCCAGACCGAGTTGCCGAAATAACCATCCAAAGGCTCCAGTAGGGTCGCCGGTTTATAAACTACGGTGATGCCAAGCAAGATAATAGCCAGACTGGCCAGATAAGCGCTCCAATGGCGCATGCTGAAATTGAACAGCAATAGGCTAGCGATCGCGGCCAGCGGGATGGCGGCGGTAAAAAAACGCCAACCGTCGAGTATTAAAAGCAGCGATTGCAGCGCAAAAACATCGTCCGGCATAATCGGCCCGCCAAAAAACGATATTTTTACTGCGTTGCCGACATACAGCAGCCCCATAAGCAGGCCATGAATCACCAGGAAAATCCACACCCGCTTCGATAAGGCATAAAGCACGTAAGCGACTCCCAGTTGCAGCAGGTAATCGTAAGGTATTGACGCGGTTAATATTTGTACATCGAATTTAAAGGTGCTGATAAGGTAATACAACGCGTAAAACAGCGTCGTAGACAGCAGCGGTAAGAGCTTTAATAGCATTAAGTCAGGTGGATGTGTTTTTGATAAACAATATTTATTTTATCATAGAATTTATTTCCTCCTGTTGCTCTGCCGTGTCAGGCCAGGGCGACCGCATATAAATCCTTATGCAAATAAGACCTTGGCACGGTAAGCATCGTCCCATGCGGCCTTGTTCTGCTTCTTGGGCAAACTGAGTTTTGAACCCTCCCGTTCAAACAGGTTAAT
>Ga0265327_10001749_pt1 | contig 25692 bp, 3 predicted proteins | sample 41621metaG_FD_202089 | JGI IMG/M metagenome (GOLD analysis project Ga0265327, IMG submission 202089) | Rhizosphere microbial communities from Carex aquatilis grown in University of Washington, Seatle, WA, United States - 4-16-21 metaG | ecosystem: Host-associated > Plants > Roots > Rhizosphere >...
TGAACGAACTCACCCCGGCGACCCGCCGCCCGCCGGCGGGCCTGGCCCAGGCGCGCCGCTCGGTGTTGACGGCGAACGGCGTCCGCTCCAGGCGCAGCGCCGGGTTTGGGGTGTGGAAATGCAGCGACGGGTAAAGTTCGCCGTGGCGGAACGACAGCAAGGTTTTGAGCAGTCCGGCGATGCCGGCCGCGTGGGCGGCGTGGCCGACATTGCTTTTCACCGATCCCAGCAGGCAGGCGCCCGGCGCCAGTCCGGCGTCCGCAAAGCCGCGGGCCAGCCCGTCGATTTCGATGGGGTCGCCGAGGCGGGTGCCGGTGCCGTGGGTCTCGACATAGCCGACCTCGGCGGGGCCGACGCCGGCCAGGCGTTGCGCCTTGCGGATCAACGCCGCCTGGGAGGCGGCATTGGGCGCGGTGATGCCGTTGGTCTTGCCGTCTTGGTTGCTGGCCGAGCCGGCGATGACGGCAATCACGCTGTCGCCGTCGGCCAGCGCCTGGGACAAGGGTTTCAGCAGCACCGCGCCGCCGCCTTCGCCGGGCACAAAGCCGTCGGCGTCGGCGTCGAAAGCCGCGCAGCGCCCGCGCGGCGACAGCATGCCGGCGCTGGCGGCGGCGGTGTTGAAGCCCACCGTCGTGTTGATGAACACCCCGCCGGCGATGGCCATCGCGCATTCGCCGGCCCGGATCGCCTGGCAAGCCAGATGCACCGCCACCAGCGAGGACGAGCAGGCGGTGTCCACCGCCAAGGCCGGCCCTTTGAGATCCAGCAGGTAGGCGATCCGCGCCGCCAAGATCGACGCGGCGTTGCCGGTGAAGGCGAAGGCGTCCGGCAGCACGCCTTTCTCGGCCATCAAATGGGTGTAGTCGCCGCCGTGGCAGCCGACGAAAACGCCGCAGTCCGCGCCTTCCATGGCGGCCCCGGCGTAACCGGCGTCTTCCAGCGCGCGCCAGACCTCGGTCAGGAACACGCGGTGCTGCGGGTCGGTCAGCTCCGCCTCGCGCCCGGACATGCGGAAGAACATCGGGTCGAACAAGTCGATGTTTTTCAGCAAGCCGCCCCAGCGCAGATAAGGTGCCGCAGCACGCAAATGCGCCGGGGGCTGGTCAGGGTCTATGCCTAGCCGCGCGCGTGCCGCGACGATGCCGCTGCGGCCTTCGGCCAGCAGGGCGTGGAAGGCGTCCAGGTTGTCGGCGTCGGCGAAGCGGCCGGCCATGCCGATGACCGCGATGGGATCGCCGACCGGCGCGGGCCGGGACGGTTCCACCGCGCGGACGGCCGCCGGCGCGGCGGCCTCTGCGGCAATCCCATGGTCTTCGGCCAGATGCCGGGCCAGGTCGCGCACCGTCGGCTGCTCGAACACGACGGTCGGGCCGAGCGCCAGGCCGTAGCGGCGGTTCAGGCGGTTGATCAAATCGAGGCCGAGGATCGAGTCCACGCCGTAATCCATGAAGCGGCCCAAGGGGTCTATCGCAGCGGCGGCCATGCCCAGCGTCTGCCCGGCGGCTTCCCGGACGGCCTCTTCCAACGCGGTCGGCCCGCCGGCGGCGGTTGCCGCGCTCCGTGCCGGTTCCGGTCGATGGCCAGGCAGCGTGGCGCGGGTTCCGACCGGGCTGGCCTCGGCCTTCCTGGGATCGCGCCGGGCCAGCAGAATGGCCTGCGCAGGAGGCTCTTGCCCAGGCAGGCCCAAAGCCAGCAGGCCGGGAAACCCGGCTTCGGCCAGCGCGGCCCGCCAGCGGGCCGGATCCAGCAGCGGAGCGCCCGGCAGGCGGCGCTGGGAATCGCAAAACGCCCACCAGCCCTCGGTCAGGCCGAAGGTCAGCGTGGCGAAATCCTGCACGGCGGTCACCTCGTTCAGCGCCAGCGCCCCGTCCGGGGCCAACAGCCGCCACAAATAGCCCAGGGTTTCGCCCAGATCAGGCACCGCGTGCAGCACATTGGCCGCGACCAGGATCTGGAAGCCGCCCGTGGCGTAGCCCTGCGGTTCGCCGGGCCGGGTCGCGTCGAACAGGGCCGGCTCGACCGCGTCGCCGAAAACGTCCCGGCCATGCTTCAAAAAACCCAGCGAGACATCGGTGTAGACATAGCGGACTTGCTGGCCGAAGGGCCGCAAGGCGTCGAGGATCGCCGTCGTCGCGCCGCCTGTGCCGGCGCCGATTTCAAGGATATTCACCGGGCCGCCGCCGGCGTCCAGCCGATGGCCGGCCAAAGCCGCCACAGCGGCGGCCAGCAGCCGGTTGAAATGGTCGGCGAGGCGGTTGCCCTGGTAGACCGCGCCGACCAGATCCAGCCGGCCTTCCGGGAACAGCACCGAGTTGCCGTCGGTCGCGCCGCGCAGCACGCCGGGCAGCGCGGCGGTGCTGCGCTCCAGCAAATCCAGGAACGGCGCGGTGGCGGGATGGTCGCGGCGCAGCGCGGCTTGTCCGCGCCGCAAAGTCTCCGCGTCCAAACCGGCGGGCGGCGCGGCCAGCCGCAGCAAATCGCCTTCGATGGCGAGCAGCCCGCCTTGTTCCAAGATGGCCAGGACGGCGTCGAACAGGCCCAGGCGGCGGGCGGCGACCCCAAACTCCCGGCCCAAGGCGGCGCGGGTGATGACCTTGCGGAGACCGGACAGGATGCCCGCTTGCAGCATGGCGGCGCAGGCCGCCTGCCGCGCCCAGGCTTCCACCTGCGCGAAGGCCGCGCCGTCGGCGAACAGCGCCGGGTCGGGGTTGCCGCGCAGCGGCAGGGTTTCCTGGAGCACCCGCTCGTCCCAGGGCAGTCCCGGCTCTGGCTTGCCGTCTTCCGGGAGGCGGGCGCGGCCGTGTTCGCCTCCCGGCGCGTAGGAAGGCGCGGCCAGCGGTTCCGCGCCAGTCGGCGGCCCGCAGACGATCCGGTTCAGCGCCGAGGCGGGCAGGGACACCCGGCGCGGTTTGGGGTCGGCGAACAGCGCGGACAAGTCCGGATCGCCGCCCGCCAGCCAGGCCCGCACGGGCGCAGGCACAGCGTCCGCGGGCAAGGCTTCGCCGGCGGCCAGGCGGTCGAGGGCGGCCAGCGCCTGCTCCCGGCTGTCGGCGCTGAACGCCGCCCGCCGCGGCAACGGGGTTTTGCCTGAGGCCAAGGTCCAGGCGAACTCGTCCAGGCGCAGTTCGGGACGCCGCCGCCAATGTCCGGCGAGCGCGCCCGCCCATTGCGCCAGGGCTTCCGGGCTGCGCGCCGACAGCAGCAAGGCCACGGGGCCGCGGCGGGCCGCGCGGGGCGGCGGGGGCGGCGGCTCCGCCACCACGACATGGGCGTTGGTGCCGGAAAAGCCGAAGGAGCTGACGGCGGCGACGCGGCGGCCGTCGGGGCCGGGCGTCCACGGCTCGCCGTGGGTGGCGACGCGGAACGGGGTGTCCGCCAGCCCCAGGCGCGGGTTGGGCTCGCGGAAGTCGGCGCTGGGCGGAATCCGCCCGTGGCGCAGCATCAGCAACACTTTGAGCAGGCCGGCGATGCCCGCCGCGGTCAGGGCGTGGCCGATATTGCCCTTGACCGCGCCTAGCGGAATTTTCGGCCGGCCGGCCGGCCGGCCGCCGAATGCGCGGGCCAGGGCTTCGACTTCGATGGGATCGCCCAGCGGCGTGCCGGTGCCGTGGGCCTCGATGTAGCCGACGCTGGCTGGCGCGATGCCGAAACGCCGCTGCACGGCGCGCTCCAGCGCCTCCTGGGACGGGGCGCTGGGCGCGGTGATGCCGTTGGTGCGGCCGTCCTGGTTCATGCCGTCGCCGAGAATCACGCCGTGGACCACGTCGCCATCGGCCAGCGCCCGGTCGAGCCGCTTCAAGACCACCGCCCCCGCGCCCTCGCCGCAGACGAAGCCGTCGGCGCGGCTGTCGAAGGCATGGCAGCGCCCGCTGCGCGAGATCATCCCGGCTTGCGACATCGCGCCGACAAAGCGGCCGGAGTTGATCACACACACCCCGCCGGCGATGGCGGTGTCGCACTCGCCCCGGCGCAGCGCTTCGCAGGCCAGGTGCAGCGCCACCAGCGAGGACGAGCAGGCGGTGTCCACGGCCAAGGCCGGCCCTTTCAGATCCAGCAGGTAGGCGATCCGCGCCGCCAGGATCGAGGCCACATTGCCCATCAGCGCCAGCGGCGCGTCGCCGACCCCCGCCGCCTCCAGCCGCCGCCCGTAATCCCCCGCGCCGACGCCGACGAACACCCCGCAGGCGCTGCCGGCCAAATCGCGCTCGCTCAACGCGGCGTCCTCCAGCGCCGACCAGGCGGTTTCCAGGAATAAACGCTGTTGCGGATCCATCAGGCCCGCCTCGCTCGGGGCGATTTTGAAAAACAGCGGATCGAACAGGTCGGGATTTTGCAGAAAGCCGCCCACCGCGCCCTCGCCGCCGTCCCGCCAGCGCCCGGCCGGGATCGGGCGCAGGCAGTGCCGGCCGGCCTCGATCATGTCCCAATAGGCGTCCAGGTCGTCGCAATCGCCGAAGCGGCCGGCCATGCCAATCACCGCGACGGGAGGGTCGGCGGCCTCCGCCGCGGGCGCGGCCTTGCCGAGCAGGCGCTTGGCCAAGGCGGCGTCCAGGCGGCCTTCCGACACCATGGCGAACACCGCCGCGCGGATGCGGGCGGCGGAGGATTCCGGCTGGGAATGTGGGATAGTCATAACGGCCATTAGTCTTGGAATCGGGAAATCTTTAAGGATTCGCCATCACTTCGGCCACCATGGCCGAACCTGAAAACGCCTGCCCGCCGTCGGCGACCAGGGCCACGCCTGTCAGCAGCGAAGCCGCCGGGGAGGCCAGGAACACGGCGACCGCCGCGACATCCTCGACGGTGCCGAAGCGGCCAATCGGCACATAATGGCGCAGGGTTTCCACGTCTTCGCGGGTCAGCAGCCGGCCCAGTCCCTCGGTGTCCTCGATGGGGCCGGGCAGGATGCTGTTGCAGCGGATGCCGTGCGGCCCCCATTCCAGCGCCAGGCCGCGCATCAGGCTGTCCATGCCGGCCTTGGCCGCGCCGACATGGCATTGAAAGGCGAAGGGCATCAGCGCGTTGGTCGCCGACACGAAAATGATAGCCCCCCGGGTTTTTTTAAGCTGCGCGAAAGCGGCGCGGGCGGCGTTGAACGAGCCTTTCAAATCCACATCGATCACCTTGGAAAAGCCCGACGCGCTCATCTGCTCGGCAGGGGCGGGAAAATTGGCGGCGGCGCCTAGGATGAGCACGTCAATCGGGCCTAGCTCGGCCTCGCAGCGGCGGCAGGCCGCCTCCAGCGTGTCGATTTTCTCCACGTCGGCCACCAGCGGCAGCACCGGCCCGCCGTGGCCGCGCAATTCCTGCGCCGCCTCATCCAAGGTCGCGGCGGTGCGCCCCAGCAGCGCCACGGCCGCGCCCAGGCGGGCGAAGCCGTGGCCGATGCCGCGGTTGATGGTGCCCGCGCCGCCGGTGATCAGCACCGTGTACCCGGCGAACAGGCCGGGGGCGAAGGTGGCGGATGCGGGGCGGTTCCGCTTATTCATCGGCATAGTTCAACTCCAAAGCTTGTGAAACGCTGAGTTCGCCGGATTCGAGGCGGCGCAGCACTTCGTCCAGGTCGGCGGTTGGCTGGGGCGGCGCGGGCAAGGGGTCGGCGGCTTTCGGCGTCTCCGCCCCGGCCTCCCGGTGCCAAAATTCAGCCTCCCTGTTGACTGGCGCGGCGGTGCGGCGGCGCTCGATGACCTCCAGCAGACGCCGGGCGCGCTGCTTGCCGCCGCCGGCCGGGTCTTCCGCGGCCTGGGGCGCGGCGGCGACGCCATGCTCACGCGCGAGGTGGGCGGCCAGTTCCCGCACGGTGGCGTAATTGAACAGCGCGGTGCTCTTGATGTCCACGGCATAAGCCGCGTTGATGCGGCGCACCAGCTCCACGCTGAGGATCGAATCGGCGCCATGGTCGGCGAAACTGTCGTCGAAACCGAGTTCGCCGGCGTCCAGGCGCAGCGTTTCGGCGATCAGGCCGCGCAGCGATTGTTCCAGGCCGGACAGGCCGGCCGGCTCCGTGCGGACGGTTTTGGGCGCGGCTTGGACTTGGGGCGCGCGGCGGGCCGGATCGGGCGCGAAGCCGTCGGCGACGGCGACTATCACGGTTTGCAACGGGTGCTCGCCGCCGCGCGCCAGCGGCAGGCCGAAACGGCCGGCCACCGCGAAGCCCGCCTCGGCCAGCACCTGCGCCCAGCGCGCCGCATCCAGCAACGGCCCGTGCGGACAGCGCCGCCGCCCGTCGCGAAACGCCCACCAGCCCGGCGTCAAGCCGAAAGTCAAGGTGTTGATGTCCTGGCGGCTGGTCGCCTCGTTCAATACCAGCAGTCCGCCGGGCGCCAGGGCTTCCTTCAGATTGGCCAGCACCTCGGACAAATCGGGCGTGGCGTGCAAGACATTGGCGGCGACCAGCACATCGACGCTGCCCGGCGCGACCCCCTGCGGCCCGAACGGCAGATTCACATCCAGCCGCCCGGCGTCCAGGCGGGCGCGCCCCGGATCGAGGCGGTCGGCAGCCGCGGCGACCAGGCCCGCGCTGAGGTCGGTGGCGCGGTAGCGCCAGCCTTCCACGCCGGCCAGCGCGTCCAGCACGAAGCCGGTGGTTCCCCCGGTGCCCGCGCCCACTTCGAGGAGGCGCGCCGGGCCTGCCGCCGGCCGGCCGCGCACCGCCCCGGCCACCGCCGCCGCCGCCAGCCGCTGGAAATGGTCGACCACCGGATTGCCCCGGTACAGGGCGGCCACCGCCGCCGAGTCGCCGCCTTGGAACAAGACTTCGGCGGCTTCGCGGCGTCCCGCCACCACCTCGCCCAAGGCCTGCGAACAGGTTTCCAGCAAGGCCAGGGTCGGCGCCGCGGCAGGTGCCGCAGCTTCCAGGCGGGCGCGTTCGCGGGCCAGTTCCAAGGATTCGGCGGGAACGCCGGTGGAGCGGCCTTGCCCGTCGCTGAAGCCGGCGCGGCGCAGCAGCTCGGCCAAGGCGTCCGCCAGCGGCGCATAGCCAGGCTTTGCGTCCAAGACGCGGGCCAGGCTTGCGCCGTCCAGCGGCTGGCCCGCGCCGATGTCCACGCCCAGTTCGCTCAAGGCCAGCCACAAACGCCGCGCCGCGTAAGCGTTCAACCTGTCGACGCCGGGGTCGGCGAAGGGTTCGGCGGCGCGCTGGACGGCCTGGGCCGCCGCCGTCGCGGCGGCCGCGAGCGCAAGTCCCCGTCCGTCGCCGCGCCAATGGACGGCGCGGCGCGGGTCTATCCCCATTGGCTCCACCAGCCGCTCGGCGACTCGCAGCACCGCGACCCGCGGCAAGCCCGCCGCGATGGTCCGCTCCATGGCTTCCAGCCCTTCCTGGTCGCGGATCGGCAGCACGCCGAGGCGGGCCAGATGGGTTTGATGGGTAGCGTCGGCCACCGCCCCGGTTTCGCCCCAAAACCCCCAGTCAAACACCTGCGCCGGACAAGGCAGGCTCAACGCGGCGGCATCGACGAAGGCGCTGGCCGCCGCGTAGGCCGCCTGTCCCGGGTTGGCGGTCAAGGCGTTGCTGGATGAAAACAGCAACAGGCCGCGGCTAGGCCGCGCCGCCGCCGCCAGGTTGGCCAGTCCGACGCTCTTCGGCGCCAGCACCCGGTGCAGTGCCTCCGGGCTCAGCTCGGCCAGCGGCGCGTCGCCCATGACCAGGGCGGTGTGCGCCAGCCAGGTGACCGGGCCGAGTTCGGCGGAAATTTTTTCCACGGCACGGGCCACCGCCGCCGCGTCGGCCAAATCGGCCTGCACATACAAGGCTGGCCGGCCGAGCGCCTGGAGCGCCGCCAGGGTTTGGGCGGTCGCTGGATTGGGCTGCGGGCTGCGGCCCAACAAGGCTGTCGACACCTGTGCGCAAGCGGCGGCATGGCGAGCCAGCAGGCCGCCCAGGCCGCCGGCGCCGGCGACTAACAGCACATCGCCGTCGCGCCAAGGCGGGGCGGCGGGCGGCAACGCCACCGGGGCCAGCACCCGTTGCAACAGCAGCCCGTCGCGCCAGGCCCGCTCGGGCGGCACGGCGTCGGCACCTGCCGTGCGCGGCAGGGCGTTCAGTACCGCCTCAGGCAGCGGCTCGCCGAGGGCGGTCTCCGCCCAGAGCGCGGCGGGCAGATCCAGCGTCACCACATTCCAATCCCGCCGCTCCCGCGCGGCGGCGCGCAGGAAGGCGGCGGCGGCGGCTCCCGGCGCGTCCACGCCCCCGGAAAGGCCCGGCAGCTGCGCCTCGCGGGTCAGCAGCAACAAGGCCGGTGGCCGGGCGGCGGCGGCCCAGCCGCGCAGCCGCTCCAACAGGTTTTCCAGCAAAGACCCCGCGCGCCGCGCCGCCTCGCGGAGATCGCCGGACGCCCCGCCCAGCACGATGGCCACCGCGGCCGGCGAGCCCGTCGGCGGTTGCGACAAAGCGCCGGTTTCAGCGCCCCAGGCGGCGGCGAGGGCCAAGGCCAGCGGGTCGCCCGGCTGCTCGGCCAGCACCCAGGCATGGCTAGGCGTCCAAGGCTCCGCCGCCGGCTCGATGGGCGTCCATTCGGGCCGCAGAAGCCGCAGAGGCGGTTCCTTTAGGGCCGGCGCGGTCGGCTTGGCCGGGGCCGCGGCGCGGGCGCGGAAATCCGTGATCCAGGCCACCGTCAAGCCATCGGCGTCGAGCATCTGGATATCAAGGCTTATCCCTTGTCCGTCGGCGGCGCGGCGGGTTGCCACCACGACGCGGACGTCCTCAAGCCGGGATTTGACGGCGATGCGTCCAATCCCGGCGGGCAGCAAAGCCATGCCCGCGAGCGTCTTTGGAATCAGCGCGAAACAGAGCTGGAACGCCGCGTCCAGCGCGGCCTCCGCGGAAAGCCCGGGCCGCAGCCGGGCCAGGCATGCGCCGTCGCCGAAGCGGACGTCCTCCAGCGCCCGCAACGACGGGCCGTACTCGGCGCCCGCCGAGGCCAGCGCGGCATAAATGGCCGCGGCGTCCAAATATTCCGGGCAGTGGGTGGCCAGCGCATCCAGATCCGGCGGCGCGGGTTCGTCCCCGGGGGAGCCGCCGCGGGCTTCCAGCAGGCAAGCGCCGCCTTCGGCGTAGACCGCGATCCGCTCGCCGTCGCGGCGGACCCGCACTGCCAGCGTTGCGCCGGCGCCGGCCAGGCCCGGCGCCGGCCAGCGGATGTCCCGCAGGAACGGGCCGGCCGCCGCTTGCAGCGCCAGCCGCAGCGGCCACGCGCCCGGCAGCAACAAACGGCCGCCGATTTTATGGTCGGCCAACGGCGGCTGGTCGCTCGCGAAACGGTATATCGCGTCCGGCGGCGGCGTCGCGGTGTCGCGGCGCTCGCCGATGTCCACCCACAGGCGGCGCTTGGCGAACGGGTAGCCGGGCAACGCCACCCGCCGGCCCGGCAGCGGCGGCGGCGCGGCGCCGGCGATCCACGCCGCGGCCAAGTCGGCCGGATCCGCTGTTTCGGCCGGGGCGGCGTGGCCGCCCGCCAGTCCGCTCCAAACGCCCGGCGGCAGGGCAAGGCCGTCGGCGTAGGCTTGCAACGCGGCGGCGAGGCCTTCCCGGCGGTCGCCCACCACGGCGAGGCGAAGGCCGAACGGTTTGCGGCCTTGCGCCAGGGTGTGGGCGATGTCGCGCAGGGCCTGGCGGCGTCCGGCCTCCGCCAGCAAATGGCCGGCGAGGTCGCGGGCGCGGCGGCGCAAAGCGTCCTCGTCGCGGGCGGACAGCAGCAGCGCGTAGACCGCGCCGGGATCGTCCGCCGCCACCGGCGGCGTCTCGCCGGCTTCGACGATCACATGGGCATTGGCCCCGCCGGCGCCGAAGGAACTGATGCCGGCGCGCAACGGCAGGTTCGCCGGGCCGCGCCAAGGCTCGCGGCGGGTGGCAAGCCTAAACCCGGTGCCGGTGAAATCAATGCCGGGGTTGGCCGGCTCGGCGTGGAGGGTCGGGGCCAGCGTGCGTTCGCGCATTTGCAGCAACACCTTGGTCAGGGCGGCGATGCCGGCCGCCGATTCCAAATGGCCGATGTTGGCTTTGACCGAGCCGATGGCGCAGTCCGCCGGCATGGCCTCCGCGAAGGCCAAGGCCAGCCCGCGAATTTCGACGGGGTCGCCCAGCGGCGTGCCTGTGCCATGCGCCTCGATGTAGGACACGCTGCGGGGGTCTATGCCGGCCCGGCCTAGCGCGGCGGACACCGCCTCGCCTTGGGATAGCGGATTCGGCACGGTATAGCCGCCGGTCTTGCCGCCGTGGTTCAAGGCGCTGCCCAGGATCACGCCGAGGATGCGGTCGCCGTCGGCGCGGGCCTGGGCCAGCGGCTTCAGCACCACCGCGCCGATGCCTTCGCCGGGCACATAGCCGTCGCCGCCGTCGCCAAAGCTGCGGCAACGGCCGTCGGAAGCGGCCATGCCGGCCTTGCTCAAGATCCAATGGCGGCGCGGATGCAGGCACAGATTGACGCCGCCGGCGAGGGCCATGGCGCAATCGCCGGCCCGGATGGCCTGGCAAGCCAGATGGATCGCCGACAAGGACGAAGAGCAAGCGGTGTCCACGGCCATGCTCGGCCCGTGCAGATCGAGGAAAGCGGAGACGCGGTTGGCGATGTTCCAATAGTCGGCGTTGGGGCCGATCAGATTGCCCTTTTGCGCCTCCTCGGGGCCGAACAACTGATAATCCCCGTACATCACGCCGACGAACACGCCGCAAGCACGCCGCGCCCGTTCGCGCTCCGGGAGGCTGTCGAACATCTGCGCGGGATCGAGGCCGGCGTCTTCCAAGGCGTTCCAGCACACTTCCAGGAATTTACGCGCCTGGGGATCCAAGGTTTCGGCCTCCAGCGGCGAGATGCCGAAAAACCGGGCGTCGAAGCAATCGGCGTCGTCGATGAACCCGCCCCATTTGCAATGGCTGGTCTCAGGCCGGTTCCGGTCGGGGTCGTAAAAGCCTTCCAAGGGCCAGCGTTCCGGCGGAATTTCCCGGACGCAGTCGCGGCCCTCGCGCAGATTGTCCCAGTAGCCCTCCAGGTCGGAGGCCAGCGGATACAGCCCGGCGACGCCGACTATCGCGATGGCCTCGGCGGTTTGCGCTGGCGGTTTGCTGTCTTCGCGCGGCGGCGCGGCTTCGGCGGCGGGCGGTGCCAGCCGGCCGGCGAGTTCACGGCTTTTCACCTGCGACAAATGCGCGGCCAGTGCGCCGGGCGTGCGGTATTCGAAGAACAGCGTCTTGGCGACCGGCCCCAGGTCGGCCTCCATCTGCCGGTTCAGCTTCATGATGGCGATGGAATCAATGCCCAGATCCTCGAACGGCGTGTCCGGCTCGACGCGCTCGCGAGACAGCTTGGTGATGCCGGCCAGCAGCCCGCATAAATAATTGAAGCTCGCGCCTGGTGCCAACGGCTCCAAGGCCGTCTGTGGGCGGGGGGCGGCCTCGGGCCGCAGGCGCTCGAACAAGCCGTCGCGGCCGTGCAGCACCAACGCGCCGGCGACGCCTGTGGCCAACACCCGCGCCAACAGATCGAAACCCAGCGCGGACGGCAGTGGTGCCACGCCGATGCCGTCCAGGTAGGCGGTCGCGTCGGCACCGGGCCGCATGCCGCCTTCGGCCCACAACGGCCAATTGACGCACAGGGTCTTGCCCGCGCGGCCCGCCGCCTGGCGCGACTCGGCGAAAGCCGCGAGGAAGGCGTTGGCTGCGGCGTAATCCCCCTGGCCGATGGAGCCGAACACCGCCGCCTGGGAGCCGAACAGCACGAAGGCTTCCAGCGGGTCGTCCCGCGTCAGCCCATCGAGCAGCACCGCGCCGTGCGCCTTCGCGGCGAAGACTTCGGCCAGTTCCCGCTCGGGCTTATTGAGCAGAAAACCGTCGCGCAGCACCCCGGCCAGATGATAGACGGCGGTGATTGGGCCGAGGCGGTCGCGCACCGAGGCCAGCGCCGCTGCCAAGGCGCGCGGATCGCCGACATCAGCCGCCAACGCCAGCACTGTCGCGCCAGCGCGCTCCATGCCACGGATCGCCGCTTGCGCCGCAGGGCCGGGCTCGGCGCGTGACAGCAGCGCGATGCGGGCCGCGCCTTCGGTGGCCAGCCGCAACCCCAGCGCCAGCCCGATGCCGCCCAACCCGCCGCTGATGACGACGGTTCCCGGCCCCGCCGCCAAGCGCGTCGGCGCGGGCAGCCGCGCCAAGGGCTCCCAGCCCAAGATCCGCCGGTTCGGCCCGGCCTCGTGGCGCAGCCAGGGGTCGTCGCCGGCCACGGCCAAGCTTTCCCGGCTCAAGGCGTCGGCCAAATCGACGCCCGGTGCGGCCAATAGCACGCGGGCGTCCAAGGCCGGGGCTTCCAGTCGCAGCGTGCGGTACAGCCCGGCGATGGCGGCGGACGCCAAGCCGCCGGGATGGCCGGCCGGGCCGGCGGCGGCGGTCAACAGCCGCGCACCGTCAGCCCTTCCGGCCAGCAGCAGGGCGCGGGCCAGCCGCAGCGCCTCGCGGGTCGAAAGCAGCGGATCGAGTCCGGCCAGCCCATCGGCGGGGGTCAACGGGCTGACTTCCGCCGGCGGGCGTTCGGCCAGGACTTGAACCACCAGCAAGGGGCCGGGCAGCGCCGCCCACTCCCGGGCCAGCGCGGCGGGATCGGCGGCGGGGTCGATGGCCAACAGCCGCGCGTCGCGGAAATTGCGCCGCAGCGCGCTTTCAAGGCGCGCGTCGCCGCCGGCCAGGGCGATGGCGGCAGGCGGCGGCAAGCCGGCTTCCAGCGGCGCCTGACGCCACTGCGGCACGAAGACTTGCGGGGCGGCGGCGGCAGGCGCGGCGGCGAGGCGGCGCGCGGCCATGTGCTCGAAAGCAGCCAGCGGCGTGCCGTCGCCGTCGCGGACAAGTACGCTGAACACTAGGCTGTCGGGGTCGTCGCCGGGTTCCAGCCGGGCTTCCGCGAAACAAACTCCGGCGGGCCGCCGCCAAACCCGCAGCGCCCCCAGGCGATGCGGCACCCACTGCCCGTCGGCGGCGCGGGTGCTGTCGGCATGGCCAATGGCGGCGGCGGTTTGCAGCGCGCCGTCCAGCAGGGCGGCGGCTAGCAGCAGGGGGTCGTGCTCCAGGCCCGCGGCCGGCACCAGCCGGGCGCGGGCCGCGCCCGCGCCGATTTCGACCCATTCGACGACGCGCAACACCGCGCCATAGTCAAAACCGGCGCGCTCGAAACGGGCGTAGAGTTCCGCGCCGTCCAGCCGGGTGCCGCCTGCCGCCGGGCCGGGCGGCGCGGCGGGGGCCACCCCCGCCGGCTCGCGCCGTCCTCGCGCCAGCGCCACGCCGTCGGCGCGCAGCTCGACCGGGTTTTCGCCGGCCACCCGCAGCCGGGCGGGGGTGTCCGCCGCCGTCAGCGGGCGCAGCCAAGCCACGTCGGCGATGGCCGCAGCCCCGCCGCGCAACAATTCCAGGCTCAACGCGCCAGGCAGGATGCAGATTCCGCCAACCCGGTGCGCCGCCAGCAGCGGGTGCCCGGCCTGCACCGGATAGTCGGCTGGTTCGCCGACGCCAGGCATGGGCATCGTCCAAAAGCGTTCCCGCGCGAACGGGTAGGCCGGCAGCGCCAGCGGCGGACGCCTAGGGCCAAACAGCGCGTCCCAGTCGGGCAGATCTCCGGCCTCGTAGGCTTGCGCCAGACGCCGCCAGTCCACCGCGCCGGCCGGGATGGCGGCCACGCCGGGAATATGGCTGGAACTGACCGGCGCGGACGCCGGCGCGGACGCCGCCTGTTCCAGCGCGGCCAGCAATTCCGCCCGGTCTGCCGCCAGCAGCGCCCGCCGGTGGCGTCCGTGGGCGCGGCCGCGGGCCAGGGTTTCGGCGACCCGCGCCAAATCGGCCTCCCGGCCGCCGCCGCGCAGCCAGTCCGCCAGGTCGAGCAGGCGGCGCTTGAGCGCGGCGGCGTCGCGGGCGGAGACGGCGAACAGCCAGGGGCCTTGGGGGCCGGGCGCGGCGTCCGCCGGCGAGGCGACGCCCGCCGCCAGCACGATGTGGGCATTGGTGCCGGAAAAGCCAAAGGACGACACGGCGGCTTTGAGCGCGCGGCCCTCGGGCCAGGGCAGGGTTTGGACGGGCACGAAGAACGGGCTGTCGCCGAAGTCGATGTGCCGGTTGGCCGCGGCGAAATTCAGCGAGGCCGGTATCCGGCGGTGGCGCAGCGCCAGCACGGCCTTGGCGATGCCGGCCATGCCCGCCGCCGCCATGGTGTGGCCGATGTTGGTCTTGACCGAGCCGATGGCGCAGCCGCCCCGGCGGCCGGTATAACTCCGGAAGGCCTCGGTCAAGGCCTGGACTTCGATGGGGTCGCCCAGCCGGGTGCCGGTGCCATGGGCCTCGACCATGCCGAATTCGGACGGATCCAGGCCATGGCGGCGGTACACTTCCAGGGCCAGCGCGGTTTGGGCCTCCGCCGAGGGCGCGGTGAGCCCCGCCGTGCGTCCGTCCTGGTTGATGCCTGAGCCGGCGATGACCGCGTCGATGCGGTCGCCGTCGGCCAGCGCGTCGGCGAGGCGCTTGAGCACGAGCACCCCGGCGCCTTCGCCGGGGACGAAGCCGTCGGCGCCGTCGTCGAAAACGCGGCTGGCACCATTGTGGGACGCCATGCCGGCATCGGCCAGATACAGGAAAATTTCCGGCGAAATCAGATTCACCGACACGCCGCCGGCCAGGGCCAGGTCGCATTCGCCGCAGCGCAGGCTCAGGCAGGCCTGGTGCAGCGCCACCAGCGACGAGGAGCAGCCGGTGTCGATGGGGAAGTTCGGGCCGCGCAGGTTCAACACATAGGCCATGCGCGCCGACAGGATCGCCATGGAGCCGCCCAGCGTGCGCAGCCCCGGCGAGCCTTCCGAGGCCTGGTAATTATTGGCCGAGGCGCCGATGAACAAGCCGCAGCGGCCGCCGGACAGGGCATCCGGGTCTAGGCCCGCATTTTCCAGGGCTTTCCAGGCTTCCTCCATCAACACGCGCTGTTGCGGATCCATGACCTCGGCTTCCGCCGGGGTGATGTTGAAAAAATAGGGGTCGAAGCGGTCGTAGTCGTCGAGAAACCCGCCCCAGCGGGCATAGGTCTTGCCCGGCCCGCCGGCCGGGTCGAACCAGGGGGCGAGGTCGAAACGGTCCACCGCCGTGACCGCGTGGCGGCCCTCGTCCAGCAGCCGCCACAGCGCGTCCAGATCCGGCGCGCCGGCGAAGCGGGCGGACAGGCCGATGATGGCGATGGCGTCCTGCCGCGGATCGGGCTGGCAGGGCGCGGTTTCGGCGGCTGTCAGGCTTGACGGACGGCCCGGCTCTTCGGCTGCTTCGCGGACTGGCAGGCGCAGCCGGTCCGGGTACGCCGCCAGCAGATGCGCGGCCAGCGCGGCCAGGTTGCCGTGCTTGTAAATGTCGGTGGCACGCAACGGGCAGCCCAGCGCGGCCTGCGCCTCTTCGGCGATTTGCGGCGCGATCAAAGAATCCACGCCGATTTCCATGAAAGGCCGGTCCCGCTCCAGCGTGGCGGCGGGAATGTCCAAAATGGCGGCCAGCCGCTCCCGCAGCACCGCCTCCACGCCGGCGCGGTCGGCCGGCGGTGGCGCGTCGGCGGCTGCGAGCGCTGTGCGCGGAACGGGTCGCGCCAAGGCCTCGACCGGCGCAAGCCGCCGTGCGCTTTCCGCGCCGGTCGGCGGCTTGAACGCCAGCACCAGCGCCTGCCCGCCGTCGCCGCGCCCGGGCCGGCCACCGCGGTCATATGTCCAGCGGCCTTGCAATCCCGCGCAGCGCAAGGCGTCCTGCCAGCCGGCCAGGCTCAGAATCGGCCCGTCGGCGAGCCGGCATTCGGGGTCTTGGGCCTCCCACCAGCCGTCCAGCAGGCCGAAGCTCAGCGTGGCGAAATCGTCGGGCTCGACCATCTCGTTGACCAGCGCGATGCCGCCCGGCGCCAGCAAGGCGGCGACATGGGCCAGCGTGGCGCGGATGTCCGGGGTGGCGTGCAGCACGTTGGAGGCGATGACGATGTCCCAGGCGGCGGAGTCCATGCCTTGCGCCTGCGGCGGACGGGCGATGTCCAGCACCCGGGCCGCGCCGATGCGTGCGCCGAAGCGGGTCTGGCCGTGCCGCACGAACGCCCTGGACACGTCGGTGTAGAGGTAGTGGCAGCGTTGCTCCAAGCCCGCCTCGCGCAGTGCGTCCAGCACCGGCCCGGTGGTCGAGCCGGTGCCCGCGCCGATTTCGAGGATGCGTCCGCCACCCTGCGCCACGGCGGCGGCGACCGCCGCCGCCAAGCGGCGGCTGCAATCGGCCAGCACGGGCTGGTCGCGGTAAATCGGCTCCACCCAGTCCATAGCCCCTTCAGGAAACAGCACGTCGGTGCCGGGCGTTTCGCCGGCCAGCACCTGCGGCAGCGCGTCCAGGCAGCGCTCCAGCAGCCGCAGCGCCGCGTGCATTCCGGGTGCCACAGTCACCGCGCCTGCCGCAGTCCGCGCATGAGGGACGGCCAGCGTGGCGAAGCGCAGACGCCCCTCTTCCCCTTGGGCAAAACCGCGCCGCGCCGCCATGTTCAGCAAAGCTTCGGCCAGGGGGCGGTGGCGCGGCAGCAGCGCAAGCCTGCGCACGGCTTCGGCGCGGGTGACGGTCTCGCCGGGTTTGAAGCCGCGCGCCGACAAGGCAGCGGCCAGCCCGGCACCGATGCGTTCCGACAAGACCGCCGCCGACTGCGCCAATCCACCCGCGTCGGCCACCGCCGGATCGGCCGCGATGGCCCGCCGCGCGGCTTCGGCCAGTGGTGCCTGGAAAGACGCCAGCCGCTCTGGCGGCACCCCCAGGTCCTGCCAAGCCCCCGCCGCGAGATCGGCGTGGACGGCTTGGGCGCAAGGTGCGCGCAGCAGGGTTTCCAGCGCTTCGCCGATGCCGTCCGGGGCCATCGCGTACAAGCCGCCGTCCCGCATCCGGGCCAGCGCCTCCGGCGGATAGTCGCCGCTGTCCCACAAGCCCCAATGGATGACCCGCACCGGTTTTCCCAGGCGTTGCGCGAGCTGCCGGGCATGGCTGGATTCAAAATTGCAAGCCGCGCAATAACTGGCTTGGCCGTCGTTGGCCGGAAAGCCGGTGAACGCGCCGATGGAGGAAAACACGGCCAGCGCGGCGACGGCGCGATGCTCCAGCGCGGCGCCCAAATGGCGCAAGCCGACGGTTTTGGGGGCCAGCGCGGCCTCGAATTCGGCCAAGGCGGCCCGCTCGATGCGGGCGAACGCCGGATCGACCGCCGCCTGGATCAGCAAAGCCGCCGGGCCGTATTCCGCCAAGGCCTGGTCCAGCGCGGCTTCCAGCGCGGCGCGGTCGGTGATGTCAGCCCTGTGGTAGCGGGCTTGCCCGCCGCTGTCCGCAATGTCCTGGAGCAAGGCCAGCCGCCCGGCATCCGCCGCCGAGCGGCCGATCAGGCTTAGCCGTGCGCCGTGCCGGCGGGCGAGGTGGCGGGCGACGATCCGGCCCAGCCGTCCCGCCCCGCCGACGATGATGACATGGTCGCCCGCCGCCAGCGTGACCGGCGCGGCGTCGCTTCCACCGTCCAAAGGTTCCAGCCGTTGCGCGAAGCGCGAGCCGCCGCGCAGCGCGACCGGCTCGCCCAGCGCGTCGCCGGGCTCGCCCAGCAGGCGTTCCCGCAACACCGCGCCAGGCGTCAACTCCGGCCCGAGGTCGATCAAGCGCAGCCGCCACGCCGGAAACTCGCGGCCACAGGCTTTGCCCAGGCCCAGCACGGAAGCCCCGTCTGCATCGGACGGCACTTCGCCGGGCAGGACGGCCAGCGCGCCTAGGGTGACGATCCGCAGCGTCAGGCCGGCATCGCCCAAACCCTGCGCGGCCAAGGCGCGCAGCAGGCGCAGCAGCGCCGTCGTGCGGTCTTGGGACTGGGCGTCCACGAACCAGATGCCCGCCCGTTGCGGCAGGCCGGCGACGGCGGCGGCCAGGCCGGCCTCCAGTTCGGCGAATGCCAGCCGCCGCGCCGCCGGAAACGCCAGCGCCAAGCTGTCCGCCAGCGCGTCGCCCAACTCGGCGACGATCAAATCCGCCCCCGGTTCGCGGTGGCCATGGTTCTGGGCGGGCGTTTCCCGCCAGGCCACGCGCCAGCTCAAGGCTCCGGAGGGGTCGGGCGCGGCGGCCAGCGTCAAGCCGTCCAATCGCAACAGGGCATTGCCGTGGCGGTCGAACACGCCCAGATCCACCCGCTCGACCGCGCGGGCCTTGCCTTCGGCGCGGCGGCGGGCATGCAGCCAAAAGCCTTGCGCCGGCAGGGCGGCGAGCCGCCGCAGGCCTTCCAGCCGGGCCGGGAATCTTAGCTTGGCGACGCCTTGCTCGGCTGCGGCCACCGCCGCCGCCGCGGTGCGGATCGCGGCGTCCAGCAAGGCCGGCGGCAAATCCAACCCTTGCGCGGGCGCTTGCTCCAGAAAAGCCAGGGCTTCCGCGCCATCGGCGCGGACGCGATCCGGCCCCGGAAAGCTGGCCCCTAGAAACACCTCCGACGGCCCCGCCCCGGCGGCGGCTTCGGCGGCGGGCAGGCGTTGCCACAAGGCTTCCGCGTCCAGCCGCTCGGAGGGCGGCGCGGATTTTGTGGATGCCAGGCTGGCGGTGGCATAGGCGCAGCCCGCCACGGTGATGCTCAGAACGCCGTCTTCGACGCCGATATGGACTGGCGTGGGCGCGCCGATTTCCAGCGGTTTCAACCAGCACAGATCGACGAGCGAAGCGTCCGGAGCCAGCCGGTTTGCCGCGGCCACGCTCATTTCCAGCAGCACGGCGGCATGGAGCAGGGCCACCCCGGCCACGCGGTGGTCTGCGACCAGCGCCTCGCCGGGCTGGAACACACGCAAAAAGCCGCCGTCCGGCTGCGCTTCGCCGAGCAGCGGATGGCCGGCCCGCGCGGCTTCCCCGGCCTCCGGCAAGGTCAGCCCTCCCCAGAGCCTTGGGCCTTGAAACGGATAAGTCGGCAGCGCCAGCGGCGGGCGGCGGGCGGCGGGCGGCAGCCAGTCCGCCCGCGGCGCGGCACCGGCCAGCCAGTCCGCCCGCCGGCTGTCGTCAACCGGGCCGTCGGCTTTGGCGAGCGTGCGCCGCAGCGCGGCGACGGAATCCGCGCACGCGCCCCAGCGGCAGGCCATGGCTTCGCGGCGCAGCAACAGGGTGCGGGCCAGATCGGGCAGAATGGCCTCGGGCTGGCCGTCCAGCCACGCGGCCAGCGCGGCGCGGCGGCGGGCGAGATCCGCCGGGCTCGCCGCCGACAGCACAAACAACAGCGCGGGATGGCCTTCCTGAGCCTCCCGCGCCGGGCTTTCCAGCGGCGGCGCTTCTTCCACAATCAGATGGACATTGGTCCCGGATAAGCCGAACGAACTGACCGCCGCCCGGCGTGGCTGCCCAGCCGGTTCGGGCCAGGGAGCCGGCTGGCCGGAAAATTCCAAGGCGTCGCCTGCGGCCTGCGCCTCGGCCAGGTGCGTGTTCGGCGTGGCGAAACCGACGATGGGCGGAAAGCGCCGGTGTCCCAGGGCCAAGATCGCGGCGACCAGCCCGGCTATGCCGGCCGCCTCCGAGGCATGGCCGATGCAGCCTTTCAGCGCGGCCACGCGCAGGGGCCGGCCCGCCGGGCGTCCGCCGTAGACCTCGCGCAACGCCGCCGCCTCAATCGGGTCGCCCAGCCGGGTGCCCGTGCCGTGGGCTTCGACGAGGCCGATGCCGTCCGGATCCAGGCCGGCCGTCCGCAACACCTGGCGCAGCAGCTTGGCCTGGGCCTTGGCGCTGGGCGCGGTGATGCCGTTGCTGCGGCCGTCCTGGTTGGCGCCGGTGGCGCGGATCACCGCGTCCACCCGGTCGCCGTCGGCCAGCGCCCGCGCCAGCGGTTTTAGAATCACGCAGGCCGCCGCCTCGGCGACGGCGATGCCGTCCGCGCCGTCGTCGAAAGGCCGGCATGCGCCGCCAGGCGATGCCATGCCGGCCTGCTCCATGGCCTGGAACGGGCGCTCGTCGACAAACAGGCTGGCGCCGCCGGCGATGGCGAGATCCACCTCGCCGTCGAGCAGCGCCTTGCAGGCCAGATGCACCGCCATCAGCGACGACGAGCATGCGGTGTCCAGCGTCACCGCCGGGCCGTCGAGATCCAGGAAATAGGCCAGCCGGGCGGCGGTCATGGAGGGCAGGTTGCCGGTCATCACATAGGCGTCGGCGGCCTTGCCGGTCAACGGCACGCTGCGCTCGTAGCCGCTGCCGGCCGCGCCCGCGTATATCCCGACGGTCTGCCCGGCCAGCGCGGCCCGGGTCAGGCCGGCGTGTTCCAGCGCGCACCAGGCTTGTTCGAGGAATTGCCGCTGCACCGGATCCATCGCCGCCGCCTCGCGCGGGGACAAGCCGAAAAAAGCCGCGTCGAAACGCTCGGCGTCCGCCAGGAAACCGGCGCGCGGCGGGCGGGCCGCAAGATCGCGGCGGCGCCAGGACGGCATCTCGGACAGCAGCGGACGCCGCTCGGACAAAGCCTGCCACAGCGCCTCCGGATCGGCCGCCGTGGCGAATTTCCCGGCGTAGCCAATCACCGCGATGGCTTGTCCAGCGGCCAAGCCGGGCGCGGCGGTGGCCGCGCGCGGGCTGTCCCGGCTTCCGCCGGCCGCCGCCAGCGCTTCGACGTGGGCCGCCAGCCGCCGGCAATCGCCGTGGCTGAACAAGGCCTCGACGCCCAGGCGCAGGTCAAACGCGCGGTTGATCCGCTCCAGCAGGCGCACCGCCAGCAAGGAGCTAAGACCCAGATCCGCGAAGCTGCGGCCCGGATCCAGTCCCGCGTCCGGGACGGCCAGCACCTCGGCCGCCAAGCGCACAATGGCGTCCAGCGGGGCGGCAGGCGGCGGGTTCGCGGCGGGCAGTTTCCGCAGGCGTTCGGCGTAAGGGATCATGAAGCCTCCATCATTCTCAAATTCGCGGCCAGCGGGTCGCGGCCAGGCAGGGCAGGGCGGGCGTCGATCAGCACATAAAGCATCAGCCCTTCGCGCAGCGCCAGTCCGAAAGCGTCCCAGGAGCGCTGCACCGCCTCGGCCAGCGGGAAGTTCCCGGCGCGTCCCAATTGGCCGGCCGTGCGCGCCTCGTCGGCCAGCATCGCGTCCAACTGCGGATCGGCCAGGAAATTGGCGATATCCTGCGACAGATCCACGCAATCGACAATTTCCAGGCCGTGGCGGGCGAACAACCGGGCATAGTCGCCGCGCGGCAGGGTGTGGCTGCCCACCGAGGGCAGATCCACCGGCGCCAGGGTGCCCGCCACCGTGTCGGCCAGGATCAGATGCCCGCCGGGTGCCAGCGCCTCGGCGATGTGGCCGAACAGCGCGTCCTTGTCGGCGACATGGTGGGCCACCTCGAAGCCGAACACCAGGTCGAAGCGGCCCGGAAACGGCTCGCGGGCCGAATCCCGGCAGTGGACGGCCAGCCGCCGCCCCAGGCCCCGAGCCGCGACGCGCCGGCTGGCGGCTTGCGCCTGCGCGGGCGACAGCGTGTAGCCCACGCCTTCCAGGCCGGGGTGGGCCTCGGCCAGCATGATCAAATCGGTGCCCAGCCCGCAGCCGATGTCCATGCAGCGGCGCAGCGCGGAAAAATCCACCGGGGCGAACGCCACCGCCCGCATTTCCCGCTGCTTCTCCAGCAGCAGGCGGTGGTGCTCCGGGTGGGCCGACGGTTGTTGCAAGGTTCGCGTCCAGGAGAAGCCCGGCACCGGCCGCGGGAACGGCGCCAGGGTCAGATAGGTTTCGCTGAATTCCTCGTGGCCGTCGCGGGTGACGTAGTCATAGAAATCCCCGACCACCGATTCCGCCGCCTCCGCCCCGGTTTCCGGGGCCAGCGGGAAGCGCATCGGCTGCTCGGCGGGCGGCGGCGCGGCGGCGCCCCGCGGCCTGGGCGGCGCCTCCACGATCACATGGGCGTTGACTCCGCCCAAGCCGTAGGCATGGACGCCGGCGCGGCGCGGGCCTGGGCCGGCCCAAGGCCGGGGATGCCGGTTGACATGGAACGGGGTGCCGGCCAGCGGGCTGTCGGCGCCCGGCTCGCCGCCGGCGGCCTGTCCCGGCAAGAAGCCGTCGCGCACCGCCAGCACCGCCCGCGCCAAGCCGGCCAGGCCGCCCGCCGCGTCCAGCGAACCCATCGCGGCTTTGCCGGAGGCCAGCGCGATGCCCGGCGCTTCGGCGCGCTCCCCGCCTTGCCGCCGCCACAGCTCGGCCAGTGCCGCCAGTTCGGCGTGGTCGCCGGCCCCGCCGGCCCCGTGGGCTTCGACATAGCCCAGCGAGGCCAGCGGCACGGCGGCGTCGGCCAGCGCCGCGGCCATGCATGCCGCTTGCCGGTTGGCGTTGGGCAGCAGCAAGGAGCCGCTGGCCGCGCCGCTGTGGTTGGTGGCGCTGCCGAGGATGACCGCGTGGATCGGGTCGCCCGCCGCCAAGGCCGCGTCCAAGGGCTTCAGCGCCAGCGCGCAGACGCCTTCCCCGCGCGCCTGCCCGTCTGCCGCCGGGTCGAAGGGGCGGCAGCGGCCGTCCGCCGACAGCACGCCCAGGCTGCGCAAGGCGCGGGATTCGCCGTCGCTCAGCAACAAGCTGGCCGCGCCGACCAGGGCCGCCTCGCATTCGCCGGCGCGCAGCGCGCGCACGGCGCGGTGGACCGCGACCAGCCCTGAGGAGCAGGCGGTGGCGACGACTTCGCTGGGGCCGTCCAGGTCGAACACATGGGAAATGCGGTTGGCGGCCAGCGCGTGGATGCGCCCGGTCGCGGCCAGCGGATCCGGCTCGCCGGCGGCGCAAGCGCGGCTGGCGAAACTGTCGGAATACAGCGCGACGAACACGCCCATCCGCGCGCCCGCGAGTTGTCCGGGGCTTAGACCGGCATCGGCGAAGCAGCGCCGCGCCGCGGCCAGCAACAGGCGGTGGTGCGGATCCATGGCCGCCGCTTCCGCCGGGGCCAGCCGGAACGGCGCCGGGTCGAACCATTCGACTGCGTCGATGAAGCCGCCCAGCGCCAGCGCCGGCCGCGCCGCGCCATAGCGGCCCGCAGGCGCGGGGCGCAGGGCCGGCTGGTTGGCGGCCAGGGCCTGGGCCAGGGCGTCCATGTCCGGCGCGCCGGGGAACACGCCGCTGATGCCGATAATCGCGATGGGGCGGCCTGGCTTGCCTGCCGCCGCGGTTGCCGCCGGCACCGGCGCGGCGCGGGAGCCGGCCGCCGGCAGGCCGTTCCATTCGTCGCGCAGCGCCGCCAGATGCGGCAAGCCCTCCAGAACCAAATCGTCGTCGGGGCCGAAATCGACCAGGCAGGCGATTTCATCGACACCGGCTTCGGCCACTTCGTCCAGCAGCGCGCGGCAGCGCGGGGCGGGGCCGAACAGCGCGGCGGTGCGCGTATAGCGTTCGGTGGCGTAGCGCGCCATTTTCTCGCGCTGCGCCTCGTCCAGCGCGCGGCCCTCGGCGCTGGCTTGGCTCTGGGCGTCGAGCGCGTCGCGCACATAGCGGGCGAAGGGTTCGCGCACGGCGTCCATGACCCGCGCCTCGTCGGGATGCACCAGGCTGTGCAGCATCAGCGCCACCCGCCCGCCCGCCGGGTCGAGCCCGGCGCCGCGCCGCGCCTCCCGATAGGCGCGGATGCGCCGCGCCGTGTCCTCAAGCGTGCCGCCGAGCAGCATGGTCAGGATGTTGAAGCCCTGGGCGCCGGCCCACTCGAAAGTCTCCGGGTTGCCGGTGGCGGCGATCCAGACTGGCGGCTCGCGTTGCAGCGGGGCCGGAAACGTGCGCACCGCGACCTCCTCGCCTTCGCCGTTGACGAAGGGCAGGGACTCGCCGCGCCACAACCGCAGCACCTGCTCGATGCGCTCCCGCAGGACGTGTTTGCGCCCGGCGAAGCAGTCCGGGGCCAGCACGAAATCGTTGGGGCTCCAGCCGTTGCCAAAACCCAGATCGACCCGGCCCTGGCTGAGATGGTCGACCACGGCCCAGGCTTCGGCGACGCGGATCGTGGAATTCAACGGCAGCGTGATGCTCCCGGTGCGCAGGCGGATGCGCTCGGTGACGCCGGCCAGGGCCGCGGCCAGCACCGCCGGCGCGGGATAAGCGCCGCCGAAGCGGTGGAAATGCCGCTCGGGCAGCCACAGCGCCGAGAAGCCGAGCCGGTCCGCGCTGGCGGCGGCGCGTTTCGCCAGGTCGTACAAGCCGGCGGCGGGCGCGGCATCGGCGGCGGCGGAAAAGAACATCACGCTGAAATCAAGGCGCTTGGCCGGCCGCGCCCGCCGCGAGGCCGCGAACTGGTCCGGGGCCAGCACGTCGCCGGCGCAGGCCAGCAGGTCGAGGATTTCCTTCGCCAAGCCGTCCGGGGTTTCCATGCCACCGCTCATGGCGCCTCCTGCGTTTCGGCCAAGGCTTGCGAGAGGCGTTCGACAGTCGGGTTTTCAAACAGCATGACGGGCTCCACGGGCCGTTTCAGCCGGCGTTGCAGGCGCTCGGCGAGATGCAGGGCGCGGATGGAGTCCAGGCCCAGTTCCACGAAAGAAGATCGCGCCAGGATGTCCGGCGGGATTTTCAGATAATCGGAGCAGACTGCCAGCACCGACGCGGCGCAAACGTCTTGCGGGGCCGGGCTTTCCGCCTCACCCGCCGGGCTCGGCGGCGCAAGCGGGGCAGGCGGCGGACGGACGGCCGCGCGCAGATAGTCGCGGTACGCCCGCAAGGTTTCGGCGTCCAGGCCGGCCAGTTGCCGTTCCCAGGAAGGCTCGGCGCCGCGCAGGCGGCGGACGGCGGCTTCGACGGCCGGCTCCGGCCCGCGCAGCGCGCCATAGGCGCCGCCGCGCTGCCGCAACAGCCGATCCAAGGCGTCCAGGCCCGCCTCCGCGTCCAGTGTGGCAAGATCCAGCGAAGACCACAGCGCCCGCTTGGCCTCGTCCAGGTAGCGGTCGTGTTCCCATTGCGGCCAAGCCACCGAGAACAAAGGCAAAGCCCCGCCGGCCAGCGCCAGGCCGTCTTGGAAAGCGCAAGCCGCGGCGTAGTCGGCCCCGCCCGCCTGCCCGGCCCAAGCCGCCAGCGAGGAGAAGAACACCAGCCAGTCGGGGCGGTGCGGGGCCAGCGCCTGGATCAGGTTCAGGCTGCCCTCGACCTTGGGGGCCAGCGTCGCCGCCGCGCTTTCCGGGCGCATCGACCGCAGCGGCGCGGGATCGACATGGCGGGCCAGGTGCAACACGCCGTGGATTGCGCCGCAGGCTTCGCGGATTTCGGCGAACGCCGTCTCCAGCGCGGCCAGATCGCCCATGTCGCAGCGCCAATAAGCCACTTGGCCAGGCTCGCCGATGGCCGCGAGCGCGGCTTGCGTCCGCGCGTCCAGCGGCGCGCGCCCGAGGATGGCGACCCGCGCCCGATAACGGCGAATCAAAGCCTGCGCCAAAGGCCGGCCGACTTCGCCCAGCCCGCCGGCCAACACATAGCTGCCGCCGGCGCGGAACGGCGTCCGGGCAGCGTCCTGGCCGCCGGCCAGCGGCGCGGCCTCGATTTCTAGGCGCTCCAGGCCATGCCGCCAGATTTGGCGGGTTTCCGGCCTTAGCGCGGCCAGTTCCTCGGCGATGGCGGCGGCGACCGTTTCCGCGGCGGATGTTTCCAAGGTCAACGCCCCGGCGCGGCAGTCGGGGGCTTCGGCGGCCAGCGAGCGCAACAGCGCGGCGATGGCCGCCGAGGCGGGCAGTGGTTCGCCCTGCGGGCCGG
>Ga0265327_10001751_pt1 | contig 25670 bp, 24 predicted proteins | sample 41621metaG_FD_202089 | JGI IMG/M metagenome (GOLD analysis project Ga0265327, IMG submission 202089) | Rhizosphere microbial communities from Carex aquatilis grown in University of Washington, Seatle, WA, United States - 4-16-21 metaG | ecosystem: Host-associated > Plants > Roots > Rhizosphere...
AGCGAAATGATCCGGATTGGCGTAGTCGATGGAGCCCGTGGCGTCGGTAATCAGGATCATTTCGCTGCTGGCGTCCAGCGCACGTTTAAGCGCGGTCAGCTTGAGCTCATTGGCTTTTCTTCGGGTAATATCCCGGCGTATCGAAAGATATTGTTTAGGCTTGCCGTCTTTATCCAGCAACGGTGCGATGGTACTGTCGACCCAGTATAATTCGCCGTTTTTGTTGCGATTGCAAAATTCACCTCTCCACACATGACCTCCGGCAATGGTATGCCACATGCTGCGGATGTAATCCTGATCGTGATGGCCGGAATTGACTATGCGGTGATCTTTGCCGATAAGTTCCTGCTGCGAGTAACCGGAGAGTTTGCAAAACATGTCATTGGCATAAACGATACGCCCGCGAACATCGGAGATACTGATCAACACATGGGCTTCCAACGCTTCCAGCAAACCCTTGTTCGAGACTATCGGTTCATCGTTTTGCGTTTGCTTTTGCTTTTGGTCGAGTTGCAAGGTCAGTGGGCGCAACGCCAAAAACCACAATACAGGTGCGCACAAAGCTGTTAACAAAGCGGTATTCAGAACGACATTCTGTATCGGCGATAAAACGATTTGCCACTGATTAAGCATATCAAGCAGCAATAAAACCAGCATCTCGGAGCCACCGATAACGGCAATGGTGAGGTATAGCGAACAGAGACAATTACGATTCAGGTAGTGCGGGGACGGTGGAGTTGGCATAAATCTCTTTTGACTTGATCGGTTTATCACTGAGTGGTTTAAGAATAATAGCCTGATTATCAAGGTATCGCCATTCTTTTCGGGCGCTAGTGAAACGCTTGTTTTGCGCCTGTCAGGACTTTAATGAACACGCAGGTTTGAAATGGTTTAATAAAACCGAATACTTCTAAACATTATGCATTAATGCCTTGCAGATGGCATTTTGGCGGCGAAAATCCGAGCCTGGACTACAGCGCGCCCATCGCAAGCGACGAATAAAGGGAACAGGGGAGTAACGAACATGCAACAACGTATGAGCGGTAAAGCTGATAATCCCCGCTGGAAGTTGAGCGGGAATGCCATAGGAAGACAGCTTAAGAAAGTGTCCTGTTTTAGCTGACCGTTACATTATTTGATGATGAAAGGGTACAGGGCAACCGTGGAAGTGGTCCGGCATCAAGCTCTCGTCTTCATGCACAAGTATTGGGAGATTGCCGAGCCCTCTCCGTGCCGGAGCAAAGCGTTTACGCTAGTCCGGTCGAAGGGGGAGATGCTTAGCTGAGATTCCCAGGTTTATCAGCGATAAACGGTCAAATCCGTGTTCTATTTTTTGATGCTTTAATTGCTATTCTTGGCTTTTTGCTTCATGCGGCTTAAGTTTACAGCTGTTTTATCGCCGCCCCTGCAAAGCCCAGCTGCCGCCAAGCCTCGTACAGCACAATAGAAACGGTATTGGACAAATTCAGACTCCGGCTTGCCGCCTGCATCGGTAGATACAGGCAGTGTTCGGCACCTAAATCCGCCAATACCGTGGCCGGTAAGCCGCGCGTCTCAGGGCCGAATAAAAAAGCATCCTCCGGCTGAAAACAGACATCGTTGTATAGTTTCGCGCCTTTGGTGGTCAGTGCGAAAATGCGTCCCGGCTTAATGCTATCGATAAAATCCGCCAATGAGTCATGCTCTTTGACCGCCACCCATTCATGGTAATCCAGCCCTGCCCGGCGCAGTTTCTTGTCATCCAAGTCAAAACCCAGGGGCTTGATCAGATGCAAGTGCATGCCGGTGTTGGCGCAGAGCCGGATAATATTGCCGGTGTTGGCGGGAATTTCCGGCTCATATAAAACGATATGCAACACGCTTAGAACTTGTTATCGATATTGACCGGCGTCAGTTTCCAGATGTCGTCGTTGTAATCAGTGATGGTTCTGTCGGTTGAAAACTTACCGCTGGCGGCGCAGTTTAAAATGCTCATTTTGGTCCAGTGTTCCTGATCCTGATAAGCGGCTTCCACGCGTTTTTGCGCATCGATAAAGCTGCGAAAATCCGCCGCGGTCATCCAGGGGTCGTGAGGGCTTCTTATTGACGCGAGAATTTCATCGAAGATTTTCGGTTCGAATTGATTAAAGTGTCCGCACTCAAGCAAATTCATCACTCTAGCGAATTCTTCATCCTGATGGATAATCGCATTCGGATCGTAATGATGCCTCATGTCTTCAACTTGCTCTTCGGTCAAACCGAACAGGAAGAAGTTATCGTCGCCGACTTCTTCGCGAATTTCGATGTTGGCCCCGTCCAGGGTGCCGATAGTCAAGGCGCCGTTCATCATAAATTTCATGTTGCCGGTGCCCGAGGCTTCTTTGCCGGCGGTTGAAATCTGTTCGGAAAGATCGGCGCCCGGACAGATTTTTTCCATCGCGGAAACCCGGTAATTCGGCAGGAACACCAATTTTAATTTTCTGCCGACGTCGGGGTCCGAGTTAATGACGTGCGAGACGTTATTGATCAGCTTGATGATTTTTTTCGCCATGTAATAACCGGGCGCGGCTTTGCCGCCGATTAATACGCAACGATCCGTCCAGTTCGCGATGTCGCCGCGCTTAATGCGGTCGTACAGGTGAATCACATGCAGCACATTCAATAGCTGACGTTTATACTCATGAACGCGCTTGACCTGCACGTCAAAAATGGCGTCAACATTAAAATCGACGTCATGTTCAAGCTTTTTATAATCGATCAGTTTTTGCTTGGCCGCTTGCTTAATCTCGCGCCAGCGTTTGCGGAAGGCTTTGTCTTCGGCATAAGGCTCAAGCTTTTTCAGCAACGCCAAGTCGGTCAGCCAACCGGCGCCTATGGTGGCGGTGATCAGTTCGGCCAGCTCGGGATTGCAGGCGGCCAGCCAACGGCGCGGCGTCACACCATTGGTTTTGTTATTAAATTTGTCGGGCCACAGCTCATAAAAATCACGAAACAAGCCTTGCTGCAATAATTTGGAATGCAAGGCGGCAACGCCGTTGACCGAATAGCTGCCAACGATAGCCAGATAAGCCATTCTGACATGCTGTTCATTGCCTTCTTCAATGATAGACATGCGGCTTAAATGGCCGACATCGCCCGGCCAGTGCGCCGACACTTCGGCCATAAAATGGGCGTTAATATCGAAAATGATTTCCATCAGCCGGGGCAACAATTGCTTAAACAGGTTAACCGACCAGCGTTCCAGGGCTTCCGGCAATAAGGTATGGTTGGTATAAGCCATGGTCTTACGGGTAATCGCCCAAGCCGCATCCCAGGTTAAACCATGAACATCCATCAGCAGGCGCATTAATTCCGCAACCGCTATGCTCGGGTGGGTGTCGTTTAATTGAAAGGTATTTTTTGCCGCAAACTCGGAAAAATTATTGCCGTGACGACCCACCCACGTGCTGATCACATCCTGCAAACTGGCGGAAGCCAGCAAGTATTGCTGGCGTAGACGCAAGGCCTTGCCGTTTTCATTGGCGTCATTCGGATACAGCACCATGGTGATGTTTTCCGCGGTATTTTTTGCCGCGACCGATTCGGCATAATCGCCGGCATTAAATTCCTGCAAGTTGAATTCTTCAGTGGCTTGGGCTTTCCATAAACGCAAAGTGTTGACGGTGCCGTTTTGGTATCCCGGAATCGGCGTATCGTAAGGAACCGCGAGTATGTCCTGGGTTTCGATCCATCGGGTTCGTTTGTTGCCGAACTCATCAATATGCGACTCGGTATGGCCGCCGAACTTAATCCGGAAGGTGTACTCGGGGCGTTCAATTTCCCAGACATTACCGTTGCGCAGCCAATGATCCGGCTTTTCCACCTGCTCGCCGTTAATAATATCCTGCGAAAACATGCCGTATTCGTAGCGCAAGCCGTAACCGGTGACCGGCAACTGCAAGGTGGCGCAACTGTCGATAAAGCAGGCGGCCAAACGGCCCAAGCCGCCGTTACCCAAACCGGCGTCCGGCTCGCTTTCAATCAGTTCTTCAAGCTCAAGACCTAACTGATACATGGTCTGTTCGACGGCTTCATTAAGACCCAGATTGAGCATCGCGTTACTTAAGGTGCGGCCCATTAAAAATTCCATCGACAGATAATAGGCGCGCTTGCAATCGGTTTCTTTATAGATGTTGTAGGTTCTTTTCCAACGTTCGATAAGCCGGTCGCAAATAGCCAGCGACAAGGCTTCATAGGCGTAATGAGGCGAGGTATTGTGTTCATCCCGGCCCAAACGGTGGCTGTAATAGCGTTTGAAATCGGCGATGAGGTGTTTATCGTCCATGCCCAAATCGGGCAGCATGGTAATAGTGGCTTTGGGTTTACTGGTTTTAAAGCTTCTATGCGGCATGTCTTTTCACTACGAAGTTGATATTGGGTTAATGGTAACCAGTTTTTTTATTTAGCCAAAGATATTCTTTGGCGGAAGGGTTTATTACTCTATTGCCACGCTTGAGTTGATATTGACCGGAAAAGAATGACTTCCGGGATTAGTTGAACTTTATGCCGAGCTTCGAAAGCTGTGCAATAAAGTGTCGCGGGCTCAGGTGATAGTCTTTATAATTGTTGCCATGAGCCTACAAAATCGCATAATTAATCATTTTAGTAACAGCATCCAAACCCAGCAGGATACGCTAAGCAACCTTAGCGAACTGATCGAATTCGCCTCGCAGCGGCTGGTCGCAACGCTGCTTAACGATAAAAAAATAATCACGTGCGGCAATGGCCGTTCGGCGGCCATTGCCCAGTTACTATCTTCGTCGATGCTTAACCAGTACCAGCGCGACCGGCCTTCATTACCCGCGATTGCCTTGACCACCGACACCGCCACCATCACCGCAATAGCCAGCGACTATCATTTTGACGATATTTTCGCGAAACAGCTCCGGGCTTTAGGGCAAAGCGGCGATATATTGGTCGCTTACACCGACGGCAACAATTCGGCCAATATCGCCAAGGCTATTGCTACGGCTCACGACAAAGACATCAGTATTATCGCCCTGACCGGCAATAATGGCGGTATGATTGGGCCGTTGCTCCGTGAAACCGACATAGAAATTCGCGTTCCATCAAGCTCCTGCAGCCATATTCAGGAAGTGCATGTATTGGTTACTCATTGTTTGTGCGATTTAATCGACCATCAATTATTCGGAGGCTAGGTCATGAAGAAACTGGTGTTACTGCTGCTGGCGCATAGCTTTTTTATGACCGGCTGTTCGACAATGCAGGCGGGCGGCGCGGAAATAACCGGCTTGTCGTTATTAAACGACCGCCGCGGTCGCGATGCTATTTTGCTTGACGAGGCTATTGAAGATCGCGCAAGCGCCAAGCTGAACGCTTATCATGATTTACGCGATAACTGCCATTTTAATATCACCGCCTACAACGGCGCGGTGCTGGTTACCGGCGAAACGCCGAAGGAAGAATTTCATGACCGGATTATCGAGATTGTCCGCGTCATTCCTAATGTAAAAGGGGTGTATGACAAGCTGACTCTCGACGATCCGAGCCCGTTAAATTTTCGCGCCACCGACACGCTGATTACCGGCAAAGTCAAAACCGCGCTGACTCAAATACCGGGGTTCGATGCGTCCTGGGTAAAAGTCGTGACCGAACAAAGAACGGTTTACCTGATGGGGCTGGTGCATAGAAACGAAGGCGCGGCCGCCATCGACACAGCCCAGCATCAATCCGATGTTAAACAAATCATCACGGTTTTTGAATATCTTGACTAATATCATCCCCCTGCCTGCCGGTTTTTTAAGTTTACTGGCTGAGTCTTTCTCTTTTGAGAACATTTTAACCGCTTCTGAAGATTGCTGGACCTACGGCTATGACAACAGTCGCCGCCATGTGCTGCCTCAAGCCGTGGTCTTCCCGACCACGCATGAACAAGTCGTTAACGTCGTCAATGCCTGCAACCGCTACAACGTTGCGCTGACCGTCAGAGGACGGGGCACCGGCACCACCGGCGCTACAGTGCCGCTGAAAGGCGGCTTGGTGGTGTCGCTGGAACGCATGAACAAACTGGTCGAATTTTCTCCGGATAATCGCTACATCATCGTAGAGCCGGGCATGACCAACCAGCAAGTGCAGGACATCGCCAAGGAAAAAGGTTTTTTTTGGCCGCCCGACCCGACCAGCGCGGCCTTCTGTAGCGTTGGCGGTAATTTGGCGTACAACTCGGCAGGACCCCGAGCGGTAAAATACGGCACCCCCAGAGAGAACACTTTAGGTTTGCGCGCCGTGACCGGGGCGGGCAAGGACATCCGCGTCGGTGTTCGTACCAGCAAAGGCGTGGTCGGCTATGACTTGACTCGGCTGATACTCGGCTCCGAAGGCACTTTGGCGATTATTACCCAAGCCACGTTAAAGCTGACGCCGCTGCCGGAAGCGACGAAAACACTCAGGGCCGTCTACAACTCGGTTTTCGATGCGGCCAAGGCGGTTTCGGCGATCATGTCGCAGCCGGTGGTTCCTTGTGCGCTGGAGTTTATCGACGGCAATGCGATCAACATGATCCGGCAATATTCACAATCCGATCTGCCCGAACATGCCGGCGCTATGTTAATGATTGAAGTCGACGGGCAGCGGGAAGGTCTGGATACGGCGGCGGAAAAAGTAGCCGCGGCGGCTAAGAACGACGGCCTGTTGGATATTCGCTTGGCTCAGACCGACGCGGAAGTTAAAGCGCTGTGGCAAACCCGCAAAGCGCTGTCCCCGGCCTTGCGCAAGGTAGCGCCGAAAAAAATCAATGAAGATGTGGTGGTGCCGGTGACCGAAATACCTGCGCTGATAGCGGGCCTTGGCGAACTGTCAAAAAAATACGACTTGGCCATTATTAATTTCGGTCATGCGGGCAACGGCAATATTCATGTCAATTTATTGCTCGATCCCGATCAGCCGGAGCAAGGCAAAAAAGCCCATGCCTGCCTGGACGAAATCTTTTCGTTGGTGCTGGCGCTGAACGGCACTCTGTCCGGCGAGCATGGCGTGGGTCTGGAAAAACGGGATTTTGTCGATCGGGAACTGGATGCCAATTCCTTGGAGCTGATGCGCGACATTAAGCGCCAGTTCGATCCGAACGGCATACTCAATCCGGACAAGATGTTTCCGCTGGTTTAATTACTCGGCAAATGTCGGCTTTACAATAGAACACGGATGACACGGATTTACACAGATTTTTTATCCGTGATTATCAGTCGAATCCGTGTCATCCGTGTTCTATCTCCCAACTGGTGTTAATACAACTTGCTGCTGCCGTCGATGTCGCCGGTTTGGCTGTACAGCAACGGCCGCCCCGGATTAAGCGTTGCCGCTGCCACCACTTCGCAAACGGCGATTTTATGATCGCCCGCATCGGCATAATGGCTGACTCGACAATCAAAATAAGCCAAGCTTTCGGATAAAATCGGCGCACCGGTTTCGGCTTGCCGCCATTGAAACCCGGCCATCTTGTCCTTCGCCGACCGGCCAAAATGCTCGGCTAACGCAAACTGATTCCACCCCAGCACATTAACCGCGCAAACGCCGCTGTCCTGCAACAGTCGATAAGAATAATGCTCGGGATTAATGCTGAGCGCCAGCAATAAAGGATTAAAAGATACCTGCATCACCCACGCCGCGGTAAAGGCGTTTTGACGTTCGCCGACGCCGACGCCGATCACATAAACGCCGTGACTGATTTGTTTAAGCAACGTTTTCGCATTTTCAATCATGTTTATGCACCAGTTTAATGCGCATGGATAAATCAACCGCTGCAACATGTTTGGTTAAGGCGCCGATGGAAATGTAATCGACGCCGGTTTCGGCAATTGCCCTTATGTTGTGCAGGCCGATATTGCCGGAAGCTTCAAGTTCTATAGCGCCTGAATTCAATTTTACCGCCTCGGCCATGTCTTCAAGGCTGAAATTATCCAGCATGATGCGGTCGGGTTTTGCCGCAACGGCTTCTAAAAATTCCTGTAAGGATTCGACTTCCACTTCCACCGGAACCGAACTCAGTTGCCGCGCCGCCCGGATGGCTTGAGCGATTGACCCTGCCGCGATGATATGGTTTTCCTTGATCAAAACCCCGTCATACAAGCCGATCCGGTGGTTATAGCAACCGCCGCAGGCGACCGCATATTTTTGCGCATTCCTAAGCCCCGGTATGGTTTTACGGGTATCCAGCACTTTGCAGCCGGTGCCCGAAACCGCATCGGCATAGCGCTTAGCCACGGTGGCTGTTGCCGACAAGGTTTGCAGCAAATTCAGTGCGGTACGCTCGCCGGTCAGTAAATTTCTGGCGGAACCGCTGAGTTTGCATAACAGCGTATCTTTGCCGACCGCCTCGCCTTCAGCCGCCAACCATTCGATCATAACGTCGGTATCCAGCGCTTTAAATACCGCCTCGAACCAAGCCCGGCCGCAGAGCACCATAGCCTCCCGCGTCACAACCTCGGCTTCGGCGCGCATCGCTTCAGGAATGATCGCGGCGGTTATATCGCCGGAACCGATGTCTTCTTCGAGGAATTGTTTTATTTCCATTGTGTTCATTTGTTCCGTCATAACTTCATGAGTTCCGCAAGTACACGCTCGGTGAGCGATTTTTCATTAAACTTAACCATAACGGCCTGCCTTAAGCGCAGTTTTTTTGCCAATTCGGCGGTTTCAATTTCAAGTATTTTTACCCCGTTTTTGCCGACAAACAGCAAGTTTTCCGCATCCTTCCACAGCAGCTTGGCCCACTGTTTGCCGGATGCCGTGGTGAATGCAAGCCAGCTTTCCAGGGCAAGATTTTCGGCCTGTGTCGTACTGTCGTCGGTTATCGCCTCGGTTTTTTCTTCAACAAGAACCGCGCTGTCTTTAGCGCTTAGCGGTTTGGCCTTTTTATCCATTAAGATAATATGCCAGATTGCAAGGTCTTTAAAAAAACGCGACTGCGCGGATTTATCGTAGGCGATTTGCTTTAGGCCGTTTCTTAATTCCGCAATCAAGCCCGGCAAAAGTTTTAATATTTGTTTTCTTTCGTGCTCGTCCGCCGGCGGCATCACGCTGACAATCAGCTCATCCATGGCTTGCACCGATTTTTGCCATTGTCCGGGCTGTTCATCTTTGCCTGTATGCGCGTCGAGCAAGACCTTCGACCAGACCTCGCGTAAAAATTCGGCTATTGCGACCGGTAATGCTTTGCCCTTCATGCTGTGTTCAAGGGCTGCGGCGACTGTTTTTCGGCTTGATGCCTCGGCTTGTTTATCGCGCATCAACTGCCGTGCGTTATCTTCGATAGTCCGGCTGCGCTGTTTTTGCTTGTTCAGATAAGTTGAAAATTCGCCTGCCTCGGTTAGCCAAGCGGAAAGTTCGTCGGCGCCGTTCCGGGTTATTTTTTTAACGGCGCCGGCGATACGCTGCTGAATTAAGCTGTCATCAAGTTCGTCCAAATTTAAAAACATGCCAGCCGCGAACACATCGTCAAGTAACTGTCTGACCGGGCTGTTTGGCTCGGTAAAAAGACGGCCTTGCCCCAAAGAGATCGCCGCCAGAGGCGATTCCAGTTGTAAAACGACGGTTTTCACGGTCTCCGGCAGTAATTCATCGCGCTCTATTCGGCTAAAAAACAACGCGGTCAAATCCAGAGTGTCTTCGTCCTGTTTAGCCAGATGTCTAAGCTTATGGTTAAAACTCAGCTCTTCGAGTTGTTTTAGCACTCGCGCTTTTAACGGCGGTTTGTTTGCATTGGGCGCTCGGTCATCGCTCAGCTGTTGAACAATGTGCAAAGCGTTCTTTATTTCAAAATGTTCGTAAAAATCGCCTGCAGCCACTGACGCCAAGCCATAAGCGGAGTCGGAATGAAGCGACCGCCAACGCTCCAATTTTTGCTGCAACAGCGTAAATTCGGCAGCGGCTTGTTCGACGGCACCCGCCGGTTCAAGCTGTTGCGTGATCTCGCTGACGCTATGCCGCTGCGCCGGAGCGGCGGTTTCGCACCATTTGATCAGCTCGCGATAAATAAAGCCCAACTGACTGAAAACGCCCGCATCAAACGATTTATACAGCGCGATTTTGCTATCGGTGTTTAATTTCAGCGGATTCACGACATCGGCTAAGGCGCGGAGCAGTTTTTCCGGGAATATCGGATTTCGACTGTCGGTAATCGTTTGTTTGCCCTGCCGGAGTGCAAGGTGTTTGTTAAGGCTGGTCAATTCCTCATAAAACGACTGCTCGCACTGGCGGATAATCTGAGTTATCGCATGGTTTTCTTTGACCACGTCATGACTGAGCAGAGCAACCTTGGCAAAATCCGGTTGTTTATTCCGGTCATTTTCAGCTCTGCTGTCGCCGAACAGAGCGTTTACGTTGAGTAAATAATTTTGCTTAAGGTCCTTCCGCACCGAGCGCAGGTATTCCAGTAATTTGATATATTGATCTTTGCTGAATTTTTCCCGGTTTTTGCCTAACTGCACACCGAATTCAAGCTCAATGCGCATGCAACAATCATTAACCGCCGGCTCGAAATATTGAAAAAAAACCGGCTTGATTTTACCCAAGTTATCGGCCTTGTTGGCTTTCGTCAACGCTGAATCGAGTTGCTGGCTGTTGTCCATTGTCCGGTATCTGTGATTACTTGAAAATAAATGAGTCATAACCTAGCCTCCCTTTAGTGTTTTGACCAATAATAGGCGGCATTGATGCCGATTACCGTGTTTCGTTCCCGTTTTTACTTTTTATCTAACTTATGAAAATAGAGCAACACCGTTTAACCGGCAGTAACCAAGTTCCGACGCCCAACTTTGATGAAAGACCGGAGCCTGCGGATATTTCCTTGCTGGTTATTCACTGTATCAGTCTTCCGCCCGGCGAATTCGGCAATCATTATATAGACAAGCTGTTTTGCAATCAGCTTGATCCTGACGAACATCCGTATTTTAAAGATATTTATCAACTTACCGTATCGGCGCATTTACTGATTAGGCGCGATGGCAGTTGCGTTCAGTATGTACCGTTCGATAAGCGCGCTTGGCATGCGGGCTTATCGGCTTATGAAGGTCGGGAACGGTGCAATGATTTTTCTATCGGTATAGAGCTGGAAGGCACCGAAGAGGTTGACTATACCGACCGGCAATATACGCAACTCGGAGCGGTGGTTGGTATGTTGCTTGAAGCTTATCCCAAGCTGTCGCCGCAACGCATTGCCGGGCATAGCGATATTGCGCCGGGACGGAAAACCGATCCGGGCGCATCTTTTGATTGGCAACGGTTTTTGAGTTTGTTGAAATGACTGGAAACATGGATAGCGCAGATAATGATGATCAAGTGATTTCCATGAAAAAACATAGCGGATGTTACGCATTTTACTCAGCACAAAGACACGAAGTTTTATAAGCTTCGTGCTCTTCGTGTCTTCATGGTGAAGCGTCCACTTTTCAACGGGCGTTAACCTTTTGCCTCTACAATGAATCCGGCTTTTTTGCTTGTCCCCAGCCGAATGATTCGGCCAGCATTAGCATCACGCCTAAGGTAATCGCGGAGTCCGCGATATTAAAAGCGGGCCAGTGCCATGCCTCGTAATAAACATCGAGAAAATCGATCACATAACCGTAAGCCAGCCGATCGATCAAATTGCCGACGGCGCCGCCCAGAACCAAGGCTAAAGCCACGGCCAATAAGGTCTCGTGTTTTTTCAACCGACTCAGCCAAACCGCAATGACCACGCTGATCGTCAACGCCAATCCAGCAAAAAACCAGCGCTGCCAGCCGCCGGCTTCGCTCAGAAAACTGAACGCCGCACCGGTATTATGCACATAGGTCAACCTGAAAAACGGCATGATCTGGATGGATTCATAAAGCTGCATTGAGCCCGCTATCGTAAGCTTGCTCGCTTGATCGAGAATGACCGCCAGCAACGACAGCCATAACCATTTCAACATAACCTTATTACGCATAGTGTCTGTGTTCGCCATCGCCTACGATGTTTTCCACGCAACGACCGCACAGCTCGGGGTGTTCAGCCGTTTTGCCCACGTCAGGCCGTTGATGCCAGCAACGTACGCATTTTTCATGTTCGGAAACGGCGAGTTTTAATTTAATTCCTTCAATTTCAGTCTGAATGGCGTCCTCGGGAGCATCGTCTGCCTTCATAACACTGGCATTGGAGGTGATGAAGATAAAACGCAATTCATCGGACAATTGGCTTAACGCATCAAAAAACTCGGCGTTGCAGTACAGTTCGACTTCCGCATTCAGTGAAGAACCTATCTCGCCTTTGGCCCGGCTTTTTTCCAGCTCCTTACCGACAGCGCCCCGAACCGCCATGACTTGTTGCCAAAACTCGCGATTTAAAGCGGAATCATTATCCAGCTCGACCAAGCCCTGATACCACGTTTCCAAAAACACCGACTCACTGCGCTCACCCGGCAAGTATTGCCAAATTTCATCGGCGGTATAACTGATAATCGGCGCCAGCCAGCGGGTCAGGGCTTCAAGCACATGGTACATCGCCGTTTGCGCCGAACGCCGCGCCAAGCCGTCGGCTTTTGCGGTGTATTGACGGTCCTTGATAATATCCAGGTAAAACCCGCCCAGATCGATCACGCAAAAATGATGCACTTTTTGGTAGATGTGCTGGAATTGATAAGTTTCGTAGGCGGTTTTAACTTCTTCCTGCAAGGCATACGCCCTGTCCACAACCCAGCGATCCAGCGCCAACAAGTCTTTAGCTTCGACCGAATCGTGCGCCGGGTCGAAATCGTCCAGATTGGACAATAAGAATCGTGCGGTATTTCTAAGGCGTCGGTAGCCGTCCGAAGTTCTTCTAAGAATCTCATCCGACACGCTCATCTCGCCGCGATAATCGGTCGATGCAACCCATAGACGCAACACATCCGCGCCCAAGTCTTTCATCACCGATTGCGGGGCGACCACATTGCCCTTGGATTTGGACATTTTCTTGCCGTCGGCGTCGACGGTAAAACCGTGCGTCAATACGGCCTTGTAAGGCGCAACCTCATTCATCGCGACCGAAGCCAGCAGTGACGATTGGAACCAGCCGCGGTGCTGGTCGGAACCTTCCAAATATAAATCTGCCGGAAAGCGCAACTGCTCGCGTTTTTCCAATACGCAAGCATGGGTTACGCCGGAGTCGAACCAGACATCCAGGGTGTCGGTCATTTTTTCATAATGGGCGGCTTCGTCGCCTAATAATTCGGCGGCGTCGAGTTCGAACCAAGCCTCTATGCCTTGTTGTTCGATGCGTTGCGCGACCTGCTCAACCAATTCAGCGGTACGCGGATGCAAGTCGCCGGTTTCTTTATGGACAAAAAACGTGATCGGCACGCCCCATGTGCGCTGACGGGAAATGCACCAGTCCGGCCGACCTTCCATCATGCTTTCGATGCGCGCTTGGCCCCATTCCGGAATCCAGGCGACGCGCTTGACTTCATTCAGGGCCTGCTCACGCAGCTTGTTTTTGTTCATCGAGATAAACCACTGCGGCGTCGCCCTGAAAATGATCGGAGTTTTGTGCCGCCAGCAATGCGGATAACTGTGCAGTATCGCGACGTGATGAACCAGTTTGCCTTTTTGCTCAAGTACTTCCAAAACATGGGCATTGGCGTTGAAGACATGTTCACCAGCGAAAATTTCCGTGCTCGGCAGGAAAACGCCGTCGTTGCCAACCGGATTGTCAACCGGCAGCCCGTATTTCAAGCCGACCACATAATCGTCCTGACCGTGTCCCGGTGCGGTATGTACAGCGCCGGTCCCGGCCTCGGTGGTAACATGATCGCCCAAAACGATAGGCACTTGCCGATCGTAAAAAGGATGTTGCAATAACTGATGTTCCAGCGCCGCGCCTTTGCAGTAGGCGATGACATGGTAGTTTTCAATGTCGTAACGCAGCATTGCATCTTTGAGCAGGGCTTCGGCAACGACCAAACGTTCTTTTTTGCCGTCTTTTTCGCATTGCACGACCGAATATTCCAGATCGGCGTTTAATGCAACGCCCTGATTGGCGGGTAAGGTCCACGGCGTGGTAGTCCAAATGACGACCGATAAGGGGCCGGAACCTTCATGCTCGGGCACATGATGGCATTGGTTTAAAAAAGCTTCTTCATCGACGACTTGAAAGCGAACGTCAACCGCAGGCGAATGCTTGTCTTCGTACTCGACTTCTGCTTCCGCCAAGGCGGAACCGCAATCGGTACACCAGTGTACCGGTTTGGCGCCTTTTGTTATGTGGCCGTTTTGGCTGATTTTGCCCAGCGAGCGTACGATGTCGGCTTCAAAGGCGAAATCCATGGTTAAATACGGATGTTCCCAATCGCCCAAAATGCCCAGCCGGATAAAGGCTTCTTTCTGAATGTTGACCTGTTTTCCGGCATATTCGCGGCAGGCTTTACGAAAAATAGCTGCGGAGACTTTAACGCCCGCTTTACCGATTTTTTTTTCCACCTGTAATTCAATCGGCAAACCGTGGCAATCCCAACCCGGCACATAAGGCGCATCGAAACCGCTTAACGCTTTCGACTTAACGATGATGTCTTTTAACACCTTATTCACCGCATGGCCGATGTGAATTTCGCCGTTGGCGTAAGGAGGGCCGTCATGCAGAATGAATTTGGGCCTTCCGGCAAACTCCCGCCTGATTTTGTTATACAAATCCGCTTCGTTCCATTTTTTCAAACGCTCAGGCTCGCGCTGAGCCAAATTGCCTTTCATCGGGAACGCAGTGTTGGGTAAATTCAGTGTTTTTTTATAATCCATTGTCATAGCCATTTAACTCAGCAAAAATCTTTATCACCAGGGATGGGCGGTATGCCGCTAGCCGGTATGGAGCCGGCGCGGCGATCACCGGGGAAGGGATGTATGTTGCAAGCGTGCCGGGAGCTAAGCGCGGCTTTAGCTTCAGCCACATCTTTTGTAATCTGGGCTTTAAGCTCATCCAATGACTGGAAACGCATTTCATCCCTGATCTTTTGTTTAAAATGCACTTCCACATAACGCCCGTAAATTTCTTTATCAAAATCAAACAAATGCGCTTCCAGTATCACTGTCGAACCGCCATCAACCGTAGGCCGGGTGCCTACATTGGCAACGCCGTCAAATTCGCATCCATCAATACCGCTCATGGTGACGGCAAACACGCCGTTAACCGGAGTGTTTTTTCTAAACATCAGTATGTTAGCGGTGGGATAGCCGATGGTTCGTCCTCGTTTGTCGCCATGCGCCACGCGTCCGCAAACGGAATAGCGGCAACCGAGCATTTTTTCAGCCAGAGTCAAATCGCCCTGACCCAACGCATCCCTGATTAAGGTGCTGCTGACGCGAAGTCCCGATACTTGATAAGAGCCGGTATCCTCGACGTCAAAACCGAATAGCCCACCCTTGTCCTTGAGCATCGCAAAATTGCCGCGTCGGGCTTTGCCAAAATGGAAATCGTCCCCGACCACCAGGTGCTTTACATTCAGTTTTTTGACTAAAACATCTTCAATAAACTGTTCCGCGTCACAATTGGCAAAGTACTGATTAAACCGCACTATCAATAAATCATCAACCGGCAACTTGGCAAAGCGGATTACTTTTTCGCGCAAACGCATCAATCGTGACGGTGCGTTTGGCCCCAGGAAATACTCCAAGGGTTGCGGTTCAAAGGTCATCACGATAACCGGTAAAGCCAATGCCTTGCCGCGCTCGGCCAACTTTTTTATCACCGCTCTGTGTCCTAAATGCAAGCCGTCAAAATTTCCAATGGTCAGAACGCAACCGTTTTTTAACGGCTTTAAATGGGATAATCCTCTAATCAAACGCATGAATATGATGAATTCAAAAAGGTTTTATTCTAGCATGGCTGCACACGGCTTGGACTCAAATCAACCGCGCCTAATCAAGTACTCAAAAAAAAAGCCCGGTGGAAACCCACCGGGCTTTTTATTTTTAAATCAGTAATGATTTATTTCATCATTGATTTTTTGAACATGCTGTCCAGTTTGCTGTTTGTGTCTTGAGCATATTGGGCTGCACGGTTAGCAGCAGCTTCAGCAGCAGCAGCTTGTGAAGAAGCGGAATCAGCAGCGCTTCTTGCGCTTGCTGCATCAGCAGATGCTTGAGCAACTGAAGATTTCAAGCCATCAACTTGTGATTGTAAGTTGTCGATATCTGAAGTGCTTGCGCAACCGACAGCCAAGCTAGCAACCAAAGCAACCATTGACAATTTCATTACTTTTTTCATCTTATTTTCCTTTCTCAAAGTTATTACTACAAAAAAACGTTTAATTTAGTTTTAATTCTGCACTGTTTTGAGTTTATTTTCCAGTTTTATTTTATTTTTACGACCGTTCCTTTGTCTAACCATTGGCTTAAATGATCAATTTGGCCGTTAGTTAATGCAATGCAGCCGTGAGTCCAATTCATTGATTTATGAATTTTTTCATCCGCGCGCCCCAAACCATGAATGCCGATGCGTCCACCTAACGGCGTATCTTGCGGCGGTATTTGATGAGATCGATGCGCACTTATAATGTTGTTATAGGCGACTTGATTAATCACGCCTTGCTCCAAGGCTTTTTGAGCATCTTCCGCGGAGGGGTAAGTCAAACCGAAAAAGCGTCGGAAAGTGCTTTTTTCGCCAACCCAACCTATTCTGTAACTGCCGAAAGGCGTGACGTTATCGCCCCGATGACTTTTAAACCCGGCCCCGCCGCGGCCGATGGCAATGTCATTTATGGTTTCAAGCGTCTGCTGGCCTTTCTTCACCTCGATAGTGAGCGCTTTTGTGTCCACCAAAAGCCAAACATCATCGTCCGCGATTGCAGCGACAGAAAAAAAACTACAACACAGCAATAAATAGGTCCGTAACATAAATGATCTACACTAGATAAGAATTTTGGTGTACTTTAGTCCACCACGTTAATTGTTGAGTTAAGGATACAGCATGCAAATAGAAACGATTACAACACATCCCTATAATGATCAAAATCCAGGCACATCGGGACTTAGAAAAAAAGTCAAAGTCTTTCAGCAACCCGGCTACCTGGAAAATTTTGTTCAATCGATTTTCGATTCGTTACATGACTTTACCGGAAAGACGCTGGTGCTGGGCGGTGACGGGCGGTATTTTAACAGGCCGGCCATACAGACCATCATCAAGATGGCGGCAGCCAACGGTTTCGGTGGGCTTATTATAGGTCAAGGCGGGCTGCTGTCTACCCCGGCGGCATCGCATCTAATCAGAAAAAATAACGCCTTCGGCGGTCTGATTCTTTCCGCCAGTCATAATCCCGGCGGTCCCAACGAAGATTTCGGCATTAAATACAATGCCGGCAATGGCGGCCCTGCCCCGGAAAAAGATACCAACGCGTTTTATCAGCGTAGCCTCAACATCGACAGTTATAAAATAGCGCATATCGAAGATATAGATTTGGACCGCGTCGGCACTCAGCAAATAGACAGCTTAAGCATCAGCATCATCGATCCGGTGGCTGATTATGCCGAGCTGATGCAATCCATTTTCGATTTCGGCTTACTCAAGCAAAGTATCAGCTCCGGCTATATCACCCTTCTGTTCGATGCGATGCATGCCATTACCGGTCCTTATGCCAAAAGAATATTGGTAGACATGCTGGGCGCGACGCCGGATTCGGTCATTAACGCCGAACCGTTGGAAGATTTCGGCGGTCATCATCCCGATCCCAATTTGGCGCATGCCACGGAACTGGCCGAGCGCATGTTCAGTCCGGCGGCTCCCGTGTTCGGCGCCGCTTCCGACGGCGACGGCGACCGCAATATGATTACCGGCAGCCAGATTTTTGTAACGCCCAGCGACAGCTTGGCCATCATGGCGGCCAATGCCCGTTTAATTCCGGCTTATGCTCAAGGGTTGCGCGGCGTGGCCCGTTCCATGCCGACCAGTCAAGCGGTTGATCGGGTTGCCGCCGATTACAATATTCCCTGCTATGAAACCCCGACCGGCTGGAAATTTTTCGGTAATCTTCTGGATGCGGGAAAGATCACCTTATGTGGCGAAGAAAGCTTCGGCACCGGATCGGATCACGTAAGGGAAAAAGACGGTTTATGGGCGGTGTTATTCTGGCTGAACTTAATCGCCAAAAGACGCCAATCGGTTGCCGACATTGTGCATGAACACTGGCAAAAATTCGGCCGGGATATTTATTGCAGGCATGATTATGAAGCCGTCTCTATGGATATTGCGAACGGCATTGTTGAGCACCTAAGAAGCCAGCTACCTGCCTTACCGGGACAAACTTTCGGCGAATATACCGTTAAATACGCCGATGAATTCAGTTATGAGGACTCGATAGACCAAAGCATCAGCAGTCGGCAAGGTATACGCATCGGTTTTACCAACGGTTCGCGGATTATTTTCCGCTTATCGGGAACCGGAACCGTCGGCGCAACCTTAAGAATCTATCTGGAACGCTTCGAAGCGGACGCAGCCAAACATGATCAGGATGCTCAAGTGGTCCTGGCCGAGCTAATCGATCTTGCCGAACAGCTTTGCGAAATTAAAAAGCGCACCGGCAGAACGGAACCCGATGTCATCACTTGATTAAAGCGGCATCCGTATTCGCACAAAGAACACGAAGTTTTCCTTTGTGTTCTTTGTCGCTAATGAGTCGTGAAACGTTGGGCTGCCGGTTTCCTGTCCCGCACATTCCCTGAACCGAAAAAAGCCTTAACAGTTAGAACCAAAAGATCACCAGTACGCCAAACCTTACAAAGAAATCCGCGAAATCCCGACCGCTTTACGCAGTTCCTTCATAAACGGCACACTGACCGCACGCGCTTTTTCCGCCCCTTCCTGCAATTGCTCTTCGATATGCTCCGGCGCCTGTATCAACGCTTCATAACGCTCTCTTGCCGGAATCAGATGTTCATTAATATGCTCAAACAAGACCTGCTTCATTTCGCCCCACGCGATGCCGTCCGCATAGCGTTGCCGTATTTCGGCCACTTGTGCTTGGCTGGCAAAAGCCTGATAAATGCTGAATAACGTGCAGCCCTCGGGATCTTTCGGCTCGCCGGGTTCCAATGAATTGGTTTTAATCTTGTTAATGAGCTTTCTCAGCTTTTTTTCAGGCTCGAATAACGGGATGGTATTGTTATAACTCTTGCTCATTTTGCGGCCGTCCAACCCCGCCAAGGTTGACGCATGCTCTTCAATAACCGCCTCCGGCAACACAAAATGTTCGCCGTAAATATGGTTAAAACGTCCGCCAATATCCCTGGCCATTTCAATGTGTTGAATCTGATCCTTGCCGACCGGCACCTTGTTGGCGTTAAACATCAATATATCGGCCGCCATTAATATCGGATAGCTGAATAAGCCCATGGTAATGCCTTTGTCGGCATCGTTTTCGCCGCTCTGTTCATTTTCGGTAACCGCCGCTTTATAAGCATGCGCCCGGTTCATCAAACCTTTTGCCGCAACACAGGTCAGCATCCAGGACAGTTCCAAAATTTCCGGCACATCCGATTGCCGATAGAAAACCGCATTCGAAGTATCCAGTCCTAAAGCAAGCCAAGTTGCCGCAATTTCAAGACTGGACTGCCGAACTCTTTCCGGCTCCTGGCATTTAATCAAGGCGTGATAATCGGCCAAAAAATAAAAAGGCGACACGTTAGCATCTTTACTCGCCGCGATGGCAGGTCGAATGGCGCCGACATAATTGCCCAGATGCGGCGTACCCGTGGTGGTGATTCCCGTTAAAACGATCGCTTTATTCATCAGAAAATACTCGGAAGTCTCGTTTAAGTTGCAAAAAGTTGGCACGATATTACATTGCCGGGCGAATATCCAGCGGAATAGCTCAACAGCTCTGTTAATCCAACGCAAACGGCTCGGCATCAATGGCGGCCGTGTTGTAAATCATGCCCCGTTATTGTGCTTTTTATAGTAAACTTTGCAGCCAAAATCCTACTGCTCACAGTGAGTGCGACACCTGTAAACTTGACCGGAGACATAAACATGTTGGAATATGATGAAAAACGCAATTATATTCGAATGGAAATAGACTGTGACGTCACTTACAGACTCGCGGACTCAGAGGAATTACATCAAGGCCGTTGTTCATCGATCAGCGGCGCCGGCGTTTCATTTATTGCCGATCGTTTGTTCGACCCCGGCAAAGCGATGGAAATCAACGTTATTCCCAAAAATACCGTAACCCCTTCAATGACCGCCTTTATCGAAGTCATCAGAAGTACTCGGCAAGATGACGGCAGCTACGAGATTGCCGCGACCATAAAAAGTATCAAAGGGGACTGAAAACCGCGCCCATGTAAGTAACGCACCTTAATTTAAACTCCGCATTGTTTTATTTTTATTATGTATACGATTACCAAAGAGGTGTATTTTTGTTACGGACACCGACTCATGAATCACCCCGGCAAATGCCGCAACCTACATGGGCACAGTGTTAAAGCCTCGATTTCGATAGAACAGGAACAGCTCAACGAGCAAGCGATGGTCTGCGATTTTTCCGATATAAAAGACTGCGTTGAGGCTTACATAGACCTTCATCTCGATCACAATTTCCTACTATATAAAGACGACCCGATTATCCCTATGCTCACTGCAAACCAAGAGCGCTTTCTTGCCCTTGACGAACATCCTACCGCGGAAGTCCTGAGTAAAATGATTTATCAGCATCTTAAACAGTCCGGCTTTAATGTCTCCCAGGTTGTGTTATGGGAAACGGCCAGCGCCTACGCCTGCTATCGGGAAAACTGACGACGGTCATGAGCTTTGTCAATCCGGTCAATAAATCACTCTGTCTTGAACAAATCTGCGAATCGAATTATCAAAAACTTTTTAAGTTAATTCCGGACTTAATGAGGTTTAAAGCAACGGCTACCGGCCTTGCGCCCCATCACACCACCCTGCATCTTGAAATTATTGAGCGCACGCCGTACACATTGACCTTGGAACTTAGCCATTGTTTTCAGCGTGATAACGATGAGCTAATGGAGCCTGCGGTAAAAATAAGACTGTATCTGGATGCGCAACTGGCCGAAGTGTTAAGCGACCATGCCCGTGCCGGTGTCGCGCAAGTGTTTAAAGACCCCGGATTAAGCCGTGAAATCATGAACTACAAATGGCGACTCAATTATTTCCTGCAAAAATGGCTGGATCACTGTTTAAAAAAAGACTATTTATTCAGCGCCGGCGCTGAGGTATTGGCTTAGTCTGTTAGCGTCCGCTGACTGCTGATGAATAGGCGATTAAGGTTTTTTATTCCCGATGCCGATGCTGGCTTTAATCAGATAATGAGGTCTGGCCTTAACCTCTTCATAAATCTTGGCGATGTATTCGCCGATAATGCCCAAGCTGATCATAATAAAGCTACCTATCAGCAGCACGCTGATTACGATAGTGGCGTAGCCTGAAACGCTTTGGCCGATTACTAAAGACCAAATAGCGTCGCCGGCGATTAAAAAACCCAGTAACAACGTCGCAATGCCCAGAAAAGTGATAATTCTTAACGGCGCGCAGGTAAAAGAGGTCAGCGCCGTGATCGACAATTCCAACAACGCCCAAAACGACCATTTGCTCTGATCGCCTTGACGATCGGCAACGTCGAAATAAATATACGCTTCCGAGAATCCCAGCCAACTGGTCAGACCACGAAAAAAACGCTCCCTTTCGGGAAGCAAGCGAACGATTATATCGACGATCTCTCTATCCAATAATTTGAAGTCGGAAGAATTGTTTACATTGATTCCGCCAAGATTTGAGATCAGCTGATTGATGCAATAAGCGGCGGCTTTTTTGCCGGCGGAATCGGCGGTGCGGTTGCGTTTAACCGTATGAACGATTTGCGCGCCGGAGCGCCATTTGCCTATCATTTCAGGAATCAGGCTCGGCGGATGTTGAAGATCGGCATCGATGATGATTACGGCCTGTCCTGAGGCATGTTCAAGTCCGGCAAGAATCGCCGCTTCCTTGCCGAAATTGCGGCTTAGGGCAATGCCTTTGACTCTGGGTTCGGCTTCGGAAATGCGGCATATTTGCCGGTAGGTTGGATCGCGGCTGCCGTCATCGACGACAATGATTTCCCAAGCGCTTTCGCGGGCGTCCAGGCATTCGGCAATTTGTTTTATAGTTTCCGCTATGCCTTGGCTTTCGTTATAAGCAGGAATAACTGCGCTGATCACGGGGCTTGCTTGGGCGGTTAAATTCATGGTTTTAGTTATTCTAATCTTGATAATGGCTCAAACGGATGCCGAATTTTTCATATAAGGCGTGAGTTTTTGGGCTTTGCAATAACGCGAGTTCCCCCTCCCAATCGTGGTATGACTTGAGCTTGGAAGCTATGATTGCATTGGGCTGGAAGCGTCCGGGATGGCACATCAGCTCATAGCTTTCCCCCGGTTTAAGTGTTGAAAAAATTGTTTTTAAATAGGCGTAATCAAGTTTTCCGCTTCGGCTTAAGCCTAAAAATATCGGTGTTTTTACCTTAAGCCGAGGTTTATTGATAGTGTGCATGGCTTGCATCAGGGTGTTGCGAAGCAGCGCGGAAACGCCAAAAGGCGCAAGCCATTCGCTTTGACTGAGCCGTACATGGGGGATTTCATATTCTTGAGCCAGTTCCAGCGCCAGCGGAAACAAAACCGGCAACATATGAATATGTTCATGGGAGTTTAAAAACAGCAATTTTTTCTGTCGGCAAGCTTCGATCTGTGCGCGCCATTCGATGCGAATTTCCTGGGTGCTGATTTTGCCTGTTAAGATCATCAGGCTGATCGCATAAGCCCCAGGGAAACAGCCCCCCCAATGAGACAGTTTTTCTGTTAGTGGGGCGGTCAATGGTTGCCTGAACGTCAGGTTCAGATGCACGCCTAAATCCAAGCCCTCAACAGTATTCAGCCATTCGAGTTGAGTTTCCAGGTCCGGGCTATTCGCTAAAATACCGGTGGCAGTGAGGACTCCCGAACTCGCCGCATCCACTATGCCTCGGCTGATACAGGGAAAATAACCGTAGTCGTCAGCATTGATGATCAGATGAATCGGTTCGCGAGCAGTCATTTTCTGTCAACATAAAAGTCGTGGCTTGAATCAGTCCGGCTGTTTTGCGGTAGGGTCTGAATAATCACGTCTAGGATAATCGACAGCTTTATCTTTGATGATATTTTATTGCTTTTAAAGGTTTAAAAGAAGCTGGAAGCGGAGCGTTTTTAGCCACATCATGAATAACTTTGAAGCCGACTTGTCGACTCAAGTCGTGAAGAAATAGTCTGTCGTGTTCCGGCGTATCTATATAAGTTAATGAGGCTTCAATTTTGCTCGCAATAAAGGGAACAGCGACTAAGTCAGCGCGATTGGCGTTAATAATAGCCCAACGTTTATTGAATTCGGCGGATATAGAAATATTGGAAATAAGCCCGGATAGTGCTTCCACTAAAACCAGAAGGCTAAGGATAATTAAAACACCGGAAACTAACGGCTTCCTGGTAAAGTTATTGCCTTGGAACAATAAAGATGCAACTGCAATGTATAAAAAAATAATAACAAAAAATGTTGTTCGTGGTGAGATTTGATTCGTTGCCGGAAGTAATGTAAATAAAGTTGCCAATCCGACTAAAATCCATATTACAGAAGATTTTATATTTTCATGCGTTATGGCGCGTTCTTTATAGAATAAAGTAACGAGCACAATAATTCCAAACCAAATTGACTTGCCGGTATTTTCAGTACCTATTTCGAAGAAAGCTCCCGGAATAAATAATAACATTCGTTCAACAGCTTCAACAAAACCGCCATTCGGTATTGATCTAAGCCGTAGATAATTGCCTGGAGCGGCTATCATAAACAACGCTCCCAAAAAAAGACCTGCTACAGAAATCCAATATCCAATCGGAATATTTTTAATATTTTTAGTAACGATTTTACTGTAAACATTTGCCGCGGTATAAGTTACGCACGCAGAAATAACTTGTTCTTGCGATGATCCGGCGAGAAAACCAGTTAAAAACCAAATAGGTGACTTTAATATGATCGATATGAAACTTAAATCGGTCTTAGTATATTCTTCCGAAAGGCAATACTTAGACCACGCCATAAAAGACAAGCACAAAATTGCCGGAACCAAATAAACAAAATTACCGGAAAGCCATGATACGGTTTCGGAACGAACGGGTAATGCCAGCCAGAAAAGCATCCCGAATACAAGCAATGCTTGCAGTATTCCGTTACTAAAGCGATAGCCGTTTTTACCTAACGCACAATACCAAGCCAGCATTATTAATAGGAGTACTTCCGCCAGAATAAAAATACGATATAAAAGTTCAGCTGTCGGGTGTGGGAAAATCAGGGATGAAAGTAAAATTAACGGCAGGCGTCCGGTCAAGCCATTATATTGAATAATCCAGTAATCAACGATTCCTTTAGCGTTTTGATATTTCCAAAGATCATCCCAATCGTCCGATATTCTTGGCTGAAAATAAAATAATGCCGCAAGAATAATGCAAGCAGTTATTAATAAGATATACGCGAAAATATCATTTCTAAATAGATTGTTAACTTTCATAAATACCATTAATAACTTAGGAAAAATAGGCGTAGGTCGGAATAAGACCAGCAAGCGCGTAGCGCGAGGTCGCGTTTTCGACGAGATTGGCTAGGGTTTGCCGGAAACGCCGATTTTCGCTGTCGCTCAAACCGGCGTATTCCGGCCTGCGTGGAGGTGTTTAGTCAAATCCAAAGTAAGCGGTATTTTCCTCTAATCTTAGATGTGCACCGCTTGTATTGTTTATCCATGTTCTATGGAGTAACCCGATAGGCTTAATGCGTCATGTCATCACTAAAAACAGTCTCCAATGTCGGTGCGGAAATGGCGCTAATGAACCACTTTTTTAGCTGATTTTCGTTGGCGTGTTTTAGCTTGTCCTGAATGACATTCTTGGCTCAGCTGGACCGGAATAAGCCTATTTGGTCAGGTATATTTTATGTCCGACATCAACGTTAATGGCAGTGATGCTCTTGAACCCACTTTTTTAAAGCTGCATCAATACGCGATTGCCAGCCTTTGCCGGTTGCTTTAAAAACGGCCAGCACATCAGGCGATAGTCGAATAGTAATGCGCTCTTTGGTGACTTCGGCTTTAGGTCTGCCACCCACGCGCAGTAGTGGTTTAACGTCTTTCCATTCCGCTTCGGTTAAAGGTAAGGCGTCAGGATCAGACATAGCGGCGGCGGTAATGTCGGCATCTTCTTCGTCTGTGGGAATAAGTGTGCCGGGCTTAAGTGTTGGCATAACGTTTAACCTCTCGTTAGTTGGCTTTCCTTAAACTGATAATACGACGCTCATCAGCGTGGTCAACAAACACCACGCAAAACAGCCGATCTTTGATATAACCTAAGCCGATCATGCGCGGCTCTTGGTAATCACGCCTGAGATCCTGCCAAGTGACTGCGGTATTCCATTCAATCAGCGCGGCATCAATCAAAGAAACCCCATGCTTTTGAATATTGCTGGAATTTTTGACATGATCAAAAATAATATGCATGGTTATTGTATGTACAAAAAAATTATCTAGTACCCAGCTCTCGAAATACACCCGATAACCTATACGAGCAAAGGTTTCCCAATATAAGTCCAGCGAAACGGCTTTGCTAGGGTCTTATTGAAGAATTCAATAAAAGCAAGGATGCGCTGA
>Ga0265327_10001752_pt1 | contig 25663 bp, 18 predicted proteins | sample 41621metaG_FD_202089 | JGI IMG/M metagenome (GOLD analysis project Ga0265327, IMG submission 202089) | Rhizosphere microbial communities from Carex aquatilis grown in University of Washington, Seatle, WA, United States - 4-16-21 metaG | ecosystem: Host-associated > Plants > Roots > Rhizosphere...
AGCGGGGTGTGCAGGGGGCAGGGGCAGTGAGTCGGGAAGGCGAAGGGCTTGGCGTCCGCCGGCCGTTCTTCCAGCACCACGCTCACGATCTGCGGGATCACGTCGCCGGCCCGCTGCAGGATCACGGTGTCGCCGACGCGGACGTCCTTGCGGGCGATCTCGTCGGCGTTGTGCAGAGTGGCGTTCTCGACCACCACGCCGCCAACCGTCACCGGCTGCAGGCGCGCGACCGGGGTGATGGCGCCCGTTCGGCCGACCTGGATGTCGATGGCCTCGAGGATGGTGCGGGCCTGCTGGGCGGGGAACTTGCGGGCGATGGCCCAGCGCGGTGTGCGGGTGACGAAGCCCAGGCGCTGCTGCCATTCGAGCCGGTCGACCTTGTAGACCACCCCGTCGATGTCGAAGCTCAGCGTCGGCCGCTCGGCCTCCATGCGGGCGTAGGCGGCCAGCAGGCCCGCCGCGTTCTCCACCCGCTCGCTCTGCGGCGTCGTCGAGAAGCCCCAGGCCTTGAGCTTGCCGAGCGCCTCCCATTGGGTCTTCGCGAACGGGCCGCTGTGCAGGCCCCAGGCGTAGGCGAAGAACTTCAGGGGGCGTTTGGCGGTGATCGTGCTGTCGATCTGGCGGAGGGAGCCGGCGGCGGCGTTGCGCGGATTGGCGTAGGTCTTCTGCCCCGCCTCGGCGGCGGCGGCGTTGAGAGCGGCGAACTCGTCGTGGCCGAGATAGACCTCGCCCCTGATCTCGATCGCATCCGGCCAATCCGAACCCTCCAGACGCCCCGGCACATCGGAGATGGTGCGGACATTGGCGGTGACGTCCTCGCCCACGCGCCCGTCGCCGCGGGTGGCTGCCTGGACCAGCACGCCCTTCTCGTAGCGGATCGAGCAGGACAGGCCGTCGATCTTGGGTTCGGCGGTGTAGGCCACCGTTTCTGAAGGGGGGAGGCGCAGGAAGCGGCGGATGCGGGCGTCGAACTCCACGGCCTCGGAATCGGCGAAGGCGTTGTCCAGCGACAGCATGGGCACGCCGTGCTCGACCGGCGAGAACTGGGCGGCGCGGGCGGCGCCGACGCGCAGGCTGGGCGAATCCTCGCGCACCAGGTGCGGGAAGCGAGCCTCGATGTCGGCGTTTCGCCGCTTGAGGGCGTCGTAGTCGGCGTCCGAGATGGTCGGCGCGTCGTCCTGATAGTAGCGCAGGTCGTGCCCAGCCATCTCCTCGGCCAGCCAGGCGAGTTCGTCGGCGGCTTCGGACTCCGAGAGGTCCGCGACCGGTTTGCCGGCGGACTCAAGCATGCATCAGCGCCCGGGCGGCGGCCCTCGCGGCCTCGGTGATCTCGGCGCCGGCGAGCATGCGGGCGATCTCCTCTTCGCGGTCTTTGGGCGCCAGCACCTCGACGGCCGTGCGCACCGCCTCCGTACCGCCGGCCTTGGAGACGCGCCAGTGGGCTTCGGCGCGGGCGGCGACCTGGGGACTGTGGGTGACCACCAGCACCTGCCCCTCCCCCGCCAGGCGCTTGAGACGCTGGCCCACGGCGTCGGCTACGGCCCCGCCCACGCCCTGGTCGACCTCGTCGAAGATCATCAGCGGCGAGCCGCCGCCGCGCCCAGCCAGGGCGGCTTTGAGCGCCAGGGCGAAGCGGGCAAGTTCACCGCCCGAGGCGATGGCGCCGAGCGGGCCGAAGGGGGCGCCGGGATTGGTCGAGACCTCGAACTCCACCCGGTCCAGGCCCGACGGCCCGGCCCGCTCCTCGGGCAGCGGTTCGACCGCGACCTTAAGCTTGGCCTTGTCGAGCTTGAGCGGCGGCAGTTCGGCGTTGACCGCCTCGGCCAGGTTCAGGGCGGCGGCCTGGCGGGCGGCCGAAAGGGCCTGGGCCGCTTTGAAATAGGCAGCGCGGGCGGCGGTGGCTCTGGCGTCGACCTGCTTCTGCAGGTCAGCGGCGTCTTCGACCGCATGCAGGGCCCGGGCAATGCGCTCGCGTTCGGCCGGCAGGGATTCGGTGGCGACGCCCAGCTTGCGGGCCATGGCGCGCAGGGCGAACAGGCGCTCCTCGGCCAGCTCCAGGCGGTCGGGCTCGCAGTCGAAGGCGACGGCGGCCGCGTCGATGGCGGCAGCGGCCTCGCCGGTCTCGACCAGGGCCCGGTCGACGGACTCGGCGGCGGCGGCGATCAGCTTCACGGCGGCGCTGTCGGCGCCCGCGCCGGCGCCGAGCGCCCGCTCGCGCGCGCGCTCCAGGGCGCGGAAGGCCTGGGCCAGCTTGCCGCCGAGGGCGTCGCCGCCGAAGGCGTCGCGGGCGGAGGCGATGTCTGCGAGCGTCTTCTCGGCGGCGCCCAGCAGGGCGCGTTCCTCGGCCAAGGCCGTTTCCTCCCCGGCCTTGGGATCAAGGCGGTCGAGTTCGCCGAGGCGCAGGGTCAGCTCCTCGCGCTCGGCCAGGGCCTGAGCGGCGTCGCGCCGCAGGGCGTCGGCGGCCTCGCGGGCCTCGCGCCAGGCCGACCACGCGGCGGCGGTCGCCTCCGCCTTGGATGCGCAGGCGCCGTAGAGGTCGAGCAGCGGGCGGTGGTTGCGGGAATCGAGCAGGCCCACGGTCTCGTGCTGGCCGTGCACCTCCACCAGCATCTCGCCGATCTCGCGCAGCACGGCCACGCTCACGGCCTGGTCGTTGACGAAGGCGCGCGAGCGGCCGTCGGCGGAAAGCTGGCGGCGCAGCACCAGGTCCTCGTCGGTCTCGAAGGCCACGCCCTTGTCGTCGAGATAGGCCCAGACGGGGTGGCCGGGCGGAGGGGCGAACACGGCGGTGGCCACCGCCTGGGTCTTGCCGCGGCGGACCAGGCCCGCCTCGGCGCGGGCGCCGATGGCCAGGCCGAGAGCGTCGAGCACGATCGACTTGCCGGCGCCCGTCTCGCCGGTGAGGGCGGTGAGGCCCGGCCCGATCGACAGGTCGAGGGTTTCGATCAGGACGACGTCGCGAATGCCCAGGCCGATCAGCATGGGTGCAAGATGGCGTCGAATCCGGCTCGCCTCAATGGCGCAGCAGGGGTCCGAGGCAAATGGATCAGGCGGTCGCCGGGGGCTTGAGCGCCTTGCCGTGGGTGAACGGCAGACGCGGCAGGCGGATGCCGCCCGTGTGCTTCTTCACCGGCTCGATCTGGGGCCGCAGGCCCTTGCCCGACATCAGAGTGTAGGCGTCCTGGTACCAGACGTCGCCGGGATAGTTGAAGCCCAGCACCGCGGCGTTGCGCTTGGCCTCCTCGTTGAGGCCGAGGGTCAGATAGGCCTCCACCAGGCGGTAGAGCGCCTCGGGCGCGTCGGAGGTGGTCTGGTACTTGTCGATCACGGTGCGGAAGCGCCCGATCGCGGCCAGGGGCTGGTTCTCGTGCAGATAGAAGCGGCCGACGGCCATCTCCTTGCCCGCCAGTTGGTCGTTGACCATGTCGATCTTCAGCTTGGCGTCGGTGGCGTATTCGGTGGTCGGATAGCGGCGCACCACTTCGCGCAGGGCCGACAGCGCCTGTTCGGTGGCGGCCTGGTCGCGGCCGACGTCGATGATCTGCTCGAAGTAGCAGATGGCCTTGATGTAGTAGGCGTACACCGCCGAGGCGTTGCCCGGGTACAGGCTGACGAATCGGTCGGCGTCGTCGCGGGCGTCTTCGTAGTCGTTGCCTTGATAGTGGGCGTAGGCGGTCATCAGGATCGCCCGGCGAGCCCACTCCGAATAGGGATACTGGCGCTCGACCTCGTGGAAGTAGTCGACCGCGTCGACCCACTCGCGGGAGTCCAGCCGGGTGGCGCCGGTCGCGTAGAGCAATTCGACCGGACGCGCCGTGGTGGCGATCTCCGGCTTCTTCTTCTGACCGGCGCATCCGGCGAGGGCCAGGCCGCAGACGCCGGCCAGGACCAGCACCTTGGACATCCGGCGAATTTGACTGAACACGGAGCTGGGCCTCGACATCGACATGGTTGCAGAGCCTCTGGGCGCCCCCCAAAGAGCTGTGTGCCGGTTCTACACCAGCGGAAGCCAAGCGCAAACGCGGCCTTGTGGCGTGGGCGCCAGGCTGGCGCGGCCTAGCGCGCCGGCTCCCTGGCGGCGGTGAGGATCTTGGCCATGCGTTTGGCGATGTCGGACTGCTCCCTGGCCTTTTCGACCGTCAGGTCCGCCGCATAGAGCGAGGTGAGATAGGCCATGTCGGCCGGGGTGAGGCCGCTCGGTAGCTCGCGGCCGGGGCAGACGCTGGCGTAAAGATCAAGAACGCTCGGCAGGGCCATGCAGCCGTTCAGCGAGCGGGCCTGAGACAGGGCCAGCATCGCCAGGTAGTCTGACGTGAGGCCCACGCTGACATCGCCCATGTGCCCCACGTCGACGATGATCAGGACGTTGAGGAACCCGCTGTGCGGGCAGGTGGGGGAGCGGTAGTCTATGCATCGCCTGTCGGCCGAGAGGCCACGGGTGTCCCTGCCCCTCTCCCGCCCGTTGTCCTCAGTGGCCATGCTCAGGACACTCGTGGGCGGAGCGGTGGTGGGGCGTATGTCTTCCCCTCGCTTGGGGCCGGGCTGGCCCAGGGTCGCGGTGGCGTACCAGGCCTGAATCGGCCGAGTGACGGTCTTCACGCCATCGAAACCCAGGACCTGGGAATTGCGGGCGGCGATGACGTCCAGGGTGCGCTGAGGTTCGTTGGTGAATGCGATCTGGACGTTCGGCGCGCATCCGGACGGGCCCACAGGCGCCCCGACCGCCTTGGCCACCTTCTCGACCCCCGTGCGAAACTCCGCGGCCTGCTCGGGAACCAGGCCGGTGACGAGAACGCAGGCCGGCTGAAACCAGCGGGCGTACTGGTCGAGTTTGGGGGTCGGCGCCGCATATGACTCCACGAAGCCGCGGGCTTGCTTTTCCAGGACCTCCGGACTGGCGGGCGGCGCCTGGACCGTCAGGGGAGACACGGGCGTCGAAGGCGCCGGCCCCTGGGCCAATGGGGTAGCGGGCCGCGAATCCGGCTGAGCCATCGAAGGCGCGGGACCCAACAGGGCGGCGACGATCGCTGCGCCCACGATCTTGAGTCGGAGTTGGGAGAGCCTGATCGTCGCCACCGGATCTTCACTTACAGCTGTAGTAGCTATTACCCGCAGCAAACGGCGACGGCAAGACCCGCGTTCGCTCGCCGTCGAGGCGGCAGATTCAGAGGCGCAGCCCGCAGCAAGCTGCGGGCGCTCAGCCTGCCTGGGCGTAGGCCGGTTGGGCGGCGGAGGCGGAGACGAGGCGCCAGGCGCGGGGCTGGTCGAGCAGGGCGCGGCACAGCAGGTTGTTGAGCGCGTGGCCGGCGTAGATCCCCTCGAAGCGGCCGATGATCGGGGCGCCGAGGACGTAGAGGTCGCCCACCGCGTCCAGAGCCTTGTGGCGCACAAATTCGTCCGGGCGGCGCAGGCCTTCCGGATTGAGGATGCGGTCGCCGTCGATCACCACGGCGTTCTCCAGCGAGCCGCCGCGGGCGAGGCCCGCTTCGCGCAGGGCCTGGACCTCGCTGAGGAAGCCGAAGGTGCGGCAGTCGGCCAGTTCGTCGCGGAAGCTGTCTTCGGTGACGGTGAGGTCGACGCGCTGGCGGCCGATGGCCTTGGTCGGGAAGGCGATCTCGAAGGCCATCTCGAAGCGGTCGGACGGGGTCAGGCGCACGGTCTTGTCGCCATCGATGACTTCGATCGGCGCAAGGATCTCGATGAAGCGGCGCTCAGCCTCCTGGCGGCGGCGGCCGGCGCGGTCGAGCAGTTGGACGAACGGCAGGGCCGAGCCGTCCATGATCGGCACCTCGGGCCCGTCGAGCTCGATGACGGCGTTGTCGACTTCCAGGGCGGCCAGGGCGGCCATCAGGTGTTCGATGGTGGCGACGGTGACGCCGGCGTCATTGGCGATAACGGTGCACAGGCGGGTCTGGGTGACGGCTTCGGTGGTGACCGGAACGCGATTGTCGCGCTCAAGGTCGGTGCGGACGAAGACGATGCCGGAGCCGGCGGGGGCCGGCCTGATGGAGACCCGGACGCGCTCGCCGGAGTGCAGGCCTACGCCCGCGCAGATGGCGGGACCCGCCAGAGTATGCTGATAAGAAAACGACAAGGCCGCCGTGCCTTTCTACTTTGAGGGCCGGCTCGCGGGGAGACGGCCTTTACCCCCGTCTCCCTCTTAGTTGAAGCTTTGCGGTGCAGCAAAACACTTCCTGTTTCGGAATGTTTCGCCGCTAAACGTCAGATTAATAGACGTTAATTGGCGAGGCGCCGGAGGAACGAGGGGATGTTCAAATCCTCGCCTTCCTCGCTCTTGGGCTCCTCGGCCAGCTGGGCCGAAGTTGTGGTTCGCGCCTGCGGAATCGGGGTCGCGGCGGCGGGCCGCTCGGCGCCCAGATCCCTGGGCGCGGGCGCCGGGGTCTCGTAGCGGGGACGGCCGCCGCCGAACAGGCTGAGCCAGCCGCCCTTCTGCGGGCGCCGCTCCTCGTGATGGATCGCGGGGAACAGGGGTTCCTCCTCGATCGCCTCGGGATCGATGAAATGGTGGGTCTCGGCCGCCAGCGGCTCGACCTTGGCCGGGCCCATATCCTCGTCAAGCAAGCTCGGCTGAGACGGCGCGGTTTCGGCGGCCGCGGACACGGGCTCGTCGAACATCCAGCCGGGTTCCGGCGCGGCTGTTTCCAGGGAGAGCGGCTGTTCGAACATCTCGACGTCGCCCGACGCGGATTCGGCGGCTGCGATCGCGGACTCCTCCTCGACCGCCGGTGCGGGGGCCGGGGCCTTGCGGGCGGCGGCGGTGACCGAGCGGAACGAGCGGGATTCCTGGGCGATCATGGACGAGCCGTCCATGCCGGTGGCGACCACCGACACGCGGATCTGACCGTCGAGCGACGGATCGAAGGCGGCGCCGAAGATGATATTGGCTTCCGGATCGACTTCTGAGGAGATGGCGTTGGCCGCCTCGTCGACTTCCAGAAGGGTCATGTCGAGGCCGCCGGTGACGTTGACCAGCACCGCCTTGGCGCCCTTGAGCGTCACTTCGTCGAGCAGGGGGTTGGCGATGGCGTTCTGAGCGGCCATCAGGGCGCGGTCCTCGCCCGAGGCTTCGCCGGTGCCCATCATCGCCTTGCCCATCTCGGTCATGACCGTGCGGACGTCGGCGAAGTCGAGGTTGATCAAGCCGGGCAGCACCATCAGGTCGGTGATCGAGCGCACGCCCGAATGCAGCACCTGGTCGGCCATGCCGAAGGCCTCGGCGAAGGTGGTCTTCTCGTTGGCGATGCGGAACAGGTTCTGGTTGGGAATGACGATCAGGGTGTCGACATAGCGCTGCAGCTCGGCGATGCCGGCGTCGGCCAGGCGCATGCGGTGGCGGCCCTCGAACTGGAACGGCTTGGTGACAACGCCCACAGTGAGGATGCCGCGCTCCCGCGCGCACTTGGCGATGATCGGCGCCGCGCCGGTGCCGGTGCCGCCGCCCATGCCGGCGGTGATGAACACCATGTGCGCGCCATCGAGGTGCTCGCCGATCTCGATCGAGGATTCCTCGGCCGCCGACATGCCCACTTCCGGATGCGCTCCGGCGCCCAGGCCCTGGGTCACCTGCACGCCGAGCTGGATGCGGCTGGCGGTCTTGGAGAACTGCAGCTGCTGGGCGTCGGTGTTGGCGACGACGAACTCGACGCCCTCCAGCCCCGCCTCGATCATGTTGTTGACGGCGTTGCCGCCGGCCCCGCCGATGCCGAACACGACGATGCGCGGCTTCAATTCCGTGGCGCGCGGCGCTGAGAGCGAAATAGCCATTGCCTGGACCTGTTCCTCGAACCCACCCGGCGTCCCGCCGAGGCTGCCTTGCCCGATAGGGTTAATGGAACTCCACCAACCTTAACGACCCGTTAAACTGCATACGCTGAGTCGCCCGCGCGCCCAGAGGCCGGGGCGCGTCAATCCACAGCAGATTGGGGTAAGCTTGGCCTTAAACCCCAAGGGCTTGTGGGCGAAGGCTGACCAGCCGGGCCAGCTAGAGATTCTCGCGCAGCCAGGCGGTGAGTTTGGCGACGGGATTGGCGTCGGCGTCGATGGTGGACGGGCGGCGTCCGCTGGTCTTGGCGGCGATGGCTTCGCGGGGACCGAAGGCGGCGCGGTGAAGCACGCCGGCGGCGGTGCAGAAGGCGGGGCCGGAGGCGGCGTCGGCCAGGTGCGGGACGCGGCGCGGGCGGCCCAGTCGCACGGGACGGTCGAACACCCTCACGGCCACTTCGCGCATGCCGTTCAGCTGGCTGGCGCCGCCAGTGAGGATGATGCCGGCGCCGGGCTCGATCGGCACGTTGGCGGCCTTGAGGCGCTCGCGCAGGAGCTCCAGCGTCTCTTCCACGCGGGGGGCGATGATGCCCTTCAGCAGGGAGCGGGGCGCCACGACCGGCCCGGCGGCCGGATCGTCGCCGCGCGGCGGCGCCTCGATCAGCTCGCGGTCCTCGTTGGCCGAGGCCATGGCCGAGCCGTGCAGGGTCTTGATGCGCTCCGCGCCGGCCATGGAGGTGGTCAGGCCCCGGGCGATGTCGGCGGTGACGTGCGAGCCGCCCACCGGCAGGCTGTCGACGTGGACCAGCGAGCCGTTGGTGAACACCGACACGGCGGTGGAGCCGCCGCCCATGTCGATGCAGATGCAGCCGAGGTCCATCTCGTCGTCCTCGACGGCGGCCAGGGCCGAGACGAAGGGCGCGGCGACCACGCCTTCGAGCTGTAGATGCGCGCGCTCGACGCAGTAGCTGAGGGTCTGGAAGGCGGTCTCGCTGATCGACACCACCAGCAGCTCCAGGCCGAGGATGCGGCCGAACATCGAGCGCGGATCGCGCACGCCGCGCTGCTGGTCCACCGACCAGGCGATGGGCAGCAGGTGGATGTTGCGGCGGCCGGCGGCCTTGGCCTGGGCCACGGCCTGGGCGATGGCGCGGTTGCAGTCGTTCTCGGAGATCGGGCGCTGGCCGAGGGTGACCTCGGCGCGCACGCGGCGGCTGGCGAGCTGGCCCCCGGAGGTGGCGACGGTGACGCCCTGGACCGAGACGCCGGCGACGGTCTCGGCGCGCTCGACGGCCTGGGCGATGGCCTCGACGGCCTCTTCGGTGTTGACGATGGCGCCGCCGCGCACGCCGCGGGATTGGATATAACCGACGCCGGCGGGCTGGAGAGTGCGATCGGAGCGACGCACGCCGTCCGGCTTCATGATGAAACAGGCGACTTTGGATGCGCCAAGGTCCAACGCGGCAGTGATCTGCTGACGCGGAGCCAGGGCCTTGAGCCCGTCCCCCCTCGCCTCCCGCCGATCCTCTAGCCTCGACATTCCGCCGACTCCCAAACCCGGCCTCCGCACGCGAAGGCCCCCTTTAGCTCATTCTCGTTCGCCCTACCGCCTGGCGGCGACTTGAGGACGAGTTACGCCACCTAATTCTTCACCGGCGGGGCCGCCGGCGGCCCGCCCGCCGCTGGAGGCCGCGGCCGCACCACGACCATTTCCGGATTGCGCAGGTCCACCCGCTCAAAACCCAACGACAGGAGTCGCTGCTTCTGGTCCAGCTGATCCAGTTGGATCAGGGCTGAATCTTCGCCGATGGCCGGCAGTTGGATCAGCGAACCGTCCTTCAAGCGCACGTCCCAGCGCCGCCCGTCGACCCGCACCAGGGCGTCGACCTTGGCCATCAGACCGGGACGCTGGCGCAGCAGGGGCATGATGTTGCGGGCCTCCTCGGCCGCGCCCTCGCCCACCACCAGGGGCAGATCGGGGAAACGGGCCGGATCGGCGCCGCCGATCAGCTTGCCTTCGACGTCCACCACCTTGTTCGATCCCTGGTGCTGCCAGACGGCGGCGGGCGAGCGGGGGGTGACCGCGATCACAAGGGTGTCGGGCAGGAGGCGCACGATCCTGGCGTCCTTGACCCAGCCGGTGGCCTCGACCCGGCGGCGCAGGTCGTCGAGGCCCAGCGCCAGGATCGGCGTGTTCTTTTCGAGGGCCGCGGCGCGCAGGATGTCGGCCTTGGCCATGTCGGGAGCGCCCTGGACCTCGACCCGCGTCAGGCGGAAGCCGAAGGGGGCCAGCAGGCGGGCCAGGGGCGTGACGTGGACGGCGGGCGCGGCGGCCAGGGTCTCGGCTGCGGGGGCGCCGGGCGCATGCGCCCGGTCGTGGCGCGCCAGGACCAGGCCGGCGATCGCGCCGCCGAGGATCACCAGGGCGCCGACGGCGAGAGCCAGACGCGTGCCGAGGCCCGCGCGTTCGGCCTTCTGCGGCCTGGCCGGAGCCTGGCCGTCGCGGGCTGTGGCGCGGGCGCGGGCGGAGGCGGGCGCGCGGGCGGCCGATGCGGCGCGGGCGCGCGCGTTAGACGGATTGCGCTCCCCTCGAACCACCGCGACCATCCGCCTCCTCCACAATCCACAACACCAGTCCATCGAACGACAGCCCCACGTGGGCCGCCTGCTCCGGAGCGAGCGAGGTGGGCGTCATGCCGGGCTGGGTATTGACCTCTAAAAGCACCAGATTTTGGTTAAGAGGATCATAACGGAAGTCCGATCTCGTAAGACCTCGGCAACCAAGAGCAGCATGCGCCAGCTCGGACTGTCGCAGCGCTTTTTCGTAGATGTCGGAAGGGATTGGCGCGGGTACGACGTGCTTGGAGCCGCCCTCGCCGTACTTGGCCTCGTAGTCGTAGAAGCCGGTTCTGGGAACGATTTCGGTAACCGCCAGGGCCTTGTCGCCCATCACCGCCACGGCCAGCTCCTGGCCGGGGATGTAGGGCTCGATCAACACCGCCTCGCCGAAGGTCCAGCTGGACTGGGCCAGCTCCTGGGGCGGGGAATTGGCGCCCTCGAACACCAGGAACACGCCGACGGACGACCCCTGAGCGTTGGGTTTTACCACATAGGGCGGCGGCATGACGTGTTCGCGAGCCGCCTCGAAGCGGTCGTAGAGGCCCCCGCCCGGCACCACGACGCCGGCGGCGGCCAGCACCGCCTTGGCTTTCTGCTTGTCCATGGCCAGGGCCGAGGCCAGCACGCCGGAGTGGGTATAGGGAACGCCGACCGTCTCCAGCACGCCCTGGACGCAGCCGTCCTCGCCCCATTCGCCGTGCAGCGCGTTGAACACGACCTCGGGCTTGGTCCTGGCCAGAACCTCGCCCACGTCGCGGCCGGCGTCGATGAGGCTGACCTTCGCCCCCAGCCGCTCAAGGGCCTCGGCGCAGGCCTTGCCGGTGACCAGCGAGATTTCGCGCTCGGGCGACAGCCCGCCCATCAGGACGGCGATACGGCGGCCGGCGAGCGGCAGGGACATGGACGAAGCTCCGAGCAGACGGCCGCAGCCATAAGCCGCGTCGGCCCCTCGGGGAAGGGCGCCTCAGTTCACTTGCAGCTGAAGCTCTCCTCGACGTCGGTCGAGCCCTTGCCGTCCCAGCGGGCCTTGGCCGGATAGGCGCACAGCGGGCGGGTGACCATTTTCACCGGCTCTGGAGCAGGGCCTCCCGGACGGGCCCGGCGCGCGGGCGGCGTGCGCGCGGTGATCCTTTCGGGCGCGGTCCCGGTCTTGACCCAGCTGTCCAGGGCGGGAAGCCAGTCGATCTGGCTGGGGCCAGGCCCGCCCTGGCAGTGCAGGACGCCGGGGGCCAGGAACATGCGGGTGTTGGCGGCGCCGGCGCCGGTCGCGGCCTTCATGCGCTCGTCGTAGGCGACCGTGGCCCAGGGGCTAGGACCCTGGTCGTCGAGGCCATGCCACAGGATCAGCTTGCCGCCGCGGCCGGTGAACGTCTTCAGGTCGGGATTGTCGGCTTCGTATTCCTTGGCGAAGGCGCCGCGGCGGGCCTTGGGTCCGTCGCGCTGGGGATTGAAGTCGGCGAAGCTGAAATTGGCGTCGCCGAACATGATCACGCGCAGGCCAAGATCGCGGGCCGGCGGGGCCTTCGGGTCGGCGCTGACGTTCTGGAAGGTCGGCCAGGCAGGCTCGGAGCCGCGGCTGTAGGGGTAGATGTAGACCTGCCCGTCGGGCCCCTTCACCTGCGAGTAGACGCGGTTCATCGCCAGCACCTGGGCGTCGGTCAAGCAGCCGGAGACCTGGCCCGGCTTGCACTTGAGGCCGGCGGGATCGAACTTGCAGGCCGAGGGATCGCCGATCACCCCGTCCTTGACGCCGTCCAGTTCGTCGCACTGGGCCAGCACCCTCTCGTGCGCCAGGGCCAGGTCGGCGGGCTTCAGGGCGGCGCCCGGCTGGGCGAACACCCAGTCGCGGTAGATCTCGCCCAGCTGCACGCGCAGGCTGTAGACCGGGGCCCCGGCGACGATGCCGTCGTAGTCGTCCGGGAAGCGCTGGGCCTCCATCAAGGCCATGCGCCCGCCGGTGGAGCAGCCGATGAACAGGGCCTTGTCCTGCGGCTTGCCGTAGTACCGGGCGGCGACCTGCTTACCCGAGACGGTCATCTCGTGCACGGCGCGCCAGGAGAAGTCGGTATCGGCGATCTCGTCGGCCTTGCCGTCCGGCGCGGTCCAGCTGGCGTCGCCCGCGTTGGGGCTCGAGTGCCCGCCGTCGGTCTGCATGGTGGCGTAGCCGCGGTTCAGGTCGTTCGCCACGGTGTTGAAGGCCACGTTGCCGGCCCAGCCGCCGCCGCCGTAGCCGACGACGCGCCCGTTCCACTGCTTGGGCAGGCGATAGACCACGCCGATATGGGAGCCCGGCACGGGGCTCAGGGTCGCCTTGATCTCGCAGTCCGATCCGGCGCCGAGCTTGTAGGCCTGGGCGCTCTGCACGGTCATGTCCTTGAACAGGCCGGGCGTCGACAGGGCCGTACAGGCCGCGTCCGCGACCGGTTCGAGGACGGGCTCCCGCGGTCCGGGCGGCTGGGCGTGGGCGGCGGACGCGGCCGCGAGACCCGCGGCGGCCAACAGGGCGATGGCGAACCTGGACATGTGTCCTCCCGAGACGGCGGCCTTCTGGCGGGCCGAAGCGCAAGGGATACGACGGCGGGCTCCGTTCAGCTAGAGCGGCGATCCAGGCCCGACCCGATGCCGCACGAGACTAGCCGCCCTGTCCGGGCGGGTTGTTCTTGAGCAGGAAGTCCATCACCGCCTGCAGCAGTTTCAGCCGCGTCTCGCTGCGCGACAGCCAGTGGTCCTCGCCGTCCAGGGTCACGAAGGTGAAGGGCTTGCCCGCCCGCTTAAGGGCGTCCGCCATCACCAGACTCTGGGTGTAGTCGACCACTGTGTCGTCCTTGCCATGGACGAGAAGGATGGGGATCTCGACTTTCGCGGCGAACCGAATTGGAGAAATCCCGTCCAGAACGGGATCATTCGGCCCCGTGGCGCCCATGAAACGATCCCAGTAGCGAAGGGTGTCGCTGTTGCGCTGTCCCGTGGCGATCTGCACCTGCTGCAGCATGAGCCTGAGGTCCGCCGGTCCCGCCAGGTCCGCGGCGCACCTGTAGACGCCGGGGTCCAGGGCGGCGCCGGCAAGGGCGGCGTACCCCCCATAGCTGCCGCCGAAGATGCAGACCCGCTTGGCATCGATGACGCCCTGGGACCCGAGGTGGCGCACGCCGTCGGAAAGGTCGGTCTGCATCTTGCGGCCCCACTGGCCGTAACCGGCCTCCAGCAGCCCGTTCCGGTAGCCGCCGGAGCCGCGGAAATTCGGCTGCAGCACGGCGTATCCCCGCGACACGAGGGCCTCGCGCAGCCAATCGAAGCTGGTGCTGTCGCGTAAGGCGGGGCCGCCGTGGGGCATTACGATCAGGGGCAGGTTCCGGCGCGGGCGGCCAGGCGGCAGGGTCAGGTAGGCGGGGATATCGAGCCCGTCCGCCGCCTTGTACGAGAACGGCTCCGGCTGGGCGATGAGTTCGGGCGGCACATCGGGATAGACTCCGCCTAGCCAGTCCCCGCTCTTGGCGTCGAGATCGTCCAGGGCGTAGGCGTAGCCGTCACGCGCGCCGTCGACGAGCACGACGACCTTGCGGTGGTCGCGGCTCCAGGACACCGGGGTCACGCGCTCGGCGGGATAGGCTTTTTCGATCGCTTTCCAGATAGCGTCGATGCGGGGCTCGAAGAAGTCGACCCGCCGGACATCGCCTTCCAGGTCCACGCCGCCAATCAGGGCGTGGGTTTCGTCATCAAAGAAGAGTGCGTCCGAGATGTCGGGCTCGCCCTCGCCCCACGCGCCGTCTCCCATGGAAACCGTGTGGAACATGGACTTGCTGTCCTCCACCGTATTCACCAGCAGGGACCGGCCGTCCTTGGCGTAGCCGAGCAGAGACGGCGGATCGATCGGCGTGCTCAGGGTCTTGCTGACGATCCAGCCGGCGGGACCTCTGATCAGAAGCTGCCAGCGGCCGGAAGCGGCGACGAAGCGCGTTTCGGCCAGGGCGCGGCCGTCCTGGCCGACGAACCATCCGTTGGTGTCCTCATGGCCCGCCTCGACGACGATTCCGTTTCGCGACGCCAGATCGATCCGGTACAGGCCGATGACCTGGCCATGCTCGAAGCGAGGGGTCTGGAGGAACACATAAGTCTTGCCGTCGATCCGCCGCACGACGGGATCGGCCACCAGCACGTCCATGGCGCCGGGGCCCGCCGTCAGCCGGTCTAGCCTGCGGCTTGCGGTGTCGAAGACAGAGGCGATGAACCACTCGCGCTTCGGCCCATCGACATCATTGAACCGGGCCGTGGTCGAGGTGGTGATCAGAAGGTGCGCGTCGTCGGCCCAGGAGAGGCCGCGCAGCTTGGTCTTGCCGAGCTTGACCCCGGTGTCCAGCTTGTGGGCGGCTATGTCCTCGATCACCAGCAGGCGCTCGTCGCCGTCGGTGCGGACGAACGCCAGATGCTTGCCGTCGGGGGAAATCTGCATTTCCTCGAGCCAGGGCAACCGGCCGTAGGCTTCGAGCGGCGGCGCGGGCGGGGCGGCCGCCGCCTGGCCGAAGGCGGCGCCCGCCACAGCCCACAGGGACGCGCAGGCCACGATCGAAGATTTGCGCATGAGCCCCCCGGCTCGCCATCGAACTGACGTCACGATAGGCGACTAAGGGGCGCGCGCAAGGGATACGACGGCCTGCCCGCTTCAGCTGGAGCTGGCCATGCAGGGCGGCCCGCCGTTTCCCAGGACTAGCCGCCCTGTCCGGGCGGGTTGTTCTTGAGCAGGAAGTCCATGACCGTCTGCAGAAGTTTCAGCCGCGTCTCGCTGCGCGAACCCCAGTGATCCTCGCTGTCGAGGGTGACGAAGCTGTAGGTCTTGCCGGCGCGCTTCAGGGCGTCGGCCATGACCACGCTCTGGCGATAGTCGACCACGGTGTCGTCCTTGCCATGGACGATCAGGATCGGGATGTCGACCTTGGCCGCCAATTTCGCGGGGGAAATCTGGTCCAGCGTCTCGTCGTTGGCGCCCTTGGCGCCCATGAAGCGGTCCCAGTAGCGGAGGGTCTCGCTGTTGCGCAGCCCGGTCTCGGTCTGCACCTCCTGAAGCATCAGGCGCAGGTCCGACGGGCCGGCCATGTCGGCGGCGCAGCGATAGACGCCGGGATCCAGGGTGGCGCCGGCCAGGGCCGCGTAGCCGCCATAGCTCCAGCCGAAGATGCACACGCGCTTGGGATCGATGACGCCCTTGGCGGCCAGGTGGCGTACGCCGTCCGACAGGTCGGTCTGCATCTTGCGACCCCATTGCCCATAGCCCGCCGACATGAAGCCGTCCGGATAGCCGGAGGATCCGCGGAAGTTGGGCTGCAGCACGGCGTAGCCGCGGGACACCAGCGCCTCACGCAGCCAGTCGAAATCCAGGCTGTCGCGCGCAGCGGGGCCGCCGTGCGGCATGACGATCAGGGGCAGGTTCTCGTGCTTGCCGCCGACCGGCAGGGTCAGATAGGCGGGAATATCGAGCCCGTCGGCCGCCTTGTAGGTCAGGGCCTCAGGCTGAGCGATCTGTTCAATGGGGAGGTTCTGGTACACGTCGCCGATCCAGTCGGCGTGCTTGGCGTCAAGGTCGACCAGCGCATAGGCGTAGCCGTCGCGGGGACCGTCGACCAGAACGACGACCTTGCGGTGATTGCGGCTCCAGGACCCCAGGCTGACCCGCTCACCGGGATAGGCCTTTTCGATCGCTCTCCAGATGGCCGCCGCCGCGGGATCGAAGAAGTCCACGCGGCGAACGTCGCCCTCGATATCCTCGCCCCCGATCAAGGCGTGGCTGGTGGCGTCGAAGTAGAGGGAATCGTAGTCGTCCGGTTCACCGGCGCCCCACGTCCCATCCGCCAGGGATACCGTGTGGGAAACCGCCCTGTGGTCCTCGACGGTGTTGACCAGCAGCGACTGCCCGTCCTTGCCATAGCCCAGGATCGATGGCGTATCGATCGGGGCGATGATCGCCTGGCTCTCCATCCAGCCGCCCTTGGTTCTATTGACCCGGAGCGTCCACCGGCCGGTGTAGGAATTGTAGCGCGCCTCGGCTGCGGCATGGCCATTCCGGTCGACGAACCAGTCCTCAGTGGTCGCGTCGCCGGCCTGCACCAAGGTGTTGATGCCGGACGCCAGGTCGATCTTGTAGAGCGCGAGGGTCCCTTGCGAATTCTCGAAGCGGTAGGTCTGCACGAAGACATAGGTCTTACCGTCGATCGTCCGCACGTCCGGCTGGGTGAGCACCACATTCATGGTGTAGTCGGCCTCGAGCAGGGACTTCTGTTTGCGGCTGACGATGTCGAAGACCGAGGCGACGTACCATTCGCGCTTGGGTCCCTCGAGGTCGTCGACTTTGGCCGTGGTCGAGATGGTGATCAAGAGGTGGGTGTCGTCGGCCCACTGCAAGCGCCGTAGCTTGGTCTTGCCGAGCTTGAGGCCGGCGTCCATCTTTCGGGCGGCGATATCCTCGACCACCAGCAGACGCTCGTCGCCGTCGGTGCGGACGAACGCCAGATGCTTTCCGTCGGGGGAGATCTGCATTTCCTCGAGCCAGGGCAACCGGCCGTAGGCTTCGAGCGGCGGCGGCCCGGACGGCGCAGCCGCCGGCGGACTTGGCGGCGTCTGGGCCGAGGCGGAGCCCGCCGACGTCCAGGCAAGGACGCAGGCCACCATCCAGAATGTGCGCATGAGCCCCCCGGCCCGACTTCGAACTGAGGCCACGATAGGCGAGGCAGGGCCGTGTGCAAGACGATTTGCAACCGAAACGAGCGGAGCCGCTATAGACGGCGGTAGACCAAGGTCGAACCGTCCTTCAGCCGGCCCTCGAGGCCGGTCCACACGCCGTCGGCGTCGTACCAGTCGAGGATCTGGACCTCGCCGTGGAACGCCACGCCCTCGGCCGGTCGGGAAGAGCCGTCGGCCAGGGTGACGACGCCTCGTCCGGTCGCCATGCCGCGCTCCTTCACCAGCTTGCCGTCCTGGGGATTGAACAGGGGCGCCGCGGCGATCCGGCGATTCCAATGGGTGAAGGGCAGGCTCTGGGCGGGGGCGGAGATCGCGGCGCCGGACGTTTGGACGATGCGCACGCCCTCACGGTCGCGGCGGGCCGAGACCTGGAGCAGGCGGCCGTTGTCGTCTGTGCGGGTCTGCAGGCTGTCGAAGGCGTCGCCGCGCCAGCGCTCGGTTGCCTCGTGGCGGTAGCGATACAGGCTGATCGGGCCGACCTTCACGGCCATCTCGGCCACGGTGTGGACCACTAGCTCGTCGCCGGTTTCGAAGGTCATCGACTGCTCGCCGATCTTCTTGCCGTTGCGCATCACGGCGAATGCAAGGCGCGGCGGGCCGGACGCCGCCATGGCGGGGGCTGCCAAAGCGCACAGGCCGGTGAAGAGAAAGGCGCGGCGGGGAAGGCCAAACGGGGGGATGACGGCAGACATGCTTCCGATACGCGGGCGGCCCGCCTGCGGATCAGCCAATCTCCGACAGCAGCGATGAGTCCTCGGCCTGGATCAGAGCGGCCGGGCCTGTCGAAAGGCGGCGATGGGTGACGCGCTCCCAGGCGACGGCCGCGCCCCACCAGACCAGAGCCCAGGCGGCGCCGATGCACCAGCCGGCCAGCACGTCGGTGGGCCAGTGCACGCCGAGGTAGACCCGGCTGCAGCCGACCAGGAGCGACAGGATCACCGCGGCCGCCAGGGCGTAAATCCGCACGCGCCGGCGCTCGGCGAAGTGGGCGATCAAGGCGCCGAGGGTCAGGAACACGGTGGCGCTGAGGGCGGCGTGGCCCGACGGGAAGCTGGCGTTGATGGCGCGCACCGCGTGCAGGATCGCCGGTGGACGGTCGCGCTGGAACAGGTCCTTGAGCACGGTGGTGATGGCCAGGCCGCCGCCGGACGCGAGGAGCAGCATGGCGGCCTCGCGCCACCGCCTGAAGCTGAGGAACAGGCCGCAGACCAGGATCACGATGATGCCGAGCACGGTGGTCGAGCCCAGTGAAGTGACGTCGGTGGCGGCGATGTTCAGCCAGTCCGGGCCGATCGGGCGGGACAAATCGCCGGGGGTGCGCAGGGCGTAGATGATGCTGCGGTCGAAGGCGCGGGTGTCGCCCTCGCCGACCTCCTCGGCGATGCCGCGGAACGCCAGGAGGCACAGGCCGAACAGCAGCACCAGGGCGATCGGCCCGATCTCGCGCCGCGCCAGGGCGAACCAGCCCGGCGCCCGTCTGCGGATGGGGGTGAGCGACAGCATGGGGGTGGAATGAGGGGCGGCGGTGGAGGTTCCGCCCCTACTTCTTCGCCGGCGGCGGCGCGGCCTTGCGGAAATCCACGCCCGACTCGGCGATCACGTAGATGGTCGCGGCCCAGGCGGCCGCGGCCTTGTCCATCTCCACGGGGTCGACCTTGTCGAGGGTGTCCTCGGCTGAGTGGTGGATGTCGAAGTAGTGGCTGTTCTCCTGGCGCAGGGACAGCTGGGGCACGCCCAGGGGCGCGAGCTTGCCGACATCGTCGCCGCCAGCGCGGACGGGATCGGCGTTGAACTTCACGCTGAGCGGCGCCAGCACGTCGGCCAGGGTCTTGACCGCCGGCAGGTCGGCGGCGCCGGCGGGCATGCCGAACGCCACATTGTGCTGGGCGCCGTTGTCGCTCTCGCCAGCCACGACGATCTTCGACAGGTCTCCCGCATGGGTCTTGGCGTAGGCGTCGCCGGCGTAGTCGAGCTCCTCGGCGCCCCACATGACCATGCGGATGGTGCGGCGCGGGTGGCGCTCGCCGGCCAGGTGGGCGGCGGCCAGGGTGATGGCCACGCCCGCTCCGTCGTCGATGGCGCCGGTGCCCAGGCCCCACGAGTCGAGGTGGCCCGAGACCAGCACCACTTCGTCCGGTGAGGAGGCGCCGGGGATCTCGCCGACCACGTTCCAGGTCGTGGCGTTGGGCGTGAGCGTGGGGCGCAGGGTGAAATGCACGCGGATCGGCTTGCCGCGCTTGGCCATGCGCTCCAGCTGGTCGGCGTCGGCGCCGGAGAGGGCGGCGGACGGGATCTTGGGCGCGTCGTCGTCGTAGTTCAGGGCGCCGGAGTGGGGCGCGCGGTTGTCGTTGGTGGCCAGCGAGCGGATCAGGAAGCCGGCCGCTCCCTTCTTGCCCGCCTCGACCGGACCTCGGCGCCGCCAGCGGTTGGCTGCGCCGTAGCCGGTGGCGCTCTCGACCCCGCCCATCTTCTCGGTGAGCACCGCGATCTTGCCCTTGAGCGAGTCCGGCGGCGCCGCCTGAAGCGCTTCCATCGTGGGGAACAGCACGACCTCCGCCTCGATCCCCTCGGGCGGCGTCGCCACCGATCGGCCGAGGCCAGTGATGACCATTGGCTGGGGGAACGGCGCCGTGACTTCGGCCGTCTCCACGCCCTGGGTCCAGGCGACCGGCATGGCGAAGGGCTCGGCGTGGACGTTCTTGAAGCCCAGCGCGGTCATCTTGGCGATGGCCCAGTCCTTGGCGCGTCCATAGGCCGGCGTGCCGGCGACGCGCGGGCCGACTTCGGTGGTCAGGCTCTCCAGGATGTCGTAGGCGCCGGAGCCCGACAGGGCGCGGTCGCGCAGGCGGGCGGCCATGTTGGGCAGGGCCTCGGCGGAGCCCGGCGGCGGCGGCGTCTGGGCGGAGGCGGACGTGGCGGCCAGGACCGCGCTCAATATCAGTCCCGACCAGGCCTTCATCGCGTCTGTCTCCCGACCCGCTTGATCTCCCATTCGAGATCGACGCCGAACTTCGACCTTACGTCGGCCCGCACCTGATCCCCTAGGCCCTCCAGGTCGGCGGCCGTGGCCTCGCCGGTGTTGATCAGGAAGTTGGCGTGCTTGTCGGAGAACATGGCGCCGCCATAGGGCTTGCCACGCCAGCCGGCCGCGTCGACCAGGCGCCAGGCGCTGTCGCCGGGGGGGTTCTTGAAGGTCGAGCCGCCGGTCTTCTCGCGGATCGGCTGGGAGGCTTCCCGGCGGGCGGTGATCTCGTCCATGCGGGCGGTGATGGCGGCGGGATCGTCGGGGGTCCCCTGGAACAGGGCGCCGGTGAAGATCAGGTCGCCCCGGGTGGCGGCGGCGGACTTGCGGTAGGAGAAGCCCATCTCGTCGTGGCTGAGGGTGAGCTTCTCCCCTGCCCTTGTGACGGCGTAGGCCTCGATCAGCACCTCGGTGGTCACCGAGCCGTAGCAGCCGGCGTTCATGACGCAGGCGCCGCCGACCGAGCCCGGCACCCCGCGATAGAACTCCAGTCCGCCGATCCCCGCCTTGGCGGCTTCCCGCGCCAGGATGGCGTCAGGCACGGCGGCGCCGGCGTAGATGCGGCAGTCGCCGCGGGGCTCGACCCTGGCGAAGCCCCGCCCGAGGCGGATGGCGACGCCCTCCACCCCGCCGTCGCGGACCAGAAGGTTGGAGCCCACGCCCAGCGGCAGCACCGGGACGGCCGGGTCGAGGCCCTTGAGGAAGGCGGCGAGGTCGTCCTCATCCTCGGGGATGAACAGCACGTCGGCCGGGCCGCCGACGCGGAACCAGGTATAGGGCGCGAGCGGCGCGTCACGTTCGATCTTGCCCCGCACGGCGGGGAGATGGTCGCGCCAGTCGGTCACCGGCCTCTTCCCCCCGTTCGTTCATTGCACAATGTCTCCTTCCCCCTCGATGGGGGAAGGCCGGGATGGGGGTGGCAGCTGGACGTGTCAGGAAGACCAATAGAGGCGCCGCCGCCTCCGAGCCCCGTCTTGAAGCCGACAGCCGCCACCCCCACCCAACCCTCCCCCATCGAGGGGGAGGGCGAGCGTGGGTTTCGAACGTGGAGAAAGCTCACTTCCGCAGCTCGTCCAGCTGGGCCGGCAGGGCGTACGACCAGCTGGTGATGTCGCCGGCGCCGAGCAGGACGACCACGTCGCCGGGCTTGGCGTCGCGGGCGATCAGGCGCGGGAGATCGGCGACGGAAGGCAGGGCCAGGGCGTGGCGGTGGCCGTAGCGCTTCAGGCCCTCCACCAGGTTGTCGCGGTCGATGCCCGGGATCGGCTGCTCGCCGGCGGTGTAGACGTCGGCCACGATCACCTCATCGGCGTCGTTGAAGCAGGCGCAGAACTCGGCGAACAGGTCGCGCAGGCGGGTGAAGCGGTGCGGCTGCACCACGGCGATGACCTTGCCTTCGGTGACGGCGCGGGCGGCCTTGAGCACGCTGGCGATCTCCACCGGATGGTGGCCGTAGTCGTCGACGATGCGCACGCCGTGCGACACGCCGGTGGTGGTGAAGCGGCGCTTGACCCCGCCGAACTTGGCCAGGCCCTTCTTCAGATCGGAGTCCTTCACACCGAGCTCGCGGGAGACGGCGATGGCCGCCAGGGAATTGAGCACATTGTGCTCGCCGGCCATGGGCAGGTGCATGTCGTGCAGCACCGTGGGTTTCTCGCCGCGGATGGCGATCTCCACGTCGAAGCGGGCGCCGTCGGGGCCCATCTTGATCTTGGTGGCGCGGACCTCGGCCTGGGGATTGGTCCCGTAGGTGATCAGCCGGCGGTTCTCGACCGTGGCGGCCAGGGCCTGGACTTCGGGGTGATCGAGGCAGACCACGGCGAAGCCATAGAACGGCACGTTCTCGACGAAGTCGCGGAACGCCTTCTTGGCCGCGTCGAAGGTTCCGTAGTGGTCGAGGTGCTCGGGATCGATGTTGGTGACCACGGCCACGGTGGATTTCAGACGCAGGAACGAACCGTCGCTCTCGTCGGCCTCGACCACGATCCAGTCGCCCTCGCCGACCTTGGCGTTGGTGCCGTAGGCGTTGATGATGCCGCCGTTGACCACCGTGGGGTCGAGGCCGCCGGCGTCCATCAGGCAAGCGATCATCGAGGTGGTGGTGGTCTTGCCGTGGGTGCCGCCGACGGCCACCGAAGACTGCAGCCGCATCAGCTCGGCCAGCATCTCGGCCCGGCGCACCAGGGGGATGTGGGCCTCGCGGGCGGCGACCATCTCGGGATTGTCGGCCTTGACCGCGGTCGAATAGACGATGGCCGAGGCGCCCTGCACATGGCCGGCGTCATGGCCGACGAAGATCTTCGCCCCCAGCTTCTCCAGCCGCTCGGTATTGGCCGAGGCCTTGGCGTCGGAGCCCTGCACCACATAGCCGATGCGCAGCATGATCTCGGCGATGCCGCTCATGCCGATGCCGCCGATGCCGATGAAGTGGATGGGCCCGAGGGCGAAGGGAACAGGACGAAGCTTCATCCGCCCGAGGTAGCTGATTTGGGCGCGGGGGGCGAGAGGGGGGAGGGGGGGAGGCATAGTGGCCTTCGCCACATCGCCAGCAGTCGCATCTAGTTGATCCCACGCCCTATGCGGAAGTTTCTATTTGGCTGCTCAGCTTCTATGTTTAGGAGCGAGCGCTTCTGAATGCGGTCTCGCAGGACTCTGGGGGGCCGTCGGATACCATGGCTAACGGCGACGAAAAGGTGTGCGGGACGGTTCGCGACGCGCTAACCGCTCACAAGATGGATTTTCAAGAAAATGATATCCAGCACGCGACCAAATTTACTATCAAATCGGGAGCGCAATCCGCTTCGATAAACGTGTACAATAGTGGCAAACTGCACGTCGAAGGCAAGACAAGCGATCTTAAGACTTGGATAGAACAACTTAAGGACAGCATTGAAAAGGGAACGGGCGGGCCAGTTGCTTTGCTGCCGGCCGAGATCGAAAAATTTCCTCAGACTCTTCGCGAGCGAGTGCCTGATTGCGACGATGTCGTTCTGTGGTTCTTCCAAGAGTCTCTTCGCTGCTACAAGGCAGACAGTCCTGCCGGCTGCGCCTTCATGCTGGGGGCAGCCAGTGAAAAGGCAATTCTCCTTCTAATAGATGCCTATGCTGCGGCAATTACCAACGAAGGTCACCGAAACGCCTTTCTGACGCGAACAAATAATCGGATGATTTCGAAGAAATACGACGAATTCAAAGCTTCGTATAATGGCTGCAAAAGCAAACCAAACGATCAAGCGCTTGCCCAAGACTTAACACAACTCCTTGATGGAGCGTTTAATTTTTATAGGCACACGCGCAACGCGGTTGGACACCCTCAAATAATTCCAGATCTAGACAAGGGTGTAATATTAGCGAACCTTGGCCAATTCATTATTTACATCGATCGCATCTACACGCTGATGCGGCACTTCCAAAAAAACGGCGTGGTCGTATAAGATATCGGAGCTGCGGGGCTAGAGACACTAGCTCCCCTACCCCGCCGTCTTCTCCACCAGATCCGCCAGCCGCTCCGCCGCGTCGGGCACGGCCACGCTGCGCGCGGCTTCGGCCATGCGCGCCAGGCGCTGGGGGTCGCCGAGGAGCTTGGTCAGGGCCTTGGTGAACACCTCCAGGGTCAGCACGTCTTCCGACGCCACCTCGGCGCCGCCGGCGTCGGACAGGAGCTTGGCGTTGAAGGTCTGGTGGTCGTCGGCGGCGACCTTGTAGGGGATCAGGATGGACGGGCGGCCGGCCACGGCCAGCTCGCAGCAGGTCGAGGCGCCCGCGCGGCCGATGACGAGGTGGGCCCGGCCCAGGCGCCCGGCCATGTCGCGGAAGAAGGGCGCGATCTCGGCGGGGATCACGGCGTTCTTATAGACCTTGATCGCCTCTTCCAGATTCTCGCGGCGGGTCTGCTGCTGCACCGACAGCTTGACGCGGATGGCTTCGGGCAGGTTGGCCAGGGCCAGGGGCGTGAGTTCGGAGAGCAGGCGCGCGCCCTGGCTGCCGCCGGTGATCAGGATGCGGATCTCGCCGGTGGGCGGCTCGTAGGGCTGATCGTAGAGGGCGCGGATGTCGGGGCGCACGGGGTTGCCGACCACGTGGACGCGGGCGCGCACCGCGGGCTTGGCCTTCAGCAGCGTCGGGAAGGCGCAGGCGACCACGTCGACCTTGCCGGCCAGGAAGCGGTTGGAGCGGCCGAGCACCGCGTTCTGCTCGTGGATGATGGTCGGGCGCTTGGTCGACACGGCGGCCAGCAGGGCGGGAAGCGACGGATAGCCGCCGAAGCCGATCACGATGGACGGGTCCAGCACCTTGAACGCCGTGCGCGCCTGCATCACCCCGCGCAGGATATGCACGCCGGCGCCGATCGCGCCCAGCATGTCGCCCTTCTTGAAGGTGGCGGCCGAGAGCGGGATGCGGTGCTCAGCGGGGAAGTCGTGAGCGTATTTGTCGCCGCGCTCGTCGGTGGCTAGCACCACGCGCCAGCCGCGCTTGTTCAGCTCCTCGGCCAGGGCCTGTGCCGGAAACAGGTGTCCGCCGGTCCCCCCGGCGGCGAGTACGGCCAGCTTGCGGTTCATCAGGCGTAGGCGCCCGCGCGCGCCAGGTGTTCGTTCGCCGCATAGGCGCCGGGGCGGCGGCGGGTGAGCGCCAGCGCCATGCCGAGGGTGAGGCCCATGGCCATCATGGAGGAGCCGCCGTAGCTGATGAACGGCAGGGTCATGCCCTTGGTCGGGATCAGGTTCAAGTTCACCGCCACATTGATGAAGGCCTGCTGCCCGACAAGGACGAACAGCCCGGCCGCCGCGATCTGCTCGAAGGGGTCGGACAGCTTCATGGCCTTATAGAGGCCGCGGGTCACCAGGATGGCGAACAGGGTGATCAGGAACAGCGAGAAGATCAGGCCGTATTCCTCGGCCGCCACCGAATAGATGAAGTCGGTGTGCAGGTCGGGCACGTGGCGCTTCATCACGCCTTCGCCCGGACCGCGCCCGAGCAGGCCGCCGGCGGCGATCGCTTCCTGCGCGCGGTCGATCTGGTGGGTGTCCGCGGCGGCGGGGCTGAGGAACTTGTGCACCCGCGAGGAGACGTGGTCGAAGGTCTTGTAGATGATCGCCCCGCCGCCGACGGCGACGACCAGCATGCCGGCGATCCAGCGCATGGGCACCCCGGCGACGAAGAAGGCGGCGCCGAAGGCGATGGTGATGAGGATGGTCTGGCCCACGTCAGGCTGCACCAGCAGCAGCGCCACCGCCAGGCCGTAGAGAGCGAAGGCGATGGAGACGCCCGGCACGCCCTCGTTTTTCTGACCCTCGGAGAACATCCAGGCCACCAGCACGATAAGCGCCGGCTTCATGAACTCCGACGGCTGCAGCGAGAAGCCGCCGAACTCCAGCCAGCGTGTGGCGCCCTTGGCGTTGTGGCCCATGACCGGCAGGGCCATCATCACCACGATGGCCGCCGCGTAGATGAAGAAGGCCGCCCGCTTGACGCCCTTGGGCGACAGGGCCGAGACCCCGAGCAGGATGA
>Ga0265327_10001753_pt1 | contig 25655 bp, 15 predicted proteins | sample 41621metaG_FD_202089 | JGI IMG/M metagenome (GOLD analysis project Ga0265327, IMG submission 202089) | Rhizosphere microbial communities from Carex aquatilis grown in University of Washington, Seatle, WA, United States - 4-16-21 metaG | ecosystem: Host-associated > Plants > Roots > Rhizosphere...
GCACGAGCCGAGAATCTGATCTCATCCAACATGGGACCGCGAACAGCGCCCGTGGCACAGTCGCTGCTGCTGGGGAGCCGGGTGGACCTGGATCGGGATCTGCGGCGAGCCTTTGTCGAAAGCGGGACACTGCATGTCCTGGCCATCTCGGGCATGAATGTCGGACTGCTCTGGGGATGGCTCTGGCTGGTCTGTCGGATCTGCAGGTTGTCGCCCCGGGTTTCTGTCACGGCCGCGTTGGTCCTTCTACCCGTTTACGCACTGATTACCGACGCCAATCCGCCGGTGGTCCGGGCCACGATCGTCGCTGAAGTGATGGCGTTCGGGCAGTTGATCCGGCGACGAACCACCCAGTGGAATTCGTTGGCGCTGGCAGCCCTGCTGGTCCTGGCCTGGAATCCCAGCGATTTGTTCAATGCGGGGGCACAGCTTTCGTTCGTGGCCGTCTGCGCCATCCTGCTGACGACGGGATTCGTCAGTTCTGTCCGGATTGCCATCGAACGGGATGATCAGCCGGTTTCGGACCACTCACTCGGGTGGAGTCTGTTGAACTGGCTCGTTCGAAAGATCTTCGAAAGTTACCTGATTGGACTGGGGATCTGGGTCATGACATCCCCCTTGATCGCATCGCAGTTTCATGTGGTGTCGCCGATCGGAATTCTGCTGAATGTTCTTCTGAGCCCATTAATCCTCGTCATGTTCTGCCTGGGATACACGTTCCTGCTGTTGGGGCTGATTGCCCCCATCCTGTTCGGCTGGATTGGGTCGCTGTTTGAGATCACGCTGGGCTGGTTTCTGTCGATCGTCGAGTTTGCGGCGCGGTTGAATCTGGGGCACAACTATGTCCCGGCTCCGCCGATGTGGTGGATGATCGGCTTCTATCTGATCACACTCTCCCTGGCCGTTGTGGACCAGCGTCGTGGCCGGTTCTTCTGGTCAGCTCGTGGCGCCCTGGCGTGGTCAGTGCTTGGGCTGTTCGTCTCCCTGCGACCCGAGAAGTCGAATGAGGTCTCGATCCGCGTGCTCTCCGTCGGACATGGACTCAGTTGTCTGATCGAACTGCCGAATGGGCGAACAGCGCTGTATGACGCGGGAAGCCTGTTGGGCGCCAGTCGCGCCGCACGGACGATTGAGGGGGTTGTCTGGTGGTCCGGCAAGGCTCGCCTGGACGCGATCCTGGTATCCCATGCGGATGCCGATCACTGCAACGCTGTCGCGGAACTGGTCAGCGTGGTGCCGACGCGAACGCTGCTGGCTCATCGTACATTTCTGGACTGGACTCAACCTCCGGTCGTATCGGCGATCGAGAAATCGAGTGCCGCGGGTGTGACATGCCGGCTGGTTTCGGCCGGGCAGCGAATCGAACTCGATCCGCTGGTGCAATTGACGGTACTGCATCCGGCCGTGGATTTTCAGAGTCCGACCGACAATTCCAACAGCATCGTGCTTTGCCTGGAATATGCCGGCCGCCGAATCCTGTTCACCGGCGATCTGGAACGGGATGGATTGTATCGGTTGCTGTCGACGGACCGGCTGGACACGGACGTGCTGTTGTCGCCTCATCACGGCAGCATTCAGGCGAACACTCCGGATCTGGCTCGCTGGTCGACCCCCGAATGGCTGGTGGTCAGCTGCCGTGACGACGCTGTTCGCGACCGTTTGGAAAAGAGCTTCGGTCCCGAAACCACGATCCTGACGACCGCCCGGCACGGCGCGATCCGGTGCGTGATCCAATCCGATGGTCAGCTGCGGATGGAACCATTTAAAGAGTGACAATTCGGTTTGATTCCCGCGAAAAGCGTTCAGGAAACCGGATTGGAGTGGTTAATTCTCCCGCGCGTGATGCGGTCTGGGCCTTCGCGAAGGGACGTTCAGACACGAGGTAAGCGTTCACGGGCAAGCGAGGGGGACAGACCCATTTTCAGGGACAAATGGCACTTCGGCGTCTGATCGCGTCCATGGAGGATGTCTGTTTTTCGCCGTGAAAATGCGTCAGTCCCCGGCCCGTGAACGGATACGAGCATCCTTCGTGGGGGCAAGCGAGGGGGACAGACCCATTTTCAGGGACAAATGGCACTTCGGCGACTGATCGCGTCCATGGAGGATGATTGTTTTTCGCCGTGAAAATGCGTCAGTCCCCGGCTCGTGAACGGATACGAGCATCCTTCGTGGAAGTCTGTTGGCAAAATGAATACTCCAATCAACATCGAGGTGTCGGCAATCGGGGACTCTGCTGTTCCAACTGGGATTGATCCCGACACCGAGGACCAGGACTGTAAACACCCAGCGCCGTCCCTGCTGCCCACGCCGATTGCCATCACATTAATGATCAGCGGATTCGCTCACCTTGGGTTACTGTGGTTCCTGGGAGCAGAGTGGACCGGTCCTTTGTCGCCCCGGAAGCCGGGCCTGTTTGGACTCTCTGCGGGTTTGACTGTCTGGTCGCTTGCCTGGGTCGTGTCGCAGTTTCGTCCCGGAAAATTGAATCGCAGCCTGGTCAGTTTCATGTCCCGTTGCCTGCTGCTGGAGGTGGGGTTGATTACTCTGCAGTACTGGCGGGGAGTTCCCTCTCACTTCAACCGCACGACGACGTTTGATGCGATAGTTGAGTCGATCATGCTGACCTTAATCCTGCTGGTCACACTCGGCGTTGCCTGGCTCTGCTGGAACTCGCGCCGGCTGTTGCCGATGGAAGAATCGCGAGCGATTTCCATCCGGGCCGGTTTATGGTTTCTGCTCGTCGCATGTCTCCTGGGCTTCCTTGCCACCATCATCGGAGAGATCCATCTCGTGAAGGGGATGTCGCCCGAGATCTGGGGACGAGGAGGCGTGCTCAAGTACCCGCATGGCGCAGTTCTACATGCAATCCAGACGCTTCCGGCCTTATCGGTGTTGCTTGAGAAGCTTCGGGTTTCAAGCTCAGCACGGGTCATTCGCGCCGCGGTGAACGCACATTTTCTGTTCCTCTTCCATGCGTTGTGGCAGACATTTCATGGACTGGCGAGGACAGAGATCCAATGGAACGGCATCGCGGCAATGGCGGTCGCGGCGCTCGTTCTAATGTTGTGGAATCCGGCTGCCCGCATGTTCTGCGCAGGGCGCAGTCAACCGCGGGGGATTTCATTGACCGTGTAAAACGCGCGGCGATGCAGGAGTTCCTCGTTTTCACGCGACCGGAGTCGTGGCAAGTCAAGCTCATACACAAATCCCTGCTGGAGCCGATCCAGGGTAATCATGGCGGACAGTCCGTCTGCGGCCAGGGAAACTGTCTTCACGACCGGTCGATGAGATTCGATTTCCGGCCCGCCATAGCCCGCATGATAGGGATGAGTGAATGCCGAAACCTCATACGAGTCCGTTGAACTGCCGGTGGCCTGATCAACGGGTTTGGTGAACGTCACTTTGAATCCTGACGGCTCGATCGTGATGCGGTTGATCTCAAACGGGATCTTGCCGCTCCATTCGATTCGTTCCAGCGCGAACGGTTTGATTCCCCTGACTGGCCAGCCGCGATTGGTGCCACCGCACAGCAGCTTGCCGCCTGGCGTGAATTCCACATTGAGGATTCCGGTCGAAAGACCCTCGCGAAATGGGTAGCACGCGCCCTGCCAGACACCATTGACCTGTTCCGTCGTGGCGCGCATCAGGATCGACTGCGTGTAGTCCCCGAGAAACATTTGATTTTCAAATGGACCAAACTTCCCCTGCGTCTTGTCGACGCTGAATGCCGTGATGGAACGTCCCATGCGAATATAGGGAAAGATGACTGCGTAGGGGACCAGTTGCGGGACGCGAGATTTCTCGGTTTGGATTCGGCCTCCCGACTTTGGCAGCTCAGGCGTGGGGCCCAATTCGGGAGAAAGCGGGTACCAGTGGAAACTTGCCGGGTGGCCGTGAAAGCTGTTCGGTGACACGGCCTTCAAGCTGCAGGAACAATTCCAGGGCCCCTGACTTTCCACGTAAAACAGGGCGGCGTGCTCATCGAATCCGATCCCGCCAGGGCTGCGCAGGCCACTGGCGAATGCCGTCGTCTTTCCGTCCGGCGCGATCTTCATGATGAAGCCACGGTTCAATGCATATGAATGATAAGACTCCGAGAGGCCCAGCGCGACAAATTGGTTGCCCTCCGCATCCAGCTTGGAGCCGAATGCGTACTCATGGTAATTCGCATAACCCCAGGCATCTGAAATGGTGTCAAACCGATCGGCGATGCCATCGCCATTCGAGTCGCTGACGCGAGTCAATTCGCAGCTTTGCGTGACTCGAAATGCATTGTCTTTCCAGGTCAACCCGAAGATCTCGTCCAGTCCGGTCGCGAACCGATGGAATGACGGAATAGGCTTCGGCGCGTCGAGACCATCCAGGAGATAGATCTCACCATGCCGCGTTCCGACTGCGACGCGTCGATCGGGCAACACGGCGAAGGCGCCTGCCTCAATGACCGTGTCCCTGGGGAGCGGAATGTTGACGATGGGATAGTATTCCCGTTCGCGTTCCTCTGTCCCCCACCGTTCACCAACCTCCTCGGCGCGCAGGAAACTGAACGCAGACAGGGTGATTGGAATCAGCAGGCTGATGAGCCGCGTGCGCTTACTTCGGAAGGGGCTCATAAAGTAACTCCAAGGTCGATTTGCGGAGGGGAACCTGCAGTCGCAGCAGCAACTCGGATCGCCTGGGTTCGCCCGCCAGCGATCTCAATTGTGCATCGGATGGCGGAATCGTCAGCCGCAGTCGGCCACTTCGATAGATTTGATCAGACTCCTGCTGGATCTCTCCTGTGAGTGCTCGAAACCAGACAGTCTGTGGATTGGGAGATTCCAGTTGAAGCACGCGTCTCAGCATTCGCCGCTCATCCGTTCCCACGGCCACGGATCGATCTTCGATCGAAATCGTTCCGCTCGCATAGCGGAACGTCGGGATTGATGCTTCACCAAGGAAGTAACCTCGAAACTGATATCCGACATTCTTGGGGTAGAGCGGATCGGGATTCGTCCGAGCCTCTTTTGTCATCACTGGCAGCAGCGGCCAGGGAGCGGTTTCGTCAGCCAGCGGAACCAGCGAGACATCCTGCGCCAGCGTGATCGGTTCCACGACGGGATGGAAGTCTCCTGAACCCTGACCACTCCAGTTGACGTTGATGAAATCGCCCTGCCAGATTGCCGAGAGTGTTCCTGTTTCCGCATTGAAGGCGTAATTCAGCTTCCCGGGCAGGCCCACCGCGATTCCTCGAAAGCCCGCAATGCGACTGCGGCCACGATGGATTCGTGCCTGATCTTCCACGATCAATCGGGTGCTCACACCGCGGATGCCAGAGGGATCTGCCGCAGACGTGCCCAGCGTGAGGTAATACCAGATGGCTTCGATCTGCCTGTCGGTGTTGCCATCGAGAATGGTCTTGTGGGTGGCGATCCCATTGGGCCAGCCGGTCGGCATCACGGTTCGTGGTCGAAAGGCTCCGGGGTCGCGCAGGTAGGCATTGAACCAGGCCGGTTGCAGTCGCTGGGGACTCGTCAGCAGATCGATTCCGGGATTGAGTTGCGATGCTTTCCCATTGAAATCGTGGCAGGAGATGCAGTTGAGTCCCTTGTCGCCGAGCAACTCGCGCCCCGCGGCGCGGACTTGCTTTTCGTATTCGCGCTCGCTTTCGGAGCGACTTTCTGGATGAGGAAGTTTCATGTCTGGACCTTTGAGAATGTCCAGGCGATTGAAGACGGCCGGCAGATGATTCAGATTGGCGACGCCATATTGTGGCATCCGGGTCGACATGTAATGACGCACGCTTTCGCCATCGAACAGGACCTTCTTCATCCAGGCAGATTGGAGCTTGGCTCCAACCAAGGTCAGCGGGGGAGGAATCCGACCATCGTCCCCCAGCTTTGGCTCGCTGCCGGTGAAGAAGGGGTTGTGTGAATCATGAACTCCTCCATAGTCATCCCGAACATGACAGGCGACGCAGCGAAAGGTGGTCAGCGTCGTGCCAAGGGTGATTCTGTCGGATTCGTCCGTCGTGTCGTCTTGAATCGATGCGATCAAGGCCCGGATCTGAGCCTCTTCCAGTTGGAACCGGGGGCTTCGAACACTTGTCGTGGATAAACAGCCGCGAGTGAGATTCGTGTGTCGAAGCGAGCCGATCCGCGGCGCCGCGGCGAGTCCAGGGAGTGGATGGCATGCCGCACAATTGAGTTCTTGAAAGGACTTTCTGCCCAGTGCGACGAGCGACTTATCCGGGACGAGTGGCTGTGTCTGACGCGATTGCTCGCGAAGCAAATAGCCTGCGATGGACTGCGCCTCGTTGGGCGTCAACTTCATGTCGGGCATTCTTCCCGACGCTCGGACATGCAGCGGCTGAAACAGGAAATCGCCGAGGGACTTCAGATGGTACTTGGCGGCCACGTGTCCCAGCGGGACGGCGTTCGGCTTGACCATCCGCTTTTTGTCGGGTGCTTGATCCTCGTCATCGTCCGCATCATTTCGCGTTTTGACAGTGGGAGTGTCAATACTTGCATCCTGGGGACCATGACAGGCAACGCAACCGACGGTGTGAAACAGCGACTTTCCCTTTTGAATATCAATTTGCGGTGGGGCTTCCGTCGGAAAGACTCCCTTCGACTGGTCGATCAGAAAATGAGTCAGTGCTTCGGCAAGCTGGTTTCGCTCCGCTTCCGGGCGCGACACGAGGAGGTCCGGCATCGTCGTCCCGGGATGAGCTGAGGACGGCGAGGCCAGGAATCGCTTGAGATATTCCGGTGCGATGCGTGCACCGACCTCGGCCAGTTCGGGAGCGGTCTTTTCCGGCAGCAAACTTGGTTGCAGGGGGGCATGGCACGCCGTGCACTTCAGTTCGACAATCAGGACTGCCCCGGCCTGAGACGGGGTGAGCGGATGATGGCCGGGCAACGCGGGATCGCCAGCCGCGACAATCGAGTTGGCCATCACGAGCACGGAAGCCAGAAAATTGAATCGTCGTCGCATGATGGTTTCTGTCGCCGTGGAATGCGGCTCTTCGTCGTCATGATTCGTATGGCGAAGTTGTCATTTGTCTGAAAATGACTCGCCGGAACCAGACCGATTTTAGCCTCAGCGACATCAGCACTCTTGGCCGGGAATCGCATCGAATCGCAGATTCGCGCACACAGCATCCTGAATCAGGCCAACCTCAGCACGTCTGGCGGCGGGAATCGGACCTCGATTTCATTTCGTCGCACCAACAAAAAAACGGTGTCGACCTCGTCTGAGATCGACACCGTATATTCATTTCGAAACTGAATCAGGGAGGTTGAGTCCCCTGGGTGGCGCTGCGTCCGTTACTGTCCAAATCCACCGATGCCGCCACCACCGCCGAACCCACCGCCACCGCCGAATCCACCACCGCCACCGAACCCGCCGCCGCCACCACCGAATCCACCGCCGCCACCGCCGTTGCCGTTCAGGCCCAGGCCCTGGTAGGTGAACATGTAGTACTCGGGGGCCGCTTCCAGCGATTGCTTGCCGGGACCATACGCGGGTGACACGAAGACTCGATTCCCGGCATCGGGATTCCCCTTGTCGGCCAGGACCATTGCGACGAAGTCACGGCGAAATGAATCGAGTTCCGGGTCTGAGTTATTCCATGTTCGTTCGACGATCACGGGGAAGGGAGTGCTGCGCATGCGGGCGGCAATCTCCAGGATCTTGTCCTTTCCATCCGGGGTCAATTCGGCCGTCTGACCGACGAAGTCCTTTTGATACAGGATGAAATCGGACGCTTCCGCGTTCGTCTGCATCTGATGGAAATGCGCCCGCATGACGGCGCCGACGGGGTATTCATCGGGAATGGCGAGCGACCGCGTGGCCAGGCGTCCCTTGAGACAGCCGAACAGACCGCCGCCGCAACCACCACAGCCACCGCACCTGCCGCGCAGGCCACATCGAGTGCCGCACCCGGCCCCACCCGAGCAGGTTTCACATCCGGTATCACAGCCTGTGTTGCATCCGCCGAAGCCCATCATCGGTGTCATGCACCCGACGCTGGACAGCGATGCCAATAACAAGACGCAGTATCCGAATCGCCTTGAATTGATGCGCATCATCCCCCCGCTCCCTGATTGCCGGAACTGGTCCGGCAATAATTGCCGACATTAATGGCGGCTCCGTAATCGTCCCGGAACTCTTCGTGGACGCGTGACCCGGAGTGCCGATTTCACAGCCGGGTCTGCATCCTGCTACTTCGTCCAATCGGGGTCCGTCACTAAAGTCCGCCTGTGGAGCGCGTCAATCCAGACCCAGATTCCATGCCGTCCCGCGGAACAAACTATCTCCGTTGATTTCCGGTTGGCGGCGCTTGTTCATAGCCTGTCTGCCGGATCCCCGTGTTCGCGGGCGTCATGACCTGATTCGAATATCGCGGCGCCGTGTTCTGGCGCGATCCATTGGTCGATGACGTGGGAATCGGATACAGGCGACCTGGTGACGATGGCGAACCCGGCACCCCTTGAGGTGTTCCCTGAGGTCCGTTGGGTTGTGGACTGTATCCCGGTGAAGGGGGCAGGTTGTATCCTGGCGATGACGGCTGGTTGTAACCGGAGCCAGGCGCTGCGGCCGGGCCAGGCCCGCCGACTCCCGGTGAGATCCCTCGGGCGTTGTTGTTCGGGCTTGTTGGAACAGGCGAATACATTGATCCGGCCGGTCCGGGATTGAAGTGCTGGTAATCGACATTGGTGCCAACGCTGCCGCTGCCATAGGGAGGCAGATGGTAATAGCCGGTGTCCGGCGATCCTTCGGTCATGTTGTACTTCCAGAATTCCTCATGCGCCGGCTTGGTGACTTCGAAGCCCGGCACGGGTGGGACTTCGTGTGCATCCATCGGTCGCACGATTTCCGGGGTCACCAGGACCAGCAGTTCGTTTTCTTCCTGGGTCATCTTTTTCGTGCTGAACAACAGGGGGCCGATCATGGGGATGTCGCCCAGGACGGGGATTCGACTGATTTCGGTCTGCATCCCGTGAGACAGCAGGCCTGCCAGCGCCAGTGTCTGGCCTTCGCGCAGTTCCACTTCCGTTTGAATGCGCCGGGAATCGGTACCGAGAATGCCGCCCGAGTTGTTGTTCGAGTTCAAGCTGCTGTATTCGGCGATGATGGAAATACGGATCAGGTCGCGATCGACGACAGTCGGCGTTGCCAGCAGCGATGTCCCAAAACCACGGAACGATGTGGTTGTTCCGGCAGCGCCCCCCACACCGACGATGGTCGGCACGGCGTATTCACCACCCGACAAAAGGCGGGCGTTGCGTCCGCTGAGGACCGTCATTTGTGGCTCGGTCAGGATCTTTGCCGTCCCGTTGGTGCACAGATAGTCGAGGAAGATGCCGATTTCGCCGTTTTCGAACACGCCGCTGAGGGTTCCTGTCAGGCCCCCCATCGTCGTGCGGATCGCCTGCCGTGTGTCAGCGAACAGGACGTTGATATCGACACCGGCACGGTCCAGTTGCGAGCGGCTCAGTTCGGCCACGCGAACTCGCAGATTGATCTGGTATTCCCCGGGAACACGCAACTCATTGATGATGAAGCCGGACCAGAAGTTGTTTCCACCCCAACCTCCCACTCCCCCTGCCGCATCACCGACTCCACCCCCGTATCCACCGGTGTTTCCACCGTTGGTGGTGACCAGTCCGCCGAACATCCCGCCGTTCTGGTTGATCACTTCGCCGCGGATGATGTTCAGGATGTGTGATGCTTCTTCCTGGTCGCGTGCCTGGCCGCGAACAACGATCTTCCATGAAAACGGAATCAGGTAGACCTTGCTGTTCGGATACATCTCGGCGATTTTGCGCTCAAGCTGCCCGTAGTCGAGTTCACGCTGCTTGTTCAGACTGGGATCGCGAATGGTCCGAATCGTGTAGATCAGCGGATCGTTCTCGCCCTCGAACCACAATGTCAGTGTTGTGGCTCCACGAGCCATCCCGATGATCGAAAACTCTTTCGGCGTGTATTGGACGATGTCGATGACGGATTGGTCTCCAATCGCCATGCGGACTACGTTGGATCGAGTGACAACCAGTTGACTGCGCCGTTCGATGATTTCCAGGTCGTCCTGGGCTTCCGGCAGTTTTTCAATCAGTCGATGAATCTGTCGGGCGGCCTGCGGCGTATTCTGCACCTGTTGGATCATCCCGGCAGGCTGGCCTGGATATCCCTGGGCAAACGGCGCATTGACCACCGACCCCGGTGCGCTGAAACGTCCGGGAGGCGCCAGGTGATTCGGCGGAACCAGATGAATCGGGGCGGCCGGTACCGAAAGCGGGGGCTGCTGCTGTAGGGAGTAGCCCGGCTGAGCGTCGACGGATTCGCGGCAAAAGCACGAAAATGCAACAAGAACCGAGGCCATCAGCCGTCGTCCCATGTGCATTCTACGTCCGTGTAAGAATCGATGTTGAGACAACATCCAAGCTTTCTCCGATTCAGCCCGTTGTTAATACGTAGCCGATGGGCGCTGGCATTGATCGGCGATGTCATTCCCGCAGGGAATTGTCGCCATCGATGCGTGCCGAACCTTGATCCTTCAAGGAACGGACAACCCGCGCAAAAAGCGCAAGCCGCGCCCAATCACAGTCAGTATCGGATGACTGGAACAATCGTATTCAACGGATCTGCCGGTAAAGGTCGGATTTGCCGCACAAGTGGACATGTTTTGCGTACAAAATCACGCGGCACGTAGTTACCACGTCAAGTTCAAGCAGAGATCATATCGGCAAACAGCGATGCCAGACGCAGCCGCGAACCTAAATAATTGGCACGAATCGCCGACGGCTGAAAGGGGAGCTCACAACATGGCAAGAAAGCCAGGGGCTACCAGGCAAAATTTGTGTTGCGGTTATAGACCGCACGGCCGGGAAAATACCACGGAGCACGGTAATTGTAATACGGGAAGCGATAGTGCCCGTGTATCGAGTTCCTGTGGAAGCCTGGACCGAAATGGTCCGAGTACGGATCACCCGTGACAACGTACTGCCCTCCCGAGGGATCATAGAAGTACGCGGGGGACCCCATCCGCGGTTCGTAACCCCCTGGCGCCCAATGCGGGCCATTTGTTGCAACGGCGCCGCCATAGGGCATCGCTCCCATGGGAGAACCGACTCCTGGCGAAAACTGACCCGCGGATCCGGGACCGAAATCCTGTCCATAACCGGGGTTCCCGCCATTCCAGCCCCCTCCTCCAACAGGGAATGCCGCGGGAGATGGAGGAACATTGCAATTGCAGCCTGCCTGGGCGGAAGTGGCAAAAATGGCCGAAGCGGTCATTGCGGAGAAGACGAGTCTGGCGAAATTCATGGGGTGGGCTCCTGACCGGAAGCGGTCGCAGGGACAGGCCGCATGTCACGTGGCGGCGATCAAATTCAATAAGCCAAACTTATCCCATGTCCCATCTCGTGCTTGAGAAAAGAATCCCCTTCGGGCTGGATTCGCCAGTCCGCGGAACTCATTGGCGCGAACGGAGAGACTGGTCAATCACTGCTGATCTGGTAAAGACTGTCGGACTGGAAAGAACTCGCGAAGATTCGTGCCAGGTCCGTCGATCTCTGGAAGCGTGCGATCCGAATCAGTGCCAGGTCCGGCAGGGTGTCTCGTGAATGGCGACGACGCTCTGTCCAGGAAGGAAGTCTTGTCATGCCAAACGGTCTGCTGAATCTGGCCCTGGGCGTTGCGATGCAGGTGGGAACTCCGGGGCCTTCGGAAACGCCCGGCATTCCCGCTCCAGCCAACGCCTACGGCCGATACGGATCCGAGGGGTCTTCAGAGCAGCGACATCCGTTTGACACTCAGCAAAACTGGGTTCACGGCTACTTCCAGGAAATCCCCGCCTATGGCGGACATCACTTGTTCCGTCCCTATAACTACAAGGACGTCCTGTCACAGTCTCAAACCGCCGCCGGATGGGGTGAACGCCCCCAGATGCCCTACTCGCAACAGTTCTGGCATAAGTATCATGATCAGGCGACGATGCTGAAGACGACGCAGTCTTCCCCCGCGCCTGTACGCTCGGCCCCAGTCTGGAATCCAGGCCTGCCGAACAACCGCAATGCCCCGAACTACGCGGGCTGGACGGTCGCTCCGGGAACTCAAATTATCATTCCCGAGTCGGCTCCCCCGGTTTCCTCGGGGCCGCTGCATATGCCTCCTCAGAACTTTACCCCGGTTGGCTTCCCAGAATACCAGCCGGGAACGGTGATTCAGCCCGCGGTGGAAGTCATCAACCCGGCGGGATATCGCCGGTAATCCCGCGCCGTCATCGTCACGAAACCGGAAGTGGATTGCAGGATGCCTGCATCACAGATTCAAATGGTCTCAACGGACGTTTGAACTGTTTTGCAAAGTGCATCCATGCGTATCACGTGCCTGCTGCTGCTGATGACGATTGCGTCCCCGTTCTGCCTGGGTCAGGACGCCAAACCGGACAAAAGCGTGCGGATCATCGCTGCGGCGCCGTTGGCGATTCCTGCGGGAAGCCAGGTGAGGCTGGCCCTGCGCGGACTGAAGCTGGATGAACTGACCTCGCTAACTCTGCAGGAGTCTGACGCGAAGGTCGACGTGATCTCCAAGGGGAAAGCGACTGTTCCCCAGAACTATGAAGCGCAGCGGGTTGGTGACACCCAGGCCGAAGTCACTTTCACCTTGGCCGAGTCCTTTCCCCCCGGGCCGCTGCATCTGATCGCGGCGAATGCGGATGGGACGGCGTCGACGTACGCCATCCAAGTTGTTCCTGCGGCCGATCTGATTGCGGAAAAGGAGCCGAACGACGGTTTCAAGTCGGCTCAACGGATTGAGCTCGGCAAAACCGTCACGGGAACGATTCATGATCCCCGGAACGTCGATGTCTTTGAGTTTGCGGGTCAGGCAGGACAGAAAGTTGTGATCCGGGTCACCGCGTCTCAAGTCGGTTCGCCATTGGATCCCTTCCTGACGCTGTTTGATGCGGATGGCCAAATAATCGCGGGGAACGATGATCGAGATGGCCGGGATCCTCGATTGGAATTCACTCTGACCCGGACAGGCTCCTATTTCGTCGCCGTGCAGGACGCCAACGATTCTGGCGGACCTCATTTTGCGTACCTGCTCAAGGTCACTCCTTGACGCGATCGGGTGGAGTTTCGAGTTGCTGCGCGGATCCTTCTGTCCGATTTGTAGCCAGCCTCCTGCAGAAACTGGGACTGTCGCCGGCGTTAGTCCGAGGTGACGTCTGCTGCCAGACGGAATTCTGCGTCGTATCACATTGTCCAAATGCGGCTTGCGTCGCGGCGTCGTGACCGGTGCCTTCGAACGATTCCAGAACCGATGTTGCCGGTTCCAGCGGGTTCACATAAAACTGCGGCCCTTTCAACCGCAGCCATGTCTGGTGAACGTCAGTCCATTCATCAGGAGGTCACCGTGCTTCCCCTTTTGTATCCCGCCCCGGCAGCGGACATCAGCCCTGATCGCGTTCTGCGATGGTTTCGACTGGTCCTGGTGGTGGGAGGATTGATCCTGCTTCCCGCATGCCTGTTTGCCGCGGACCTGTCACCACTGGAGCAACTGGGCAAGCAGATTTTTTTTGACGAAAAACTATCGACTCCCGCGGGTCAGGCGTGTGCCAGTTGTCATGCGCCGGAGGTGGGGTTTACGGGGCCGGATTCCGAGATCAACCGGACGTCGGGAGTCTATCCCGGCGCGGCGCCGGGCGCATTTGGGAACCGCAAGCCACCTTCGGCCGCATATGCCTCATTCGGCCCCAAGCGTGAGTACAACGCCAAGGATGAGACGTGGGTTGGGGGACAGTTCTGGGACGGTCGCATGGATGACCTGGTTCAGCAGGCCAAGGGGCCGTTCCTGAATCCTCTCGAAATGAACAATGCGTCCGCCGAGGAAGTCGTTGAAAAGGTGCGTGGCTCGAAGTACCGCAGTCTGTTCGAAAAAGTCTATGGGGCGAAGGTCCTCAACGATGCGGGAGCCGAAGAGGTATTTGACCTGATCGCGCGGGCAATTGCCGCCTATGAGTCCTCCCGCGAAGTCAATGCGTTCAGCTCGAAGTACGACTACTTCCTGGCAGGTCGAGTTTCTCTCACCCCACAGGAAGGTCGCGGGCTGCAACTGTTTGCGGGCAAGGCCAACTGCTCCGCCTGCCATCCTCATCAGCGCGGTGACGACGGATCTCCTCCCTTGTTCACGGACTTTACGTACGACAACGTCGGCACTCCACGCAACCCGGCGAATCCGTTCTATCGTGCGGATCCCCAGGTGAATCCAGATGGGGTTCACTACCGGGATCTTGGGCTGGGGGCGGTGTTGAAAGATCCGACACAACTGGGAAAAGTGAAAGTCCCGACTCTCAGGAACGTCGCCAAAAAGCCGAATCCGCAGTTCGTCAAATCGTACCTGCACAACGGTTCGTTCAAGAGCCTGAAAGACGTTGTCCGGTTCTACAACCTGCGCGACAAATTGCCGGGCGAATTCGGTGCTCCGGAGGTGGAAGAGAACGTCAATCGCGAGGAACTTGGCAAGCTTGGCCTGACCGACGCGGAAGAAAACGATCTTGTCGCGTTCCTCGAAACCTTGTCGGACGGCTTCCAGCCGCCACGACCAACGCAACCGTCGCAGCCGAATGAGCTTGAACGCGAGTTTCCCGCGACGGCCCCCACGGCGGGAACTCAGGATCATTTCCGCGGAGCCAGAGATGTGATTCGCGTTCAGCGGTTCCGCAACGGGACCGTTGATCAGGTTTCCCATCAGGAAAGTGTTCGCCGGCGATAAGGATCGCTTTGCCGTCTCAGGTACGCGCGACTCCATTCGGAAATGCCACGCGGATCTATTTACGGGACTGATCGGCGAGCCACTTCACGGCAGTCTTCATGTCTCCTTCATGGCCTCCCTGAAAGATCGTGACTCGGGTGGGCCCGGCACTGCGACGAAACAGGATCTTGTGCTGTCGGCCGGCTTCGTCGGTCTTCTCGTTCGCCAGTTCCGCGGGAATCTGACGCGATGTGGTAATGGCCTCGATCAGTTCGGTCTTCAACGCGCGATCCGGTTGCCCGTTCACCCGGGCCAGCAGATTAAACGCGAGCAGGCTTTGACTGACCGGGACAGAACCCGTGTGCCCGTCATCGATTCCCGCATTGAGATCAATCGACACCCCTTTCGCACGGTCCAGCCAGGTGAGGGGCGAGCGGTTGCGATACTCGGTGTCGACGGCAGCGGAATCACCCGGTTTGCCACCACAAACCTGTTCCATCTGGACCGCGTACTTCTGCTTTCTCGCCACGGATTCGGCATGCCAGGCCTTCAGATCGCTGATCGGAACCCAGGCCGAAACGCCCGCCCAAAGTTCGGGATGCCGGCCCGCCATGATCAGTGACATGTGCCCTCCGCCCGACGTTCCCACCAGATAGATTCGCCTGGGATCAATCCGGGATTGAGTTTGTGCATACTTGATCGCGTCCAGAATGTCCTGAATCGCCTGTTCCGAGGCGCACGCTTCGGGACGAAGGTTTGGGCCTTGGAAGTGCGGATGAATCAGAGACCAGCCCCGCTGTTCGCATTCGGTCTGGCAGTCTTCGACGAATCCGGTCTGTTCGTACCCGGCACTCCAGGAATGCAGAACCACCAGCAGGGGAACGGGCTGGTCTGCTGGCTTGGGAAAATAGCAGCGGATCGGCTGAGTCCCCTGGTTGCGCGCCGGAATCTGACGTGTTTCCAGTTCCGCGGCAAAACCGACCGAGTGCCAAATCGAGCAGGCCGCGGCGATCTGGAGAGTCACGATCCAGGTGAACGGAGTTTGCGGCGGGAAGTCTGGTTGATGCGGCATCAGAGAGTCCCGGGAAAGGTTGGTCTGCGTGTCATTCGATTGGCCTGCTCGTTCTTCACCACGATGATCCTGAAGGGGCGAGCGGAACGCAAATGACCGTGCTCTTCATGGCGGAAAACGCGAAGCTGGCGTGAGGGGCGGATGGCAGGATTTGCCTGTTTGGATTCATAAACCGGTCTTGACGCAGTTTCTGCCGATTCTTACAACCCCGCGCAAGCACGTCACGGGCGACTGCCCGATTTGGGCATGGTCGCGGGTCGGTTCAGAATTCCGGTTCGGAGAGAAACAGTCATGAGTGCAGGGACGCACGACACGGCGAACACCGTCGCCGCCAAGCCAAAACGACGGATGATCTGGATTTTTGGTGGTGCTGCCACGGCAGTCGTCGCTGGCGGACTGCTGATGCAGTACTTCCGCGCCCCGGCAGGTCAGGCGGCTGATGGAACCGAAGGGACGGCTCGAGTCGGCGCCGCTCCCAAGGCGAAGCAAATGGCCCGTGTCGGCAACGAAATCATCAGTTACGACGCCGTCGCCGCGGAATGCGTCAGCCGGTACGGTCGTGAAGTTCTGGATGACATGATTCATCGGATGATCATCACCAAGGCGTGTGAAGACGCCAAGATCACCGTTTCCGAGCAGGAAGTTTCGCAGGAAATCGCCCGCATCGCCGAGCGTTTCAAACTCGACGTCACCGCCTATCTGCAGATGCTGCAGACGGAGCGTAACATTACTCCGATGCAATATCGCACCAGCGTGATCTGGCCGATGCTGGCACTGAAAAAGCTGGCGGGCGAGAACGTCGAAATCACCGAAGATGACATCAAGCAGGCGTTCATCCGGAACTACGGTCCCCGGGTGAAAGCACGCGTGATCATGGTCGACAATCCGCTGAAGGGGAACGAAGTCTGGGAAAAGGCCAAGGCGGATCCCGCCAGCTTTGATCAACTGGCCCAGAAGTTCTCGATCGACCCGAACAGCCGCGCGCTGGGTGGTCAGGTCCCGCCGATTCCACGCTACACGGGCAACGAAACCCTCGAGAAAGAAGCCTTCAAGCTGCGGGAAGGGGAAATCTCGGGCGTGATCGAAATCGCCCAGGGACGTTACGTGATCCTGAAGTGTGAAGGCCGGACTGTCCCCGTTGTCACCGACATCGAAGAAGTTCGGGATTCGCTCTATGACGAATTGAAGGAAGCCAAGACTCAGCAGGCGGTCGGCAAGGTCTTCGAAAAGATCAAGGCGAACACCCGCGTCGACAACTATGCCGCCGGGACAACCACGGCGCCGGACCGGGCTCAACCGGTCAGCGCTCGCGGTACCCCGAACGGTGCTGTGCAACCGGCCAACGCGGTCCAGACCCGTGCTGCTCGTCCCGCTTCGGTCCCGGCCACGTCCAGTGCCCCGCCCGCACGGACCCCGCGCTGATTCGACGTCCCAGAACGGACAGATTTGATTCGTTCGCGCAGTCCTCTCCTACGGCGTGTCGCTACCGAACCAGCGACGCGCCGTGCTGCGTTTTATGACGTTGCCTTGGCGGTCACCGTGATGGAAACGGGAGAATTCGACTCCCGTCCTGCCGCGTTCCTGCAGGCTTTAATTCCCATTTTCGATAATGGCCTGGCGCTGGCCCCGCAGAACCCGAACTTCCGGCAAAATTCCCGGTCTGATAGAATGCCTTCACAGTCAGGCCCCCGCTCCCTTAGACGCCCCCGAATGAGACACGCACATGCGTAACGAATCCGAAATTCCGTTTGCCGACAACCCGTTCTCGATCCCGGTCGCCGATCGTCTGAAGCGATTGCCGCCGTATCTGTTCGGGAAGATCAACAAGCTCAAATATCAAAAGCGCGTCGCTGGCGTGGATGTCATCGACCTGGGAATGGGGAATCCCACGGACGCGCCGGACGCGCAGATTACGGACAAGTTGAAGGAAGCCCTGCTGGACCCCAAGAACCATCGTTATTCGGTGGCCAACGGGATCGCCAGCCTGCGACGTGAAGTGGCCAAGCGGTACGACCGCAAATACGGAGTGAAGCTCAACGGCGACGACGAGGTGATCGCCTGCCTGGGCTCCAAAGAAGCCTTCAGCCATATGTGTCTGGCGCTGATGGGGCCTGGCGACACCGCCATCGTTCCTGCGCCGACCTTTCCAATCCATGCCTACTCGGTGATGCTCGCTTCCGGCAATGTGATTGCCCTGGACGTGCGCGACCCTGCCGAGTTCCTGCGGAACGTGGCCTATACCTGCGAACACCTGTATCCGAAGCCGAAGCTGGTCGTCGCCAACTTCCCGCACAATCCTTCGGGAACCTGCATCGAGCAGAAGTTCTTTGATGAACTGGTCGTGCTGGCCAAACGCTACAAGTTCCTCGTGATCAGCGATTTCGCCTACTCGGATATCTGTTTTGACGGATACCAGGCTCCCAGCTTCCTGGCTTCGCCTGGCGCCATCGATGTCGGTGTGGAACTGACGACGATGAGCAAGGGATTCAGCATGGCTGGCTGGCGAATCGGTTTCTGCTCGGGGAACCGGGAAATGGTGCGAGCCCTGGCGACAATCAAGGGCTATTACGACTATGGTATCTTCCAGGCGGTGCAGATCGCGGCGATCATCGCCATGCGGAATTGCGAGCCCGCGGTGGATGCCATCGCCAAGGAATACCAGATTCGCCGCGATGCGCTGGTGGATGGCCTGAATCGCATTGGCTGGGATGTGGAAAAGCCCAAGGCGGGGATGTTTGTCTGGGCGCGGATTCCCGAGCCGTGGGCTCAAATGGGATCCATCGACTTCTCGATGAAACTGCTGGAAGAGGGTGGCGTCGCCGTCAGCCCCGGTCGTGGATTTGGGGAAGAAGGTGAAGGATACCTGCGTCTGGCCATCGTGGAAAACAGCCAGCGGTTGCGACAGGCCGTTCGTCAAATCCAGATGTGCCTGAAGGTGGATGCTGCCCCGGCAGCATAGCCGTCACACGTCACAATAACATTGAAGATACGAACAGAGCCGAATGAAGTCATGACACTTCATTCGGCTCTGTTGCTGGAATGGACTTGGTATCGGATCATTTCTTGGGTGGTTCGGTCACGGTGATCATCAGCGGGCGACTGGGAAGTGACACCAGCGTATTGGGCTTGTCGGGCTTGGTTGCATCCTTGTTGAACGGCACCTGACCCTGCCCCAGCACCACCAGCGTGTAGTCTGCTGCGCGCGTCCCCGCCTGGACATTGATCGACAGCGTCACCTCGGTCTGATCGGCAGCAATGGCGCCGTTCCCCAGTTGAAACTGACCGGGAAAGTTGAGCGGCTGAAAGTTGACGGCATTCTTGAATTCCGGCCAGCGCCGAATCAGCCGAAGTTTCACTTCCCCCTTCTGCCCCGCTTCAACCGTGATCTTGTCGGGTTCCATGGAAAGACTGAACGGCGCCTGCTCCCGAATCGCAAAAATGTGCTCGCGTGTTTCCCGGCTGCCGACCTGGTTTGTCACGCGGCAGTAGGGACGGACTTCACGTCGTAGCGTCATCTCACCGACAGTCGCGGTCGCAAACAGTTTGACGGGCCCGGTCCAGGGGGGCGCGTTGTCATCGGCCCACAGGACCAGCGTTCCTCGCTGATTGGCTGTGATTGTCAGTGGCCCGGCGTGCAGTCCTGGCGGCAGTCCCTCGGCCGTGATGACGATCGACCCGTTGAAGCCGTCCCTGGTATGAACCACCAGATCCAGTTGTTCGGCTCCCCCCTGCCAGATCGTCGTGCCAGACATATTGTTCGTCGTCTGGATGGATCCCACAAAGAAATCCGGTTGTGGCTGACGCACGCTGAGCACATATTGCTGCCGTGCCCCGCCATGTCCATACGCGTCGCGCACCATCACCCGATATCGTGTCTTCGGTGAAAGGTTGATCATTCCCGACGGGTCTCGCAAATGTCCGTCGAACGAGGAAATCCGGTGCCCGAAATCGTCGAGAGCACCCACTGAGTTTCCCTTGTCGTCAAAGACCGTCAACGTTGGATCCGCCCGACCGGCAATCCGTTCACAGAAGACATCGAAGCCATACTGGCCACCTTTCTCATCGGTTTCGAACGTGTACCAGTCGACATCCCGTTCGCGATCAAACCGGGCGCTGATCACCGCCGGAAGTGTTAGTGCCTGAGCCTGTTCGCGGGTGTCGTTGGGTTCGGTCTCAATCAGCGTGGGCGTCGCGGACAGCATGAGGATTTGAGGGTTGGCGCCCAGCAACGTCACCTGGTCTCCAACCAGAGTGCAGGTCGCGGCGGTGGGAAGGACCGAGTGCTGGCTGGCGTGTTCGCGAAACCGGTAGGCGCCCTGGGGAACGACATCGGCGGCGGCCGTCACGGTCATCTTCAACGTCTCCAGGGGAAGATCATTCAGTTTCCAGGTCGAGGGCTGTGCGCCGGGGCCCAGATTGCGGCCGAGCACCGTCAATTCGACCGCTTGTCCCGACTGAGCCGCCCGCGGGAAGACGTTCTCGATGTGAGGTTTATCCGACACAATCAACCGATAGGGATAGCCTCCCCGATACGTCAGGTCGCGCACTTCAATGAGATAGTCCCCATCTGCGGGAGCCTGAAAATCGATGAAGGGGTCACGTCCGTAATAGTCCCGGTTGCTGGCGAGTTGCTGTCCGCTGGGGCTGAACAACACCAGTTCCGGATCCATCTCGGTATCCAGTCGTGCAGAATGGCAGTCGATCACGATCCGCTGTCCCTGCTTCAGCGGCAGTTTGAACAGATCCTGGTTGTTCCCGTCCGATTGCCCGTTGATTGCCGAGTTGACCGCGATGGGTTGGGGTTTGTCACGCTGGTTGTTGGGTTCGACTTCCTCCACATCCTGGAAGCCATGGGTGACCTGCAGCAGTCGCGGATTGGTGACTCCAAATCGTCCAACGGCGCGAACGTCGTAAGTTCCTGCGGGAACATCTGGCCCCACGCTGATCTTGAAGACCTTGTCTTTGACGAAGACCGCCTTGATGGCCGGGTGATCAAATATCAGCGTCTCGACCCCTTCCAGGTCGGCGCCCAGGATCGTCACTTCCGCTTCGCCCGGCGCATTTATTCCAATGGGAGTGATGCGATGCAATTGAGGCGAGGGCAAATCGGCGAATGCGGAAAAGGAGAATAAGGAGATCAGCGTCCCCAGTGCGAACCGATGCCCGAGGGGACCGCGCGGCGAGTTGGTGGCAGACAATCGGGGATGACTCATGACGGTCTCTTTGCGATGACTTCGAAGCGGTCTTGTTTCGCCCATTGTGGCGGGCGATTCCTGTCCATGATTTCCCGGACGACAGGGACGTTCAAGGCCGAATCAGGAAATCGCAGGGAAGGAAGATTGAGATCGGGACGCGCTCCCGAGGACTCAACGATGCCTGGTCTCAATCAGGAATTGAACTTGACCTGCTGGTGCTGGCGGTCCAAAGTGTTGAGCGTGATGTTGTTTTTTCGCCATGATCCGTCGCAGATGCGGACTGACTTTGAATATCGGAAGGGAAGAGCGATGCCGAAGAGCCTGCCCCAAACCATGGTGACCGCAGCGTCTTTCTTGCCGATCACATTGATACTGCTGGCTGGCGTGGAGCTGATGTCTCCTGCGCGGGTCATGGCACAACCGGCGATTGAAGCGACCGAAACAGCGCCGCTGTCGCTCGATTATGTCCCGCGCGACGCGGCCGCCATCATCGCGATTCGTCCACGCGAACTGGGACAATGTCGGGCACTTGTCCCGCTGAAAGAGTTTGTGTCCAAACAAGTCGATCCGCAACAGCAGTTGGGACCGGTCCTGGACAGGATGGAACAGATCATCACCGTGGGTTTCGCGGATTTCGACCGAATCCCTGGCAATGATCCGGCATTCATTTTCCATATGTCAAACGCTGGAGACGCCAGGACTCTGATGGGGTTCTTGAACGGGGGGGCGGAAGACGTCGAGTATGCCGGTCAACGTTACAAGAAAGGGGGAGGCTCCCTCGGTGCGTTTGCCGATGACCGCATCGTCGTGATGGCAGAGGAAAAAGTTTTGCGCCGACTGATCGTCGCTGGTCGGGCCGGCGCCAGCCGCGCGAAATGGGCTGATCAATGGAAAAAACTGGAGTCCGGCGATGCCGCTCTGCTCGTCAATCTTGGTCGCATGACGGTCATCAATACCCAGTGGATGAAATCGATCAAGTCGGAGCTTTCAGAGATTATTGCGTCGGATCTGACGGCACTCTCCAAGGTGTCGGTCGTAACTCTTGGCCTGATCGCGGACGATGCAATCGAGCTGAAGTTGCGAGTCTCCACTCGCGATCCCGTCGATCTGGTGTCGATCTGTACCGCCCTGCAATCGGGGATCGAAGTGCATCAGGCATTTTTGTCCGTGGCCCGTGCCGAGGTCAGCAAGGAGGAGGGGAAGAAGGGGGCAGGTCTGCTGAAGCTGGCAGAAATGTGGGACGGAATCGTCGAATCCCTGGAGCCAAAAATTGTGGGAGAGGCGGTTGAGGCGAAGGCAACAATTAAATTGGGCGACGCCACCAAGCTGGTCCTGCTGATCTTGGCTGGATTGGGGAACGAAGATCCTCCCGCAGCAGAACCCCCTGCGGCCGAACCGGCCAAAGAGTCGATCGACAGTTGAATCGGAAGCGTCCGCCCGACTCAGGTCTATTCCGCAATGCAAAAAAGATGCTTCACACCGCGAATGAATAATTCGCGGTCGACGGGGACAGGAGTTGCATCCACGGTTTCGCCCACGGAGTTTGATGCGACAACTTCGAATTGGGCGGCGTCTTTGATCACCACCGTGGTGCCGTTGCGGTCGGTCAGATAGACATGCCCCCCTGCCGCGATGGGTGAAGCGTAGATGGCCTGCAAACCGGGGACACGGACCGGACCGAAATGACTTTTGCCTGTGGTGGCATCGACACACGTCAAGACCCCGACCTTGTCCTTGTAAAAGTAGATTCTTCCTGACGACAGCAGCAGTGATCCAACGTCCGGTGTGTCTCGGTCAATTTCCCAAGCCACGCTTTTCGTGCCCTTGATGTCTCCGCGACCGTCAAGTCGAAACGCTCCCAGGTAGGCGCCGCGGAAGCCGCTGCCGACGTAGACAATTCCGTCAGTCGCGACGGGTGAGGCGGCCGGACGTTCGGTCTGGCCGCTGCAGTGCCAGATTTCCTTGCCCGTCTCAAGATCGTAGGCTCGAGCCACGCGTTGACCATTCATGACGACCTGCTTCTTACCGTCATGTTCGACCACCAGTGGCGTTGACCAGCAGGTCGCCGATTCTCGTGGCGTCTTCCAGATCTCCTTGCCGGTGAGCTTGTTTAATGCGTACAGGAACGACTCACCTTCATGATCCCAGGGAACAAGAATCATGTCTCCTTCCAGCGTCGGAGAACTCCCCTCGCCAAACGAGTTCCTGGTATTCATCTGCGGGAAGTCGTCTCGCTTCCATTTCAACGTGCCATCCATCGTGTAGCAGTACAGCCCTCGGGAACCGAAGTGGGCGTAAACATGCTTCCCGTCGGTACACGGAGAGGCCGACGCATATCCGTTGGTGGCATGTGTTCCCTGGTGAGGAACCGCGCTCACCGCGGTCTTCTTCCATCGAATGTCACCCTTCGTGCGATTGAAGCAGAAGAGCGTAAATTGCAGTGGTTTGCCGTTTCCTGCTCCCACGGCCGAAGTGACAAACACCTGATCCTCCCAAACCACCGGTGTGCTGGACCCCAATCCCGGAACAGCCACCTTCCACTTGACGTTCTTGGTGGCGCTCCAATTTGTGGGAGGATGCGCGGTGGTGGAGACGCCATTCCCCGATTCTCCGCGCCAGTGAGGCCAGTTGTCGGCGTGAGCGGAAAACGTCGCCAGCAGGATGAAACCCGCGAAAGAAACAACCCCCTGATTCATGCGACCTCCTTCAATCGTCGTCTGCGAATTGTCACCGGATCATGAATACGACGCCTGCAATCTCACCTGGATTGGCGCGAGCCCGGAACCTACGCTGATCATTCGACAGTGATACGATACCGGCTGCGATGCATTCTGTCTTTGTGGCGACGGTTGGCAATCTGCTACCTGGTTCGCAGGGCTTCAAATGCAAGGCCTTCCTGAACGATGACCACGCGCGAGACATTTCCGAGGTTGTCCTTCAGAAACGTCACATCCAGATTGCAATCGCGCGCGAAAAACTCCGTCGTGGACTGCGCATACAGGCGCACGTCAGCCCCCGCATGGCCCTCAATCGGGCGAATGATCAGGTGGTCCGCACCCGATTCTACCGTCAGACCGTTTTCATAGAGACCGCTGCAGGCGTCCAGGTCGGATCGTCTGAGCGCTGCCGCGGGGCGCGACAGACGTTCCTGGAGTCGTCGCTGGCGGTTGGATTTTCGTACCGCGTCCACAGATTTCTCTTTCGCGACGGCCATCTCAATGGAGCCGAGATCTGCAGCGATCCACAAGCGGACTGTCGCGTCGAAGCTGCCGGTGGCCAAAGTGTTCCCATCAGGGGAAAATGCAATGCATGAGATCCAGTCATGATGCTCACGCAGCGTCTGCGTCTCGCGGCCGCTCACCGGGTCCCACAGTTTGATGGTGTTATCCCAACTCGCCGTCGCCAGGGTGCGGCCGTCCGGAGAAAAGAGGACGCGCTGGACTGCCGTCGCATGTCCACGCAACTTTTTGATTAACCGGCCGCGGGCGCTGTCCCAGAACGTGACGGTCCCCATCGAGTCTCCTGCAACAACCCATTTTCCATCCGGAGAGAAGGTCACCGACTTAAATCGCTCGGGGCCGGTCAGCGGTGGCAACAGCTTCTTCCAATTGTCGGTGGACCACAAAATGATCTGGCGATCATCGCTGGCGGTTGCCAACTGCTTACCATCGGGAGAGAAAGCAATGGAACCGATCGTGTTCGAGTGTCCCTCCAGCGTGGCAACGAGGCCTCCTGAATCCAGATCCCAGATCTTCGCTACTTGCGCGTAGTCGGATTGGTGAATGGTTGGATGGCCAAAACTTGCGGCGATCAGCGTTCCATCCGGCGACACAGCGAGCGACCCGATTGCTGACTGCCGGAAATGCAGTCGGTCCTGGGTGGGGAATGCCGGGATTACGCGAGGCGAGGCCTGCGAGTCCAGGTTCCAAATCCGCAGCGTGGAATCGTATCCCCCCGTGATCAACAGTTTCCCATCGCGCGAAAAGTCGAGAGCCAGAACGCGTCCTTCGGCGGCGGAAATGGGAGGCTTGACCAGGCTGTGTGACTGCGTGTCTCGCACTTTCACGATGCCTCCAGGTGTCACTTTGCCATTCCCGGTGCCGATTGCCAGTCGGCTGCCATCCCGTGAATACGCCAGGCTGAAGACAGGAAGGTCTTGATCCCCAAACAGACGAGATGCTCCTTCCGCATTCAGATTCCAGACACGGGTGGTCCCGTCGTCGCTCGCCGAGGCGATCACCGTGCGGTCTGGTGAGAAACTCAAACACTGGATGCGATCCTGATGTCCTTTGAATCGGCGCAGTTGCTGCTGGCGCTCGACGTCCCAGATGGTGACGACTCCTTCAACGCCTCCGGTAGCCAGCCAGAGACCATCAGAGGAAAACGCAAGTGACGAGACGGCGCTGCTATGGACCGAGGGAATCATGGTTTGAGTCTCACCATGACTCAGGCAGATCTGGCCATTGGCATCTCCCGTGGCTCTCCAATTCCCATCCGGGCTGAAGGCGATGGAATACACGGACGAGTCATGCCCCGCCGGACAGTGCACCCGTTCCTGATTGTCCTTCAGGCAGGTGACCTGTCCGCTTTCCGGGTAATCCAGCAGATAGAGACTTGCTGCATCGGGTGACAGTTCCATCCGATCTACA
>Ga0265327_10001754_pt1 | contig 25646 bp, 22 predicted proteins | sample 41621metaG_FD_202089 | JGI IMG/M metagenome (GOLD analysis project Ga0265327, IMG submission 202089) | Rhizosphere microbial communities from Carex aquatilis grown in University of Washington, Seatle, WA, United States - 4-16-21 metaG | ecosystem: Host-associated > Plants > Roots > Rhizosphere...
TGGCCGGACCGCATCGCGATCATTGATGCCGGTGTTTCGCTGGATTACCAGACGCTTTGGCGCGAAGTCGAGGCGTTGCGCGTCCAGCTTGACCGGCTGGGGGTGAAGCCGGGGCAGGGCATCGGCGCGCGCGCGCGCAACGGACGCGCCTTTGTCATCGGCGCGTTGGCGGCGCTGGGCTGTGGCGCGGTCATCATGCCCATTCATCATCAGATGAAACCGGATGAGTTGGCGGACATGCTCGCACAGGCTCCGTTGTGCGCCATCATTGATGACGGCAGCGGCGTGGCGCAACCCGGTAAAACCATCACGCTGGAAAATCCCGGCGGCAACGGGCTCCGGTTCACGCGCTTGGATAATTCCCAGCCGCCGCTCGCACCGGGCCTGGCCGATGCCGCCTTTGTGCGGTTTACCTCCGGCACCACCGGCGCTGCCAAGGGCGTGGTGCTGACGCATCGCGATGTTTTGGAACGCACCCGCGCCGCCAACGCCGGCCTGGGTCTCACGCCCGACGACAAAATTCTCTGGGTGCTGCCCATGGCCTATCATTTTTACGTTTCCATCATTCTTTATTTGGAAGTGGGTTCCACCGTCATCGTCAGTGCCGATTATCTGGCAGGCAGCCTGTTGGATACCGCCGCGAAATATCAGGCCACGTTCCTGTACATCACGCCAATGCACGTGCGCATGATGAACAGCGATCAATCCGGCCGGATGTTGCCACCGTCGCTAAAACGCGTCATGTCGGTCTCGGCCAAATTGCATCCGCAATCCGCGCAGGATTTTCTGGCGAAGTATAAAGTCCCCGTGTCGCAGGGCTACGGCATCATTGAAGTGGGTTTGCCCATTCAAAACATTGCTGAAGCCATTGAACATCCCGAGGCCATCGGCCGGCCGGTGGATGGGTTTGAAGCAAAGATTGTGGACGAAACCATGAAGCAATTGCCGGAGGGTGAAACCGGCCAGCTCGCGTTGCGCGGTCCCGGCATGTTTTCGGGTTATTTAAATCCGCCGCGTTCGCGCGCGGAAGTGCTTCGGGACGGCTGGTTTCTCACGGGTGACTTGGCCCATCGCGATAGCGGCGGCCGCATCGTGCTGGATGGCCGCACCTCCTCGGTGATTCATGTGGCCGGGCACAAAGTATTTCCCGAGGAAGTCGCCGCCGTGCTGGATCATCATCCGGCCGTGTTGCGCTCGCGCGTGGCGGCGCGTCCGCATCCGCAAATGGGCGAGGCCATTCACGCGGATGTACAATTGCGTCCCGGCCAGGGCCAAACCACCAGCGAAGATATTATTGCCTTTTGCCGCAAACGGCTGTCCAGCCAGAAAGTGCCGGCCACACTGGAAATCGTTTCCGAAATTCCCACGACCTCCAGCGGCAAAGTGCGCCACGGCTGAAGCCAACGGGCGGAAGCACCGCTGCTCTAAACACTAGTGAGATTTGGAGTGCGCGGACATATCTGTCAGCGATATGCCGTTGCGCATGAACCTAAGCAGCATGGCATGGCCAGCGATCAACCAAAGCAATTGCACCATCATTATACCCGTCGCGAATTTGGAGTGCGCGGACATGTCCGCGCTTTGAAACTGGCAGACATGTCTGCCAGTTATCTTTACCACGCAGATATATAATCAAGGCAAAAACTTTAGCAGACAATCAAAGCAATCCAGCCAGCGTCCTTTGGTCCGCACGGCTTGGCCCGCGACATGTCGCGGGGCAAAGACAAAAGCGCAGACATGTCTGCGCACTCCAAAACGAACGCCTCGACGCCGTAGCCGCGATCTTCTGAAGCTTTCCACGAAACTGGTTCGAATATCGGTAAAGCAACAATTGCGTCAAGCCAGCGTCCTTCGGCCCACACGGCTTAGCCCGCGACTTGTCGCGGGCTAAGACAAAGCGCAGACATGTCTGCGCATTCCAAAACAATGGCCGTTTGGAAACCTCAATATTTATTGCCCCCCCCCCAGCGTTCCACGAAATTATTGTTTTACTTAGAAGCCTGGGACCAAAGCTCGAGCTCGTGCAGCGCTTGGGCCAGGCTCGGGCTGGTGATGATTCGCGGCTGGCGGGGATAATGAAAGATGGTCAAAATATTCAGGCCGATGTCCTTAGAGGGATCGGGAATGACCCGCACAATCAAGCTAACGCCTTTTTGATCCAACAAATCCATGGTGCGTCCAATCTGGGTCATGCATTCGGGGTCCATGGATTCAAGCTGGCTCAGGTCGGCGAGCAAGCGCATGCCGGTCGGCAAGTCTGCCAACTGTTCCTGGATTTCGCCTAGCGCATCCTCGAGTTCCGCTGGCGAAACCTTTTCGATGTAATTCACGCACAGCAGACCTTTGGGCTTGTTGGATGTAACCAGAACCATGTGAGCAAGTTAATGGTTATTAACAAAAACGCAATTCGCCGGTGTAAAATCCGGCGCACGCCTCAAGGCACGTTGCCCAGGCGCACGTCGCCGGTTTTTTGCGGATGGATTTCAAACCAGCCATCGGTGTCCCAGGCGAGTTTGCCTTCGACGGTGATGACTTCATTGGTCTCCTGCCGGATGGCCTTGTCGACATCCACCCAGCCGAGAAAAACTTCGGAACGGATATATCGTGGACCTGCGAGGGGAATCGGCACGTTGTCGATGGTCAAAGAATCGAGCTTCATGTCCACGGTAAAAAATCCGCTGGAAGAAACCTGGTGCAAAATCACCGGGCCCTGGGCCTTGGCGTGCAAATGAAAATCTTTCCATCCGTTAAAGCCAAGCGATTTAAACCATACCACCACCACGCCCACCTCGGCCCCCATCAAACTTTTATGCCACGGTTCGGTGGTGAGATTGGTTTCGATGGCCGGGTCATGCGGCCCGGCGATTTGCGGCGGCTGTTTGCCCATGAGCACCACCGGATATTTCGTATAGTGCGGCCCAATACAACCGGTGCAAACGGCGAGAAATCCGATCAACGGTAATAGCTTCAATATGGCTGGCGCAACTTTCATATACTTCCACCTTGGCAAGGCAACATAACCACCTTGGGTTCATTGCGCAACTGGTGGCGCAGCGAATGACGCAAGCAGGCGGCGGGAATGAACCAGCCGTCAGATTTTGGCGATGCGCGGAAGTTTGACCCGCGGCTGCACATCCGGCACAGACGGTCCCTGCGCTTGTTTGAAATGCAACGGCGAGCGCAGCAATAACGTGCCCAGCAACAAATCCGCCAGCGGCAGGACCACGTTAAAATTCTTGCCCATGTAGCGATGATGCAACAGATGATGACCGTTCAGGCGGAAGAAAATTCCCGTGCGTTCGACGTTCCGTTTGCGGGGCAAATGCATGCACCAATGAATGTATTCGTAGGTGGCGTAGTAACCGGCACAGGCCACCAATGCCCCGTACAGCAGGCCCCATATACCGAACGACCAGGCAACCGCCAGAAAAGGAATCATGCCGACGGCGACCAGTACCGGCCCGTTCCACCAGGCCATGGGAATCGTCTTGGCGTCCTTGTCATCGATCAAATGATAGGTATGGTCCGCGCGAAAGACGCGATGATGAATGAGCGCGTGCGACTCGAAGGGATAACGAAATTTTCCCAGCGGCCGGTGCATGATATAACGATGCAATACCCATTCGAAAAAGGATGCATAGACAACGGAACAAAAAAATCCGATGACCGGCCAAAACATGGCTTCTGAAAATAAATTCATGAAGTGTATACTCTACCCGTGGTTACGCACTTACGCAATCGCCGTCTGTGCTTTGTATCAGATTTTTTACACTTGTCTCTTTCCCGATACCATTCGCACCGGTGACGGGTTAAAAGCCCTAATTAAAAGGGGTTTTCACTAATTTCGAGGGCTGGTGGGGCGGGCGCTCCGCGCACGCCGCTTGGCAGCCAGTTGAAATATCCAAGGGACGCCGCGTGAGGGCACGCGGCCTACATGATTGCCTGGGAGAACGGGCTTTGTAGGCCCGGTGCCCTCACCGGGCGAGTTTTTCAGCAGGCTGCCAGGCTTGGTGCGGGTCTTGCCACACTTCCGGTGGCCGCGGAGTGGTCGCCCTTAAAATTTGGGAACGCCACCAACGCGTTTAAACATCCTGTAATTTTCCGTGCAGATACGTTTCAAACGCGCTGAGGTCGAGCAAACCGTGGCCGGACAAATTAAAGAGCAAAACTTTTTTACGACCGGTTTCACGGCATTTTTCAGCTTCGTTGACCACGGCGGCGATGGCGTGGGAAGATTCAGGTGCCGGGATAATGCCCTCATTACGGGCAAACAAGATGGCCGCTTCAAACACTTTGGTCTGGTGATAGGCCTCGGCTTCAATCAATCCCAGTTTCAGCGCGTGGCTGACCATCGGCGACATGCCATGGTAACGCAATCCGCCCGCGTGAATGGCCGGCGGCATGAATTTGTGGCCGAGCGTGTACATCATCATCAGCGGCGTGGTCTCGGCGGTATCGCCAAAGTCGTACCGCAGTTCGCCCTGGGTCAGCGAGGGGCACGCCGAGGGTTCCACGCCCACGACACGATATTTTTTTCCGTGTTTAATTTTGTGGCGCAGGAACGGAAACGCCAGCCCGGCAAAATTACTGCCGCCGCCGCAACAGCCATAAATGACATCCGGCTCTTCACCGGCTTTCTCCATCTGTTTGATGGATTCTTCGCCGATGACACTTTGATGAAGACATACATGATTCAACACGCTGCCCAGCGAATATTTCGTGTTCGGCGTCTTGACCGTATCTTCGATGGCTTCGCTGATGGCGATGCCCAGGCTGCCCGGACAATGCGGGTCTTCCGCCTGCAATTTGCGGCCGTACTCCGTGAGATTGCTCGGGCTGGCATGCACCGTTGCACCCCACGTATGCATCAGCATGCGGCGATAGGGCTTTTGGTCGTAACTGACCTTGACCATGTACACATTGCATTCCAGGCCAAACAGACTGCATGCGAAGGCCAAGGACGAACCCCATTGCCCCGCGCCGGTTTCCGTGGCCAGCCGTTTGGTGCCGGCAACTTTGTTATAGTACGCCTGCGGAACGGAGGTATTCACCTTGTGACTGCCGGCGGGACTGACGCCCTCGTACTTGTAATAAATATGCGCGGGCGTCTTCAGCGCTTTTTCCAGGCGCACCGCCCGCAACAACGGCGTGGGCCGCCATAGCGCATAGATTTCGCGGACCGGTTCCGGAATTTCAATCCACGGCGCGGCGCTGATTTCCTGTTCGATGAGATTTTGGGGGAAGATGGCCTCGAGCCCCTCGGGCGGCATCGGCTGCTTGGTACCGGGATGCAATGGCGGCGGCAAGGGCTCGGGAAAATCCGCGTTCAGGTTGTACCAGGCAGCGGGTATGTCAGCTTGCGTCAGGTCGAAACGAGTGGTTTGGCTCATACAAATTTGAGGCGGTACGCCAATATCCCGGCGGGAGATAAATTCGACCAACCTAGTCCTGCAAAAGTTTTGCCATTTCTTGCCTTAAATCATTCCGCCGCATTTTCTCTCACCGGGAGAAATCAGGGATTAATTCGCTTTCACAGCCGCCACTAATGCATTGAGCGAGGCCTTGGCATCGCCGAACAACATGCGCGTATTGTCTTTGTAGAAAAGATGATTTTCGATGCCGGCAAAGCCTGCGGCCATGGACCGTTTGAGCACGATGGTGGATTTGCAACGGTCCGCTTCAATGATGGGCATGCCGTAAATGGGACTGCTTTTTTCCTCGCGGGCGGCGGGATTGACCACGTCATTGGCCCCGATGACCAGGCAAACATCCACGCGATCCATCGAGGGATTGATCTGTTCCATTTCAATCAACTGGTCGTAAGGCACATTGGCCTCGGCCAGCAAAACGTTCATGTGACCCGGCATGCGGCCCGCCACGGGATGAATGGCAAATTGCACTTCCACGCCGCGTTTGCCGAGTTCCTCGGACAACTCGCGCACTTGATGTTGCGCCTGGGCCACGGCCATGCCGTAGCCGGGCACCACCACCACCCGTTGCGCATAAGACAGCAGCAAGGCAACTTCGTCCGCCTGGATGGCTTTGACCGTTCCCGCAATACCGCTGGCGGCCGATTTCCCGCCGCCGCTGGAACCAAATGCGCCAAAGAGCACATTCGTCACCGGCCGGTTCATCGCCTTGCACATCAGCAAGGTCAGCAACGTGCCGGACGAACCAACGAGCGTACCGGCCACGACCATCGCGAGATTTTGGATCGCAAAGCCGTCGGCGGCCACGGCCAAACCCGTAAACGAGTTGAGCAACGAAATCACCACCGGCATGTCGGCCCCGCCTATCGGCATCACCATCGCGATGCCGAAAAATAGCGACAGCGAAAACATGACGACAAACGCCGCAACGGCGTGGTTGCCACCGGCGTTGAAAACCAGCCAGCCGCCCAAGCCGAGAATCACGAGCAACACGAGGCCGTTCAGGATATTTTGACCGGGGAACGTAACGGGTTTCTCGAATTTGCCCTGCAATTTGAGGTAGGCAATGATGCTGCCGGAAAATGAGAGCGAACCAATCAGCGTGGCCAACAACATTGAAACCGACATGAACGCGGAGGGCACTTCGGTGGTGTTGATGGTCAAGACGAGTCCGCCAAGCTGCAATTGGTCCACTTTATGGCCGGTAAATTCCAGGCTCGCCACCAGCGCCGCCGCGCCGCCGCCGAGGCCGTTGAACAGGGCCACCATTTGCGGCATGGCGGTCATCTTCACTGAATAAGCGCCAATCGCGCCGATGACCAGCCCAACGACGATACCAATGGCAATCAGCGTGTAATTAAACGACCAGCCCTGCGTCCAGACTGAATTGCCATCGGTCTTGTGCAACACAATCAACGCCACAAACATGCCGGCGGCGGCGATGAGATTGCCGAGCCGCGCGGTCTTCGGCGAACTCAGGAACTTGATGCCGATGATGAACAGAACCGCGACACCGATAAAGATAAGGTCAATGGTGGTGCTCATGTTATTTCTTTTTCTTGAACATTTGCAGCATCCGGTCCGTGACCATGAAGCCGCCGAAAACGTTGGCTGAACCAAAAACAACCGCGACAAAGCCCAGCCCCTGCGCCAGTGGCGTGGTGGCGTCCGCCAGCACTAAAATGCCACCGAACAAAATGATGCCGTGAATGGCGTTCGTGCCGGACATCAACGGCGTGTGCAACATCGAGGGCACTTTGGAAATGATTTCAAAGCCCACGAAAACGGAGAGGACGAACACAAAAAGGTCTTTGGTATCCATAAATTTTGTTCGAGGTCTTGAATAATTTATTGAATGATTTATTTAGGCAGCAATTTTTCGTTCACCACTTTGCCGCCATGCGTCACCAGGCAGCCCTTGATGATTTCGTCATCGAGCTTCAGCACAAATTTCTTTTCCGTCTTGTCCCAGAATTCTTCAATCAAACTCACGAGATTGGCCGCATAAACCTGGCTGGCATGCAGCGGCACCCGGCCCGGCAAATTAGCGGTGCCCACCAATTTTACGCCGTTGTGGTCCGCTATTTCATTCAGCTTGATGCCTTCCACATTGCCGCCGGTTTCCACCGCCAAATCCACCACCACGCTGCCGGGTTTCATGGCGTCGAGCATGTCCTTGGTCACCAACACCGGCGCCTTGCGCCCAAATACCTGGGCCGTGGTGATGACCACGTCGGACTCGCCGCAGGTTTTCCGCATGGCCTCGCGCTGCTTCTGGATTTGCTCGTCGGTCAAGGCCTTGGCGTAGCCGTCCTTCGTCTGGCCAGTTTCGCCGAGGTCGATTTTTAAAAATTGCGCGCCGAGCGATTTCACCTGTTCTTCCACAATGGGCCGCGTGTCATAGGCCGTCACCTTGGCCCCCAGCCGCTTGGCCGTGGCAATGGCCTGCAACCCCGCCACGCCCACGCCAATGATAAATACTTTGGACGGCAAAATCGTGCCCGCCGCCGTGGTCATCATCGGAAAAATTTTGTTGGCGTAACGCGCCGCCAGAATAACTGATTCGTAGCCCGCGAGATTGGCCTGGGATGACAGCACATCCATTTTTTGCGCGCGCGTGGTGCGCGGTATAAATTCCATGCTGATGGCGCTCACGCCGTGCCCGGCAAATTGCTGCACCAGTTCCTTTTCGTTGAAGGGATCCAACAGGCTGGCGTGAATGGCCCCGGATTTGAGCAAGGCGATTTCGTCTATGGGTGGTTTGCGCACGCGCAAGACGATGTCGCCCGAGCCGATCAAGGCTTTGCGGTCGGTGGCAATGGTCGCGCCGGCCTTGATATAGGCGTCATCGGGAAACCCCGCAGCCTGGCCCAGCCCGGTCTCAATTTCAACTTGAGCACCGAGTTTGACGAGTTTGGCCGTGCTATCCGGCGTGAGGGGAGCGCGGGTTTCCCCTGGATGAATCTCGCGTGGAATAGAGATTTTCATAGCTGGATTCTGCCGGATACTACCACACAAAACTTTTTGCGTAACCCCTTTTTTGCCTTTTACATGACCGTTTTTGCGAAATGCCCTTTTACCGGATGTTTTTTACCGAATCCATTTGGGCGCTTCCGGCGGACGAAACGCTTTCATGCGGGCCAGCATTTTTTCCGCGTCATTTTCCACCAAAACCAGTGCGCGATGTTGCGGTTTCAGGAATCCTTCGCTTTGTGCGTGATCGAGAAAACCCTGCAAGGCGTGGTAAAATCCGGCGATATCGAGCAGGCCAAACGATTTCTGATGCCAGCCGAGCTGGCTCCACGTGAGCACTTCAAAAAATTCCTCGAACGTACCGTAGCCGCCCGGCAGCGCAATAAAACCGTCGGCCAGTTCCGCCATCGTTGCCTTGCGTTCGTGCATGGTTTTGACCACCCGCAAATCGGGCAATTTCTCGTGCACAACTTCCTTGATGACCAGTTTCTCGGGAATAACTCCAATCACATGCCCGCCATGTTTTAAGACGGCATCGGCCACCACACCCATCAAACCCACCATGCCGCCGCCGTAAACCAGCTCAATCTTTTCACGCGCCAATAACTCACCCAGTTGTTCGGCGGCGACGGTGTACTCGGGGCGCGTGCCCTTGTTCGAACCGCAATAAACGGCAATCCGTTTCATCGTGAGACTGGATCAGGAAAGTTGTTTATGCCGGAAACACGTTACCAAGTGGTCATTGACCATGCCAATGGCCTGCATGTTGGCGTAGCAAATGGTGGAACCCACAAATTTGAACCCGCGCTTGAGCAGGTCCTTGCTCAGGGCATCGGAAACCGGCGTTTGCGCCGGCACTTCCTTTGAACTCTTGCGCCGGTTGATGACGGGTTTGCCGTCCACAAACCGCCATAAATACGCATCGAAACTGCCAAATTCCTCCTGCACTTTCAAAAACGAACGCGCATTTTGGATGGTGGCCTGAATTTTTAGGCGATTGCGAATAATGCCGGGATTCAGCAACAGCTCGGCGGCCTTCTTGTCGCCGTAGCGGGCGATTTTTTCCGCGTTGAAGTTGTCGAACGCCTGGCGGTAATTTTCGCGCTTCTTCAAAACCGTGTGCCAGCTCAGGCCGGCTTGCGCGCCTTCGAGAATGAGATACTCAAACAACAGCCGGTCGTCATGCACCGGCACGCCCCATTCCTCGTCGTGATATTTGCAGTAGAGTTCGTCCGAGGGCCAGGGACAGCGCTGGATTTCCTGTTTCATTTCGTTTCGCCTGGCCGGTTGGTGGTTTTCGCTGCCAGGATAAAGGCCCGCACCTTGGCGGCATCTTTTTTGCCCGGTGCAGATTCCACGCCGCTGGAAACATCCACGGCAAAGGGCTGAACCTTTTGCACGGCGGCCGCCACATTTTCGGGCGTCAAACCGCCGGCCAGAAAGATGGGTTTGCCAAATTTTTGCGCTTCCACGGCCAGGTCCCAGTTAAATTTCTCGCCCGTGCCGCCCAAACCGCTTTTGGAATAGGCATCCAGCAAAAACGCGTCCGTGCCATACTGTTCGAGCTGCGCCAGCGATTCGGCATCGCGCATGCGCACCGCTTTCAGGCTCATGATGCCGAATTGCGTGCAAAAGGCGGAATCTTCGTCGCCATGAAATTGCAGGATGCTCAAGCCGCACTCGGTGATGGCGCGCACGACCAGCGCTTCGTCCGGGTTTACAAAAACGCCGACGCGAATCAAATGCAGCGGCAGGGCGCGGGATATTTCCGTCGCCTGGGCCAGGGTAACGTGGCGCGGGCTTTGTTCATAAAACATCAGCCCAATCATGTCCGCCCCCGCTTCCGCCGCGGCCAGGCCATCGGCGATGCTGGTAATCCCACAGATTTTTACCTGTGTTTCCATTTACGATTTTCTTTTTAACGTTTACGATTGCAGGCGATTGACGTGTTTTGCCTGATTTGCGCTTAGCGTAATTCTAAATCCGTAAATTGCAACCGATGCCGCGCTCAATTTATTTCGATTACAACGCCACGACACCGCTGGACCCGGCGGTGCGGGACGATATGCTGCCCTTTTTGAGCGAAATTTGGGGTAATCCATCATCGGTCCATCATGTGGGCCGCAAAGCGCGCGCCCTTTTGGACGATGCCCGCGACCGGACTGCCAAATTTATCGGGGCCAAACCGAGCGAAATAATTTTCACTTCCGGCGGAACGGAGGCGAATAATCTCGCGATTTTTGGAACGGCCCGTTTGCTCAAGAGCAAAGGAAAACATTTAATCACCTCGCAAGTGGAGCATCACGCCGTTCTCCATTGCTTTGATTATCTGGAAAAAACCGAGGGTTTTTCGGTCACCCGATTGCCGGTTGACGCGGAAGGGCGTGTCTCGGTTGAAGATTTTAAACGTGCGCTGCGCCCTGATACCACCTTTGTTTCGGTCATGGCGGCGAATAACGAAATTGGCACGTTACAACCCGTGTCAGAAATGGGTGCTATTTGTCAGGACCGAAAAATTGTTTTCCATACTGATGCCGTTCAATGGTTTGGCAAGGAACCATTGACGAATATTCATCAATTCAACGCCAATTTAGTTTCGGTTTGTGCTCATAAATTTCACGGTCCCAAGGGGGCGGGGTTTTTGTATATCAAGTCGCCTTTGTTTCCTGACCCCATTTTGTTTGGCGGTGCTCATGAAAATGAACGGCGCGCCGGTACGGAGAATATTCCGGCTATAATCGGCCTTGTCTCTGCTTTGGAAAGGTTTGTAAAACCTCCTGTATTCGACAAACAAACTCTGAAACCACTGGCTGACCGGTTGATCGCTTGTATTTCAAAAATTGAGGGTTGTGAGTTGTTTTCGCCTTTGAAAGATTCCTTGGTGAATACCATTTCCTTTACGGTGCGGGGTTCTGACGGCATTGCTTTGATGGCGGGTTTGGACATGGAAGGCATTTGTGCCTCGAGCGGTTCTGCGTGTTCGGCTGGTTCTTTGGAACCCAGTCATGTAGTTTTGGCTACGGGACGTTCGGAATCGGCGAATTCGCTGGTTCGTTTTTCCCTGGGCCGGTCGGTTTCCGTGGCAGAAGTGGAATTTGTCTGTTCGGTTTTGCCGGAAGTGATTCGCCGGGCACAACGTTGCTGAAACCATGCGAATGGTTTGTGAATGACTTGTTGATACTGGTAACAACTTTGACTTTCCATTTTTTCTGGTGCGGATAGCTTGAAGTTGTCGCCGGTGCCAAATAGTATTTCACCCACGTAGATTTTGTGGTTTGAGAGTTGTTAGGCTTGTTCACCGGCCTTAATACGGATAGTTTTTTTATAAAAGAAGAACATATTAAACACGCATGAACTTCACGATCAGCAAAGACCAGATCATTGCCGGACTGCAGGCGGTGCAAAACGTCGTCAGCACGCGCACGACCCTGCCCATTTTATCCAATGTTCTTCTCAAGGCCGATGACAAATATCTCGAAATCACCGCCACCGACCTGGATGTGACCGTTGCCTGCAAAGTCGAAGCCAACATAAAAAAACCGGGCTCGACCACCTTGCCCGTAAAAAAATTGTTCGGCATCGTTCGCGAATTGAACGGGGAAATAGAAATTGAAACCGATGAAAAGAACATCGCCAGCATCCGCAGCGGTTCTTCGTATTTCAAAATCCATGGTTTGGGAGCCGATGAATTTCCGCCCCTGCCCAAATTCAAGGACGATAAAAAAGTAACCGTTTCCCAAGAAACGATTCGCGGAATGCTCAAGAAAACAGCCTTCGCCGTTTCCACGGACGAATCGCGTTATGTGCTCAACGGAATTTTTGTGAGCTTGAAAGACGGCAAAATGACCTTTGTTGCCACCGATGGCCGTCGTTTGGCCCTGGTGGATGAGGAAGTTGAAATCAACGAAAAGAGCAGCGGCGAATTTATCGTTCCGGCCAAGGCAGTCAATGAGTTGACCCGCTTGTTGCAGGAAAAAGGGAACGTAGAAATTAAGTTTGGAGAAAACCAGGCCTCCTTTGCGCTCCAGAACGAAAACAGTTTTTCGGTTCTGCTCATCACCAAGCTCATTGAAGGAAATTATCCCAACTATCGACAGGTTATTCCCGGCGAGGCCAAGGAACGCATTTCGCTGGGTCGCGAGGAATTTCAGCAGGCCTTGCGCCGCGCGGAAATCATGACCAGTGAGAAAACCAATTCGGTGAAACTGGCCTTTGGAAAAAACAACCTGACGATTACGGCCAATTCCCCGGAAGTCGGTGAAGCCCGCGAAACCATCGCCATCAATTACAAAGGCAAGGAATTCGCCATCGCCTTCAATCCCCGCTATTTGATCGACCCCCTGGGTGCGCTATCGGAAGACGAAATCTTCATCGAATTGATTGATGAGCTGAGCCCCGGCGTCGTTAAAATCAACGGCCCGTTCCTCTACGTGGTCATGCCGATGCGTTTGAGCTAAGTTTTTTACAGAGCTAAAAAGAAAAAGGCGCGGAGCAATCCGCGCCTTTTGTCATTGAAGAAAAAAAATTGATTACTTGGCAGCGGCTTGATGTTTGCCAACGGCTTCAGCAATCGAATTAACATTTTTCAAAATCTCTTTGGCCGCCTCGGGATCGGCAATTTTGAGGCCGTAGGTTTTATCGAGCGCCACCACCAGCTGCAAGGCGTCCACGGAATCCAGACCCACACTGCCCGGACCAAACAACGGCTGATCATCTCCTATTTCCTCCGGGGTGATTTGGAGCATGAGATTTTCCACCATCAGCTTCCTGATGTTCTGTTTAATGTCGGTTGCGTTATCCATTGCTTATTATAAATCCGCGCTGAACAAATAATCTTGCATTATCAACAGCGTGTGCGCAAGCCGGGAAGTGAATAGAAACGGGACACACTGGGGAGCATACCATGGTTTTTTTCATCCCGCTTGGGAAAAGCAGCAGAAAATTTTTGATTTTGCGCTGCCATCCCCGGCAAGAATGATTAATCTTTTCTTCCATGTTTTTTGTTTCAACGCCATATCGAAACAGAGACCAGGCAAAAAGTTCGAGGCGATTTCTATCTTGGCTAGTGCTGGGCCTGTGGGCGCTGACGCTGGCCGCCCAAGCCCTGCCAGCGCGTTTAGTCCTGGCGCTGGACGGCGTGTCGTATCGCGACTTAAAAGCCCTGCAATCGACCGCAGGCGTCACGGCGACCAACTTTTGTGGCCACACCTATCAACGCCGGGCGTTTACGGCCGACGAAGGGTATTTTCCCGTCAGCCGCATGATTTCAACCTTTCCCTCCGCCAGCGATGTGGCGTGGACGGATATTTTTGGGGACCGGCCCTTGCCCGGCTACCAGCGCACCTATTACAGCGCCGCCGCAAACTCGATGATTTCCATCAATGGCGTTACCACGACGATGGAGCATGAACGCCAGATGGACTGGCAGGTAGAAAATGGCTTTATTCGGGCCATGGGCTACCTGTTTTCGGCACATATTTACCAATACGAGTTGCATGGCATGGAGGTGAACTTCTGGAAAACGAAACGGAACGCCCGGGATTATTATGTTTACGTTCGCGCCTCGGACGATGCCCAGCATCTGGACCGGGACATCATGGCCCTGTTATGCCAGCTCGACCAAAAGCTCCAGAAAATGCGCGCCCGGTACAAGGCCCAGACGGGGCGCGACCTGGAAATCGTGATTCTTTCCGATCACGGACACAATCACGCGGGCCGGGGCATCCGCGTTGACGATGCCGCGTTCCTAAAAAAGGCCGGCTACAACATTTCGCAAACCATCTCGGGACCCAAAGATGTGGTGCTGCCGATCTGCGGAATTGAATCGTGGATTGAAATTCACAACGACCCCGGCGAGACGGAAAAACTCGCTCAACTGCTCCGCCACTTAACCGGCGTGGATTTAATCACGGCCGTGGTGCCCAACCAAACCAACCGGTTTCTGGTCATGAACCCGCAAGGCGAAAGGGCCGACATCCTTTGGGATATGGAACGCAATGCGTTCCGTTATCTGCCGCAAACGGGCGACCCGCTTCACTATAACGCGGTGGTAAACACGTTATCGCGCCAGCATCAGCTCGACGCCAATGGCTATGCCTCGGCGGACGACTGGATGGCGGCAACCATGACCAACTATTACCCGCTAGCCTTGGAACGGATTGCCCGCGGCCTTAAGCGCTGCACGCTGAATCCGGCCACCATTCTCATCAGCCTGGACAACCGCTATGTCAACGATGGCTGGCTCACCGAAAAGGGCAGCCGGCTGGTGACCTGCCGCAGCACGCACGGCGGGCTGGATGAGATTTGTTCCGACGGCATTGTGTTGTGCAATTTCAAGCAACCCCAAGACACCTCCACCGAACGGGTGGCCGCGCAGTTCGATCATTTTTGGGACGTAAAAGATTTTCGGGCAGAGGAAACCGGCGCGGAATTGTTTACCAGGGATGAACAGTCGCTGGTCCGCATCAAGCGGCTTCCGCTCGATAACGAGTGCACAAATTTAATGGCCAGCGGCAATTATTTGCGGATTTGGTCGCCCGTGCTGACCAATCTCGACGCGCAAATTCCCCTGAAAATAACCGTGAGAAAAGTTCCGCAATTTTCCACCTCCTCCGGGCCATGGCACCTAACGCTCAACCAGCCGCTCACTTTGCCAGAGGACAGGGCAAATGAGCGGATCTATAAATTTCCAGCGGATTTGAAATTGGAACCGGAATCGGCTTATGAAATAACGGGCTCGATTCGGGCCCACGGCAGCACGACGTTTGACTTCCCGTTTCACACGGACAAAGACGGCCAGCCCGTGGCCTATTGAAAATTGCAAAAGCCATTGGGTGGTAGGGCGGGCGCTCCGCGCACGCCGCTTGGGCTTGGTGCGAGCCTTGCCACAATTCCGGTGGCCGTCCGCAAAAGACGGCACCCGCGGAGCGGTCGGCAAGGTGCCGCTGCCAATGATTGAACAACCAAGTAACGAAGGAACAAAGGGCGCAGGGAACCATTAAAATTTGACGAAGGCCGAATGCTTGGGAGCGCGACTTGTGCCAAGTCGCAGCACATCGACAGATCGAGGCGCTGATTATTTTAAACGTATCGGCAAATTTACACGCTGCGGCGTTTACGCCGCTTCAACTCACTAACCGCAGGGTGCGTCTAAATAAACCCCACCTCGTCATGCCAATGGACGATGAAGCGGGCGTATTTTAACGGAATCGTTCCGGCTTAGGAGACTAGGCCAGCACCAGTTTGCGCGAGTCAAAGTAAGCGGCCACGTCGGCCGTATGATCTGCCCCGCAGGCCAATGCCACATGACCGTCCGGGCGAATCAGGTAAACGGCATTGCGCTGAAGGCCGATACGTTCCATGGCCTCGCGCCAGGGAAAAATATGCAACGGCAATTTGCGGCTGACGCAAAGGGTTTGAATTTCCGGCGCAGCTTCGCCGTACACGTGTACCTGCCAGTTGAGTGACACGAGCGGCGAGAAATTATCCCCGGTTTGGTTCGGCTCCGGTTTCACCCACGGCAAACGGTCTCCGCCGTGAACGCGCCCGGCCCGGCCCTCGCTCAGGGTGCTGCCGCGATAATGCACGCCCGCCTGCGAAATTTTGGTAAACAAAAATTGCTGCACAGGCACCAGCTTGAGCAGGCGCGGCAACAGGAAGGGCACCAGATTCAAGCGCGCCCAGCGGTCAAATGCCTTGGGACTGGTCACGCCCGTAAAAACTTTATCCGTCGTCGCCACCAGTTTGCGGGCGAAGGCCACGCGCTCGGGCTCGTAGGTATCCAAAAGGTTTGGCGCGGCGCGGCCCTGAAGCACGGCGGCAAGTTTCCAGGCGAGATTCACGGCATCGCCCACGCCGGTATTCAATCCCTGCCCGCCCACGGGCGTATGAATATGCGCGGCGTCGCCCACCAGAAAAACGCGGCCCTGGCGGAACTGCGCCGCCACCCGGTGATGCACCTTGTACACCGAGAACCAGTTGACGCGTTCGATGTTCATGCGCAGCCCTTCCATCACGCTTTTATTCACGTCATTCCACGTGGGCCCGCCATTTTGGTTATCGGCATTATCACGCACCGTGCCAATGAACCGCGCGCGCCCTTCGCCCGGCAACGGGAAGATGGCGAGAAAATCTTGTTCATCCACCGCCACGTGCATTTCGCCATTTAAAGCCGTTCCATCGGCCACCACATCGGCCACGTAAAAACGCAACGCATAGGTGCCGCCGGGAAAATCAATTTGAAGGGCATCACGAATGCCTGAACGCGCGCCATCACAAGCCGCGAGCCAGGCGGCTTCACAGTCTTCCGTAGTGCCGTCCGCACGTTTTAACCGGGCGCGAATTCCATTTGCCGTTTCTGCAAAGCCGGTCATTTCTGTGCAGCGTTCCACCGGCACGCCCAGCCGGGCCAGTTGCTCGATCAACAAGAGTTCGTGTTCGTCCTGGGAAATGACCAAGGCATAAGGGAAGGGGCTGATGTCTCCGCCCATGGCCCCGAAGTTCAGCCGGGCGGCGTGCTTGCCGCAGACCCAGAGGTTTGTGCCCGGCGATTTGCGGCCTTGCGCGATGAGCGTTTCGGCAAACCCAATCTGCTGGTAATATTCCAGCGTGCGCGCTTGCACACCAATCGCACGCGAGGTCGTTTCCGGGGCCGCCAATTTATCCACGATGCGCACCCGCACCCCGAGCCGCGTCAACCACAGGGCCAGCACGAGGCCAGTGGGGCCCGCGCCCACGATGAGCACATCGGTAATGCCTGGTGACGACGAATTCATATCTCGAGACCGCTGAAAACTCACTGCTTCTGTAGCGGCGGACTATGACCGCCGTCGATTTCGCTATAAATTGGCACCTTTCCGGCGCTCATAGCCGCTACAGGTCTTTGGCAGAGGTCTCAAATCAACCGCGCGGTAACAAAAAATTGGCCGGCCATGTTAACCGAACAACGGTTTCAACGGGCGCGCGCGGCTGCAAGCTTCAACGAATGGCCAGCGTTGCGGGATTGGTCATCCAGCCTGCCGGTTTCGACATGATTTCCAACATGCCATGGCCGAAACGCGAAGCCGTGGTGGCTCCGGAAGCCATGCACGCCACCTTGCCGTTGAAAAAGACATGCAGGGCGTCGGTGATTTTGCCGGGAAATGCCCGCTCGAACCGCATACCGCTTTGGTACAGGGCAAAAATGCGTCCGTCGTAAAAGTAACGGATCAAGCCCATCCAGGCGCGAATGAGTTTGCGCATTTCGCGCGAGTATGCCTCCAAATTGTCCAAATTCTCCGAGAGCAATTCCGCCGAATGGAGCGCCAGAAAGACGCCCGGCGAAAGCATGGGGTCCACAAACCCAAAGGCGTCTCCGGCCATGGCCCAACCCGGCCCATGGCCGCGTGTAGAAACCAGCTGGTAATTCGTGTAGGTAAATATATCCGTGATCCGCCGCCGATTCGTGCCGGCAGCGGATAGCAACGGATCACGCTGGATGGCCGCTTCCAGCCGTTCTTCGGGGGTGGTACCGAGTTTCGCCGCAGCATCTTTGTTCATCACCACGCCGACCGAAAGCCGGCCCGGCAGGGGAATGCGCCAGCTCCAGCCGTCCTCCAGCCGTCCGATGATGACCTGGCCGTTGGGTGTATTGTCGGCAAAACCTTCGTAGTGCGCGAAATAGGCCACGTCCTTGCGCGGGCCGACTTCCGCCGGAATCTCCAGCGTGTGCGCGAAATAACGGCTGCGGCCAGTGGCGTCCACAATCAAACCCGGCTGCTGGCCGCGCAGCCAGGGAGCTTGTTCCAGGCTCTCAGCGGCGAGGCGCAGGCCGTCGGCCCCGGCACGTTCCACTTTGGCGCGGGCGCGCACGCGTTTGACGCCCAGTTCATCCGCGCGCTGGTCAAATAATTGGTCGAACGCCGGGCGCGGAGCATTGAAAGCGTAGGTGGGCATCGTGGTGCCCGCCAGCGACTGAAAACAAAATTCGATTTTATCGCTGGCGTTCAGGGTAAACGTAACGCCGGGTTTGCGCTGGCAGATGGCTGCGGCTCGTTCTTCCAGGCCCAGTTTGCGCAGGACCGGGATGACCGCTGGAATCAGGGATTCGCCCACGATCAATTCCGGACGCCGTCCATCATCAAACAGCGTCACCTCAATTCCTTTCATCGCCAGCAAAGCGGCCAGCGCGCCGCCCGCGGGTCCGCTGCCGATGACCGCCACAGATTTAATGTTTGTTTTAATGGTAGTTAGAAATTTGGTTTATACCTTGCAACCGGATGGGAAATTATCTGTTTTTTTGGCACGGGCAAGTCAATCCAAAAGGCCAGGCAATCGGCCCGCCTTGAAACGCCGCTTGACTCGCCCCCGTTGCAAAATAAGCTTTTGGGCCTAAACTATAATCAACCACAGGTGGAGGCTATGCCTGTGGGAAACCAATGGAGATATTTATATGAAGAAATCCTGCACTTGTTTGTTATCCACTTTAGCGCTGTTCGGTTTGGCCACGGTTTGTACGGCGGCCCCCATCCTTTATCCCGTGGTGGTTGGCGGCCGCTGGGGCTACGGCGATAAATCCGGGCAAACCGTCATCAACCCGCAATTCGACCGGGCGGAATCCTTCGCCGAAGGTCTCGCGCCGGTGAAAATGGGGCGCTGGGGTTACGCCGACCCGTCGGGCAAAATCGCTATCAATCCGCAATTCGACAAGGCCGAGGTGTTCAGCGAAGGCCTGGCCGCAGTCAAACTTGGCGGTGGCGGACCGGTTCCGTTTGATCCCCGTCCGTGGAGCCCGTTTGCCGGCGGCGGCGGTCGCTATGGCTTTGTTGATTCCACCGGGAAATACGTGATCAACCCGCAATTCGATGACGCGCTGTCGTTTTCCGGCGGCTATGCCGCAGTAAAAATGGGGCATTGGGGCTTTGTTGATAAAGCCGGCAAGGTGGTCGTAAATCCGCAATTCGATGAAGCTGGGTCATTCTCCGAGGGCCTGGCGGTCATCAAAATGGGCGGCCACTTTGGCTACACCGACAACACCGGGAAACTGGTCATCAACCCGCAGTTCGAACGCGCCATGCCGTTCTCCGAGGGGCTCGCCGCCGTTCGTTCAGGCGGAAAATGGGGATTCGTAAACAAGTCCGGCAACCTGACCATCAACCCGCAATTTGACGATGCCGGCAGTTTCACCAAGGGCCTCGCCCCGGTGCGCGATGGCAAGCATTGGGGATTCATTAATGCCTCGGGCAAATTTATCATCAACGCGCAATTTGATTCGGCGGCTTCGTTTTCCGAAGGCCTGGCGCCCGTGCGCCAATCGGGTCACTGGGGATTTGTTGATCCCACGGGCAAATTGACGATTAATCCGCAGTTTGATGAAGCCGCAGGTTTCACCAATGGCCTCGCGCGCGTGAAAGTCAGCGGACGCTTTGGCTACGTTGATTCCACCGGCAAATACGTCTGGCAGCCTACGAATTAATGACCCGCTTAATGACGCGCTCCCGCCGCCGTGGGCTCAAATGTCTCCGGCGGTTGCGGGCCGGCAGACGGACTGGTTGAGGGGCTGGGTGAATTGAGTGGCGGGCACAGGTGCCGGTGGGACTTCCGCCACCATTGAAACCAACGCACCGTATCCGCCACGGGATGAATATGACTTTGCCGGCGACCGGGCATGACCCGGACCGGGGCGAATTGAACCGCCTGCCCGGCTGCGAGAAAGGCCATCAAGGTTTCCGATTCCACCTCGAAATGTTGAGCTTGGAGCGACAACTCGGCCCATGTGCGAAGGTGAATCAATCGAAAGCCTGATTGCGTGTCTGGCAGGTCACAGCCCGCCCGACGGGACAACTGCCGGCTCATCCACCGGTTCACCAACCGCCGCAGCCGGCACATCTTCTGCGCCTCGCCCATGCGATTACCAATGATCAACCGGGCGTCGGTTGCCTGAACAGCTTGAAACAAGGCGGGTAAATCTTCCGGCGCGTGCTGGCCATCGCCATCGAGGGTCGCGACCCATTCGTAACCCAGATTTAAAGCGCGGGTAAGGCCGGTTTTCAGCGAGGCACCTTTGCCGAGATTATGCGGATGGCGGATTACCGTGGCTCCGGCGGCCTGGGCTAGGTTGCCAGTGTTATCCGTGGAGCCGTCATCCACCACGATTACCACTGGCAACTGCTGGCGCACCGCTGAAACCAAGGCCGCAATGCTGGCCGCCTCGTTGTAGCAGGGAATCACGGCGGCGCATTGGACGGCTTGAAACACGGACCTAGTTTGGGTAAAATTTGGCGGTGAATCGAGGCAAAAACCGTAGGCCAGTTTGTGATTTCTGGATAATTTCTTGACCGTTGCCGCATGATGGGCAACGCTCAAGCGAAGTTTGCATTAATGCTCTTTCCTCTGACAAATTCCCCGGCTGCACGCCCGCGAGTGGTCGTCACCGGCGCAGGTATCGTCACCGCCTTGGGCGGTGGCTGGAAATCCAATGCGGAAGGATTCCGCGCCGGCAAACGGGCTTTTCGGCCCGTCACTCTATTCGACGTGAGCCGGCAACGGGTCAAAACCGCCGCCGAAGTGGAGCTGCCGGGTTTGGATTCCTTTCCGGCCATGCGCCTCAGCCGCCATCAGCTCGAACGGCTGGACCGCGCCGGGAAAATGCTGGTGCTGGCCGCGAATGAAGCCTGGCAGCAATCCGGCTGGACGGCTGCGGAGAATATCCCCTTAGTCTTGGGCACCACCGCTGGCGGCATGGTGCTGGGCGAAGCGTATTACCGTCAGGCCCTGCAACAGCCCGAAAATTTCCGGCAGCAAGCCACGCGCGCGGTGTTTTATCAGCCGCAAGTACAGGGGCGGATGGTTCTCGATTCGCTCGGTTGCAACGGTCCCATTTCCATTATCTCCAACGCCTGCGCTTCCGGGGCCAATGCCATTGGTCATGCGTGGGATTTAATCTGTTCCGGGCAGGCCGACCGCGTGCTCGCCGGCGGCTATGATGCGTTGGGCGAACTCGTTTTCTCGGGCTTCGATTCATTGCAGGCGCTCTCGACCACCGTCTGCCGCCCGTTTGATGCCCGGCGCGACGGCCTGGCACTGGGCGAAGGCGCGGCCATGGTGAATTTGGAAACGCTCGACAGCGCGCGTCGACGCGGCGCGGAAATCTTGGGCGAACTGACTGGCTACGGCACGTCCATTGACCAGCATCATCTCACCCAGCCGCATCCCCAAGGCAGCACCACGCTGGCCGTCATGAGACAAGCCTGTGCGAACGCCGGGGTGACGCCCGAACAAATTGATTACATCAACGCCCACGGCACCGGCACCGTGCTCAATGACGGTTCCGAAGCGCTGGCCATCAGCGAATGGGCGGGCCAGCGGGCCGCCACCCTGCCAGTCAGTTCCACCAAGGCAAGCATCGGCCATTTGTTGGGCGGTGCCGGTGCGGTGGAGGCGGTCATTTGCCTGATGGCATTGCGGGAACAATGGCTGCCGCCGCAAATGATTTTTGAAACGCCCGACCCGGCGTGCAAATTTAAGATTGTGACCCAACCGCAGGAAGCGCGTTTGAATACGGTGTTGTCCAATTCATTTGGTTTCGGCGGCGTAAATGCGGCCTTGATTTTCAGGAGGTGGGCATGAGCCGGATTTTTGTTGCGGGCCTGGGCGCGGTTTCGCCGGCTGGCTGGAATGTCACCGCGCTGCGCGAGGCGCTGGCCCAGGGCGAACCGCTGCCCGTGCAACCACTGGCCCGACCGGGCTGGGAAAATACCGCACGTTCGCTGCGTGTGCGGCCCGTGCCGCCGCCACCGGTCCGCCCGGAATTTCTGGCTCATCCGCGATTACGCCGCACCAGTCCCATCACTCATTACGCTGCGGCCGCCGCCTTGGAAGCCACTGCCGCCTGGCGGGCTTTGCCGACGGCCAAGAATTTGCGCCTGGGCGTCATCGCCTGTTTGCAATCCGGCTGCGTGCAATATTCCTGCCGGTTTTATGATGAAACCCTGAAGAACCCGGCCACCGCCAGCCCGCTGGTGTTTCCTGAAACGGTTTATGCCGCGCCGACCAGTCACGTGGCTGCGTTATTGGAAAATGTGGTGCTGGCATATTCGTTGGTCGGAGATGCCGCCTCATTTTTGCAAGGCGTGGCCCTCGGTGCCGAGTGGCTGACCGAAAATCGCGTGGACGCCTGCGTGGTCTTCGGCGGTGAGGAGACCAATTGGATTATCGCCGATGCGCTCCGGCATCTGGATCGCCCGGCCATTGTGGCCGCCGGTGCGGGCGCGTTGTGTTTGTGCCGGGAAGGTCAATTGGCCGCTGGCATCGAACTGGCAGCCATTACCGATGCGCAGACCTTTTCCATTTCCCGGAACCGGGAACAGGCGGCATTGGCCATGCGCCAGCAGCTTGGCAAGAATTCCGCCGATGAATTGCTCGCCGATGGCACCGGCGACAGCGCGCACACCGATGCCGCAGAACTGGCGGCGTGGCGCGACTGGCCGGGCCCGCGAGTGAGCCCGAAGCGCATCTTGGGCGAGGGAATGATGGCGGCGGCGGCCTGGCAATGCGTGGCCGCCTGCGATGCCGTGGGCCGTAATCAATTTAAGGCCGCCACGGTCAGTTTGGTGGGCTCCAATCAACAGGCCATTGGCGCGCGCTTTGTGCGGGCTTGAAGCTTATGCGCCCCGCGAATTTTCATATTTCACATTTGTCGTTCTCCGCTGCGGCGGGCAACATCCGGCCATGAGTTCGAGGGTCATTTTAATCACCGGTGCGAATGGCGGCCTGGGCCAGGCCATGGCGCGCGCCTTCCTGCAAGAATCACCGGATAATATCGTCTGGCTGGGCGTGCGTTCGCGGCGGGAACACGTGGACAAACTGGTGCAGGAAAACGCCGGACGCTGTTTTGGCGTCTCGCTGGAGGTGGCTTCAGCAGAATCCTGGCAGCAGGCCGTGAAGGAAATTCTGGCGCGTCATCAACGCGTGGATGTGCTGGTCAATAATGCGGGCAGCCACGAAGACGCGCTGCTGGCCACCATGCCGCCGGAATCATGGCGGCGCGTCCTGGACACGAACCTGGACGGCGTTTTTCACGGTTGTCAGGCGGTCTTGCCTTCCATGATCAGCCAGCGCGGCGGACGGATTGTAAATGTCTCTTCCTTGAGCGCGTTGCTGGCCCCGGCGGGACAGGCCAACTACGCCGCCGCCAAGGCGGGCGTGGTGGCGTTGTCACAGTCCTTGGCCAAGGAAGTGGCGCGCATCGGCATTACCGTCAATGCCGTGTGCCCCGGTTTTGTGGAAACGGAAGCCCTGGTGCAACTGGCCGGCGAAGAACGCAAGGCCGCGCAGATGAAAATTCCCATGCGCCGCTTTGGCCGGCCGGAGGAAGTGGCCGCCACCGTCCGATTTTTGGCGAGCGCCGGGGCCAGTTATATTACCGGTTCCACCATCAAGGTGGACGGAGGAATTTTGTAATTGAGGGAAAATTTTTGGAAATATTCTTTAACGAAAATCCGCCTCGCAAACTGTAATGACTTCCACCGCGCAAGCTATTCCAGATACTAACGTCACCACGACGTTGGCTCCCGCGCGGGGTGACAAGGTCATCATCATTGGCGCGGGCATTGCCGGGCTCTCCTGCGGCTGTTACCTCCAGATGAACGGCATCCAAACAGAGATTTTGGAGGCGGCGGATTTGCCCGGTGGCTTATGCACGTCATGGCATCGCGGGCCGTATGTGTTTGATGGCTGTTTGCGCTGGCTCATGGGCGCGCGGCCGCCCTCGGCCTTTTATCAGGTGTGGACCGAACTGGGCGCCATTGGTGACCGCAAAGTTTTTATCCACGATGAAATCATCCGCCTGGAATGGGCCGATGGAACCACGCTGCGGGTGCCTGCTGACCTGGATGAACTCGCGCGCGAATTCAAGCAGCTCGCGCCGGAAGACAGCAAATTGATTGATCAACTGGTGCGGGACGCGCGCCGTTGCGCGCCCTTGGAACCGCCGCTGGAAAATCCGCTGGAGCTGATGAATCCCTTTGAAAAAATGCGGCTGGGGATGCGGTACATGTTCATGGTCCCGGCGGTGATGCGCTACAAAAACCTGCCCATCACCACGTATGTGGCCCGTTACCAAAACAAAATTCTGCGCGAGGCGCTTCAGCTCATCGTGGGCAATGAAGACATGTCGGCGCTGGTGCTCGTGATGTTGCTGGCCTTTCGCACGCGCAACAACACCGGTTTTGTGGCCGGGGGCTCATGGGATTTTGCCATGGCCATTGCCGACCGTTATAAAAAGCTCGGCGGCAACTTGCGTTTGAACACCCGCGTGAGTTCGGTGACCGTTGAAAATGACCGGGCCACCGGGGTGCAATGCAGCGACGGCGCTGCGGTTCCTGCCACCACGGTGATTTCCTGTGCCGACGGCCATACCACCATTTTCAAAATGTTGAATGGCCGGTACGTGAACAAAAACCTCCGATTCATTTACGACCATTGCCAGACGTTCCCGGCGATCCTGCAAATTTCGCTGGGCGTAAAAAAAGTTTTCCCCGGAGCGCCGCACACGCTCAACGTGCCGACCCGCAGCCCGCTGCTGGTGGATGACAAAACCCGGCACGACCGCCTGGAGGCGGAATTATTTGAAGCCGCCTCCGGTCTCTGCCCGGAAGGAACCACCGTCATGACCATCCGGCTGCCAACCAACTACGACTATTGGACCGGCTTGAAAAAGAATGACGTGACCCGTTACCGCACCGAGAAACGGCGGATTGTCCAGGAAGTGTTGGCGGTGCTTGAGCAACGGTTCCCCGGCCTGACGGCGACCATTGAACGGTCCGATATCGCCACGCCGGCCACATATTTTCGTTACACCAGCAACTGGCAGGGCAGTTACGAAGGCTGGTTGCCGACGCCGCGAATTCTCGGGCGGCGCATTCCGTACACGTTGCCCAAGTTGAAAAATTTCTACATGGCCGGCCATTGGGTGGTGGCAGGCGGGGGCTTGCCTTCAGCGGCGCTGGCCGGGCGGTATGTGGCGCAAATGGTTTGCGCTCAATTTAAGAAAAAGTTTGTCCCGTCCACTCCCTAGCAAACCGCAGCAAGCGTATGCTGGCATCGTAGGGCGCGTCGCTCCACGCGCGCCGGTCCTCGCGGACGGCCACCGGAATTGTGACAAGACCTGCGCCAGGCCTAAGCGCCGCAGACGTGTAAAATAATCAGCGCCTCGATCTGTCGATGTGCTGCGACTTGGCACAAGTCGCGCTCCCAAGCATTCGGCCT
>Ga0265327_10001755_pt1 | contig 25641 bp, 17 predicted proteins | sample 41621metaG_FD_202089 | JGI IMG/M metagenome (GOLD analysis project Ga0265327, IMG submission 202089) | Rhizosphere microbial communities from Carex aquatilis grown in University of Washington, Seatle, WA, United States - 4-16-21 metaG | ecosystem: Host-associated > Plants > Roots > Rhizosphere...
GCATCTTCAACGAGCTGCCCGCCGTCGACGATGCGACCGCGACCAAGTTGTCCGAGCGGCTCTCCGAGCGTGCCGAGGGCATCGTGACGGTCGAGCAGGTGCGCTCGGCCAAGACCATCGAAGAGCTGTCCACGGTCGTGCGTGATCAGCTGGAAGACGGTGTGGTGGACGGCTTCGTCCGTACGCTCCGTCCGGCGAAGGACGGTGGCCCGCAGGTCCCGCTGTTCGTGTTCCACCCCGCCGGTGGCTCGACGGTGGTCTACGAGCCGCTCCTGAAGCGACTGCCGGAAGACGTCCCGGTCTACGGCATCGAACGCGTCGAGGGCTCCATCGAGGAGCGCGCCGCCGAGTACGTGCCGAAGCTGCTGGAAATGCACAAGGGCCCGTTCGTCCTGGCCGGTTGGTCGCTGGGTGGGGCGCTGGCCTACGCGTGCGCCATCGGGCTCAAGCAGGCCGGCGCCGATGTCCGGTACGTCGGGCTGATCGACTGCGTGCGGCCGGGTGTCCCCATCGACAAGACGCAGGCCGGTATGCGGGCCCGTTGGGATCGCTACGCCCGCTTCGCCGAGCGCACCTTCAACGTCGAGGTTCCGGAAATCCCGTACGAGGAGCTGGAGAAGCTCGATGACGAGGGTCAGGTGAAATTCGTGCTGGACATCGTCGCGCAGAGCGGCGTGCAGATTCCGGGCGGCATCATCGAGCACCAGCGCACGTCGTATCTGGACAACCGCGCGCTGGACACCATCGACATCCAGCCGTACGACGGCCACGTCGTGCTCTACATGGCGGACCGCTACCACGACGACGCCATCGTGTTCGAGCCCGCGTACGCCACTCGTCAGCCAGACGGTGGTTGGGGCGAGTTCGCGCCCGACCTGGAGGTCGTGAATATCGGCGGCGAGCACATCCAGGCCATCGATGAGCCGTACATTGCCAAGGTCGGCGCGCACATGAGCCAAGCCATCAACCAGATCCAGGCCGGGAAGTAGTAGGAGAACCGTGACTGAAGTTACCGAACCGCGCAGCCCTGCGACGACGGCCGAGAAACTGGCCGAGCTTCGCGAAAAGCTTGAGCGGGCAGCCGATCCCGGTGACGAGAAGGCCAAGGCGCGTCGCGACAAGAAGGGCATTCCTTCGGCCCGCGCCCGCATCCACGCGCTCGTCGACCCGGGCAGCTTCTTCGAGATCGGTGCGCTGGCCAAGACGCCCGGTGATCCGAATGCGCTGTACGGCGACGGTGTGGTGACCGGACACGCCACCATCGACGGCCGTCCTGTCGCGGTGTTCAGCCATGACCAGACGGTGTTCCAGGGTTCGGTCGGCGAGATGTTCGGCCGCAAGGTCGCCAAGCTCATGGAGTGGGTGGCCATGGTCGGCTGCCCGATCATCGGCATCAACGACTCTGCGGGCGCTCGCATCCAGGACGCCGTGACCTCGCTGGCGTGGTACGCCGAGCTGGGCCGCCGGCACGAGATGCTGCGCGGTACGGTGCCGGAGATCTCGATCATCCTGGGCAAGTGCGCCGGCGGCGCGGTGTACTCGCCGATCCAGACCGACCTGCTGGTGGCCGTGCGCGACCAGGGCTACATGTTCATCACCGGCCCGGACGTCATCAAGGACGTCACCGGTGAGGACGTGACGTTCGACGAGCTCGGTGGTGCGGACGTCCAGGCGCAGCGCGGCAACATCCACAAGGTCGTCGAGGACGAAGCGGCCGCCTTCCAGTACGTCCGTGACTACCTGAGCTTCCTGCCCGCCAACACGTGGGACGATCCGCCGATCGTGAACCCGGGCCTGGAGCCCGAGCTGACCCCGAGCGACTTCGAGCTGGACAAGATCGTGCCGGACGCCGACAACGCCGGCTACGACATGCACGACATCCTGCTTCGCATGTTCGACGACGGCGACATCTTCGAGATCGCCGAGCAGCGCGCTCCGGAGATGATCACCGCGTTCGCACGGGTGGACGGCCGGCCGGTCGGCGTCATCGCCAATCAGCCGCTGTTCATGGCGGGTGCCATCGGCAACGAAGCCTCGGACAAGGCCGCCGGGTTCATCCGGTTCTGCGACTCCTTCAACCTGCCTTTGGTTTTCGTGGTGGACACCCCCGGCGCGCTGCCTGGTGTCGCCGAGGAGACGGGCGGCATCATCAAGCGCGGTGGCCGCTTCTTCAACGCCATCGTGGAGGCTGACGTGCCGAAGGTGACGTTCGTGATCCGGAAGGCCTACGGCGGTGGCTACGCCGTCATGGGCTCCAAGCAGCTCTCGGCTGACCTGAACTTCGCCTGGCCCACGGCGCGTATCGCGGTGATCGGTGCCCAGGGCGCGGCACAGCTGCTGGTGAAGCGCTTCCCTGATCCGACGGCGCCCGAGGTGCAGAAGATCAAGGCCGACTTCATCGAGGGCTACAACGCCAACATGGCGATCCCGTGGACCGCGGCGGAGCGCGGCTATATCGATGCGGTGATCCAGCCGCACGAATCCCGGCTGCTGCTGCGCAAGTCGCTGAAGTTGTTGCGTGACAAGCAGAAGCACGATCGCATCGCGCGCAAGCACGGTCTGACGCCGCTCTGATCTCTCGCGAGTCGCCGCGAATGTCCCCCGACACACAGTGTTTGGGGGACATTTGCGTCCGGTGGCCGAGGTTTGCGGCGAGGCCGTTGTGGGTAGTGCCCGATCGTCAGCGACGGTCGTCGCAGGATGACACTCTTCATACCAAGGTGGTTGACGCATGGCATTGACGGAACCGCGTGCCGGTCGGGCCCGAAACGGGGAAGCGGCGCCCGACACCGATGCCGGTGTGCTCCCGCCGGTCCCGGCCGGAACACGCCGGGCCTTCTGGTGGCTCGAGCGGTTCGCGCCGGCGATCGGCGCCCGTTGGGCCACCGAATTGTGGTGCACGGTGCCGGATGTCGACCTGAGCACCAAGATGCCGCCCGGTCTGCCGGACAGCACGCCGCTGGAAGCGGCGTGGGACGGCCACCTCATCGCCGGGCAGTCGTGGGGGTCGGGTCCGTTGGTGTACCTGGTACACGGTTGGGGCGGATGCCGGGCGCACATGGCGGTTTTCGTCAAACCTCTTGTCGCGGCGGGCTATCGGGTGATCGCCTTCGACCTCCCCAGCCACCACGACTCGGAGCCTGGGGCACTGGCGCCGGGCCGCACCACCATCGTCGAGTGCGCCGAAGCGGTGCGCGCCGTCATCGCTCAGCACGGACCGGCGCATGCCGTCATCGGTCATTCGCTGGGTGCAAAGGCGGCCGCGCTGGCAGCCGCGCGGGGTGCGCACGCCGGACGTTTGGTGTTCCTCGCACCGATGGGCGACTTCACGTGGTACCTCGACGCTTTCGCCGAACGTCACAACTTCGGCCGACGGATCCGCGACCGGCTGCACCGGCGGCTGGACAAACGGATCGGGATGCCGCTGCTGGACACCGACATCACCGCGTCGGCGGCGCACGCCGGCGACCGGCCACTGCTGCTCATCCATGACCCCGACGACCCGGACAGCCCGTACTCGGCCAGCATCGAGATCGCCGAGGCCTGGCCCGATGCGCGACTCGAGACCACGAAGGGTCTGGGCCGGCTGGCGCACTACCGGATTCTGCGGCATCGTCCGGCGATCACCACGGGTGTGGATTTCATCGGAATGCCTTAGGTCCCTGCCGATTTTGCGGCCCTGATGTTCGCGCGGCGGATGGGAATTCCACCCGCCGCGCGTACATGGAGGCCGGGTACGCTATTGAGTTATCAAGGTGCACAGCAGGTTTGGGCACTTGTCTGCGGTGGTTACGCGGCTGCGTCGAGTCGCGGGGTGCGGCGGTTGTAGGCGGGGATCGGTTGTCGGTGTGGGTCGACGGTCGCTGGTGGGATGAGCCAGGGGTGTTTGTCGAGGCCCATGACGACGTCCCAGCCGTCGTGGTGGACGTTGGCGTGGCAGGCCGGGCGCAGTAGGCACCCGTTGCTCAGTGATGTTTCGCCGTGGTGGGTCCAGTGCACGATGTGGTGGGCGTGGGTGCGTCCGGGTGGGGCGCCGCATTTGATGCAGCACTGATCCCTCAGATACAACGCTTTGCGCAGAGGCGCCGGGAACAGGCGTTTCTCGCGGCCCATATCGAGGGGTACCTGTTCGCCGTCGACGATCACCGTTGTCACCGCGGTGTCGCAGGTCAACCGCTCCAGGGTCATGGTGCTGATCGACCCCATGAACTCCAACTGAGCGAGGTCCGGGGTGTCGGCGGGCACCGTGACCAACAGCTGGGTCCGCGGCGCCGACGCGACATCTCCGCCGCGGGCGGCGATGTCCAACACGGTTTCGAGGGCGTCGGCCCGCCGCCGGGAAGCCGACCTGGTGTCGGGGGTGCCGTCGGGTTCGGGGCGCGGCGCCGAGAGCTCTTCGACCGCGGCCACCAACTTGGCGCCCACTTCGGCATCCAGGTCGGCCCGCACCTGCAGGCGTCCATCGCTGGTGACGCGGTGATCGAGGGTGTTGATCGAGCGGTCCTCCGCCGCGGGCAACCCGCCCTCGGCCGCGGCGACCCGGTTGCCCAGCCGGCGGGCCCGGTCACCGATCGCGGCCGGAGTAGCTCCAGAGAAGAACTGCCCCAACAAATCCGTCACCTGCGCGAACCTGGCCTCCTCGCTGACCGGACCTGGTGCACGCGCCTGAATGTGGTTGATGCCCTTGACGATCGCATCGACATGCTCACCCGAGACCACCCCATCGGCGGCATGCGCCGCCAGGGTCGGCAACAACGGCAAGGCGCCGCCCACCCGCACCAGCCGGTCAGCCACCGCGGGCGCACACCCCAGCGACATCAACAGTTCCCGCATCGTGCGGCCCTGCGCCGCTGCCACACCACTGCGATCCAGCACCCCGGCCACCGTCGCTGCCAGGTGATCGACCACGCCGCGGATCAGCTGCAGCACCCGCATGACGTTGACAGCGTCCTCGCCCGCTATGTCCTCGGGGACGACCACGTCACGAAGGCGATCAAGGAGTGGGGTGAGATCCGGTGCGATTCCCATAACACATTATATCGAACACACGTTCGAACTGCAAGAGTGAATCCGCCGCGCATCGTGTGATGTATCGGGACATCGGTGACAGTGCCAGTGGTCTGTCAGCGGAGGGGAATCCGTCGTTCCGGGCACCGGCCGCGGTTTGTTACCGCGCTGATAAGAATTCCGGATCGCAGCCCCGGAGCAATGTGACGGGCGACGCACCCTGCTGCTTCGCGTTTGCCCTGATCAACAGATCGCCGCAGGTAGGAACCGCGATGCCGAAACCGCGTTTATTTCATGACATGACAGCCCTGTTAACGCGGTCGCACAGGCCCTGAAAAGGGCTCGTGCGTTCTTTTGACGGCGGTCCGACCGGCCCTAACCTCTGTCTCAACGGCTCGAAAGGAGCACTTTGTGGCCGAGTTGCCAGGAAGCCAGGCGGTAGCCGGATCATCGCCTGCGGCGAAGCCAGGCGATGCGCTGCTGCGATTGTCCAAGTACTTTCACCGCGGTGAAATCTCCGATGACCAGCGCACCATCCACAAGGTTGGTGGGCGGTCGGCCGACGACTTCTATCGCGACCGCTGGGCGCACGACAAGGTGGTGCGCTCGACGCACGGCGTCAACTGCACGGGATCGTGCTCGTGGAAGATCTACGTCAAGGACGGCGTGATCACCTGGGAGTCGCAACAGACCGACTACCCGTCGATCGGTGCCGACAAGCCCGAGTACGAGCCGCGCGGCTGCCCCCGTGGCGCGTCGTTCTCCTGGTACACGTATTCGCCTGCGCGCGTGCGGTATCCGTACGTCCGTGGACTGCTGCTCGACTACTACCGCGAAGCCAAGGAACGGCTGCAGGACCCGGTACTGGCATGGGCCGACGTCGTCGAGGATCCCGAGAAGGCCAAGGCCTACAAGTCGGCCCGCGGCCGCGGTGGCTTCGTCCGCGCCGAATGGTGGGAAGCCGCCGAGATCGCCGCGGCGGCCCACGTCTACACCGTCAAGACCTACGGCCCGGACCGCGTCGCCGGCTTCTCGCCGATTCCCGCCATGTCGATGGTGAGCCATGCCGTTGGGGCACGGTTCATTTCGCTCATGGGCGGATCGATGCTGTCGTTCTACGACTGGTACGCCGATCTGCCCGTGGCGTCGCCGCAGGTGTTCGGCGATCAGACCGACGTTCCCGAATCCGCCGACTGGTTCGACGCCGGCTACCTCATCATGTGGGGCTCTAACGTCCCGGTGACCCGTACCCCCGATGCGCACTACATGACCGAAGCCCGCTACCGCGGACAGAAAGTCGTTGTGGTGTCCCCGGATTACGCCGACAACACCAAGTTCGCCGACGAATGGCTGCCGGCCCATCCGGGTACCGACGCCGCTCTGGCGATGTCGATGGGCCACGTCATCCTCAAGGAGTTCTTCGTCGAGAGGAACACCCCGTACTTCACCGGCTACGTCAAGAAGTACACCGATCTGCCGTTCCTGGTCTCGTTGACCGAGCGCGACGGCCGGTTGGTGCCCGGAAAGTTCCTCACCGCAGCGGATCTCGGTGGCGAGTACGCCGACACCGAAGCTGCTGAGTCCAAGCCGGTCCTTCTCGACGCCGATGGCACCCCCGTGGTGCCCAATGGGTCGCTCGGCCATCGCTTCACCGCGTCCGGTGAAGGGAAATGGAACCTGGACCTGCAGGGGGTGGATCCCCTCCTCACGCTGCACGGTGGAGACAACGACGTCGCCACCGTTGCACTACCCCGGTTCGACACCGACCAGCCTGGCGTCCTCGAACGCGGCGTGCCAACCAGAATCGTTGCCGGACAACGCGTAACGACGGTATTCGACCTCATGCTGGCGCAGTACGGCGTGGCCCGCGACGGGCTGCCGGGTACCTGGCCGACGGGCTACGACGACGCCGCCGAGCCGTACACCCCGGCCTGGCAGGAGGCCATCACCGGAGTGCCGGCGCAGGCCGCGGAGCGCATCGCCCGCGAATTCGCCGACAACGCAGAACGTTCCAAGGGTCGCTCGATGATCCTGATGGGCGCCGGCACCAACCACTGGTTCCATTCCGATCAGATCTACCGGTCGTTCTTGTCGCTGGTCATCCTCACCGGCTGCCAGGGCGTCAACGGCGGCGGCTGGGCGCATTACGTCGGCCAGGAGAAGTGCCGCCCGGTAACAGGCTGGGGCACACTCGCATTCGGTCTGGACTGGCAGCGCGCGCCGCGCCAGATGCAGGGCACCGTGTTCTGGTACCTGGCCACCGACCAGTGGCGCTACGACCGGTTCACCACTGAACCGATGACCTCGCCGCTCGCCACGGGCACGCTGGCCGGCCGGACCGCGGCCGACAACATCGCCCTCGCGAGCCGACTGGGCTGGATGCCGAGTTACCCGACGTTCAACCGCAACCCGCTGGATCTGGCGGACGAGGCCGAGCGGCAGGGCAAGGATGCCGCGCAGCATGTGCTCGACGGCCTGAAGTCCGGGCACCTGCAGTTCGCCTGCGAGGACCCGGACGCACCGGAGAACTTCCCACGCTGCCTGACGGTGTGGCGGTCCAACCTGCTGGGCTCGTCGGCGAAAGGCAACGAGTACTTCCTCAAGCACCTGCTGGGCGCCGACAACAACGTGGCGGCCAGTGACGAGGACGGGGTGCACCCGCAGGACGTGCGCTGGCGTGACCAGGCGCCGGCAGGCAAGCTGGATCTGTTGCTGTCCTTGGACTTCCGCAACACGAGCACGACGCTGTACTCGGACATCGTGCTCCCGGCCGCGACGTGGTACGAGAAGCACGACCTGTCCAGCACCGACATGCATCCGTTCGTGCACGCGTTCTCCCCGGCGATCTCGCCGCCCTGGGAGACCAAGACCGACTTCGACGCCTTCCACCGGATCGCACGCGGGTTCTCCTGGCTCGCGGAGAAGCACCTCGGCAAGCGCAAGGACATCGTCGCGATGCCGTTGCAGCACGACAGCTCCGACGCCACCGCCCAGCCCGGCGGCAAGGTGCTGGACTGGAAAGCCGGTGAATGCGAACCGATCCCGGGCAAGACGATGCCGCGTCTGGTGACGGTGGAACGCGACTATCCGGCCCTGGCCGACAAGATGGCCGCGCTCGGCCCGCTGGTGGAAACCCTCGGCCTGACGGTCAAGGGCGTCACCACCCATCCCGACAACGAGGTGGAGTATCTGCGCGGCGTCAACGGTGTCTCCGACCGGGGCGTCGCCGCGGGACGGCCGTCGCTGGCCAAGGACACGCATGCGGCCGAAGCGATCCTGGCTCTTTCCGGAACGACCAACGGGCGCCTGGCGGTGGAGGGCTTCGAGGCCCTGCAGCGCCGCACCGGGACCGAACTGGTGGACCTGGCGGCCGAGAACGAGGGTAAGCGAATCACCTTCGCGGACACTCAGTCCCGACCGATGCCGGTCAACACCTCGCCGGAGTGGTCGGGGTCGGAGACCGGTGGTCGCCGCTACTCGCCGTTCACCATCAACACCGAGCGGCTCAAGCCGTGGCACACCCTGACGGGCCGTCAGCACTTCTACCTCGACCACGACTGGATGGACGAGATGGGTGAGCAGCTGCCGACATTCCGTCCGCCGCTGGACATGACGGCACTGTTCGACGAGCCTTCGGTAGGCAGCACGGCGGGCGATGCCGCGGGTCGTTCCATCACGGTCCGGTACCTGACACCGCACTCCAAGTGGTCCATCCACTCGGCCTACCAGGACAACCTGTACATGCTGACGCTTTCCCGTGGCGGACAGGCGATCTGGATGTCCGACGTCGACGCCGCCAAGATCGGGGTGAAGGACAACGACTGGATCGAGTGCACCAACCGCAACGGTGTGGTGAATGCCCGCGCGATCGTCAGCCACCGCATGCCCGAAGGCCTGGTCTTCATGTACCACGCCCAGGACAAGGCGGTCGACGTACCGCGTACCGAGAAGACCGGTAAGCGTGGCGGAATCCACAACGCCCTGACCCGCATCATGATCAAGCCCACCCACTTGATCGGCGGCTATGCCCAGCAGTCCTTTGCGCTGAATTACCACGGCCCCACCGGAAACCAGCGCGACGAGGTGACGACGATCCGTCGTCGTTCGCAGGAAGTCGAGTACTGACATGACCGGATACGAAGCTTGTGGAGTGGACCAATGAGAGTCATGGCCCAACTTGCGATGGTGATGAACCTCGACAAGTGCATCGGCTGCCATACCTGCAGCGTGACCTGTAAGCAGGCGTGGACCAACCGCAGCGGTGTCGAGTACGTCTGGTTCAACAACGTGGAAACCCGTCCCGGACAGGGGTATCCGCGGCAGTACCAGGACCAGGAACGCTGGAAGGGCGGGTGGACGCTCAACAAGCGCGGCAAGCTCACGCTGAAATCGGGCTCTCGGTTCAATCGGTTGCTGAACATCTTCGCCAACCCGGATCTGCCGACGGTCAGCGACTACTACGACCCGTGGACTTACGACTACGAGAACCTGCTGTCCTCGCCGCTGATGGACACCACACCCGTGGCGCGGCCCAAGTCGCTGATCACCGGCCAGGACACCAAGGTCACCTGGGGCGCCAACTGGGACGACGATCTCGGCGGTGGACCTGAGCAGGTGGGCCGGGATCCGCTGCTGGCCAAGGTCGAAGAGGTCTCGAACAAGGTCAAGCTGGAATTCGAGCAGACCTTCATGTTCTACCTGCCGCGGATCTGCGAGCACTGTCTGAACCCGGCGTGTGCCGCGGCGTGTCCGTCCGGTGCCATCTACAAGCGCGCCGAGGACGGCATCGTCCTGGTGGACCAGGACAAGTGTCGCGGCTGGCGCCAATGTGTAACCGGCTGCCCGTACAAGAAGATCTACTTCAACCACAAGACCGGCAAGGCCGAGAAGTGCACGTTCTGCTACCCGCGTGTCGAGGTGGGCATCCCGACGGTCTGCTCGGAGACGTGTGTCGGCCGGCTGCGGTACATCGGCGTCATGCTGTACGACGCCGACAAGGTGCTGGAGGCGGCCTCGGTCACCGAGGACAAGGACCTTTACCCGTCGCAGCTCGGGGTGTTCCTCAACCCGCACGACCCGCGGGTGGTCGCCGAAGCCGAGCGCGCCGGCATCTCGCCCGAATGGATTGAGGCCGCGCAGAATTCGCCGGTGTACCGGCTGATCGTCGACTATCAGGTGGCGCTGCCGCTGCACCCGGAGTACCGCACCATGCCGATGGTCTGGTACGTCCCGCCGCTGTCTCCGGTGGTCGACATCCTCAAGGAAACCGGCCACGACGGCGAGAACAAGAACAATCTGTTCGGCGCCATCGACACCCTGCGGATCCCGATCGAGTACCTCGCCGAGCTGTTCACCGCGGGGGAGGTGGGGCCCGTCCGGGCGTCCCTGCAGCGGCTCGCCGCCATGCGTGCCTACATGCGGTCGGCCAACCTCGGTGAGGAGTTCGACGAGACCATCCCCGAGTCGGTCCGGCTCACCGGTGAGGAGATCGAGTCGATGTACCGGCTGCTGGCCATCGCCAAATACCAGGACCGGTATGTCATTCCGAGTGGTGCGGGTTCCGACGCGCATCGGCTCGACGCGATCGCGACCGGCTGCAGCCTCGACGGCGACGGTGGTCCGGGTATGACGGCCTTCGACGCGATGGCCGACAAGTTCCACCTCGTCGACACCAACAGCGCTGTGCCGAAGGACGATCCGACGCGGGTCAACCTGCTGAACTGGGACGGCCGCAGCCCCGACGGGCTGGTGCCGACCCGATGAAGCTGCTGTCCCTGGGCCGTCGCACGGCTACCGGTCCGGATCTGACCGATCATCAGCAGCGCCTGACGTGGCGTGTGACCGCGCTGCTCCTCGACTATCCGACCGCCCAAACCTGTGCGATTGTCGATGAATTGGCCGCTGCGGCAGAGGAATTGATCGAGCCCATCCGCACGCAGGTGACCGACTTCCTGCGGTACTTCCGCGAAACTGACGCGACCGAGCGCGCCACCCGCTACGTCGAGACCTTCGACATGCGCCGGCGGGCCAGCCTGCATCTGACGTATTACGCCTACGGGGACACCCGCAAGCGGGGGATGGCACTGCTGCGGTTCAAGCACGCGTACCGGCAGGCGGATATCACCATCGGCGACGAAGAGTTGCCCGACTACCTGCCGCTGGTTCTCGAGTTCGCCGCCACCGTTGACCAGGCCCGCGGCGAGCGCCTGCTGGCCGAGCACGTCCCGGTTCTCGAACTATTGCGGCTCTCGTTGCAGGACAGCAATTCTCCGTACGCCGGCCTGCTTGCCGCGGTTCTGGCGACGCTGCCGCCGATCAACACCGCAGACCGCCGGCGCATCACCGAACTCGCCGCCGACGGCCCGCCCGAGGAAGACGTCGGCCTGGACCCGTTCGGCATGGATCCGATGATGATGGATCCGGCCATGACTGGTGGCCGTCGATGAGCGCTTGCATGAAGAGGAGAAGACTCCAGTGACCAACCTCTTGTGGATGACGCTGCCGTACATCGCGTTCACGTCGTTCGTGCTGGGCCACATCTGGCGCTACCGGACCGACCAATTCGGTTGGACCACAAGGTCGTCACAGATCTACGAAAGTCGCTTGCTACGGCTGGGTAGCCCGCTGTTCCACTTCGGGATTCTCGGTGTGCTGGGCGGGCACGTTGTCGGCCTGCTGATCCCGGAATCGTGGACCTCGGCGATCGGCATTTCCGAACACACCTACCACCTGATCGCGATCGGCATGGGCGCACCGGCCGGGTTCGCGGTGATCGCCGGCGCCGCCATCCTGCTGTACCGCCGTACCACGGTGCCCGCGGTACGCGCCGCGACCACCATCAGCGACAAGCTCATGTACCTGCTGCTGGTCGGCGCCCTGCTGACCGGCATGGTGAACACCCTGGGCAATGCGGTATCGGCGTATAACTATCGGGAGACGGTATCCCCTTGGTTGCGGAGCCTTTTCACTCTGCACCCGACGCCGGAGTTGATGTCGACGGCGCCCCTGTCGTTCCAGGTGCACGTGCTCATCGTCCTGACGTTGTTCGGCATCTGGCCGTACACCCGGCTTGTGCACATGTTCAGCGCCCCGATCGGCTACCTGGTGCGGCCGTATGTGGTCTACCGCAGCCGGGATCCACAGCGCGCGAGCAACAGTCGGTACGCCAAGGCCTGGGTGACGCCACAGGCGCCGCCGCCGCGCAGTCGCTGGGTGTGAGCCGGGTCTCTTCACAGTGCGGCCGCGTGGCAGGTGAGTGAATCTTCACGATCGGGTCATCGCTCGGAGCCTCGGGGAAACATGAAATTTCTAGATTTGCAGCATGTTTCGATCGCGAACCATCACCGACTGGGACCCGGAAGACATCGTCGCGTGGGAAGCCGGCAACAAGAACGTCGCTCGGCGGAACTTGCTGTGGTCGGTGATCGCGGAGCACATCGGACTCTCGGTCTGGACCATGTGGTCGGTCATGGTGCTCTTCATGCCGCAGTCGGTGTACGGCTTCACCGCGGGTGACAAATTCCTGCTGGCCGCCACCGCGACACTCGTCGGCGGCTGTCTGCGCATTCCGTACACCATGGCGACCGCGACCTTCGGTGGCCGCAACTGGACCGTCTTCTCGGCGCTCGTCCTCTTCATTCCGACGTTGGGCAGCATGTGGCTGCTGGCGCACCCCGGGCTGCCGTTGTGGCCGTACCTGTTGTGTGCGGCGCTCGCCGGCCTCGGTGGCGGAAACTTCGCGTCGTCGATGACCAACATCAATGCGTTCTACCCGCAGCGGCTGAAAGGCTGGGCGCTCGGAATCAACGCCGGCGGAGGCAATCTCGGCGTGCCCGCCATTCAGGTGGTGGGCCTGCTGGTGATCGCCGTCGCGGGCAACCGGGCGCCCTACTGGGTGTGCGCGATCTACCTCGTCCTGCTCGCCGTCGCGGCGGTGGGTGCCGCGTTGTTCATGAACAACCTCGCGCAGCATCGAATCGACGCCGGCGCAATGCGCGCCATTCTGGCCGTGCCCGACACTTGGAGCGTCGCGTTCCTGTATATCGGGACCTTTGGCTCGTTCATCGGCTTCTCGTTCGCCTTCAGCCAGATCATGCAGATCAACTTCGTCGCCGGCGGCCAGTCTGCTGCGCAGGCGGCACTACACGCGGCCCAGATCGCGTTCGTGGGTCCGCTGCTCGGTTCGGTGGCTCGCGTCTACGGCGGCAAGCTCGCCGACCGCATCGGCGGTGCCCGAGTGACCATGGCGGCCTTCACCGGCATGATCATCTTCGGCGCGCTGCTGATCTCGGCGTCGACCTACCACGACCACACCGGCGGTGCCGTCGATGCGGCCACCCTGACGTGCTTCATCGTCGGCTTCGTCGCGCTGTTCATCCTGTCGGGAATCGGCAACGGCTCGGTGTACAAGATGATCCCGTCGATCTTCGAGGCCCGCAGCCACTCTGTGGTGGGCAGCGAGACCGACCGGCAGAACTGGTCCCGCGGGATGTCCGGCGCCGTCATCGGTTTCGCGGGTGCCATCGGCGCGCTCGGGGGAGTCGGCATCAACCTGGCGCTGCGTCAGTCCTACCTGTCCAGCGGTTCGGCCACCGCGGCGTTCTGGGTCTTCGTCACGTTCTATGTGGCCGCGCTGACCCTGACGTGGATGCGTTATGTCCGCACCCCACTGACTGTGGTCGCACCCGCCTCGCCGGCCGAAGTCGTCAGTGTGGCTTGAAATTGGCCGTTCCGGCTAGTTGCTGTGCGGGTCGGCGGAGTTCAGTACGGCCACGGCATGTTCGTACTCACCTCGCACTTCCGCATACCGGAGAAACTTGACGTTCTCCACCTGAATCTCGTTGGCATCCGGCTGGTTTTCGAGAATATCGATGACCTCACCGACGAATTGCTCAAGCGGCATGGCCCACTGGCTGTCGCGCTGCCCGGGTACCAGATCGGTGCGCACGGCAGGCGGCTCGAGTTCCTTGAATTCGACGGAGGAACCGGCGAATTGCAGCCGCAGCGTCTCGGTTAGCAGATGGACGGCAGCTTTGGAAGCGTTGTAGCTCGGGGTCACCTTGAGCGGGGTGAATCCCAGGCCCGATGACACGGTGATGATGGTGGCAGCGGGTTGGGCCTGCAGATGTTCGATGAACGCGGCGATGAGCCGGATCGGACCCAGCACGTTGGTGGTGATGGTGGACTCTGCCGCGGCCAGGAAGCTCTGCGGGGCGTGCCAGTCTTCGATCTTCATCACGCCGGCCATGGTGATCACCACATTCAGATCGGGATGTTCGGCCAGCACCTGCGTAGCCGCGGCCTGGATGCTGTCGGCGTCTGCGGTGTCGATGCGCACCGCGTCGATGCCGGGGTGTTCGGTGGTGATCTGACGGAGCAGCTCTTCGCGGCGGCCGCCGATGATGACGTTGTTTCCTTTGTCCCGCAGGGCGATTGCCAGCGCGAGGCCGATACCGCTCGTGGCACCCGGGATGAAAATGGTGTTGCCGGAGATCTTCATGTCTCAAGCCTGCGCGCGGGCCGAGCATTTGTCACATGCATACTTATGATAGTTCGCATGCTCACAACGCATATTGATCGGGCGGATCTGAATCTGCTGACGCCGCTGGTCGCCCTGCTCGAGGAACGGCAGGTATCGCGCGCGGCGTCCCGGATCGGGCTGAGCCAACCCGCCATGAGTCGTGCCTTGCAGCGGTTGCGCAGACTGCTCGATGATCCGCTGCTGGTCCGTGGCCCCGACGGATTCCGGCTTTCGGCCCGTGCCGAGGAGATTCATCACCAGCTCGCTACGCTGATACCGCTGCTCGAAACGCTTCTGTCTCCTGCGGAGTTCGATCCGCGCGCATCGACGCAGCCGGTGAATGTTGCCGGCAGTGACTACGCTGTCCACACCTACGGTCCTGCCATCGCCCGCCTGATCCGGTCGCAGTCACCTGAGACGGCGGTGCGCTTCCACGGCTTGCGTCCTGACGGGATCGAGGATCAGATACGCCGTGGCACAGCGGATCTGGGCCTCTACGGCGGCCACGCCCCGGACGACCTGAGCGTCACTCACCTCGTTACCGAACGCTTCAAGTGTCTTGTCCCGCAAGGGCATCCACTGGCCGACCGAGGCGCGCTGACCCTGGCGGATTACCTTGAGTTCGGCCATGTGGTCGTGGACGTGTCGGACGGGAAGCAGCCTGATATCGACTACCGCCTCGCCGACCTGGGCAGGCCGAGGCGGGCGGTGGTCACCGTGCCGTACCACACCGCGGCGCCTCCGATGCTTCGTGGAACCGATTTGGTGGCAACACTTCCCGGTCGATTTGTCGACTCTTGGGTGACCGGTTCCGAACTGTGCTCATTGCCGGCCCCGGCCGAGATCGCGACGATGCCCTACCGGATGATCTGGCATCCCGTATTCGAATTCGATCGCCGCCACCAGTGGCTGCGGGAGTGTGTGCGCCGTGCGGTCATCGACTGCGAGTGAGCTCAGTGCTTCCCGGAATACGTTGCCGTCACGGTCGGTGAGGCAAACGCGATCATCGGGGTCGACGGCGGGGTGGTGCTGGTGACGGTCGCCGGCCCGCCGGAAGCCTCGAGAACCGATTGATCGTGGTGGGCGGTGGTGACCGAGAGGGTTCCCAGGACCGCCAGGGCGCCGGCGCCGATGATCGCCGCAACCGTGCGAACTGCCGGCGAGGCGTGTTGTGCTGCGTTGGGCATGTGTATCTCCTTGTGTTGGTTGAGTAACTGTTGGGTGCTGTTGCTATTCGCCGCTCGCGGTGGCCAGGCTGGCTCGCCGGGTTTCCCGGCGCTTCGCCGTGCTCAGGTTTCCGGCCGCGCGCGGATCGGAAATGCCCAGTGCGGAAAGACGTTCGGACTCGGACACGCCGCCCCAGATGCCGTACGGCTCGCCGGACAGCAGCGCGAAGGCGGCGCACGGGGCCTTCACCGGGCATTGGTGACAGATCTCTTTGGCGCGTTGTTCGCGTTGTCTACGCGCCCGGCCCCGTTCGTTGTCAGGGTGGAAGAAGATGCTGGAATCCATTGAGCGGCAACGGGCTGACTCCTGCCATTCCCACTCGTCGGCCACCGGCCGGATAGCCGGCGCGGGCAGTGGCAACGCGGTTCGCTTCCCGATCATGTTCGACCTCGTGCTTCCTACTCGGTTGTTGGTCACGCGGTGACCCGTTGGCCTTTACCGACGACCGTCACGCCGCCGTCCGATATGACGAAGCCGCGTGCCCGGTCATGCTCCTTGTCGACGCCGACCTGCGCGCCGGGTGGAATCACGACGTTCTTGTCGACAATGGCGTTGCGTACCAAGGCGTGTGCGCCGACCACGGTGTTGTCCAAGATCACCGAGCGGTCCACAGTGGCGTAGTCCTCCACGCGGACACCCGGCGATAGCACGGATTCGCGGACCAGCGCGCCGGAGATGATCACGCCGTTGGAGATGACGCTGTTGACGGCCCGGCCGACCCGGTCGCCGTCGTCGTGAACGAACTTCGCGGGTGGGTGCGGCGGGATATGCGTGAGGATCGGCCACGCGCTGTTGTACAAGTCGAAAGCCGGGACTACGGCGCACAGGTCCATGTGGGCGTCGTAGTAGGAGTCCAACGTTCCGACGTCGCGCCAGTAGCCGCTGTTCTCGGCATGAGAGCCCGGGACCTGGTTGCTCTGGAAGTCGTAAACCTGGGCGAGGCCTTGGTCGACCATCATCGGCATGATGTCGCCGCCCATATCGTGCTTGCTGAACTCGTCGTCGGCGTCGGTGTGCAGCGCATCGATGAGCGCCTCGGTCGAGAAGATGTAGTTACCCATCGAGACGAACGATTCGTCGGGGGCGTCAGGCAGGCCCGGTGGGTCCGGCGGCTTTTCCAGGAACGCCTCGACCTGCCGACCGTCGGAGGCGGTCTTGATCACGCCGAAGGCACTCGCCTCGGCACGCGGCACCCGGATTCCGGCGACGGTGGCGGCGGCGCCACCGTCGAGGTGTTGCTTGATCATCTGCCGTGGGTCCATGCGGTACACGTGGTCGGCTCCGAAAACAACGACCAGATCGGGTTTTTCGTCGTGAATGAGGTTCAGTGACTGGTGGATGGCGTTGGCGGAGCCGGTGTACCACTGTGGACCGAGGCGCTGTTGGGCGGGCACTGGGGTGACGTAATTGCCGAGCAGGCTGCTCATCCGCCACGTGGTGGTGATGTGGCGGTCGAGGCTGTGGCTCTTGTACTGCGTGAGGACGGCGATCCGCAGTACTCCGGCGTTCACCAGGTTCGACAGCGCGAAGTCGACCAGTCGGTACAGTCCGGCGAACGGCACCGCGGGCTTGGCCCGGTCGAGGGTCAGTGGGGACAGCCGTTTGCCTTCGCCTCCGGCCAGGACCAGGCCGAGGATTTTCGGATCAGCCATGTGGGGTTCTCCTTCGGGCAGCGCGCGACGACGCGATGGGATCACCGACGACGCACCGCTGGCGGCGCGTCCGGTGACGTTGGTGCTGGTGAACTCAGAGATTCGCGAAAGTTGTTGGGGTGTTGGTGAATATCACGCCTGCTCCACCGTCACGCCGGCGGCGGAGAGTTCGGAGAGCTGATGGCTGTCGACGCCGGTGTCGGTGATCAGCAGATGGACGTCTTCCAGCCGGCCGTACTGGGCGCCGCTGATGATCCCGAGCTTGCTGTGGTCGGCAAGCAGGATGCGGCGGTGGGCGCACGCGAGCATGCGTCGCTTCACGGCGGCTTCCGATGGGGCGGGCGTCGTGAGCCCGCGGTCGGTGCTGATGCCGTTGGCGCCCAGGAAGGCGACGTCGACGTTGATTTCGGCGAGCGCGCGGGCAGCCCAATCATCAACTTCGGCAAAGGTTTTCGATCGGACCCGGCCGCCCAAGGTGTAGACCGTCAGCTGCGGTCGGCTGAGCAGGGCCAGGGCCTGCGTCAGGGAGTTGGTGTACACGGTGAGTTCGCGGTCGCCGGGAAACAGTTCGACCAGTTGTGCGGTCGTGGAACCCGCGTCGATCAGAACCGACCCACGCTCCGGAAGATGTGCCAGCGCGGCCTTTGCGATGCGGGCCTTCTCGGCGAGGAACTCGGTCCGTGTCTCGACGGCCGGCTCGTAGGAGAGGTAGCCGACCGGCACCGCGCCACCGTGCACCCGTCGTAACAGGCCCTGGCGCTCCAGGAGGATGAGGTCCTTGCGGATGGTCTCGCCCGTCACGCCGAGCTCGGACGCGGTACGGGCGGCGTCGATTCGACCGTCGCGGCGGAGCGTCTCCAGCAATTGCTGTTTGCGCTGGTCGGCGTAGAGGGCGCCGGTCGCATCGCGGGAAGCGGGTCCGGGGGATGTCACGACACCTCCTTCGGCCTGTGATCTGCACCACTTGGATTTGATTGCTAATAATTGCGTTTGATTGGGAATCTGTCAAGGGTGGTTTCCCGCCGTCTCAGACCTGACGCCTGCCCTAGCGTGAAGACGGTGAACAGACGCGCAGGCACCACAGCGATGTGCGCGGCCGTGACCGTCGGCCTCGTCGGCTGCGGCGTCGGGTCCATCGAGGGAACTGCGGTGACCGCAGACTTCGTGCAACCACCCGCGCACTTCGATATCAGTCCGGCGTGCGCGCATGCGCCGGTGACTGTGGAGCAGTTCGTGGGCAGCTGGATGACAGGCAGCAGCGGCGCCGTCGGCTTCGGTAGGGACGGCTCGGCCGTTGTCCAGGAGCGGGCGGTGGGCCGGCGGGGAACCTGGAGCTACCGGCCGCGCGTGCCCGGTGGTCCGTGCTTATTGCAGATGCGGTGGACGGTGGGCTTCGTTGCAGGCAGACCGGACAAACCCATCGAGCCGCCGTCGGAGTGGGTGCTACAGCCCGTGTCGGTGACGCCGACAGCGTTCACCCTGAAGTCGGTCGACAAGGCTGGTGAGCCTGACACCCACTGGTGGCGCTGGAAATAACCTCGAACGCCGAATGGCCTGGGAGGTGCTCGCAGACCACTCGGCGGAACGAGTTAGGGCTTGATTCGCATCTTTCCTGGCGACCACAGCCCGCTGTGGACGGCGGTGCCCAGGTCCAATTCGGCGGTCGTCGCATCGACGACGGTCGTGAACGCCCGCAGCGAGCCCCAGTCGCGGCCCCAGTCGTCGGACAGGTACGTCGACATCACGTGGGCCTTCAGCAGCACGTCGGTGATGCCCAGCAGGCCGCCGTTGATGCCGTCCTGCCAGGTGTCCGTGTCCTGCTTCTTGGCGGTGTAGTCCGGCGTGATGCGGAACTTCGGCACCTCGGTCACGCCGTTGCGCACCAGCATCGGCTGCTGGCACGGGAACGCCAGGCCGACGGCCCAGTCCATCAGCACCGGCTGCGTCTTGCCGACGAATTCCTCGAGGGTCTTCACCTCCGGCACCCGCGGCGGGGTGACGGCGATCCAGTCGCCCTCGTTGAGTGAGAGGTTCACTGCCACAACACGAACGAACGTGGCGTCGGCCGGAATCTGACCACGGTCGAAGCGCAGATTGCGCCACGACGGCGTCGGGCCGATGTCGTAAGGCACGACGCGCCCGCCCGCGACGGGATGCCCGTCCGGGCCGGTGCGACCGTACTCCAGCTCGACGGTCTGGCCTTCGGTGCGGCCCTTCAGTGAGCTGTTGCCGGTGATGGTGCCCGCGGCCGTGACGACCACCAGCGGATGCGCGTCATCAACCTTGGGCAGGCCGTACCAGGCCGACGTCAGCTTGGCCTGCGAGTGCGGGCCCGTGGTGTACGTCCCGGCAACCGGCACGCGGGCGGGGTCCAGGCCGTAGGGCAGCGGCACCGTCGACCCGTTGATGCCCGGCGTCTTGAGCTTCGCCGCGGCGTCCCAGTCCGAGTCGGTGCCCGGCATCGGGAAGTCGAGGCGAATCGCCTCGGCGACAATACGATCCGGCACGCCGTTCGGGGTGAAGCCGACCGGAGCCACGCCGCCGAGCGCGCCGAGCGGGCCGTAATCGCCGGCCTGCGGCGTCAGGAAACCGGCGTTCGAATCGGGCTCGACGAGCACGTTGTCGGCCAGCCCGCAGCCGCCCTTCAGTGCCCGCAGGTTGCTCGCCAGGTTCGAGTACGTCGGGTATTCGCGCACCGCACCGATGGCCATCGACGCCACACACACCACGACCATGAACGCGGCGGCCAGGGGAATCGGCGCCGCCGTGACCCACCGGGTGAGGCGGCCTTCCGGCCGATCGCTGTTGAAGTGCAGCCAGAACGCCCACACCGCGGTGATCACGAACAGAGCCAAAAAGATTGTGCTGAGCTTGATTCCGCCGACGGCCACCATGTCGTTGTTGAACGGCACGCCGTAGCTGGACACGTACCACCAGCCGTTGGTGGTGGCCGAAACCAATGCCAGCAGGAACAGCACCGCCGAGGTGACGGCCATGCGGTTGCGTGCCGACTTCAGCACCGACCGCGACACCAGCACGGTGGCCACCGCCGCCATCGCGGCGCCCACGGCCGCGAACAGGCCGAAGTGGTGCACCCACTTGGTCGGGGTGAACATCAGGCAGAACATGGTCGCGAAGATGATGCCCATCAGGCGCCACACCGGACCGCGGGCGATACCGGGAACCCGCTTGCGCCGCAGGATCATGAACATCGACGTGAAGAGGCTGAGCGCGGTGAGCAGGAAGCCGAAGCGCCGTGTCATCGAGCCGTCGACCGTCGGCAGGAACAGGTAGTAGTACCGCAGATTCTCGGTGTACCAGGCCTGGCTCGGGCCGATGGCGGTGCGAATCCTGGTGGCCTCCAACACCCCTGCCGCAGTCTGGTTGACGAACACCACGGTCAGGATCACGAAGCCGGCGGCCAGCAGCGGCATCAGTAGCGGCCAGGTGCCGACCTCGCGGCGCCGCTTCACCAGGATGCGCAGGATCGGGCGACCACCGGCCAGGAGGGCCGCGACGGCGATCAGGCCGGTCGGCTGGATACCCAGGGTGAACGCCGCGCTGATGATGGCCAGGGCGGCGGGGGTCAGCCGGCTGGTGCCGATGGCCCGTTCGATCAGGACGTAGGTGATCAGGGCGCCGGTGGCGATCTGGCCCTCGGGGCGCAGGCCGTTGTCGAACGGCATCCACGCGGCCATCAGGACCAGGCCCGCGGCCCACATGGCAGTCTTGCTGCCCGCGACCGCGGGGCCGAGTCGGGGGAGCACCTCACGGGACAGCAGCAGCCAGCAGATGAGCGCACAGATCAAGTCCGGCAAGCGAATCCAGATGCTGGCGTCACTGACGTGCGTCATCAGGGCCAGCACGTTGTAGTACCAGCCGAACGGATCCTCGGGGCTACCGAACCAGCGGAAGTAGTTGATCATGTACTGCGCGTGCGGTGCGACGCGCGCCATGCCCAGGATGTAGCCGTCGTCAGATGAGCCGGCGCCCAACACATGCCACAGCAGGAAACCGCCGACCACGACGCCGTCGACGATGTTGAAGGTCCGCCAGCGGCTGGGGATGAGCCGCTGCATGCGGCGGCCGTCGAGCCGGTCGAGCCGCCAAAGGGCCAGCAGTGCAACGATGGTCGCCACGATTCCGCCGAACATCGCGGTGTACTTGATGATGGTCGGGCGGTTGATGAACCGGGTGTCGATCGTGGCCGACACCGAAAGACCCTGCGGCGCGGCGCCCTTCAGGTCGGTGAAGATGCCGACGACGGTGGGCCGCAGGTTCGGGTCGGCGAATCCGGTGCGCAGTTCTTTGCCGTCGGGGCCGGTCAGGCCGACGAACGTCGCGAACGTCCCGTTCTTGTCGGAGATGATCTCGATGCGCGAACAGCCCGGGCTACCAATGGCTTTCAGTCGCGGGACACTGGCGATCACCACGTTGCGGTCGGTGATGTCGACCCGGCTGCTGGATACGTTGACCAGCAGCCCGTTCAACGCGGCCTGCTTGCCGTCCTTGGGTACCGTGCCGAACACCAGGCCACCCGACGGCGGCAGCGTCCGCAGTACGTCGCACGGGATCGTCGCCTTCATCGTCACCGGCGTCTGCGAGATCAGCGGCGCGGTCACGTTGCTGAACTGGCCCTGCTGCGGCCAGTTCAGCTGCGCGGTGCTCTGTACGACCGGCAGCAGCGGCGTCAGCGCCGACAGCACGAAGCCGATCAGGCCCGCGACGATCGCCACCCACCGGGTGACCTTGACTTGCTGTGCGTTCATTCCCGTCCCGGTCATGGCAAGGCCCGGATCGGGCCGCGGCGGCTCCAGCCGTTGACGGTCATGGTGCCTTGGTCAATCGCTGCAGGCGGGGCCACTGATGGCGGCACCACCGGGTCGTACCGCTCGATCGAGCCCCAGTCCCGGTACCAGTCGTTGCGCAGGTATGTCGGGATGGTCGACGTCCGCAACAGTGCCTGGATGAACAGGAACGGGCCGCCCTTCTGCGCGGACTGCCACATGTTCGACGACACCACGACCTGCTTTGTGTTGGGCAGGATGCGGTACTGCGGCAGCTCCGCGACTCCGAGACGCTCGGAGAACGGGCGCTGGCACGGGAAGTTCGCGGCGGTGGCGATGTCCATCAGGATCGGCGTCTGCGACCCGAGGAACTGCTGCGCGCTCTCCAGCGCCGGCACCCGCGGCGGCGTGAACCCGAACCACTGATCTTCGGACAGGTTCGGATCGTCGGCGACGATGCGGGCGACGTTCGCCTCCGGCGGCGCCCACGCCAGCGGGAAACGCAGGTTGCGCCAGGCGTATTGGGAGAAGGTGTCGATGGGCTGGACCTCGCCGAGCGCCTGGTAACTCCCGTCCGGCCGGTGCACGCCCCACTGCAGTTTGAGCGACTGGCCGTAGTGGAACTCGTGCTCTTCGTCGTAGTACCAGATGGCGCCGGCGGCGGCGACGGTCACCAACGGACGGTCCGCGCTGCGCGGCGGCAGCTCGTACCAGGCCGAGGTGGCCTTGGCGGCGACGCCGTTCTCCTTGAAGCTGCCCATCACCGGCGTGCGGGCCGGGTCCAGTCCGAACGGCAGGTACACGTTGGAGCCGTTGACCCCGACCGGGCCGTAGCCGCCGCCGGTGCCGGCCGCGAAGGCGACGCCGACGTTCGGCTTGTTGGGCGAGCCGTCGGAGTTGACGGTGCCGGGGTTGGCGACCACCGGATGCGGCGGGGCGAGCGAGTCGCTGACGCCGTTGGGGGTGAAGCCGACGGGGTTCTCGCCGCCGAGCGGTCCGTACTTGCCCCACGTCTGGCCGGGGACGGGCTGCAGCGTGCCGGCATTCACGTCGGCCTCCACCAGCACGTCGTTGGCCATGGCGCAGCTCTTGTCGGACAACCCCAGTGCGTCCAGGTTGGCCCGTGCGGTCGTGTACTGCGGGTAGCGCTGCACGAAACCCTTGGCCATCGAGCCGACCTCGAGCACGACCATGATCACCGCGACGATGAGCAGCGGGGTCGACGCCAACGCCCGGTTACGGCGCGTCTCGGCGACCTCGGTGTGCCCGGCGTAGTCGATGCGGAAGTGCAGCCAGCCGGCGAGCAGCGCGGAGATGATCGCCAGCACCAGGAACATCGAGGTGACGGGATGGCCGGCCAGTACGGGTTGGCGGTCGAACCACGGCACGCCGTAGTTGCCGACGTAGAACCAGCCGTTGATCCCGGACGTCGCCCAGGCCAGCACGAACAGCAGCGCTGTCACGTACAGCGCCAGGTTCCGTCGGCTGTGCAGCCCGACCGTCGCGAAGGCGAAGGCGATGATCGCGCCGAACGCGCCCGACAGGCCGGCGAACGCACCGAACTGCACTGCCCACTTGGTCGGGGTGAAGTGCAGGAGCAGCAGGCCGAGCATGGTGCTACCGAGCAGCCGCCACACCGGCCCGCTGGCCAGACCGGGCACGCGGCCCTTGCGCAGTAGCAGGGTCAGCGTGGCGAACAGGCACAGCAGCAGGATCAGCACCGAGAACCGGCGGGTCAACGAACTGTCGACGCTGTCCTCGACCGTGAGGAAGTAGTAGCGCAGGAATTCCTGGTACCAGGAGATGGTCGGCCCGACCGTGTATTTGATGCGTGCCGATTCGGCCACGGTCGCCAGGGTCTGGTTCCGGAAGATCACCGTCAGGATCAGCGACGCCGACGCGGCCAGCGTCGCGATCGGCGCCAGCAGACCCGTCCCGGCCCGGCGGCTGCGCACCGTGCGGACCAGAGCGCGGGCGCCGACGAGCAGCGGAGCCAGCGCGATCAGGCCCTGCGGGGCCGTCGTCGCGGTGAACGCCGCCACGATGATCGCGACGGCCGCGGGAGCCAGGCGCCGGGTGGCGATGGAGTATTCGATCAGCACCCAGGTCGCGATCACACCGAAGGCGATCAGCGGTTCGGGGCGCAGGCCGTTGTTGAACGGGTACCAGGCAGCCAGGAAGACCGCGGCCGCGGTCCAGATGGCGATCGCGTTCGACGAGACGCCCCGTGCGCCGGGGCCGAGCCGCGGCAGCACCCAGCGCGAAAGCAAGGTCCAGGTGGCCATGCCGGCCAGCAGCGCGGGCAGCCGCATCCACACGCCGGCGGTACTGACGCTCGCCAGGTGGGCGAGCACCGACTGGTACCAATCGAAGGGCGCCTCGGAGGCACCGAAGTAGCGGTAGTAGTTGGCGACGTAGCCGGCCTGGCTGGAGACCCGCGCGATGGTCAGGTTGTAGCCGTCGTCCGAGGAGATGGAGCCGATGAGGTGCCAGCCGGCGAGGCCGGTGAACACCGCGATGTCAGCGAGCCAGTGCCAGCGGCTGACCTTCCAGAAGCGCTGCCAGCCGTCATGTACGCGGCGGCCTTCCTGCCGGTCCAGCAGTCCCAGCGCGAGGATCGAGACCAGCGTCAGCAGCACACCGAGCGCCATCGCAGCCGACTTCACGAACGTCGGGACGACGATGAACCGGGTGTCGACGTCGACGCGCGCGGACAGACCGGGCTGCGCGGGCACCTTGAGGCCGGTGAAGATGCCGGCCACCTGGGGCTTCTTCTCCACGCTGCCGGTACCGGCCGCGCCGGGCAGGCCGATGAAGTCGGCGCCGACGCCGCCGTTGGTCGCCCAGAGATGCAGGTTGCTGCACTTCCCGGCGGCGACGTCGGACCGCTTGGCGACCGCGGCGACGGTGTCCCGGAACGCGACGACGACGTCGGTGGCGTTGGCGCGGACGAACAGGCCGTTGCGGCTGGCGTCGATGCCGTCGGGCGGGATCGTCGAGAAGACCAGACCGCCCTCGGCGGGCAGGGTGGCGATGGCCGCGCACGGGATGGAGACATCCAGCGCGAGCGGCGCACCCGACACCAGCGGGGCGGTGAGATCAGAGACGTTTCCGTTGGCGTTTGGGGCTTGGGGCCACAACACGGTCGCGGTCGTCTGCTTGACGGGCAGCAGTGGGGTCAGCGCGCAGAGCAGCAGACCGGCAAGGCCCGCGATGATCGCGACGAGACGGGCAGTCCTGGCAGGCACGAGGCTCAAGACTAGGCGACAGTTATATGTGGCCTGGCCCACTGACGGGGAATGTCGAGCTAGTTGGCCGGAATGTGACCCTCGCTGGGTCTCGCTATCCGGTGTGTTTCAGCCAGCCCGACCACGACGGCGAGAGGATGAAGCCCTCGTTCTCGGAGTCTTTGCATGCGGTCAGGCCTACTCCATCAACCCCGCAGGTC